>Ga0209758_1003159_pt1 | contig 15477 bp, 15 predicted proteins | sample AraplaMF_Col_mMF_FD_184258 | JGI IMG/M metagenome (GOLD analysis project Ga0209758, IMG submission 184258) | Arabidopsis root microbial communities from the University of North Carolina, USA - plate scrape MF_Col_mMF (SPAdes) (version 2) | ecosystem: Host-associated > Plants > Roots > Endosphere... | reverse complement strand
GCGGAAGCGCTGCCAGGCGCTGGCGCCGTCGAGCATCGCGGCCTCGTAGAGCGATGGCGAGATGGTCTGCAGGCCCGCCAGCAGCGAGATCGCGACGAAGGGGATGCCGCGCCAGATGTTGGCTGCGATCAGCGAGAACCGCGCCGGCCAGGGCGAGCCGAGGAAGTCGATATTGGTGGACCTCCAGTGCAGCACGTCGACCAGGAGGTAGGAGATGATCGAGAACTGCGGATCGTAGATCCACCAGAACGCCAGCGCCGAGAGCACCGTCGGCACGATCCAGGGCAGCAGCACGATGGCGCGAAGCAGGCTCTTGAACGGGAAATGGTTGTTGAGCAGCAGCGCCAGCCAGAAGCCGAGCGCGAACTTCCCGAAGGTCGCGACGCCCGTGTAGAACACGCTGTAGAACACCGCGTTCCACCATAATGGATCGGTCAGCAGATACTGGAAGTTCTCGAAGCCGACGAAGATGCCGCGCCGTCCGATCGTGGTGTCGGTGAAGGCGAGCCAGACGCCGAGGCCGAGCGGGTAGGTGAGGAAGACGGCAAGCAGCCCGAGCGCCGGCGCAAGGCACATCGCGATCAGGAACGGCTTGTAGTCGAATAGCCGCACGATCCAGTTCGGCTGCCGCTGCGCCAGTGCGGCGGTGGAGAGGGTGGTCACGGACATCGGTTGTCCTGTTTTTGAAGATCAACACACGTCATTGCGGGGAGCGAAGCGGCGAAGCAATCCAGGCTGTCGCCGGGGAGCAGGTCTGGATTGCTTCTCTTCACTCGCAATGACGGTCTCTACCTCTGGCGCCGGAAGTAGCGCTTGCAGCGCTGCTCGGCTTCGGCGGCCGCGGCTTCCGGCGTGGCGGCGCCGGTGGCGACGGACGCGCACATCTGGATCAGCACGTAGTCGGCGCTGACCGCGCCGGTCGCGGTCGAGATCGGGCCCTTGTAGCCGTCATAATAGGTGCTGTTCATCGTGTCCTTGAACAGCTTCACCTTGGGATCCTGCGACCACACGGCGGCGTCGGCATAGGCGGCCAGCGGCTGCGACCAGTAGCCGGAATTGGCATTGAGCCACGGCTCGTACTGGTCCTTCTCCAGCATGTATTGCAGGAACGCCTTGGCGGCGTTGGGGTACGGGCTGTGCTTGAACACCATGGCGTTCAGCGTCAGGCCGGCCATCGGCGAGACCTTGGCGAGGCCCTTCGGCAGCAGCTGATGCTCGCTGTCCTCGGCAATCGCCTTGGTCGCCGGATCGTTCTTCAGCGAGAAATACAGCGAGACGCCGTTGGCGGTCAGGAAAATCTCCTGCGAGGAATAGGCGCGGTTGTTGCTGACGTCGTTCCACGACGGCGTCCCCGCGATGAAGGTCGGATACACCTCCTTGACCCAGTTCAGCGCGGCGATCGTCTCCTTGCTGTTGATGATGACGTTACCCTCCTCGTCGAGCAGGGCGGCGTTGTGCGACCACAGCGCCCAGTTGGCGAAGCCGTTGCCGTCGCCCTTGGCGTTGCCGAGCGCGAAGCCGGCCGGCTTGCCGGCCTTGTGCAGCTTGCGGCACAGGTCGAGAATTCCGGCATGGTCTTCCGGCACCTTGTCGAAGCCGACCGATTGCAGCGCCGATTTGCGGTAGATCAGGGGACCGGCAGTGGCGCCGAACGGCAGCCCGATCCAGGACTCGCTCTTGTTCTTCTTGCCGTAGCGCTGGGCGAGCGGCAGCCAGCCGCCATAGCGCTTGCCGATATAGTCGGCGACGTCGGTGAGCTCGATCAGCTTGTCGATGTAGATATGGGGCGCGTCGGAGAAGCCGATGATGATGTCGGGGCCGGCGCCGGAATTCGAGGTCACCGCGGTCTGCTGGTTGATGTCCTCCCAGCCGACGAAGTCGACCTTGACCTCGACCCCGGTCTCCTTGGTGAACTTCGCCGCATTGGCGCGGAAGACGTCCTCGTCGGCCTGGACGAAGCGCACCGGGCGCAGCATGCGGAGCGATGCGCCCTTCTCGATCTCGAGCTTGGGCGGTGCAACATCGGCAGCTTTGATAGTGGATGTTTGCGCTGCAGCACCAGTGGCTGCGAGCGTTGCAGCAGACAGGCCCAGCGCCAAGGCATCACGACGTGTGATGTCATTCCTCATCAGTACCTCCCTATGTGTTCCCTTCCCGGCGTTGATCGCCGGTGAAGGGCCGTTCCGTTCTTTTGCCGGTTCCGGCGCTTGTTGCGCCGGCCGCCTAGCTGTTCGGTCCGCGATCCATGCTGACGGGCTGCCAGCGGCGGAGCACGGTGTTCTGCAGCACCGACGGATTGACGCAGCTTACCGGCCACATCCCCTGAAGCACCAGTGACAATTCGTAGCCCACGCGGCGCTTGCGCGCCTCGTCGAACCGTGCCGATGCCGAGGCGACATGGGCGGTCAGGGTCACGTTCTCCATGCGGAGGATGGGGTTGTTGTGCGAGGGCGGTTCCTTCTCCAGCACGTCGAGGGCGGCGTGCGCGATCCAGCCCTCCTGCAGCGCCTTGATCAGGCTCTCCTCGTCCACCGTGGCGCCGCGGCCGGTGTTGATGAAGACAGAGCCCTTCTTCATCTGCCGGAAGTGCTTCTCGGTCAGCATGTGATGCACCTCGGGTCGCGCCGGGGCGTGCATCGACACGAAGTCGGATTGCGACAGCACCTCGTTCAGCGTCGCCGGGATGACACCGTGGTCGTACATCAGCGTCTCCTGGATGAAGGGATCGTAGGCCATCATGCGCAGGCCGAACGGCGCTGCGCGCTTCGCAACCGCACGCGCGACGCGCCCGAACGAGACGAAGCCGAGTGTCTGGCCCATCAGGCGCGGGATCTTGAGCAGCGCCGGCCGGCCTTCGGCCCAGCGGCCGTCGCGCACCATGCGGTCCTGCTCGACCAGGCGGCGGAAGCCGGCAAGCAGCAGCATCATGGCGTGGTCGGCGACTTCCTCGATGAAGGTATCGGGAATGTTGGTGACGGGAATGCCGCGGGCAGTGGCGGCCTTCACGTCGACGCTGTCGACGCCGACGGAGCCGAGCGTGATGACCTTGCAGCTCTCAAGGCTGTCGATGATGGTCTTGGTGATCGGGATGCCCTTGGCGTAGATGGCGTCGGCATCCTTGGCGGCGGCGATGAACTCGGCCTCGTTGGCGGGGGCCTCGACGATCTCGGCATCGATCGGATCGAGCGCCTCGCGCTCGTAGGAATAATCGCTGCCTGCGACCGTGAAGCTCGCGCCCTTCGGCGTCACCACCCTGTATTTCGGCATGTCCTGCTCCCGATTTGGTTTCTTGTTGTGACCCGCCTCTCGGGCGGGCCTTTGCGTCTTTTACGCGAAATCGATGCCCGCGCGTACAATTCCCGGTTGTCCGCCGCGATGATTATTGCCGGTTTCGGCGGCATCGTCCGGGCTTCTACGGAGGCACGTAAGTAACTTGCTAAGGGGTCTCACACTAAAAGTTGATTCAATTTCGATCGATTCACTCGCGTGCCCGTATCCCTTTTTTCCGGAGCCATCCCGTGTTGAGCAACCTGAAGATCGCGCCCAAGCTTGGCATCCTTGTCGGCGTCACCCTGTTCGGCCTCTGCATCTCCGGAGTCCTCGCCGGCTATCTGATGAAGCGCGAGATGGTGAATGCGCGCATCGACCAGACCAAGTCGATCGTCGATCTCGGCCGCAACTATGCGGCCGCGCTGAAGAAGCGCGTCGATGCCGGCGAGCTGACGAAGGACGCGGCGATGGCCGAGCTTCGCCGCTACGGCAATGCGATGACCTACGACAACGGCTCGGGCTATTTGTTCGGCACGTCCTATGACGGCATCACGCAGCTCGCGCCCGATCCGAAGCAGATCGGCACCAACCGCATGGACGTGGTGACCAACGGCCGCAAGCTGTCCCTCGAGCTGATGGAAGGCGTCAAGGCCAACGGCTCGATCCTGCTCTATTATGATTACGTGAAGCCCGGCCAGGAGACGCCGATCAGCAAGATCGGTTACGCCGTCGCGGTCCCCGGTTTCGACATGTATCTCGGCACTGGCGCCTATCTCAGCGACATCGACGCCAAGATGGGGCCGGTCTACTGGCTGCTCGGCCTCGCGATGCTCGGCATCGTCATCGTCGCCGGCAGCGTTGCTTGGATGATCGGCCGCAGCATCAGCCGTCCGCTGGCGCTGCTCGGCGCCCGCATGAAAGATCTCGCCGACGGCAAGCTCGACGGTGACATTCCCGGCGTCGGCCGCGGCGACGAGATCGGTGCGATGGCTTCGACCGTCCAGATCTTCAAGGACAATGCGGTCCGCATCCGCGAGATCGAGAAGAGCGAGGCCGACGCCAAGGATCGCGCCGCGGCGGAACGTCGCAGTGCAATGGAATCGATCGCCAACGACTTCGAGCGCAGCGTCAACGGCATCGTCCGCTCGGTCTCCTCGGCTGCTGCCGGCATGCAGACCACGGCGCAGTCGATGACCGCGACCGCGAGCGATGCCTCCTCGCGGGCGGCGACCGTCGGTGCCGCCTCGCAGAAGGCGTCGGGCAATGTCGGCACCGTCGCGGCGGCCGCCGAAGAGCTTTCGAGCTCGGTTGCGGAAATCTCCCGCCAGGTCACGCGCTCGACCGAAGTCGCGAGCCGCGCCGTCAGCGACGCCGAACGCACCAACGCCACGGTGCAGGAGCTCTCCACCGGCGCCGAGAAGATCGGCGAGGTGGTCAAGCTCATTCATTCGATCGCGGCCCAGACCAATCTGCTCGCGCTCAACGCCACCATCGAGGCGGCGCGGGCCGGCGAGTCCGGCCGCGGCTTCGCCGTCGTCGCCTCCGAGGTCAAGGCGCTGGCCAACCAGACCGCCAAGGCGACCGAGGAAATCTCGGCCCAGGTCGCGGCGATGCAGACCTCGACCAGCGATGCGGTCGCGGCGATCGGCGGCATCACCCAGACCATCGCCGAGATGAGCGAGATCACCGCAGGCATTTCCGCCTCGATCGAGCAGCAGGGCGAGGCGACGCGTGAGATCGCCCGCAACATCCAGTCGGTCGCGGCCGGCTCGAGCGAGATCAACGCCAATATCGGCAGCGTCACCTCGGCCGCGGAAGCGACCGGCAATGCGGCCGGCGAAGTGCTGACCAACGCCCGCGAGCTGGACAGCCAGTCCGGCGCGCTGCGCAACGCGGTGGACGGCTTCCTTGCCAAGGTGCGTGCGGCGTAAGGCCATTGCTGTCATGCCCCGCGAAGGCGGGGCATCCAGTACGCCGCGGCTTCCCGGTTCTAGCCTCGGCGTCTCTGGATACTGGATCGCCCGCCTGCGCGGGCGATGACAGCAATAGCGGTGGCGGACCCTACTGCTTCTCGATCTTCGCGTTGGTGATCAGCTTCTCCCACAGCACCAGCTGCTCGTTCACGAACTTGCCGAGATCCTCGGGCGTGCCCGAAAACGCGTCCATGCCGAGGGTTGCCAGCTGGGACTTGATCTCGGGCTTCTCGACGATCTTGCGGATCTCGGCGTTGAGCCGCGTCACGATCTCCTTCGGCATGCCGGCGGGACCGAAATAGCCCTGCCACGACGAGATGTCGAAATCGGGCACGCCGGCCTCCTGCATCGAGGGCAGGTTCGGCACCAGCGGCGAGCGGTCCTTGGTGGTGACGGCGAGTGCGCGCAGGGCGTTGCCCTGGACGTGGGGCAGACCGGTCAGGATGTCCACGAACATCATCGAGACGCGGCCGCCCATGACGTCGTTGAGCGCCGGCGGCGAGCTCTTGTAGGGCACGTGCAGGAGGTCGAGCCCGGCATTGTGCGCGAAGGTCGCGCCCGACACGATCGCCGAGGACGAACCCGAGGCGTAGCTCAGCTTGCCCGGATTGGCCTTGCCGTAGGCGACGAGCTCGCCGACGGTCTTGGCCGGCACCTCCGGATTGACGACCAGCATGAAGGGCAGATCGCCGGTGCGCGCGATCGGGGTGAAATCCTTGACCGGATCGTAGGTGAGGCTCTTGAGCAGATAGGGATTGGCCGAATGCGTGGTGTTGGTCGTCACCAGCAGCGTGTAGCCGTCCGGGGCGGCCTTCGCGACATAGGTCGCGGCGAGCATGCCGTTGGCGCCGGCCTTGTTCTCGATCACGATGGCGACGCCGAGCGCCTGCGACAGATGCTGCGAGATCAGCCGCGTCGTGGTGTCGGTGCCGCTGCCGGCCGCGAAGGGCAGCACCAGCGTGATGTTGCGGCTGGGGTAGGTGTCGGCCTGGGCGGCGGTCGCGGCGGCGAGGCAGAGCGCGGCCGCGCCGATGGTGCGCAGGTCTCGAATCAACGCTGAAAGCATGTCTGGTCGTTCCCTCTTTTTCGTTGGCGGGGAACCTAGCTTGTCCAGACCGAAACAGGAAGGCGGCAGGCGCGCGCATGCGTCCGCGCCGCGGAATTACTTCACCGCGGAGCCCTGCCGCGAGGCGATCACGACGCCGGCGAGCACCAGCGCGTAGCCGATCAGGTGGAACGGCTGCAGCTTCTCGCCGAGCAGCACGATCGCCATCGCGGAGCCGAACACCGGCACCAGATGGAAGAACGGCGCCGCCCGGTTCGGGCCGATCAGCGCCACGCCGCGGTTGAAGAACAGATAGGCCAGCGTCGAGGGGAAGATCAGGATGTAGCCCAGCGTCGCCAGCGTCAGCGCATCGAAATGCATGACGTTGCCGCTCATGGTTTCCCAGATCGCGGTGGGCAGCAGCATCAGCGCGCCACAGCAGGTGGTGAAGGAGAGAAAGGAGAGCTGATGGACTTTCGGCCGGCGCGGGATGAAGGCGGAGTAGATCCCGAACGCCACCAGCGAGGAGGCGAACATGAGATCGCCCCTGTTGAAGCTGATGCCGGCGAGCGCGGCGAGATCGCCGCGCAGGATGATGATGAGCACGCCGAGCAGCGAGATCGCGATGCCGGCGAGCTGTCCGCCCGTCAGCCGCACGCCGAACAGCACCAGCGACCACAGCGCCACGAACAGGGGGCCGGCCGACTGGATCAGCAGCGCGTTCAGCGCCTCCGTGTATTGCAGCGCCCAGTACGAGATCGCGTTGTTGAAGGCGAAGCCCACCAGCGACAGGAACAGCATCAGGGGCAGGCTCCGGCGCAGCGCCGGCCAGTCGTGCTTCAGGTGCGGCCAGGAGAATGGCAGCAGGATCAGGAACACGCCGAACCAGCGGATCGTCGTCACCGTCAGCGGCGGCACATGCGCGCCGACATGGCGCGCGAGCACGATGTTGCCGGCCCAGAACAACGAGCTCAGGCTGAGCAGCAGGTAAGGCTGGTTGTTGAGCCAACTGGCCGGATTGGTGGCTTTTGGCGCGGGCGAAGCGATCGTCATTGGCGTCGGATACGAGCTTGCGCCGGATTGCCGTCATGACACAAGTCACGCGGTCGCAATGCTACAATGCAGGCAAGCCCGGAGGAGGTGCCATTGGCGGTCAATATGTTGAACATCGAAGGCCTGGAAGGGCTCGATCAGAACGCGCCCGTTGTGATGCTGAACCTGATGCGCTTCCACGCGCGCTCGCGCGACGGCGACGGTTCGGGCTGGGACGCTTACCTGCGTTACAGCGCGGTCACCGTGCCCATGATCAGGGCACGCGGCGGCACGCTGCTCTGGACCGGCGAGGCCAAGACGGTCGCGCTCGGCCCGCACGCCGGCCACGACTGGGACTTTGTGGCGCTGGTCTATTATCCGAGCGTTGCGGCCTTCCGCGACATGATGACCTCGGAGGCCTACGAGACGCAGGCCGACCCGCATCGCGTCAACGGCTGCGCCGAGCACGTGATCATCGCGACGAGCGAGGCCTACAGCAAGTTCAAGACGAAGTAGGAATGTCGCTCGTGCGGCGCGCGCACCTACCCTCCCCTGGAGGGGGAGGGTCGGCACGCGATCGAGCGGAGCGAGATTGCGTGACGGGGTGGGGTGATCTCACCACACGGGCACTGTTCGTCGCGGAGAGACCGTCACCCCACCCCGCTTGCACGTCGTGCGATCGACCCTCCCCCTCCAGGGGAGGGTCAAAAGGCAGCGGCGTGCGCGGTTGAATTGTGCGCTATGCCGCCTGCTTCCGCGACGCCACGAACACGCCCGACAGCACCAGCGCGAAGCCGATGAAATGGAACGCCTGCGGGTGCTCGCCGAGGAACACCATGGCCATGATCGAGCCGAACACCGGCACCACGTGGAAGAACGGCGCGGCGCGGTTGGCGCCGATCAGGCGCACGCCGCGATTGAAGCAGAGATAGGCGAGCGTCGAGGGGAACACCGCGACATAGAACAGCGTGAGCAAATTGGGCCCGTCGAGCTTCATCACCGGGCGCGCGAGCAATTCCCAGATCTCCAGCGGGATCAGGCAGGCGGCGCCGGCGCCGAAGGTGAAGGCCAGAAACGACAGGCCGTGCATCGGCGGCCGCTTCAGGCTCAGCACCGAATACAGCGCGAAGATGATCAGCGCGACGATGAAGATGAGGTCGCCCTTGTTGAACTCGATGTTCGACAGCGTGGTGAAATCGCCATGCAGCAGGATCGTCAGCACGCCGCACATCGACAGCAGCACGCCGAATGCCTGCGCCGCGGTGAGGCGGACGCCGAGGATGGCGAGCGACCACAGCGCCACGACCAGGGGCGCGGCCGACTGCAGCAGCAGCGTGTTGAGGGCCTGGGTGTGCTCCAGCGCCCAGTATTGCAGCGTGTTGAAGGCGCCGATGCCGGTGATGGAGAGCGTGATCATCAGGCCGAGCCGCCCGCGGATCGCGGGCCAGTCCTGCGCCAGGTGTTTCCAGGCAAACGGCAGCACCAGCAGGAAGGCGAAGGTCCAGCGCAGGAACGACAGCGTCACCGGCGGGATGTGGCCGGCGGCAAGCCGCCCGACGATGGCATTGCCGGCCCAGCACAGCGCGGTGATGCTGAGCAGCAGGTAAGGCTGATTGGCGACCCAGTTGTGGCCGGAGGTGTCGGCGCTGGTGGTCTGGCCGGTGGCGGACATTGTGGTTGTTATGGCCCCGCATCATGCGCCGGGGCGACCCGCCCGGCGACGCCCGGGCCGGCTGACAGCCCGGCCACGCTCAAAGACACGGAAATCGCGGTTGCATCAACGGGGGGCGGATGCATCGCGACCATGCAGTGGCGGAGGCGGCTTCTCAGGCTTTGGTCGAAGGCCCGGCGCCGGCCCCGAAGGTTGCAGGATTTTAAGGGGATATCAAAGGCTTGGGCAGGCCTTTGGACCTCGAAAAAGCCCCGTTCTTGCTTGCCTAGAGGGGCTGCTTCCTTTATCCGGTTGGCTGCCTTGCGTGCGAGCGGTCCTGAGCCGCGGATTGGGCTGGGCACCAGGCATGATCCCGGAAAAGTGGACACCGGTTTTCCGCGAGGATCGTGCCTCCTAGAGACAGATTGAACAGGGATTACCCGCGAATGGCCAACGTTGTCGTCGTCGGCGCCCAGTGGGGCGACGAAGGGAAGGGCAAGATCGTCGACTGGTTGTCGGAGCAGGCGGACATCGTCGTCCGCTTCCAGGGCGGCCATAACGCCGGCCATACGCTGGTGATCAACGGCAAGACCTACAAGCTCGCGCTGCTGCCCTCCGGCGTGCTGCGCGACGCCAAGCTGTCGGTGATCGGCAACGGTGTGGTGTTCGATCCCGCCGCCTTCCTCGACGAGGTCACCAAGCTGCGCTCGCAGGGCGTCGCGGTCTCGCCGGACAATCTGCGCGTCGCCGAAAACGTCACGCTGATCCTGCCGCTGCACCGCGAGCTCGACGCGCTGCGCGAATCCTCCAACGCGGCCACCGCGATCGGCACCACGCGCCGCGGCATCGGCCCGGCCTATGAGGACAAGGTCGGCCGCCGCGCCATCCGTCTGATGGACCTCGCCGACCTCGACACCCTCCCGCACAAGATCGACCGGCTGCTGGCGCACCACAACGCGCTGCGCCGCGGACTCAATCTGCCCGAGTTCGACGGCAAGGAGATCCTGAAGGAGCTGAGCGCGCTGGCGCCGCAGCTGCTGCCTTATGCCGAGACGGTGTGGCGGCTGCTCGACATCAAGCGCCGCGAAGGCAAGCGCATGCTGTTCGAGGGCGCGCAGGGCGCGCTGCTCGACGTCGATCACGGCACCTATCCCTACGTCACCTCGTCCAACACGGTGGCGGCGCAGGCCGCGACCGGCGCCGGCCTCGGACCGGGCGCGGTCGGCTATGTGCTTGGCCTCTGCAAGGCCTACACGACCCGCGTCGGCCAGGGCCCGTTCCCGACCGAGCAGGACAACGAGATCGGCCGCAAGATCGGCGAGCGCGGCCGCGAGTTCGGCACCAACACCGGCCGTCCCCGCCGCTGCGGCTGGTTCGACGCCGTGCTGGTCCGCCAGGCGGTCCGCACCTGCGGCATCAACGGCCTCGCGCTGACCAAGCTCGACATCCTCGACGGCTTCGATTCGATCGAGGTCTGCACCGGCTACAAGCTCGACGGCAAGGAGATCGACCATTTCCCGGCCGGCGAGGGCGCCCAGGCCCGGGTCGAGCCGATCTACGAGACCATCGAGGGCTGGAAGGAGCCGACCGCCAGTGCCCGGTCCTGGGCCGACCTGCCCGCCCAGGCCATCAAATATGTCCGCCGGATCGAGGAATTGGTGGGGTGCCCGGTTGCGCTGCTTTCCACCAGCCCCGAACGCGAAGATACTATCCTCGTGCAAAATCCGTTTGAGGCTTAACGATATCTTACCGGGACGCGCGTATAGTTGAGTAGAAATGGCTGATTACTATCCGCTGATCGCCCGCGCTATTGCCGCCCTGGACCCCAATGCTCCCGGCGAAAGCCGTCGCGCGCTCTATGAGCGGGCGCGCACGGCGCTGATCGCGCAGCTCCGCAGCGTGCAGCCGCCGCTCTCCGAATCCGAGATCACCCGCGAGCGGCTGTCGCTCGAAGAGGCCGTCCGTAAGGTCGAATCGGAAGCCGCCCAGCGCGCCCGCGACGCCTCGCGCCCCGGTGGGGGCGGCCGCAGCGGGGGCAGCGGCAGCGGCGATGCCTTCCGCCGGGCCAGCACCCGTGCCGCCGAAGGCAATCAGCCCGCGTCCCAGCCCGGTGCGCCACGCACCCGGCCGGCCCCGACACCGCCGCGGGCCGACCGTCCGTCCTTCAACGTCGATGACCAGGGCGATGCCCAGCGTCCGCCGCGCGCGCCGCGTTTCGACGCCCCGCGCCAGCCCGGACCGCCCGCACCGCCGTCGATGCCGGAGCCGCCGGCGCCTCCGCCGGCCGGCCGCACGGGAGGGCGCCGTCCGCCGGATCTCGGGCCTCCGCCGGCGCTGCCGCCGACTCCGGGTGTGCGCGGCTTCCGCGACATCACGGCCGATGCCAACGATCTCGGCGGCGCCGCCGCGCAGGCCAACCGCGCCGCGCGCCGCACCTACGCCAACGTGCCTTCGCCCTCGCCGGAATTCGACCGGCTGGAGCCGAGCCTGGAAAACCGCGTCGGCGAGGGCGAGGCGCCCTATTCCTATGACGAGTCGATCGAGGAGGCCGAGCGCTACGCGCCGCAGCCGCCGTCGCCCCGTCCCCGCATCTCGCCCGACCGCGACGCCAAGAAGCCCAGGCGCTCCGGCTCTGCGTTCCCGTTCAAGAGCGCGATCGCCATCGGCATCGTGCTGATCCTGGTCGGCGCCGGCATCCTCTGGGGCAAGCCCCTGGTGCAGACCGTCACCAATTTCTTCAAGTCCTCGCCGACCCAGGTGGTGGAGGCGCCGAAGGATCCGTCGCAGCCGCAGAGCAAGCCGAAGATTCCGGATCGCGTCGGCCAGCCTTCGGCCAGCGACCAGCCGGTCGCGCCGGTGGCGCAGAAGGTCGTGCTCTATGACGAGGATCCGTCCGATCCGAAGGGCAAGCAGTATGTCGGCTCGGTGGTGTGGCGGCTCGAGCCGATCAAGGCCACGGGCAACCAGAAGCCCGACGTCGCCGTGCGCGCCGACATCGAGATCCCCGACCGCAAGTTCAAGATGACGATGTCGTTCCGCCGCAACACCGACTCGTCGCTGCCGGCGAGCCACACCGCGGAACTGACCTTCATCCTGCCACCGGATTTCCCGGGCGGCAGTGTCTCCAACGTGCCGGGCATCCTGATGAAGTCGAACGAGCAGGCGCGCGGCACGCCGCTCGCAGGCCTCGCGGTGAAGGTCACCGACGGCTTCTTCCTGGTCGGCCTCTCCAACGTCGATGCCGACCGCAGCCGCAACGTCCAGCTCCTGAAGGAGCGCTCGTGGTTCGACGTGCCGCTGGTCTATGCCAACCAGCGCCGCGCCATCATCGCCATCGAGAAGGGCGCCCCGGGCGAGCGCGCCTTTAACGACGCTTTCGCGCAGTGGGGCGACTAGGCTTACTCCGGGAAATCTCGGCCTGCATGGCCGCAGGCCTCGCCACACGCTCCGTCATTGCGAGCGAAGCGACTTGTCCGCCGAAGCCTTTGGCGAACGAAGCCTTTGGCGAAGGCGGAAGCAATCCAGAGTCTTTCCACGATGACAGTTCCGGATTGCTTCGTCGCATCAGCGCAAAATTGCTACGCAATTTTGTCGCGAGCTCCTCGCAATGACGTCGGAGCGGCAGGCGTCGCCACCCCGCTTACTGCGCCGCCGCTTCCCGCTTGCGCGCCGCCGCGGCGGCGGCGTGCTCGCGGTCCATCACGGCGCGGCAGCCGGGGCTGACCTGCGCCTTGTTGCGGACCATGCAGGCGGTGATGCGCGGAATGTCGGGGATCTCGCTGGAGCACAGCCGCATCGCATCGCCCGAGCACATCTGCTGGGCTTCTTGCGAGAAGGCGAGACCCGGTGAGGTCTGGAGTGCGAAGGTGGTGGCGAGTGCAACGAGAGAGGCGATGGTCTGATGGCGTGTCATGAAGGATGGGTCCCCGAGTTCCCTGGGCTTGAGCCGCTTGGTTTTGGGGCGCCGCACGCGGCTTGATCTGCCGCATGTCACAGCCTTCACGCCGGGACCTCGATCCCGCATGTGGTCGCTCGATTACGTGAGATGTCGAATCGAAAGTGCTGCGCCGCCCGAGCGAAGTATGCGCCATTGTCACGGAGCTGCAATGGTCATCGCAAAGGAATTCGCAATTGTTGCGCGCACGTCACGCAGCAAGTCGAATGAAGCGATCAGATCAGCCGGTCGGACGATGCGCCTTGCTGGTCCGCCTCGCTCGCGCCGAGCGAGGCGGCATGTTCCTCCACCGCGGTGACGCCCTTTGCGGTGAGCTCGAACAGGTCGCCGTCCTTCATCACGTAGCCGTCGGCGATCAGCTGGCCGATCTTGCCCTGGCGGTCGTCGGCGAAGGCGATGGACTGGCTGATGTCCCTGAGGATCGAGAGTTGTTCGTCGCGCAGCATGGCTTCACTCTCCGTTCGCGGGGCGTTGCCGATCCTCACATGCCGTGGCTGGCGAACACCTTGCTGCATGATTTCGACAGCTTGGCCCGGTTGGCCTGCAGGCAGCTCTGCACTGCGCCGTCATTGCCGAGTTCCTTGCGGCACAGGCGCGATGCATCGCGCGAGCAGGCGTTCTGCTCCTGCGGGGTGCCCATGTGGCCCTGGGCGAAAGCGGGCGTGCCCGCCAGGCCGCTCAGGGTGATCAGCGTGATCGTCGCCAGGAGAAGTTTGCGGGACATCGGCGGCTCCAATCCAACGAAGGGTGATTTCCAAGTCCTGTCTGAACTCGTCGCCTTGCCACTTGTTCCCCTCCGAGGTGGCCGGCGCGCCGCTGTTCAAGGTTCCCGCGGCGCTGCTATAACAGGGCCGATGTGTGAGGGTATTTGATGAAACGCTATCTGGTGTTTGCGCTGGTCGGCCCGTTCGTCGGCGGGTTCCTGCTGCTGCTGACGACGACCTACCAGTCCGGCTATTGGACCCAGACCAGTCTCGGCGAGGTCGGCAAGCTGTTCATCGTGTTCTTCAAGACCCTGCAATACAGCTATCTGTTCGGCTTCCTGCCCTCGCTGATGATCGGCGCGGTCGACGATATCCTGATCCATGTCCGCCGGATCGGACCCGCCCTGCGGATGCTCCTCGTCGGCCTGTTCGCCTTCGTGCTGGCCTCGCTGACCTACAGCTCGCGCGGGCCGGATTCCGGCGTGGTGCAGTTCATCCTGTACGGCATGGTCGGCTTCGTGCCCTCGGTGATTTCCTCGTGGATCGTGCATAGATATGTCGAGGAGCCGCAATCCGCGGCCGCGCCGACCTGAACATGCGGCCTTCAGGCGCGGTGCAGCAACCTCAGCCGCATTGGCGCGTTTTCCTCAGGCTATGACCATGTCCGACGACGATATTCTTGTGCCCCGCAAGTCCCGTTCCGGGAACCGCTCGCGCACCGCCGAGGCGCGCGGACCGATCATCGACCAGGAAGGACACGAGATCCGCCCGGAGACGCTCGACCAGGGCTTTCGCGAGTTTCGCTTCGAATTCGGCAAGGACAATCCGTTCGCCGGAAACCCGTTCGGCAATCTGACGCGCGAGCAGCGCATCGCGCGGCTCGAGGCGATCGCCAAGCTGCTCGACGTCGCCTTCATCCTGCCCGGCACCAACATCCGCTACGGCATCGACGGCCTGATCGGGCTGATCCCCGTCGTCGGCGACATCATCACCACGGCCATTTCGCTGTGGCTGGTGCGCGAGGCGCGTGCATTGGGCGCGCCCTGGTACATCACCGCGCGCATGCTCGGCAATGTCGCGGTCGACGGCGTGGTCGGCATCGTACCGTTCGTCGGCGATGCCTTCGACGTCATGTTCCGCGCCAACATGCGCAACGTCCGCCTGCTCCGCCGCTGGCTCGACAAGCAGCCGCGGATGTAGGTCTTCGCCTCTCCCCGCATGCGGGGAGAGGCCGACACGCGAAGCGTGGCGGGTGAGGAGGACTCTCCGCGAGTCCGACCGGTCGACGACGGGCTAGATTGCTCCACATCGTCATTGCGAGCGCAGCGAAGCAATCCAGAGTCCCGCCGCGGAAAAATTCTGGATTGCTTCGCTGCGCTCGCAATGACGGGGGAGGGAGCTCCCTAAAAACGCAAAAAGCGCGACGGCCGTTGGGCCATCGCGCTTTCCGCACATCGGAAGGTTTAGCGAAAAAACTTACGCCGCGTCGGCGTCGGTCTCGGCAGCCGCCGGCGCCGGCCGGGGACGGCGGGGCAGCGGGAAGGCTTCGCTCTCGTAGAGCGAGCGGATACCGTTCTGGTCGAAACGCGCTTCCTCGACCTGGAGATAGGCGCCGTTCAGCGAATCCGTCGGCAACTGCTCCATCGCGAACTGCACGGCTTCAGCCGCAGTGCCGAACCGGCGATAGGTGAAGCCCGCACGCTTCTTCTTGCGGATGGCGGCGGGGAAGAGCTCGGCGGAAGTGTTGAAGTTGAACGGACGCAGTGGACGCATGGTCAAAGACCTCGTGATCTCTCTGGGGCTTTAAGCGCGTGGGGTTTGGGAAGGCAGGGGCCAGGATCGGGTCG
>Ga0209758_1003156_pt1 | contig 15484 bp, 18 predicted proteins | sample AraplaMF_Col_mMF_FD_184258 | JGI IMG/M metagenome (GOLD analysis project Ga0209758, IMG submission 184258) | Arabidopsis root microbial communities from the University of North Carolina, USA - plate scrape MF_Col_mMF (SPAdes) (version 2) | ecosystem: Host-associated > Plants > Roots > Endosphere... | reverse complement strand
CCCAGGGCAAGAACGTTTATAATATGATGCATACCAATCTGAACGACATCCGCGTTTGCAATATCAGCTCAAAAGGCGATGCCGATACCGGGTATGTGATCCCTAAAATGCAGATCGCCAACGGCGCTTTTGGTCCCTTATACCTGCAACGCAAGAACAGGGGCACCTGGGTGTTCCGCAATCGTGTGCCTGCGCTGAATACAACGCCTTACTTGTCTTTTGACCTGGTACATACCACCCATGGCGACTATACGCTGTTCAATGATTATATCCAGCATCTTGACAGAGGCGGTACTTTCGAGAATAAAAAGCCCCTGCGCTACCTGGTGGAAGCTAATACCGTATGTTATCATTATGAAAAGGGGAAAGGGGAGCAGCTCTTCCTCTTCGGCACACCGCAAACCGACAAAGCTTATTATTGCATGCTGGGCGCGTCTGACCGCAATACCGCCGGCAATCGTTACGCCACGATCCTGATCACGCGCACCGGCACGGATAAAAAAGCACAGATCGCCTGGATCAGTTTCTAATTGCTGGAAAAGCTCTCTTCGATGGTATGCTGCAGGGCGCTTCTAACCTCTTTGCTGGCTGTATTTGCGCTGCCATGATGCTCTTTTAAAGTGAGCACCAGCCTGGGCGCAGCTGTTCGCCTGGGATCCGGGGCCGGTTTCCCTTTAGGGCGTTTGTTCCTTTTGTTCAAAAAGGAATAATACATCAGTATCACTGATACGATCACCATCTTGCAGATCAGGTAAATTGCTATGGCGTTAACGACCGGGTCTTTGAGGAACATTTTTCCGGATGCTTAGTGGTTAAAATAGGGCAAACACAGTGTCATCAGTTCTCGTCTAACCTAAGTTACATAAATAATATTAATTTCAGTTTGAATTGTTCAAACCTTTTTTATGCACCAGGAACATCATCTGGAAAGCTCTGATTTTATCCGTGATATCGTGATCGGCATGGCTGATGGTCTTACTGTGCCCTTCGCTCTTGCCGCCGGTATCAGCGGTGCGGTAAGCAGCAATAATATTGTGATCACAGCAGGCATCGCTGAGATCATTGCCGGATCGATTGCCATGGGCTTAGGCGGCTACCTGGCTGGTAAAACGGAGTGGGACCACTACCATTCAGAGCTCAAGCGGGAATATTATGAAGTGGATCATATGCCAGAAGAAGAAAAAAAAGAGATCCGCAAGATTTTCGCTGCCTACGGTATCAGCGAACAGACACAACATCAGATTGCCGATGAGCTGGCCTCAGATAAAGACAAATGGGTGGCATTCATGATGCAGTACGAACTGGGGCTGCAGGCGCCTGATCCTGCAAGAGCCCGTAAGAGCGCCCTTACCATAGGGGTATCCTACATTGTGGGGGGACTGATCCCCCTGTCACCATATTTATTCACCGGGCGCCCGGCAGATGGGTTTAAGATCTCCGCCGTTGTTACGCTGATCTGCCTTTTCGTATTTGGCTATCTGAAAAGCAAAGCCACCGGGCAGCCTTTACTGGCGGGAGCCGCCAAAGTAACGCTGATCGGCGCCCTGGCCGCCGCGGCAGCCTACCTGATAGCCGGGCTGCTGGCATAACAGGCAATGTTTTTGCTGCATGTTTTTGGTAACAAATACACTAAAATATGACTGTCAGGAAAACAACGCAGCAAAAACGCGCCATCAAACAGGTAAAACGTAAAAATGCAGCGGCTCCTGTAAATAAAACGTCGCCAAAGAAAGAGTTCAATGACGACAGGAACAACCAGCTGGAAGGATATGATGAAAATGAATATGATGAAAAAGATAAGGCAGATGCCAGGCGGCGTAAAGACTAACTTAAAATACCCTTAAAAACGCAGTTATTACTTCCTGCACCACCTTTTATGCAATATCTTAGCGGCATTTAAACCGGCGCATTGAAACGGCTGACATTACTCTTACTGTTCCTTACCTGTCACTTTCTCCTGCCATTACAGCAGGGGAGGACTGGCAACAGCCTGCTATACACCAGCGCCGGTTATTTTCCCGCCCTTACATTATCCGCTGCGTCATCCAACGCACATCTTGCCGCAGACGGCTTTCAGCAGGTGAAACCCTGGCGGGAGCTGTTCAAACGCCGGCCCATCGGACTGAATGACGGGCATGAACATGCACTGGCCGTTTATTCCTGTGATACCCGTCCGCTTTTTGTATACATACATACCCGTTACCGCAGCTATGCGCAAACATTCCGCAATGTTGCCATTAACCTCAGCGACTGGCGAGGGCCACCTGCCGTCAATGTTTAATCACCGCATTACATTGTAAACATTCAAACACAGACTTTTAATTTATTCTCATGGCTTTTTGTTGTAAAAAAGCAGTGGGTATTGCTATGCGCATCTCCATGCTCCTGGCAATACAGCGGCCACTGTTTGCCCAACACAGGCAGGGCTATACGCTGTCTGAGCTGGCTGATTCCGCAGCGCGCCATTTACCCGCCATCCTGCAGAAGCAGGCCCTGGTAAACAGCGCACAGGCTAATGTTACTGATGCGCGGCACGCTGCCTTACCCACATTAAAACTATCTGACCAGGTAACCATGGCCTCCGCCAATGGTGCGCCCGGTACCTACCTGCCGCTGGGCGCTGTCTCTACGGCAGGCGCTATCCGCTCCGATAACATATACCAGCCGGCCAGCGGTAATATCGCCATGCTCTATGGCGAATATGAGCTCATTAATTTCGGCCTCCGCAAGGCCAGGGTGCAGGACGCCCTGAGCGGCGAACAGCTGGCCGTTTCTGATCTGGCCAAAGATCGATACCTGCTCAGGCTGCGGGTGGGCAAGCTCTATTTCTCCATCCTGAAAGGATTGTACCAGCTGGGCGTGGATGAGCAGAACATCCATCGCTATGCAGCTGTTAACAACGTGATCCTGGCGCTTGCCCGCAGCGGGATCAAACCGGGTGTAGATTCCTCCCTGGCACAGGCCGAACTGGCAAAATCCCGTATCAGCTATAACCAGTTGACCGGCGAGATCAAACAGCTGCAACAGCAACTGTCTTTCCTCACCGGCATCACCGACAGCATTATGATTGATACGACGGTGAAGCGATACGATCTCACACCCCCGGCCGGAGACAGTACAGCCGCCAATCCGTTGATCGATTACTACCGCAAACAAAAGGAAGTATACCAGGCCGCAGATAACCTGATCAGGAAAAGCTACCTGCCCAAAATACTCCTGGCAGGCGGTTTCTGGGGCCGTGGCACCAGTGTTGATTATACGGATGACTACAACTATAAGTCGCTCTCCGCCGGACTGGGATACCAGCGCTTCAATTACGCGCTGGGAATATCCTTTGTATATAACCTGTTTGACGGTGTGCACCGCAAAGACAAACTGGCCGTCAATCAATATAAGATCCAGGCCAGTGATTACGGCCTGGCGCAACAGCAGCACGCTTTAAACACAGCTTTGCAACAGGCGGAAGCTGCCATTCATACTGCCCTGCAGAACCTGCAGGAATTGCCGCCGCAGCTGAACGCAGCCGCCAATGCCTATGACCAGAAACTGGCCCAGTACAAGGCCGGTATCATCAACCTGGTAGACCTCACCAATGCTTCGTTTGTACTTTACCGTACGCAAACGGATTATGTAGAAGCGTTGAACGACTGGCTGCAGGCCAACCTGGATAAGGCCGCCGCTAGCGGCAGCCTGGATCTCTTTATTCAATCTGTCAAAAATTAACTATGGTACGCGCAGCTTTAAAGAGGCCTGTCACCGTATTGGTGTTGTTCCTGGGCCTTCTCTTATTTTCCGTGGCGGCCGTTCGTAATATTCCCATCGATATTTTTCCCAGGCTCAACCTGCCAACGATCTATGTCATTGAGCAATACGGCGGCATGTCGCCCAAACAGATGGAAGGCTTTTTTGCCACCCGCATGCAGGACCAGTTCCTGTACGTGAACGGCATTAAGAATATCGAAAGCAGGAATATACAAGGCCTGTCCCTCATCAAATTGACTTTTTACGAAAATACCGACATGGCGGAAGCCTCCGCCCAGGTGGCCCTGCAGGTGAACCGTAGTATGTCGTTCTTTCCGCCGGGCGCCCTGCCTCCGCAGGTAGTACGCTTCGATGCATCTTCTTTGCCGGTAGGCGAGCTGGTGTTCAGCAGTAAAACGCATTCGCTGAAAGAGATGTTTGACCTGGTGCTGACCCGCATCCGGCCCTTGTTTGCCACCGTGCCTGGTTTGTCAGCCTCACCGCCCTTCGGCTCTAACGCCCGTACAGTGGTGATCAATGTAGACCCGCAGAAACTGCGCATGTATAATCTTTCGCCGGATGAAGTGGTAAATGCGATTGTCCACAACAATACCATCACGCCTTCCGGCAACCTGCGCGTGGGCAACACGATGTACGTGACCGCCATTAACTCCCTGGAGGATAAAGTAGCCGGCTTTGGCGATATTCCTGTTACCACATCTGGCGCTACTTCGGTATTTGTACGGGATGTTGCTCACGTGGCAGATGCAGCAGACATCACCGTAGACTATGCTCTTGTAAACGGCAAACGCTCCGTATACATTCCCGTGGTAAAAACAGCAGACGCCTCCACCTGGGAAGTGGTACAGCAACTGAAAAAGAAGCTGCCCGAAATGAAAGGCCTGCTGCCGGATGATGTAGACATCAGCTATGAATTCGACCAATCCGTATTCGTTATGAACGCCGCCAAAAGCCTTATGACGGAAGGTATCATGGGCGCTGTGCTCACCGGCCTGATGGTGTTGCTCTTCCTGCGCGACTGGCGCAGCAGCCTGGTGGTGATCGTCACCATCCCGGTGGCTGTGCTCAGCGCCGTATTCTTTCTCTTCCTGGCCGGGCAAACAGTGAACATCATGACGCTCAGCGGACTGGCACTGGCTATCGGTATCCTGGTAGACCAGGCCACTGTTACCATAGAGAACATCCATCAGCACCTCGAAATGGGTAAGACCAAACGGCAGGCCATACTCGACGCCTGTTCCGAAATATCCTTTCCGCTGTTGCTGATATTGCTCTGTATCCTGGCAGTGTTTGCGCCTTCCTTTATTATGAGTGGCGTGCCCAAGGCCATGTTCCTGCCCTTGTCATTATCTATCGCCTTTGCGATGATCGTGTCTTTCGTCGCTGCCCAAACACTGGTGCCCGTGATCTCCAACTGGCTGTTAAAAGCGGAGATGTACAGCCATGCCCACGCAGGCCTCGCCCTTGATAAAAACGAGATAAACGAAGTGAATGCACACATTAAGGAAGAACAGCATCACGCAGCAAATAACAATTTCTTTCAACGCCTGAAAGCCTGGCTCATAAAGCTCCTGGAGAAATGGATGCCTAAGCGGAAATGGATCGTCATTATCTACCTGCTGCTGGCCTTTACTGCTGCTGGTATCTGCTTTATGGTCATCGGTAAAGACCTCCTGCCCAAATCCAATACCGGTCAGCTGCAATTACGTGTGCGCGAGCCCGATGGTACCCGCTTAGAAGTAACCGAAAGAGCCGTGAAGGACATACTTCATGTGATAGACGCTACTGTAAGCAATCATGTAGCCATCAGCTCTGCTTATGTGGGACTGGTGCCCAGCAATTTCGGCACCAGTAATCTCTATATCTTCTCCAGCGGCACGCACGAAGCCGTGATCCAGCTGAACCTTGACGAGGATTATAAAGTGAAGATGGATGAACTGAAAGAAGCGCTGCGCGCCGGCATCCGGCGCGTACACCCCGAAGCAAGACTGTCATTCGAGCCGATCGAGCTAACGGAAAAGATCATGGCGCAGGGCGCTTCCACGCCCATAGAAGTAAGAGTAGCGGGTAAGAACTACCACGATATCAGCGTCTACGCCCGGCAACTCACCGGGCAATTACAGCAGCTTACATGCCTGCGCGATGTGCAGATAGCACAACCGCTTCGTTTTCCGAATATCAATATCAGTATAGACCGTTTAAAGCTGGCGCAGATGGGCCTCAGCATCGACAATGTATCTAAAAGCATTACTGATGCTACCTCTTCCAGCCGTTATACCGCCAAAAACCTCTGGCTGGACGAACGTTCTGCCTATACCTATCAAACACAGGTACAGGTGCCTGAATATATGATGAATTCTGTAGAGCAGATGAGCGCCATTCCCTTGGTACGCGGGGCCATGCGCCCGGTGCTGTCGGATGTGGCGGCGATCACCGTAGATACCCTGCCCGGAGAGTTTGACCGTGCAGGGCCGCGCCGTTTCCTGACCATCAGCGCTAATATTCAGGGAAAAGACCTGGGCGCTGCTACTGCAGCCGTGCAAAAGGTAATCGATAATATGGGCGAAAAGCCTGCAGGTCTGATGGTAACAGTAGAAGGCATGTCTTCGCTGTTAACGGAAACGCTTTCTTCCCTGCAAAATGGATTATTGGCAGCGGTGGTAGTGATCCTCCTGTTGCTGGCGGCCAACTACCAGTCCTTTGGCCTCTCGCTCACGGTACTGGCCACTGTACCTGCCGTATTATTAGGTTCCCTGTTAATGCTGCTAGCTACTGGCGCTACGCTGAACCTGCAGTCTTATATGGGCATTATTATGTCTACCGGCGTATCCGTAGCCAATGCCATCCTGATTGTAACGAATGCCGAAGCCCTGCGGCATACCTACCGCGATCCGTTTAAAGCAGCCATCGTGAGCGCGGGGATCCGTCTCCGGCCCATCCTGATGACCAGCCTTGCTATGATTGCCGGTATGATACCGATGGCCAGCGGCCTGGGAGAATCCGGCGACCAATCCGCACCACTGGGCCGCGCTGTAATAGGCGGGCTGGCGGCATCTACATTGGCCGCCCTGCTCATCGTGCCGCTGGTATATGGCTGGGTACAGCAAAAGCGCTCTTACGAGCCAGTTTCCTTATTACCTGAAGATGATCCTCACACTAAATAATCGGAACAAAATGAAGCATTATATCATAACAATCATACTGGCAGGCGGTTTATATGCCTGCTCTTCCGGCACGTCTGCCGTAAAGAAAGCGCCTGTAAAGACCGTCATGCATTTTAATATCGTTCCTGTAAGCGCCACGGGCGTATCTACCGCTATCCGGCTGCCTGCGCAGCTGGCGGGTTACCAGGAAGTGAGCATCTTCCCCAAAGTGAACGGCTATGTACAACAGGTGCTGGTAGACATCGGCTCCTCCGTACATAAGGGGCAGCTCCTGATGACGCTCGAAGACCCCGAGCTGGAACAGGCTGCCGTACAGGCCCGTGAGAAAGCAGCCCATGCACAGGCGGGCTACATGATCACGAAGGATAGTTATTACCGCCTCCTGGAAGCTTCCCGTACAGCCGGCGCCGTATCGCCAATGGACCTGGCAGCGGCAAAATCAAGAATGGCGGCAGACAGCGCCCTTTGCAATGCAGAAAAGGCGAACTGGGAAATGCAGAAGACCATGTTGTCTTACCTGAAAGTAACCGCTCCTTTTGATGGTGTGATCACGGAGAGGAATGTACATCCCGGCGCCTTGGTCAGCGCAGCTGGCCGGGAAAAGCCCATGCTGGAGCTGAAACAGCTGGACCGCCTGCGCCTGCAGGTGGATGTGCCGGAGAATATCGCCGGGGCGCTGGACAGCAAAACAAAAATGGATTTCTATGTCAGCGCTTTTCCCGGTAAGCGTATGTCCGCACAGATCGCAAGAAAATCACAGAATGTAAATATGGCCTACCGCATGGAAAGGGTAGAGATGGATGTATGGAATCATGACGGCTCCCTGACGCCTGGTATGTACGCCGATGTGATCCTGGATGTAAGCGGCAGCAGGAACGCTTTTTCTGTGCCCCGTTCTGCCGTGATAACTTCTACAGAAAGAAAATATGTGATCGCGGTGAGGGATGGGAAAGCAGTGAAGGAAGATGTGATCACCGGCAATGCCACCGACGATAAGATCGAAATTTTCGGAGATCTGAAAGAAGGAGAGCAGGTGATTGTAAACGCCAATGATGAAATAAAGGACGGTGAGGAGATTAATTAGAATAAATATCGTATTACCGGTGGAGATGTTCTTAAAACATTTTCACCGGTTTCTTTTTAACTTACATGCTACTATGAAGCTAAATAAAGAAGACGAGATCAACAGGATTCACCGTAAGTTTATGGTGTTCTATACATATCTCATGGCTAAATACAGTGATATTCCGTTCTACGATCAGATGAAAGAAGTTGTAGAGGATGCGGTAGCCAAAAAGAACCTGCGTGGATTGAGATATGTAGATAAAGACCTCAGCGGCTGGCTGAAGGAAATGGAAACTGATGATGTGGCACAAATACAACTTTTATTACAACAGGAATTGGGCGATGAAGCTTTTATTGTAGAAAAGATTTCTCAAGAGATATTGAACCGGGTTGTAGAAAAAGGGGTGATCAAGAGCAAGGCAGAATATGAAGTCTTATCCCAGCAGGCGGAAGAAATAGATGGCGATGATAGCAAAAAAGACGAGCTTCATACATTAAACCTTCTCCTGGTCGCATTTCACAATTCAATGGCCAGCCGCAAATAAAATTCAAAGAAAAAGATTATCTTCCGTATGGAAATTTAACCCTTCCATCATCATCCCTGTATATGCGTCTTTTTTAACCCTCAATCATAAACCCAAATCCGTTTCCATGAAGACAATCATCGCCGCTTTACTGGCCTTGTCCCTGGCAAGCTTTAGCCCCGCGCACGACCGCGCCGAAAACCCGAAGGCTCCTGCCCAAACTGCTTATTATCATCTGCCTGCTGCCTTCAAATATTTACCTCGGCAGATAGTAGCGCCGCTAAGGGCTAATTACGTACAGTCGCAGGAGTGTGGCATCTTCAACGTCACCAACCCAAGCGCAACCGTACCTGCCAGGGTGATCGTAAAAAATTGTGACGGCACAGAATCCGAGATCTGGATCCAGCCGGGCACTACTATTACCACCAATTGCCTGGACACCTTCAACACGCTCACCTTTAACGTTGTAGAAGGACAAATCTCCATCCCCCAGTTTCTGCATCTTTGTACACCCTGAGTAACATTTGCTTAAAAGAAAACGGTAAGGCCACGTGTAAGCCTTACCGTTTGTTATCTTATACCGGACCTTGATCCGCTTAATCCATCCCCGGAAATTCTTTCAGGTTTCTTGTAAACTTCCGTCCAAACTCCTTGCTGTCTGCCGCTGCCCAGGTAGCCATCGCATACAGCACCGGGCGTAAACGCATGCCCGTTGTGCTCAGCTGATACGTTACATGCGGCGGTACTACCGGTTTGGCTTTGCGGATGATCAGCTTATCCGCTTCCAACTGTTTCAGATGCTGGATCAGCACTTTTTCAGTAATGGCAGGAATACCCTTCCGGAGATCGCTGTAGCGCTTACTGCCGGAGAGCAGCTGGAACAGGATGATGGGCTTCCAGTACCCGCCGATCTTTTCCATTACGTAAGTAATGGGGCATGCCTGGAAGGCCGCCTGTTTATTAGCCTGGATGGTGGAGCTTTCTTTTACCTTGGTCATATTGACCGCAATTTACACCTTCCAGCCGTAGGGTAGGTACTCATTGTCAAAAGTGCCGTCCTCATACAGGTTTACCATGGCGTAGCCGTTATCGGTGCGATAGCGGATGCCTTTCCACCAGTTGCCGCTTACAGCGCCGTTACTGATATAGGTAACACCGTTGTACTGCACCTGCTCATACAGGTGGATATGGCCGCTCATGCAGAGCTTCACCTGGGGATGCTGGTCAAACAGGCTCACAATGCGGGCGGCGTCGGTATGCATGGAGGCTTGTCCAAGTACATAGCCTTCCGGGTCTTTGTACTTGTTATCTACTACCACGGTGGCGGCAGAAACGATGGGCACGTGAGAGAACACGATCACCGGTTTGGTGGTATTCGCTTTCAGGTCCTGTTCCAGCCAGGCAAACTGTTCATCGTCCAGGTGGCAGGTGTACCAGGTACCGTCTGCCTTGGTCTGAATGCTGTCAAGTACAATGAAATGCCAGCCGGCTTTGTCAAAGCTGCGGTAGGGTTTTTCCAGGCGCATCATGTCCAGTGCATATTTCTTCCCGTACAGCGGGTCGCTGGTTTGTCCGGCGCCCCAGCAGTCGTGGTTCCCGATGCAGTATTCCAGCGGCAGGCTGTTATCGCTCTTAAAGATCTGGTGCCACAGTTTCCACTGGGTTTCCACACGGTCTTTCGGTTGTTTCAGCGCATCGAAGATGCAGTCGCCGGTGTTCATGATGAAGGCCGGTTGATCCTGCTGCGATTGGATATGATGGAGGCAGGTGGCCAGTCCTTTGGGGGCATTCAGCTCAGGTTCCATATGTACATCCGTAAGATGGGCAAAGCGTAATGCGCGTTTTTTACCGGCTTGTACGGGGGCGGCGGCTGCGCGGAGGATACCTGCGCCCGGTATGCTGCCCAGCAAAGCGCCAAGGCCCAATTGCCTGATGAGGGAACGACGATCCATAATTGTGCGTTTTTAAGGTAGATATTGCGCAAACATATTTTGCAGGGCGCAGATATGCCAGAGAGGGTGGAAGCTTAATCTAAAGTTAATACAGGGATGATAGGATGGCTTACAGAACAGATCTGTCGTCTTCAGCAGAAATTCTGTCAGCTGGCAGGGCCCGGGAGCCTGCTGACGACGTTGCGCTGCCAGGTGGGGACATCCGGGAACTTGCTGACGATACCCGGCAGCTTGCTAACGACGCCACGCCTTCAAGTGGCGGCATCCGGCAGCCTAATTACGATATCCGGGAGCCTGTTAACGACACGCGGAAGGCTGCCGACGGCAGCCTTTGCTTATCTTACATCAAAGTTCTTCGATCTGATGTCAAATAGTTGCCGTCTTCCAGTACCAACAGGAATACTTTCACTCACTTACTCAACACTAGCAGCTTACAGCCAGCGGTTTTCAGCTCGGGATCATAATAAGGCATCAGTAAAGCGGAGCTATGCTCCCTGGAACGGAACAGGTGACGTTTCACTACCGGGTACAACGCATACGCTGCCTGCGTACTCAGTATGCCCAGGCCAGCGCCTCCTGCAATATCGCTGAACCAGTGCCGGTTATTATACATGCGCAGGGTGCCAGTGGCGGCAGCAGCGATGTAGCCCGTCATGCTGAGCAATGGCTGGCTGTGCTGGTATTCCATGCGCATGAATTCCGCGGCAGCAAAGGCGGTGGCGGTATGCCCGCTGGGGAATGATTCGTAATTACTGCCGTCAGGCCGCTCCTCATGTGTGACCCTTTTCAGCACTTTTACGGTAGAAGCCATGATCAGGGTAGACATACTATAAATAATAGTACGGTCCCTGAAATTATGCTCCCCATGAGCGCCCGCCAGGTTCAGCAGGTATACGGCTGCTACCGGCGACCATTGCAGATAATTGTCAATAGAAGTGGAAAAATCGGGATGATCTTCCCGCAGCTCTTTTTTAGTGCTGTAATTAAAATCCTTTAAAGTGTGATTTCCCAGCGCTACGAAACCGTAAGTCAGCATAGCGCCGGGAACCAGCAATCCGCAAAGTGTAGGACGATGAATGTTGGCCCTTTCTGCGGGCTGTTGCAAATAATGCGCAGTTGTAGGTGGCAAGGTATCCAGATCTTCAGGTAAACGCTGCGCTCCGGCAAGGGTATAGCAGCATATACCGGCTGTTACCAACAGTAGTCGGAAATAAGTCATACAGTTGTAGGTAGTAAATATGAACGATCATTCTGGAGACAATCTGAAGTCCCCTTGCTGATCATTAACAATTAACGACTTTTTATCGTATTTTTCTGATCTATAACACGAAAATCAACAAGATCACATATGCACCTGACAGCTAGAGAAACGGAAAAACTACTGCTTCACGTGGCCGGCGAACTGGCGGAAAAAAGAAAAGCCCGCGGCTTAAAGCTCAACTACCCGGAAGCCATTGCCCTTATCAGCAGCCGTTTACAGGAGGCTGCCCGCGATGGCCGCAGTGTGGCGGAACTGATGCAGTTCGGCGCTACCATCCTCACCCGAGACGACGTCATGGAAGGCATTCCCGAAATGATACACGAGATCCAGATAGAGGCCACCTTTCCCGACGGCACCAAACTGGTGACGGTTCATCATCCTATCCGTTAAAATTTTACAGTATGATACCCGGAGAATATTTCCTGAAGAACGAACCCATAGAAGCCAACAAAGGCCGCCGCACCATCTCGATCAAAGTGGTGAACACCGGCGACCGCCCGGTACAGATAGGCTCTCATTGCCATTTCTTTGAAGTGAACCGGCAAATGGCCTTTGACCGTGCTGCCGCTTTTGGTATGCGCCTTAATGTGCCCTCCGGCAATGCCGTACGTTTTGAGCCCGGCGAGGTGAAAGTGGTGGAACTGGTGGAACTGGGCGGCGCCAAACGTGTGATCGGCATCAATAACCTGGCCCAGGGCGTAACCACCGATCCTGCCGTAAAGCAGGCCGCCATTGAAAAAGCGCAACAGCAACAATTTAAAAATCAGTTATGAGCCTTAGCATAGACAGACATAAATATGTTAGCATGTACGGCCCCACCACGGGCGATCGTATACGGCTGGCAGATACAGACCTGATCATCGAGATAGAAAAAGATTATAACGTGCATGGCGACGAATGCAAGTTCGGCGGCGGTAAAAGTGTGCGCGACGGCATGGCGCAATCTGCCACGGCGCTGCGCAGCGAAGGCGTGCTGGACTTCCTCATCACCAACGTGATCATCATCGATCACTGGGGCATTGTTAAAGCGGATATCGGTATTAAGGACGGCAGGATCGTGGCCATCGGCCAGGCCGGCAATCCTGATACCATGGATGGCGTTCATCCAGAAATGATCATCGGCGCAGCCACAGAAGTGCACAACGGTAGTAATCTCATTGCCACCGCCGGAGGTATCGATACCCACATCCATTTTATCTGTCCGCAGCTGGTAGACCATGCCCTCTTCAGTGGCATTACTACCATGATCGGGGGAGGCACAGGCCCGGCAGACGGCACCAGCGCTACCACCGTAACGCCGGGCAAATGGAACATCGAACGTATGCTGCAGGCGGCAGAAGGCTATCCCATGAACCTGGGCTTCTTCGGCAAAGGCAATTGCGCAACCACCGCTCCGCTGGAAGAACAGATCGAAGCAGGCGCATTGGGATTGAAGATCCATGAAGACTGGGGCGCTACACCCGCCGTGATAGACGCTTCCCTACAGGTAGCCGATAAGCTGGATGTACAGATCGCCATTCACACCGATACCCTCAATGAAGCCGGCTTCCTGGAAGATACCATGAACGCCATTAATGGCCGTGTGATCCATACCTTTCACACAGAAGGCGCTGGTGGCGGCCACGCGCCGGACATTATCCGCGCTGCCTCGTTCCCGAATGTGCTGCCTGCATCCACCAATCCTACGCGTCCCTACACGGTAAATACCATAGACGAGCACCTGGATATGCTGATGGTATGTCATCACCTGGATAAGCGTGTACCCGAAGACGTTGCCTTCGCGGATTCGCGTATCCGCCCGGAAACCATCGCCGCAGAAGACATCCTGCATGACATGGGCGTGTTCAGCATCATGAGCTCCGACTCGCAGGCCATGGGCCGCGTAGGAGAAGTGATCACCCGCACCTGGCAAACTGCCGACAAGATGAAGAAGCAACGCGGCGCGCTCACTCAGGACAACACAAAAGAGAATGATAACTTCCGCGTAAAACGTTACGTGGCCAAGTATACCATCAACCCGGCCATTGCCCACGGCATCTCGCAGCACGTAGGCTCTATAGAACCCGGTAAGATAGCCGACCTGGTATTGTGGAAACCTGCTTTATTCGGCGCCAAGCCCGAGATGATCATCAAAGGCGGAATGATCGTGGCCAGCAAAATGGGCGATCCCAATGCGTCTATTCCAACGCCGCAGCCGGTGATCTACCGGCATATGTTCGGCGCGCATGGCAAGGCGCTTACACATACCAGCGTAACGTTTGTTTCGCAGATCTCTTTGGAGAAAGGTATTGCACAGGAATACGGTTTGCAGAAGAAACTGCTGCCGGTAGTGGGTTGCCGCAACATCTCCAAAAAAGACCTGATCCATAACGACCAGACGCCGGATATCACTGTCAATCCTGAAACCTACGAGGTAAAGGTAGATGGCCAGCCCGTTACCTGCGAACCGCTGAAAGAGCTGGCGCTGGCGCAACGGTATTTCCTGTTTTAGTTTGAATAGTGAACGATGATCATCGAAGACATTCTTGGTAATATCGATATCGGCAATCGCCAAACCGACCTGCTGCAGATGGAATGGTATGAAACCACCCGCCGCATACAACGCAGGCATACTACAGGCGGCCGTGAAATAGCGCTGCGCCTCCTTAAACAGGGACAGCGTTTGCAGCAGGGCGATGTGGTGTATATGGACGATACTACTGCCATAGTGGTAGATATTCTGCCCTGTGAAGCTATCGTGGTAAAGCCTGCCACCATGCTGGAAATGGGCACTGTCTGCTACGAGATCGGTAACAGACATTTACCCATTTTTATCCAGGATAATGAAGTGCTGATCCCCTGGGAAGAGCCGCTGTATAAATGGCTGGAAGCCGGTAACTATCAGCCGGAGAAAGCCATGCGCAAGCTGACCAATATGCTTCGCTCTAATGTAGCGCCGCATAATCATGGCGGTACTGGCAGTACGCTCTTCCAGAAGATCATGAATCTAACCAAAGGCTAAGCGCATGCATTTATTATCGTTATTGCATCTTTCTGATCCTACTTTGCCCATAGGCGGCTATACCCATTCCAATGGGCTGGAAACCTATGTGCAGCAGGGGCTGGTGCATAATGCAGTTACAGCGGAAGCTTATATACAAAGCATGCTGACCAATAATCTCCGTTATAACGATGCGGCCTTCGCCAGCCTGGCTTATGACGCTGCTGCAAAAAGTGACCTGGCCACACTCTTACAGCTGGATGAAGAATGCACTGCATTAAAGATACCGCGTGAGATCCGCCAGGCCAGCCAGAAACTGGGCATACGCCTGCTCAAGATCTTTAACCGTCATTTGCCAGCTGCATTTGTAGAGGAATATGAGCAGGCGATGCGGGCCGGCAATGCCAGTGGTCATTACTGCCTGGTATACGGCGTATACGCCTGCCTGTTAGCAACGCCCAAGCTGGATGCGCTGAAGGCTTTTTACTACAATGCTGCCGTGGGGATGGTGACCAACAGTGTGAAGCTGGTGCCGCTGGGCCAGCTGGACGGACAGGATATCCTGTTCCGCCTGCAGCCTTTGTTAGCAGAACTGGCTGCGCTCACCATGGAGCCTGATCCTGCCTGGCTGGGCTGCTGCAACCCGGGCTTTGATATCCGTTGTATGCAGCATGAAAGATTGTATTCCCGTTTGTACATGTCCTAAGAAATTTATGATGAGAAAATATGTTAAGATAGGTATTGCAGGGCCTGTGGGTTCCGGTAAAACAGCCCTC
>Ga0209758_1003155_pt1 | contig 15485 bp, 18 predicted proteins | sample AraplaMF_Col_mMF_FD_184258 | JGI IMG/M metagenome (GOLD analysis project Ga0209758, IMG submission 184258) | Arabidopsis root microbial communities from the University of North Carolina, USA - plate scrape MF_Col_mMF (SPAdes) (version 2) | ecosystem: Host-associated > Plants > Roots > Endosphere... | reverse complement strand
CTATCTCTCCATGTTCCTTTTCGGCGGTGAGTTCCCGGGCACGGAATTGGTTCCGCGCTTCTACTCGATCCATGTCCTGCTGTTTCCGGCCCTCTTCGCCGCGCTGATCGTCGCGCATCTGATCCTGATCGTCTATCACAAGCACACCCAGTGGGCGGCACCCGGCAGGACGAATCGCAACGTCGTGGGCATGCCGCTGCTGCCCGTCTATGCGGCGAAGGCGGGCGGGTTCTTCTTCATGGTCGCCGGGACACTGGCCGCCATGGCCTCCATCGCCTCCATCAATCCTGTGTGGAGCTATGGCCCGTACCGCCCCGATCAGGTCTCGACCGGAGCCCAGCCGGACTGGTACATGGGATTCGCCGAAGGTCTCATCCGCATCATGCCGGGGTGGGAGATCGATACGGCAGGGCATACCCTCGCGCTCGGTGTGCTCATACCTCTGCTCGTGTTTCCGGTGGTTCTGCTGCTCATCGGTGTGTATCCCTTCCTCGAGGCGTGGATCACCGGGGACAAACGCGAGCACCATCTGCTCGACAGGCCGAGGAACCGGCCCGTGCGCACCGGGCTCGGCGTCGCCTGGATGAGCCTCTATTTCTGTCTGCTCGTCGGGGGCGGGAACGACATTTTCGCCACGCACTTCCATCTGTCCATCAATGCCGTCACCTGGGTCATCCGCATCGCGCTCTTCGTCGTCCCCGCGGCCTCGTTCGTGATCACCAAGCGCGTGTGCCTCGGTCTGCAGTACCGCGACAGGGAAAAGCTGCTGCACGGCTCGGAAGCGGGTGTCGTCCGCCGTCTGCCGCACGGCGAGTACGTGGAACTGCACAAGCCGCTCGATGCCGCACAGCGACATGTCCTGACGTCCCATGAGCAGTACCTGCCCCTGGCGCCCGGGCCGCAGGAGGACACGCGCGCGCGTTCTCGCCTCCAGCGGGCGAGGGTGCGCCTGTCGCGCGGCTTCCACGGGCCTTCGGCGCAGGTGGTCGAGCCGACCGACGAAGAGATGCGGCGCAGCATCGAGCACTGACCGCCCGCGACGGTGCCGTGTCATGGCGGCGTCGTGGTGCTCATGACGTGTGGGATCGGCCTCGGGGCGGGATGCGAAGGGCGTACCTTCCGGAGTGATCGATTGATGGTCATCAAGAAGGCCCGCGTTGCGGCGCGGGCCGGGAAGGCACCGCAATGACCCCGCTGCCACCGTCCCCAACGGCCCCCGAACTGCTCGCACGCGCCGAGGAGTCGACCGCATGAGCCGGCCGTCGCACGGCACACTGCATCACGTCGAACTGTGGGTGCCGGACCTCCCCCGGGCGCTCGCTTCGTTCGGCTGGCTGCTCCAGGCGCTGGGGTACTCCGTCCACCAGAACTGGGACGGCGGCCGCAGTTGGCTGCTCGGCCCGACCTATCTGGTCGTCGAGCGGTCGCCGGATCTCACCGCCGAACGGCACGATTGCTGCCGGGCGGGACTGAACCACCTGGCCTTCCACGTCGAGGACGCCACCGCGGTCGAGAATCTGGTGGCCGACTCCGCCGGGCACGGCTGGCATCTGATGTTCCCCGAGCGGCATCCGTACGCCGGCGGTGGGCAGCACTACGCCGCCTATCTGGAGAACGACGACGGCTTCGAGGTCGAACTCGTCGCGATCGACCCGCCCGAACAAGGCCGGGACCGACCGGCCCACAGTTCTTGACGATCATTCGCAGCGCTCAGGCGCCCGGACCGCGCCGCGAGCGTGTGCCGCGTTCAGCCGTTCTCGCGCCGCCGGACGGTCACATACTCACTGGCGTCTCCGTCGTGCAGCCGCCGCAGCAGGGAGCCGCCGATGCGGACTGCCTGTGTCTTCGCCAACTCGGCCTTCTCCCCGAGGAACAGCGAGTCCACGGTCGCCTGCCAGATACCGAGCCACCTCGCGAAGTGCTGCTGCTCGAGGGCGACCGAACGGTTCAGGGCCAGGTGCGGCTGCAGTGCGTTCCCGTGGTACTTGCCCGCCCTGAAGAGCACCGATTCCCAGAAGTCGCACATCACCGGCATGTGCGCCTCCAGATCCATGCGCGCCACGTCCGTGAAGACGGGGCCGATCAGCGGGTCCGCGAAGGCCGCCCGATAGAAGCCGCGCACGAGATCCTCCACGTCCGTCCTGCCGGACAGATCCCGGAGCCGTGACCGGTCCGCACCGGCGGCCGCGGAGCCCGGCAAGGTCGCGGGCCCGCTCGGCGTGGCAGGGCTGCGGTCGGTGGAAACGGCCTTCACACGCCTCTCCCTTCCCGAGTGCGCCAGGGGCCGACACGCCCCATGTCGCTGTGGTGTGGCGCCACGGATCCTAGCAAAATTTTCATTTCAGATGCATATTTTGCCCCTGTGACGCCCCTCGCCCCGGCCGTACCGGAGGACCGGACCCCGCCTCGCGCTCCGGGCGGCGGGCGGGACGGGACATCACATTCGTGGCGGCTGTTTCGTCTACTGGGCAGGGTCATGGAAGCGACAGGGAGTACATGACCCCGCGATCCGGCGTCGCGGCGCGTGCCCGCCCGCTGGATACGCGCGGCGCGGCCCGCACGGGACGCCCGACGACCTCCCCTGATCGATGCAGGAGTTTGACGTGCGTGTATTCGTCGCCGGCGGGACCGGGGTCATCGGCCGACAGCTGGTTCCCCGCCTGGTCACGGAGGGCCATGACGTCGTCGTGACGACCCGCAGTGAGGGCCACGTGCCCGCACTGCGCGCGGCCGGTGTCGAGGGTGTCGTGATGGACGCCCTCGACGCCGCATCCGTGACGGCGGCCGTCCTCGGCGCCGCCCCGGACGTCGTGGTGCATCAGCTGACCTCCCTGGCCATGCACGACTCGGTGGCCAACGCCCGGATCCGCCGGGAGGGGACGCGTCATCTCGTCGACGCCGCCGGGAAGGCCGGGGTCCGCAGGATGGTCGCCCAGTCCATCTCATGGGCTTACCGGCCCGGAACCGGACCTGCGGGCGAGGAGACCCCCCTGGACACCGAGGCGGACGGTCCCCGCGCCGTGCCGGTGGGCGGTGTGCGGGCGCTGGAGTCGGCCGTGGCCGAAATGCAGGAGCATGTGGTGCTGCGGTACGGCACCCTCTACGGGCCGGGTACCTGGTACGCGCCGGACGGCCTCATCAGCGCCGCGCTCGCCCGGGGCGCCGTGCCGGCCGACGACGCCGTGACGTCGTTCCTCCACGTGGCGGACGCCGCGATGGCGGCCGTGTCCGCGCTCACCTGGCCCAGCGGAACGTTCAACATCGTCGACGACGAGCCCGCACCGGCCCATGAGTGGGTTCCCGTCCTCGCCGACGTCCTGGGAGCCCCCGTACCCCCGCGCGCGGAGGGAGGCGGCGCCCCCTGGGAGCGGGGCGCAGACAACGCCCGGGCCACGTCGCTGGGCTGGCGCCCGATCCACCCGAGCTGGCGGTCCGGATTCCGGACGGCACTCGCATGAACGCCGGCCACGTCGCCCGGATCTGACGGGGTTCGCACGGCGGTAGTGGGGCTCCCACGCCCCGTTCCCGTCCAGTGCGGCGAAAGCCCGGAGAACAAGAGCAGAACCCTGACGAGAAAGCGGAAGTCTCATGATCACTGAACTCCTGACACAGGTGCCCCCCTTCGTCCCCGACCGCCCGCACGCCATGACGGTCGTCGTCGAGGTTCCGCCCGGCGACGCCGGAACACCGCCGCACCGTCACTCCGGACCCGCCTTCGGTTACGTGCTCGAGGGTGAGCTCGTCTTCGAACTCGAGGGCGAGCGCGAACGCGTCATCACCGCGGGCGAGGCCTTCTGGGAACCGGGCGGCGACGTCATCCACTACCAGGCCGCCAACAACAGGGACGATGTGCCCGTACGGTTCCTGGCGGTGATGCTGTGCGCGGAAGGCGAACCCATGCTCACCCTGGTCGAGCCCGAGGAACTCGAGGCGCGACGGCATCGGCGTGCGAAGCGGCCGGCCGACGCCCGGTTCTGAGCGTCCGGTCAGCGATCGACGCCCTCCGCGGGCTCGTAGTCGAACCAGTCGAAGGCGACGGTGCCCTCGGTCGCGTACATGCCGATCACCCGGCCGGTGAAGCCGGTGGCCACCTGGGTGGAGAGATAGCGGCCGTCGAGTTCGGCCAGGCGGACCGGGGTACCGCCGCCGAGCGAGAAGGTGATGGTGTCGGGTCCGCCCGCTCTGACGCCCAGCCCCTGCGGGCCGTCGGCGATCACGGTGGGCGGCAGTACATCGGCCGTGCGGATGTCCACGGTCAGCGTCACCTCGCCGGACGGCACCGGGTGTCGAGCCAGGCACTGCCGCACCGGCCCGATACGGGCCAGCACGCTCACGGTGCCGGCGCCGACCTCGATGTCGTAGTGATGGGCCTCGTCCATACGGACGGACAGTCCGCCCCGGCCCGCGCCGGGGTCCACGCGGACGGCCACCCGGCAGTCGTGGTGCTGCTGCCGCCGGCCGACGAACGTGTGCCCCGGGCGGTCGAGGCTGTCCCCGGTGGCGGTGAGGGTCAGCCGCCCCGGCCCGCGCCGGGGTCCACGCGGACGGCCACCCGGCAGTCGTGGTGCTGCTGCCGCCGGCCGACGAACGTGTGCCCCGGGCGGTCGAGGCTGTCCCCGGTGGCGGTGAGGGTCAGCCGTCCCGGCCGCTCCTTCAGCGACCAGGAGCCGTCCGGTCTGCGACGCGGCGAGATCCAGTGCGGCGCCAGGTCCGCGGTGTCGAAGTCGTCCCGTACCGGCGGGGGTTCGACGGGGTGCCAGGCCGCGGGAGCCGGGTGCCGCTCCCGCACCGGTCCGACCCGGGGCCAGCCGTCCACCCACTCCACGGGGGTCAGAAAGGTCTCGCGGCCCAAGACGTGGAACTCCGGGAAGTACCCCCGGGGACGTGTGGCCAGCAGCAGCATCCACCAGGTGCCGTCCGGCGCGGACACGAGGTCGGCGTGGCCGGTGCTCTGGATCGGCAGGTCGGTGCTGCGGTGCGAGAGGATCGGATTGGCCGGGGCGGGTTCGTAGGGGCCACGCGGAGAGCGGGCCCGGGCGATGGACACGCTGTGCCCGTGGGCGGTGCCGCCCTCGGCCACCATCAGGTACCACCACGCACCGACGCGGTACAGATGCGGCGCCTCGGGATGCTGCATTCCCGTACCGGACCAGACAGGGAGCGGACCCTCCAGCACCGCGCCGGTCTCCGGATCGATCCGGGCCACCCGGACACCGGAGACCGCACACCAGCACGAGCCGTCGTCGTCCCAGGCGAGGTCGGGGTCGATGCCCTCCAGCGCGACCGGAACCGGGTCCGACCACGGGCCTTCCGGACGGTCGCTGCTGACCAGGAAGTTGCCCCTGCCGCCGACGTCCGTGGTGATCACATGGAAACGGCCGTCGTGGTGCCGGATCGTGGGCGCGTAGATGCCGCCCGAGGCGGGCGTCCCGTCCGGCGCGTACCACTGCCCCGGCCGGTCCAGGACATTGCCGATCTGCCGCCAGTGGACGAGGTCGCGGCTGTGGAACAGGGGAATGCCGGGAAAGTACTCGAAGCTGGAGCACACGGCGTAGTAGTCCTCGCCGACCCGGCACACGCTGGGGTCGGGATGGAACCCGCCTATCACGGGGTTGGCGTACGTCCGCATGGTGTTCGGCACTTCCCTCCGGCGCAGGATTTCGAAAGTTTCGCACCGATGAGCGAACCTTCCGAAACCGCACTGTAGGTCTCGGCCGCGAACCCGGGCAAGGCACGGCGTGCGCCGGTCCATCGGGCGCCGATACGGATTCCGGGGTCGGGACGGTCTGCCGCTCCGCGGGCGGAGGGCCCACCGCCGGAGCCGGAGCCGGACCCCGGGCAGGATCCGCGCAGCCGGCGGCCGGCCCTCCGGCGGGCCTGCCGCGGACAGCCGGTGACTACTCGCCCTCGTACGCCTTCTTGAGCGCGGCGATGTCGAGCTTGCCCATGGAGAGCATCGCCCGGGTGGTGCGGGCGGCCTTCTCCGGATCCGGGTCGCCGGTCATCTCGATGAGCCCGTCCGGGATGACCTGCCATGACACGCCGTACTTGTCCTTGAGCCAGCCGCACGGCCCGGGCCGGCCACCGCCCTCGGTGAGTTTGGCCCAGTAGTAGTCGACCTCCTCCTGGTTCTCGCAGTAGATCTGGAAGGAGATCGCCTCGTTGAACGTGAACTGAGGGCCGCCGTTGAGCGCGACGAACCTGTGGCCGTTGGCCACGAATTCGGCGGCGATCACCGAGCCCGCCGGACCCGGTCCGGCCTCGGTGTAGCGGCCGATCCGTCCGATGCTCGAGTTCTTGAAGATCGAGACGTAGTGGTGCGCCGCCTCTTCGGCCTGGCCGTCGAACCAGAGGCAGGTGGTGAATCCATCGGTGGCCATGAGTTCCTCCTGGAGCATGATGCGGTCATCCGTATCGACCGGTCCCGGCACCGGAACTCATCGGCCGGACGCGAATCGATCCGGATGGCGCGCGAACCACGCCGAACCCCCGCAGTTCACGACGGAGATCGACGGGGCGAGCGTCCACTTCGCCCACATCCGCTCGCCCGAACGTGACGCCACCCCGCTGATCGTCACCCATGGCCGGCCGGGCTCGATCGTCGAGTTCCTCGACATCGTCGGAGCGCGCCACCGCGCGGAGCGCACCGAGAACATCGTGCGCTGGACGGAGTTCCCCCGGCGGGCATTTCGCAGCCATGGAGGAACCCGATCTGCTGATCGACGACGTCCGGGCGTTCTTCGGCGAGTTGCGCGAGAAGGGCTGAGCCGGCCCTCTGCCCAGGGCGAATCTGCGGTAGGCAGAGAATCCTCCTGCGGGCACCGCCCGCGATCGACAGTGGAGTCGACGGCTTCCGCGCCACGACAAGGAGACGCGATGACTCCACCGACCACCCTCTCGCCCCGTGCGCAGGAGGGCGACACCCCACCCAGCCGCTTCGACGACCATCTCGCCGCGCAACTGCTCGCCCAGCGGATCGTCTTCCTGGGCACACAGGTCGACGAGGTCTCGGCCAACCGGGTGTGCGCCCAGCTTCTGCTGCTGTCGGCCGAGGACCCGCGCGCCGACATCAGCCTCTGCATCAACAGCCCCGGCGGGTCCGTCACGGCGGGGCTCGCCATCTACGACACCATGCGGCTCGTCCCCAACGACGTGTCGACCCTGGTGATGGGGTTCGCCGCCAGCATGGGGCAGTTCCTGCTCACGGTCGGCACCCGGGGCAAGCGGTTCGCGCTGCCGAACGCCCGGATCATGATGCACCAGCCGTCGGCCGGCATCGGGGGCACCACGGCCGACATCGAGATCCAGGCGGAGAACCTGCAGTACACCAAGAAGGCCATCGAGCGGATCACCGCCGAGCACACCGGGCAGAGCGAGGAGACCATCGCGCGGGACGGCGACCGGGACCGCTGGTTCACCGCCGAGCAGGCCAGGGACTACGGAATGGTGGACCGGGTGGTGGAGTCGCTCGCCGACGTCCGCCCGGCCACCGCACGCCGACGGATGGGGTTGTGACATGGGGTCGTACACGGTTCCCTACGTCGTCGAGCGGACCGCACAGGGCGAGCGTTCCTACGACGTCTTCAGCCGGTTGCTCAACGAGCGGATCATCTTCCTCGGCACCGAGATCGACGACGGTGTCGCCAACGTCGTCATCGCGCAACTCCTGCATCTGGAGTCGTCGAACCCGGAGCACGAGATCTCGATCTACATCAACTCGCCGGGCGGATCGTTCACTTCACTTATGGCGATCTACGACACGATGACGTTCGTGCAGGCCCCGATCTCCACGTTCTGTGTGGGGCAGGCCGCCTCCACGGCCGCGGTCCTGCTGGCCGGCGGCGATCCCGGGCGGCGGTTCGTGCTTCAGCACGCCCGGGTGCTGCTGGGACAGCCGGCCAGCGGCGGGCAGCAGGGCACGGTCTCGGACCTCAGCCTCCAGGCCAAGGAGATGGTCCGTATCCGCGCCCAGGTGGAGGAGGTGCTCTCCCATCACACCCATCACGATGCGCCGACCCTGCGTGCCGACATGGACCGGGAAAAGGTGTTCACCGCGCAGGAGGCCGTCGCGTACGGACTCGCCGACGAGGTGCTGAGTCGCCGGCTCGCGTTCGTCTGACGGGGACCGGGGCCCCGTACGTCCCCGAGCCGGTCAGGCGGCGAGGCACAGCCCGTCGTACTTCGCCGTCGGAGACGTACGGCTCCGGCCGGTACGCGACAGGGTGTGCCGCGCCAACTCGCCCTGGGCGAGCGAGAGCAGATCGGAAAGGCCGAGGCCGAGCGCCTGGGCGGCGGCCGCGAGGACCTCGGAAGAGGCCTCCTTGCGGCCCCGCTCGAGCTCGGAGAGGTACGGCATGGAGATTCTGGCCGACTCCGCGACGTCCTTGAGCGTGCGCTCCTGCGCGAGCCGCTCGCGCCGCAGCACGTCACCGACGAGGTCGCGCCACAACGGCTCCCGCGGAGCCGGGGTACGCGGCGCCCGCTCCTGCGGCTGCGCGGGCCGGGCCGGGCCGTCGGCACGGGGCGGAGCGGTCTGCGGACGCAGGGGGATGACGCGGGCTTCGTTCGGCGCTCGATTGTTCACGCCCTCAGCCTAGGCATCCGGGGCGGCACCGGAAGGGTGCGGCATTCCGCCCTGGGTGAATCCCGCGCCGCGGTGACCGCCACCGCCGGGTCCGAGCCGCGGCGCGGGGCGCCCCTACTGACCGACTCGCCCGTCGATCCGCTCCCGCAGAAAGTCGGCGTGGCCGTTGTGCCGGGCGTATTCCTCGATCATGTGGACGAGGACCGCTCGCAGGGCGATCGGCTCGTCGCCGACCGTTCCGGTGACGTCGAGGCCCGGCGCCTCGGCGACGAAGCGTTCCGCGAAGGCGACTTCGGCGCGCCAGGTCCGCCAGGCCTCGGCGACGACCTCGGGTTCGGCCACCGCGCCGTTGAAGTCCGCGTCCCGGTCCTCCTCGGTGCGGTAGGGCCGCGGCACGTCCTGACCTGCCAGCACCTGCCGGAACCAGCGGTGCTCCACGCCGGACATATGACGGACGAGGCCGAGCAGCGAGAGATCGGAGGGCGGCACCGAACGGCGGGCCATCGCCTCGGCGTCCAGCCCCGCGCACTTCATCTCCAGCGTCAGCCGCTGATCGCGCAGATAGCCCACGAGCGTGGCCCGTTCCCCCACGAAGCCACTGTCGCCACGAGGATCGTCGTCGGGCCGGACGAACATGTCCGACCACCCGAACTTCTTTTCCGCCGAAGGGGACGAGCCGTCTTCCGTTCCGGTGAGATCCGTCATGGCACGAGCATCGGCCGCGGTCCGCCGGCGCGCCACCCGTTTTCAGGACCGCGCCGCCCGTGCCGCGGTGGCCCTCGCCCTGCCGGAGTGACCGGCCTCACGAGGTTGCCACACATGTGCCCACATGGTTCCCGGAGTCCGGGGTACACGCGCACACACGACGCCTGGACAACGCCGAGAGGCCCAACAGTGAGTTTCGTGGGAGAGGTAATGGACACCGCCATGAGCTGGTCGACGGTCACCGACAGGACGGTCCGGACCAGGGTTGGTGAGGAGAGCCTGCCGACCGTCACGGACCCGAGGACGATCGCTCCTCGTGATGCACGAGAGCTGTCCCGTCAGTTCTTCCAGCGGCTGACCGCGTTGGAGGAGGGCACCCACGAGCACCAGTACGCGCGCAACACGCTGATCGAGATGAACATGTCGCTGGTGCGCTTCGCGGCCGGACGGTTCCGCAACCGCGGCGACGACATGGAGGACATCGTCCAGGTCGGCATGATCGGCCTCATCAAGGCCATCGACCGGTTCGAGATCTCCCGCGAGGTGGAGTTCACCTCCTTCGCGGTGCCGTACATCGTCGGCGAGATCAAGCGGTTCTTCCGCGACACCACCTGGGCCGTCCATGTGCCGCGCCGGTTGCAGGAGTTGCGGGTGGAGCTGGCGAAGGCGCGCGAGGAGCTCGCGACCCGCCTGGATCGTGAGCCGACCGTCGCGGAACTGGCAGCGCTGATGAATCTGCCCGAGGACGAGGTGATCGAGGCGCAGATCGCGGCCAACGGCTACAACTCGTCCTCGCTGGACGCGACGCTGACCGGGGACGACCAGGACGGAGAGGCCGTGCTCGCCGACTTCATCGGCGAGGAGGACGACGGCATGGCCCTCGTGGAGGACTTCCACACCCTCGCCCCGCTGGTGGCGAAGCTCAGCGAGCGTGACCGGACGATCATCCACATGCGCTTCGTGGAGGAGGCCACACAGGCCGACATCGGCGCCCGCCTCGGCTGTTCGCAGATGCATGTCTCGCGCCTGATCAAGCGCATCATCCAGCAGCTGCGCCGCGGGATGCTGGACGACGTCAGGCGGGTCGACGCCATCTGACGGGCGACAGGGCGCGACCGCACGACGCGGCCCGCGGACACGAGGTGTCCGCGGGCCGCGTCGTGCGGTCTCAGTCCCCGAGCCGCACCACGGCCGTGACCCGCTTGCCGACCGGGACCCGCTCACACGTCACCCGGGTGGCCAGGGCGTGGACGATCTCCAGCCCGTGCATGCCGATACGCCCGGGGTCCTTCGGATAACGCCGGGGCAGGGCGGCACTGCTGTCGTAGACGGCCACGGTCACATCGGTGTCGGTGCCCTCGAGCTCGAGGATGTACGGGCCATGGCTGTGCCGCTGCGCGTTGGTGACGAGTTCGCTCACCACCAGGAGCACATCGCCGGTGGTGCGCCCGTCGATGGAGGCGCACCACTCGGACCGGAGCTGCTCGAGGAACAGTTCACCGAAGGCCCTCGCCTCGGTGACGGACCCCGGTTCGCCGGTGTAGTGCGACGCTCTCCGCAGCGGCTCGACGGGCGTGTCGAAGTGTGTCGGTATCACCACTTCGTCCAGGTGCTCCCTCATACGGTCTCTCTCGAATGCCGGTCCTCGTCGTCACGGCGCCCCCGAGGGCACCGCACCAGTGCTCGTACCCAGTGACGCGTTCCCCAGTCACCGTGGTTGCCGGCCCCGCCGTCGCGAGTTCGACGGCCCCGTCCGCCGGGGGCATCTTCGCGTCGGTCCGGGGCATTCGCAGGGTACGACGCCCTGCCGTACGCCGTCAGGGCCGGGGTACCGGAGGTGGACCGTGAGCTGGTGGCTGTGGCCGGTCCTCGTGGTGGCGGTGGTGGTGCTGCTGTCCGGGCTGCTCCTGTGGGTGCAGGCGCGCCGGCGGGCGGGCACGGTGATCGCCGTCCAACGGGGACAGGACTCCGGAAGGCGGCAAGCCCGGTGAACGAGTTGACGGGCGCGCGCGGGTTGTCCGGGCGCCCCGTGGTGACCTTGGGCGGGGACGTGGTCGCGCAGGTGAAGGACACGGTCTTCGACGGCCCGGCCGGTCAGGTGACCGGATTCACCCTCAGCGGCCGTGGCCTGCTGGCAGGTCCGCTGCGCAGGAGCCTGCCGTGGGCATCCGTGCACGCACTGGGCCGACACGCCGTGATGATCCGCGGTGCGGAGGTGCTCGCCGAGCGGTCGGCGGTGGTGGCGCGCAGGGAGGCGGCGCACGGCCGGCTGGTCGGTGCCAGGGTGCTGACGGACGAGGGCACGGAGATCGGTGTCGTGCTCGACGTCGTGGTCGAGGCGGGCACCAGCGGACGAGTCGTGGGTTTCCGGCTCGACGCCCGTGAGTCGCTCGTCACAGGGTCGCGCAGACGCCGCCGCCAGGTGTTCGTGCCCCGTGGCGAGACGCTCGCCGTGTCCGGGCGGGCACTGGTGGTCCCCGCGGACGCCGTTCGGTTCGTCGCCGACGACCTCGCCGGATTCGCCGCCCGCGTCGCGGCGTTCCAGGCACGCGGCAAACCCGCGGCGGGCGGTGTGGAGAGGGGGCCGCTGCCATGACGACGTACTCCCGGGTCCGGGGTCTGCCGGTGGTGACCCTGGGTGAGGCACAGGAGATCGGGACGCTCGCCTCCCTCACCGTCGACGCGGCGGGCGGACGGATCACCCACATCCGGATGACGGGGCGGCGCGGCCGCGCACAGGGGGCGGTCGGCTGGAACGCCCTGCACGCGATCGGGACCGACGCCGTGCTCGTGGAGTCGGACGTCCTGTCGCAGGCCGGGCCGCCCGGCCCGGGCAACGAGGCGCTCGGGGTCAGGGTGCTGTCCGAGGACGGCGACGACCGCGGGACGGTCCAGGACATCGTGTTCGACGCGTCCAGCGGCCGTATCGAGAAGGTCGTCACCACACTGGGCGAGGTTGCGGGCGATCGGCTGCTCGGGCTCGGGGACCACGCGCTCGTCGTGCGGGGCGACCTGACGGCCGGACCGGAGGGCTGATCGGGGTCGAACGCCCCGGGTGGCGGGCCCGCCACCCGGCGGACGCGACCGGACCGCTCGGCAGGCGCTGCGTGGAAGGGCTGTTTACCGTGGCAGCGTGAGCGCCTCGACTCCGTCCCGGCAGGCCGACATCCCCACCGCGAGCCCACCGGCCGTGCCGCACGGCTGGGGCCGGGCTCTCGCGACCGTGCTCGCCGGGCTCATCGCGATGATCGTGCCGGCCGCGCTCGGTCTGTGGGCGGCGGGCCTCACCGGCGTTCCCGACAACGGCTTCCCCCGGGTGGTCGCGGCCACGTTGGTCGCCGCGGTCGGCGGCACCGTGAGGCTGGCGGGTGACGCCGGCGCCCTCGCCGACACCCAGGCGGAGCTGACGGTGATGCCGTTGTCGGTGACGCTCGGCGGAGCGCTCGTGATCGCCGCCGGGTTTCTGCGGCCGCTGCGCCACCGGGCCGTCGCCCCGGCGTCCGAGCTGGCGGGATGGGCGGCCCGGATCGCCGTGCTGTGGCTGCTGGCCCTGCTCGGACTCGCACGGGTGGCCCGCCAGACCTTCACCGCCCCGCCCGGCAACGGGTCCATCGGCGACATCGAAGACCTGCTCGGCGTCGAGCCGCAGATCGGTTACCGGGCCGACCTGCCGCTGACCGTGCTCTTCGGGCTGCTGTGGCTGGCGGGGGTGCTCGTCCTCGCTCTGCTGGTCTCCCGCAGCGCGCCGCTCCCGGCCCGGCTGCTGCGCCTTCAGGACCGGGTGCGTCCCGCCGCCTACGCCATGGTGGGCCTGCTCCTCACCTGTGTCGCAGTGGGCCTGGTGATCGGGCTGGTCGTGGCGGCGACGCGCGGGCATCCCGCCCGGACGTTCGCCCTGATCCTGCTGGGTTTGCCCAATGTGGTGTGGCCGGCCCTCACCCTCGGACTGGGCGCCACCTGGAACGGCCGGGTGGACGGACCGTTCGGGCTTCCCGTGCCACATCTGCTCGACCAGGTCCTTCGCACACCGGACGTCTCGACGCTCGACCTCGGCACACTCTCCGAGCACGACGGCCGGGTGTGGTGGCTGGTGGCCGTCGCCGCGCTGCTGATCCTCACCGCCGCCTTCGTGATGGCGGCGCGGTCGCCGGCTCGGGTCCGGCCGTGGCGGAACTCCCTGCACATGGCCGCCGCGCTGGTACTCACCGTGCTGATGATCTGTCTGGTCTGCCGGGTGTCGGCCCACTACGGTCTGACCCTGCTGGGTATCGGTGATCTGGGAGGCGGACTGTCCGGCGTGCTGCTCCTCACGCCGCAGCTGTGGACCGCACTGGGCCTGGCCGCGTTGTGGGGGCTGGTCACCGGATTCGCCGGCGGACTGCTCGCCTGGAGAGTGCGCCGACGGCGCGAGGCCGCCTAGCACCCGAAGGCCGCGGGACCGGGCCGGCTGTCAGGCGGCCGGGGTGGAGAGCGCGGGGACGAAGCGCTGCATGCGCAGCGCGTCCACGGATTCCGCGAGCAGTTCGTACTCCGTGGTGTCGTCACTGACGGAGACACGCACCAGCCGTCCGGCGGCCAGCTCCTCGGCCGCCTCCTGCTGCCGGCCGTCGTCACCGCACCAGTCCCGCAGCACGCCCGGCACATCGGGCACGGTGTCGGCGACGGGGGCGAGGGAGTTCGGCGGGAAGAGCGGGTCGTCGGGGTGCGGGTCGAGCCGCTCCGCGATCCAGCACGCCCGGTCCCGCATCCACCACAGCGCCAGGGCGAGAGTGGGCGCTCGATAGGTGCCCAACGGCACACCGACGCGTCGGCCGCCGCAGATGCCGTATGCCGTGACATGGCACAGGAATTCGTCGTGCACGATCGTCCCCCAGTGCGGTACTCGGTGCCGGGTCGGGCCCGTGGTGCCTTGCATGCGCTCGCTTGTGCACGGGGGTGACCCGAGCGCGGCGCGCGACGGCGCGTTCCGGTCGTGGCCGGATCACCCTGTTACTCGAGTATCGTCACTCCTGACTCTCTGTCACCACGCCATTTCGGCCAGTCTCCTGGCATATTCATGCGAGCCTCATGGCCGAAACGATTCGGCAGAGGGCGGGGGCATCGCTTACCCCGGAGGTAATCGACGCCCATGGGCGCGTCCGGGCATCGTTTCCGTACCGGCCCGAGGGGCACCGAGCCCCGGGATCCGGCTCCCGCCCGGCACCATGACCTCGATGGAGGCTGATCCGCCATGTCCGCAGACACCGCCCGCCACGAAACCGCCGTCGCCCGCTACTTCGAGGCGTGGAACACGAACGACCCCCAGGCGCTGGCGAAGGCCGTCGCCGCCGCCTGGGCCGGCGACGGAAGCTACACCGATCCACTGGCCGACGTCAGCGGGCACGAGCAGATCGCCGCGGTGATCGCGGGGGCGCACGAGCAGTTCCCGGGCTTCTCCTTCCGGCTCTCGGGCGCGGTGGACGGCCACCATGGCATCGCGCGCTTCGCCTGGGAACTGGTCAACGAGGCGGACGGGTCGGCCCCCGTCGCCGGCTTCGACGTGATCACCCTTGCCGACGACGGACGGATCCGAGCGGTCCTGGGCTTCCTCGACCGCGTCCCGGCGGGCGCGGCCCCGAACCCGAGGTAGACCGCGTACAGGCAGGCGCAAAACGCAACACGCGGTACGCCGCGCGCCGGCGGGCCCTGACCCGCGCACCCCGTGGACCGCGTCCCGGCAGGGCACGAACCCCTGCACGCCGCGGGCGCGGTCCACAGCATCGGCCCGGGCCGCCGCCGCTACGCGCCGTCGGCCTCCTTGCCGCCTTCGGCCTCGTCCGTCTTCCGGGACTGTGCGGCCTTTTCGCCCTCGCCTCGCGGCTTGAGGCGCAGGGCCAGATCGCCGTCCGCGACGTCCGCCAGGACGGTGTCACCCGGGTTGACCGTCCCGTCCAGCAGCATGTTGGACAACCGGTTGTCCAGCTCCGTCTGGATGGTGCGGCGCAGTGGACGGGCGCCGAACTCCGGCTGGTGGCCCCGTTCGGCAAGCCAGTCCTTGGCCGCCTCGGTGACCTCCAGTCGGACGTCCTGCGCGTGCAGCCGCCGCCGGGTGCCGTCCAGGAGCAGGTCTACGATCTGCACCAGGTCCTCGCGCACCAGCGAGTGGAAGACGATCACGTCGTCGATCCGGTTGATGAACTCGGGGCGGAAGTGGGCC
>Ga0209758_1003150_pt1 | contig 15498 bp, 11 predicted proteins | sample AraplaMF_Col_mMF_FD_184258 | JGI IMG/M metagenome (GOLD analysis project Ga0209758, IMG submission 184258) | Arabidopsis root microbial communities from the University of North Carolina, USA - plate scrape MF_Col_mMF (SPAdes) (version 2) | ecosystem: Host-associated > Plants > Roots > Endosphere... | reverse complement strand
CCGCGTGCTACCGCCGCCGCCAAAAGCCGCCGATCCGATCCCGGTGGACTTCCTGCTGCACACGCTGGCGCAGGCAATGCCCGACGACGCCATGCTGGTGGAGGAAGCGCCGTCGCACCGGCCGATCATGCACAAGTTCATGCCGATGCGCGGCCAGGATTCGTTCTACACCATGGCGAGCGGCGGGCTCGGCTGGAGCCTGCCCGCCGCCGTCGGCATCGCGCTGCATCATCCGAAGCGCCGCACCGTGTGCCTGATCGGCGACGGCTCGGCGATGTATTCGATTCAGGCGCTGTGGACCGCGGCGCAATGCAAGCTGCCGCTGACCGTGGTGGTGGCCAACAACGCCGGCTACGGCGCAATGCGCTCGTTCAGCCAGGTGATGCAGGTGCGCAACGTGCCCGGGCTCGAGCTGCCCGGCATCGATTTCGTCCAGATCGCGCAGGGTATGGGCTGCGATGCGGTGCGGGTGAGCAAGTCAGCGCAGCTTGCGCCCGCGCTCAAACGGAGCCTCAGCCATGCAGGCGTCAGCCTGGTCGAGGTGGTGGTGGATTCCGCAGTGCCGGTGCTCTATGGGCAGAAACACTGACGCCGAAGGTTTTGAGCACACGTCCCCAGGCTGACCGGACTGAGGTGCGCTTTTCACGGTTCCCCATGCCAATTTTAAAGAGCTAAAAGCGGGCGCCCTGGGTTAAAGTCCCCAGGACAGAAATCAGGACCGTCCGCATGGCAGACCAGCACTCCCCGATCCGGCCGCACAGCTCGCACTGGGGAGCCTTTTCCGGGCAATGGGTCAAGGACAAGCTCGTCATCACCCCGCACCCCGGCGACCCCGATCCCAATCCGTTGATCCAGAATTTTCCGGGAGCGCTGCGCCACAAGGCGCGCATCGCCAAACCGATGGTGCGGCGTGGCTGGCTGGAGCAAGGGCCGGGTCCGGATTCGCGCCGCGGCCGCGACTCGTTCGTGGAAATGGAATGGGACGAGGTGCTCGACCTGCTCGCTGCCGAGCTGAAGCGGGTGCGCGACCGCCATGGCCCGGGCAGCGTGTTCGGCGGCTCCTATGGCTGGTCCAGCGCCGGACGCTTTCACCACGCCCAGAGCCAGTTGCACCGCTTCCTCAACACCGCGCTCGGCGGCTATGTCCGCTCGGTCAACAGCTACAGCGCCGGCGCCTCGATGGTGATCCTGCCGCACGTGCTCGGCGGCTATGACGACGTCTCGCGGCGCAACGTCTCCTGGGAGGAGATCGTCGCGCACACCGACATCGTGCTGGCCTTCGGCGGCATGGCGACGAAAAATTCCCGCGTCGCCTCCGGCGGCATCAGCCGCCACACCGAGCATCAGCACATGATCGCGGCCAGCGCGCGAGGCGCGCAATTCGTGCTGATCAGTCCGCTGAAGAGCGACCTGCCCGACGAGGTCAATGACGAATGGCTGGCGCCGCGCCCCGGCACCGATATCGCCCTGATGCTGGCGCTGGCGCATACGCTGGTCGCGGACGGATCGCACGACCGGACATTCCTCGACAGCCATTGCACCGGCTGGCCGGCGTTCGAGGACTACCTGCTGGGGCGCAGCGACGGCCAGATCAAGGATGCGGCATGGGCGAGCGGCATCACCGGGCTTGCGGCGGACGAGATCACGGCGCTGGCGCGCCGGCTGCCCGGCAAACGCGTGCTGGTGGTGGTGGCGCATTCGCTGCAGCGCGCCGAGCACGGCGAACAACCGGTGTGGATGGGCGCGGTGCTGGCGGCGATGCTCGGACAGCACGGCCTGCCCGGCGGCGGCTACAATTATGCGCTCGGCGCCATCGCCAATTACGGCCGGCAGATGAACGCGGTGCCGCTGGCGGCGCTGCCGCAAGGCAAGAACGGGGTCAAGGAATTCATCCCGGTGGCGCGGATCTCCGACATGCTGCTCAATCCCGGCGCGCCGTTCGATTACAACGGTCAACGGCTGAACTATCCGGATATCCGGCTGGTGTACTGGGCCGGCGGCAACCCGTTCCATCATCATCAGGACATCAACCGGCTGCGCCGGGCGTTCGCGGCTATCGAGACGCTGGTGGTGCACGAGATCGGCTGGACCGCCACGGCGCGCCATGCCGATATCGTCCTGCCCTGCACCATGACGCTGGAACGCGACGATATCGGCGGCACCCAGACCGATCCGTTGATGATCGCCATGCACCGGCTGGCCGAGCCGTTCGGCGAGGCCCGCGACGACTATGCGATCTTCACCGGGCTGTCGAAGCGGCTTGGTTGCGCCGAGGCCTTCACCGAAGGCCGCGACGTCGGGCAGTGGCTGCGCCATCTCTACGGCACCACGGAAAAGGGCCTCGCGGCGCGCGGTCTCGAAGCGCCTGATTTCGACACCTTCTGGCAGCGCGGCGAGTTGCTGCTGCCGCAAAAGCCGCATGATGGCGGCATTCTGCGGGCCTTCCGCAACGACCCGGCCGCCCATCCGCTGCCGACGCCGAGCGGCAGAATCGAAATCTTCTCGCAGACCATCGCCGATTTCGGTTATGCGGATTGCCCGGGCCACCCGGCGTGGCTGCCGCCCGCCGATGTGGTCGGCGCCGCGACCCCGCTGCAGCTCGTCGCCAACCAGCCGGCAAGCCGGCTGCACAGCCAGTTCGACTTCGGCGGCCACAGCGCCGCCACCAAGCAGCGCGGCCGCGAGGTGGCGCGGCTGCATCCGGTCGACGCGGCGGCGCGCGGCATCGCCGAGGGCGACATCATCCGGCTGTTCAACGCCCGCGGCGCCTGCCTTGCCGCAGCGACCATCACCGAGGACATTCGCGCCGGCGTGGTACAGCTGCCGACCGGCGCCTGGTACGACCCGCAGGATCCGGACGACGACATGGCGCTGTGCGTGCACGGCAATCCCAATGTGCTGACCCGCGACATCGGTACGTCGTCGCTGGCGCAGGGTTGCAGCGGCCAGCTCACCACGGTCGAGGTCGAGCGATTCAGCGGCAACCTGCCGCCGATCCAGGCTTATGATCCGCCGGTGGCTGTGGACCCGCGGACGCCGCGGTTCGAGGCAGCGGAGTAGCTTGTCCCGACGGATGCGCTCAACGAGTGCAATAGCAGGTCATGCTGTTGCTGCTCAGATAATGGCAGCGCTCATATTGCCCGGTCGGACACGCCATGGCGGTGACGACGGCCGACAGGGTCAGTAGCGCGGCAACGATAAGTGTTTTCATTTCGACTCACGATCATTTCCCCGGGAATAATGCCGACCCGGAACCTGGCGAATCCCGCCGGTCTGGGCGACCGGCGGGGCATGTCCGACGATCAGGCCTGATGGCCGATCAGCACTTGCGCGCGCCGCTGGCGCAATCGCGCTTCATGCGATCACCGTGCGCATCGGCAAACGCCGAATTCGCGGCGGCGCAAGCACCGGCGATCGAGGCAAGCAAAACCGTCAACATCACAAAGCGCTGCATTGTCGTTCCCTTTCCTGGCATCCACCTCCGCGAAGGTGGCGATGCTTTGAACAGCGCCTGGCCCGGCCAGACACTGGTGACACGAACTGTCATCCGGATACTGGGCGCCGCCGACGCAGCCGTCATCCTCCATATGAATGAAAGCCGCGCAGCGCCGACCATCATCGGCAGCGCGGGCGGCTAATTCCTGTTGACGGTGCGATCGAGGGTGATGTTGGCGAGCAGCGCCACGACTTCGGCCTGCCGGCTGCATCCGGTCTTTTGCAGGACCATGCGCAACTGGGAGCGCACGGTGCTGATCGCAACGCCGCCGGTCGACGCGATCTCGTCCAGCGTATCGCCGACAGCGAGACCGCGGGCCACGCGTGCTTCGGACAGGGTCAGGTCGAACAGCGACCGCATTAGATCGATGGACGGTGCCGGCGGCGCCGACACCGGCGTGACCACCAGCAGCGCATGGCAGCCGGCAAATATATCGTGGGCGGAACGCCGGATCGGAATCATGTGAATCACCATCACCGCCCTGTCGTCCGGACCACGCAGCGGAAACGAACGCACCGCCGGTTCGGCGTCGCTGTCCAGCGCAGCAAGTCCCGCCCACAGCAGATCGTTGGCACGTCCGTCCGACAACGCAATGCGGTTTCGGGCGCGCCACTGCAGGTGGCCGCCCAGCGCTTCCGTCAGATGATTGGCTTCAATCACCGCGCCGCTCTCGTTCACCAGCAGCGCCGGCAATCCCATCGAGGTCAGCGCTTCGCTGGCACCGGTGGCGCGCCGCAGGCCCAGCCGCGCGGTCACCAGCGCGCTGCGCGCCAGATGCGGGCGGAACTCATTGAGCCGGTCGACCCGCTCCTTTTCGATCGGCCCGCGATCATGCTCCCGTTCGATGCTGAAAACGACATGGTCGCCGGTCGGCATCTGGAGCCCGGTTCCCGCCGACCAGCCGAGGCCGCGCGGGCGGAAGAAATCACGATAGATCGGATTGTTGTCGAGTTGCTCCGCGGTCCAGAAATCGTGCTCGACGAAAAATCCCGGCTGGGTCTGGCCGAACAGGCAAACCCGGCGTGTGCAGCGCGGAAACCATCCGTCGTTGACGTAGGACCGAAAGATGTCGCTGAGGTTTTCCGACGCCGTCCAGTTCAACACCTTGCCGCGCGCCGAAAACAACAGGCCGCCGCGGGCCCCCGTCAGTTGGGCCAGATCGTCCAGCACGCCTGGCCACAGCTCCGGCAGGACGGAACATTCGTAAATCCGGTCGATCAAATCGTCGGGCACGGCAACCTTGAAATCAATGGAGCACAATCGTGGCGGCGGTCATCATGCAGTTAAATTTCGCGCCTCGCCAAGCGATTCTTATGCCTTGCCGTATTGTTCGCGCATCCTGGCCTGGATCTTCGCCATGCCGCCGATCCAGCGGTCGTAATTCTCGGCCTTCTTGCGCATGTAGTCGATCACCTGGGGGTGCGGCAGGATCAGAAAGCTCTCCTGCTCGATGCCGTGCAGCGCATCTTGCGCGACTTGCTGCGGGCTGAGGTCGCCGTCGCCGGACTGCGGGCCCTTCGGGATCGAACGCAGCATGTTGGTGTCGACGCCCTGCGGACACAGGATCGAGACCTTGATGCCGTGGGCGCGGTGCGAGATCGCCAGATTTTCGGCAAAACCCACCGCGGCGTGTTTTGTCGTCGAATAGGCCGGGCTGCCGACCTGCGACAACAGCCCGGCGGCGGAGATGGTGTTGAGGAAATAACCGCCGCCGCGCGCCCTCATCCGCGGCACCAGATGGCGCGCGGCATAGACGTGGGCCATGACGTGAATCGCCCAGCTCTTCGCCCACGGCTCATCGGAGCTGCCGCCGGCGTTTTCCGACAAGGGATCGAAGCCGCCGCCGATGCCGGCATTGGAGCAGAACAGATCGATCGGACCGAATTTTGTCTCGGTCTCGTCGATCAGATGCCGGATGTCCTTTTCCTGGCCGACGTCGGTCTTGAAGGCGGCGCCGCCGATGGCGGCGGCGACCTGTTCGGCGCGGGCGAGGTCGAGATCGGCGACGATGACCTTGGCTGCACCGGCATCATGAAAGACCCCGCACAGCGCCTCGCCGATGCCGTTGGCGCCGCCGGTCACCACCACGACCTTGCCGGATACCTGCATGCTCCAATCCTCCCCGCTGTTTGGGGAGGACATTGCCAAGCTTGCCGGCTCAGGTCAAAACCACGTCGAGCACGGCGGTATAATGGCAGGCGGCGCCGAGCAGCACGAAGGAGTGCCAAATCGCGTTCTGAAAGCGCAAGCGTTGCCAGGCGTGAAAGATCACGCCCAGGGTGTACAGCGCGCCGCCGGCGGCGATGAACCACAGCGCCAATTGCGGCAGCGAGGCGACGCCGGCGTCATGGGCGATGAGACCGCTCCAGCCCATCGCCAGATAGAGCCCGACAGAGACCCGATCGAACCGTCCCGGCCAGAACAGCTTCAGCACGATGCCCATCACCGCGACGCTCCACACGCCTGCCAGGAGCGACATCGCGAACACGCGGTCGTGGAGTTGCACGAAAAACGGCGTGTAGGTCGCGGCGATCAGGATGTAGATGGCGGAATGGTCGAAGCGCCGCAGCAGCCATTTGCGTGGGGACACCGGCCACAGATTATAGGCCGCGGAAAAACCGAGCATGGCCAGGAGACCGGCGCCATAGACCGACACCGAGACGATTTCGAAGGCCGAGGCAAACACGCCGGCCAGCACGATCAGCACCGTGGTCGCGATCAGGCCGAAGCCGACGCCGAGAACGTGCACGACGCCGTCGGCGATCAGTTCGGCACGATCGTAATTCCAGCGCACCGAGCCCTTTACGGCGTGGGCGGAGTGCGAGGCCAGTTGCTTCAGCCTGAAGATCGACATGGCAAGGATCCGAAGCCCAATCGAAGAGTTGAGAGCGCGTCATAGTGAAGCGACAGACGCGGCTTTCGTTCCGACTGGGTAGATCATACGCCGCCAGAGGTCAACGAAACGCAAACACCCGCCGCGTAGTCCTACCAGCGGAAGCTTGATTTTTGCCGGACAATGGCCATTTTTCAGGCAGTCCACGATCGCCTTTCATTCACGAGTCCCTCACGCAAGCATGGCCTTCAGCATCAACGACATCGTCGAGGAAGCGCGGCTGTCCGCGCGCTCCTTGCTTGATTACGGCGACAGCTTCTTCAATCCGACGGTCCGGCTCGGCGTCACCGGATTGTCACGGGCCGGCAAGACCGTGTTCATCACCGCGCTGGTTCACGGCCTGGTGCGCGGCGGCCGCTTCCCGGTGTTCGAATCGCTGGCGACCGGACGGATCGCGACGGCGCGGCTGGAGCCGCAGCCCGATGACGCGGTGCCGCGCTTCGACTATGAAAATCATCTGCGCAACCTGATCGACGACCGACGCTGGCCGAACTCGACATCGGACATCTCCGAGCTACGCCTGGCGATCGACTATCAGCGGCACAACGGCGCCGACCGCACCCTCACCCTCGACATCGTCGATTATCCCGGCGAATGGCTGCTCGACCTGCCGCTGCTCGGCAAGACGTACGAGCAATGGTCGGCCGAGAGCATCGCGCTGTCGCGGCAGCAGCCCCGCGCGCGGCTGGCGGCGGAATTTCATGCCCATCTCGCCACGCTCGATCCAAACGAGCGCGAGAACGAGCAGACGACGCTTAAGGCGGCCAAACTGTTCACCGACTACTTGCGCTCCTGCCGCGACGAGCGCTTCGCCATGAGCCTGCTGCCGCCCGGCCGCTTTCTGATGCCGGGCAATCTCGCCGGATCGCCGGCGCTGACCTTCGCGCCGCTCGACGTGCCGGCCGACGGCAGCGCGCCCGACGCTTCGCTGTGGGCAATGATGCGGCGGCGCTACGAGGCCTACAAGGACGTGGTGGTGCGACCGTTCTTCCGCGATCACTTTTCACGGCTGGATCGCCAGATCGTGCTGGTCGATGCGCTGTCCGCGTTCAACGCCGGTCCGGAAGCGCTGCATGACCTCGAAGCGGCGCTGGCGGGGATTCTCGACTGCTTCCGGATCGGCCGCTCGACGCTGCTCAGCGCGCTGTTCCGGCCGCGGATCGATCGCATCCTGTTTGCCGCCACCAAGGCCGACCATCTGCACCATCTCAGCCATGATCGGCTCGAGGCGGTGTTGCGGCGGACCGTCGACAAAGCCGTGGCGCGATCCGAGATCGCCGGCGCCGCGGTCGACGTGGTGGCGCTGGCGGCGGTGCGCGCCACCCGCGAGGCCCAGGTGCAACGCGGCCGCGACAAGCTGCCCTCGATCCTCGGCACCCCCGCCTTGGGCGAGGTCGCCGACGGCCAGACGTTTGACGGCGAGACCGAAGTGGCGACGTTTCCCGGCGACCTGCCGACCGATCTCGACGAGCTTTTCCGCGGGGACGCCGCGTTTCGCGGCCTCACCGCCGCCGCCGCCGACAAGGCGGACTATCGGTTCCTGAAATTTCGGCCGCCGCGGCTCGAACGCAACGGCACCGAAGAACCGGCACTGCCTCACATCCGCCTGGACCGCGCGCTCCAGTTCCTGATCGGAGACCGACTGCAATGACCGAGCGCCCCCCGCATCGCCGGCCGGCGACCTTCAAGCTCGACGACCCGCGCGTGGTGGTGATGGATCCGGACGAGGACGGCGGACGTCCGCCGCGCGGCACGGTGCACATCACCCCGGAATCCGATCCGGCGCTGCTGACGGTGCCGGTCGACGAACCGTTGTTGCCGGCGCGGACCGGCTTTCGCTGGGGCACCCTGTTCTGGAGCTCGCTCGGCGGCCTGGTGCTGCTCGGACTCGGGCTCGGCGTGACGCATCTGGTCGAGGACCTGTTTTCGCGCAGCGAGGGGCTCGGTTTTCTCGGTCTGGCACTGGCCGGCCTGACGGTGCTGGCGCTGGTCGCCATCATCGCACGCGAGACCCTGAGCCTGGCGCGGCTCGCCACCATCGAGAACCTGCACCGCCGGGCGCTGGCCACGCTGCAGAGCGACGACCGGACGGAGAGCCGGGCGATCCTGCAGGACCTGCTCAAGCTCGCGCACCACAATCCGCAACTGGCGCGGGCGCGCACCGCGCTGCAGGGCCACGCCGACGACATCATCGATGGCGCCGACCTGATCCGGCTGGCCGAGCGCGAACTGATGACGCCACTCGACCAGGAGGCGCGCCGTCTCGTCTCGACCGCGGCGCAACGGGTCTCGATCGTCACGGCGGTGAGTCCGCGTGCCCTGATCGACGTGCTGTTCGTGTTCGCCGCCTCGCTGCGGCTGGTGCGGCAGTTGGCCCGGCTCTACGGCGGACGGCCGGGAACGCTGGGGCTGATTCGGCTGATGCGCCACGTCGTCGCCCACCTCGCCATCACCGGCGGCATGGCGACCAGCGACAGCTTGGTGCAGCAGGTGCTCGGCCACGGCATCGCGGCCAAACTGTCGCAACGATTAGGCGAAGGCGTGCTCAACGGCCTGCTTACCGCGCGGCTCGGGCTTGCCGCCATCGACGTGACGCGTCCGCTGCCGTTCACCGCCCTGCCGCGCCCTGCCCTCGCCGACCTCGCCAAGGATCTGCTGCGCAAGCGCGACAGCGAGGAGTGATCCCCGGAGGCATTTTGCACTCGGCCTTGACGGGCGAGAGGTCGGTTAATTGGAACGCCGGAAGGATTTTTGCCGCATCACTCCCGCCAGCCGTGTCACTGCCGGGGAAATCATCCGCGACGGATAGCCGCTGAACCCGAGCATCAACGCGGGCCGCGCCGGCGCGGAGACGTACATCCGGCTCATGGCGCGAACCACGACGCCGTGCTGGCCGGCGGCACGCTCAACGGCGACGTCGGAAAGTCCGCGCCGCAAATAGCCGACGAGATGCATGCCCTGATCCGGCGCCTCGACCGTGATGTCGTCGACGGCGTGACGCTTGAGGGTGGTCACCAGTGTGTCGCGCTGGCCTCGATACATCAGGCGCATCCTGCGGATATGCGCCGCGAAATAGCCCTCCTGCATGAACTCGGCGACGAAAGCCTGGCTCAGGCTGGAGGGCTGCCGATCCGACAGATAACGGGCGGTGACGAACGCTCTCAGCAGCGCCGGCGGCACCACCGCATAGCCGAGCCTCAGGCCCGGAAACAGCGCCTTGTTCAGCGTGCCGACGTAGATGACGCGCTCGTTCTCGTCCAGTCCCTGCATCGACGCCAGCGGGTGCCCGCCATAGCGAAACTCGCTGGCATAGTCGTCCTCGATGATCCACGCGCCGGCCTCCCGCGCCCAGCCGATCAGCTCGAGACGCCGCGCCATGGAGAGCACCACCCCGGTCGGGAACTGATGGGACGGCGTCACGAACACGGCGCGTGCCTTGGGAGCCGATTTGATGCCGGCTTTTACGTCGATACCGTGCCCATCGACCGGTACCGGATGAACGCGCACGCCGCTGGCGACGAGGGCCTGACGGGTCGGCAGGTAACCAGGGTCTTCGACCCAGGCCTCCATGTCGCTGGTATGCAGGACTCGCGTGACCAGATCGATGGCGTGTTGCGTGCCCGCGGTGACCACGATCTGCTCGGGGTCGCAACGGACCGCCCGGGCAGCCCGCAGGTAATCGCAGATCGCGGTGCGAAGCTCGAGCGATCCACGCGGATCGGAATATCCGAAGTGGCTACGGCCAAGCGATCGAAAGACGCGCGCACTCAGCTTGCGCCACTGCGCGACCGCCCTGGTGTCCAGCAGGGTTCGTCCCAGATTGAAGGGAAGCTCGCTGCCCTGCACCGTGACATCGGCGAAGTCACCCATCGATCGCAGTTCGAGCGACTTGATCACCGGATCGGGCCTCTTTCCGCGCGTTGGCTTTGGCCGGATGGCGGACTCAGAAAGATCGGTCGACACATAGGTGCCGGATCCGGCCTTTCCGCAGACATATCCTTCCGCCAGAAGTTGCTCATAGGCAGCGACGACGGCCGAGCGCGACACCGCCAATTGCCGCGCGAGTTCGCGCGTCGATGGCAGCTTGCTGCCGGGCTGCAGCCGTTGCGACAGTATGGCGGACCTTATCTGGCGGTAGACCTGGACAAATAATGAGCCATCGCCGGCTCTGTTCACCTGCCATGCATAGAGGTCCGCCCAGCTTCGTGCCCGTCCCTTCACGCTGTCCTCCCGATCGCCGCCCGACGAAGTGGTATGCCGAAAGTGCGAAAAGTGGATCTTTCGATATGACCACTTTCAACGTTATCTCCGGACCGCATTCAACTTCAAGCCCGGCGGCAGATGCAGGAGCCCGGATGAGCATTTCACCCGACATGCGGCGAAAAGATCTCGTCATGCCTGAACAACGCGCGCTCGACACACTCGAACGTGGATTCCGCGGCTGGCTGGCAACCGCCGGCGCAGACGGCTCCCCGTATTGCATCCCGCTGTTGTACGTCCTGATGGATGGCCAGGTTTACCTGCACTACACCATTGCGCGAGGCCACCTGCGGGCGAATATCGACCATGAATCGAAAGTCTGCTTCGGCGTCGACGAACCGGATGAGGTGTTCGCCTACGGCCGGTTCGAATGCGATACCGGCCTCGCCTACCGAAGCGTCGTGCTGTTCGGCGAGATCCGGGTCATCTCAGACACCGGGACCAAGCAGAAATTCTGCCAGCGACTGATGGCAAAGTACGGCAAGCAGGACTGGAACAGGCCGAAAGACTTTTTCCCGCGTCTCGACCAGATCACCGTATGTGCCATTACCCGCCACCGGATCACCGGCAAGGAGACCAGTCTGCCAGAGATATCCAGGCAATGGCCTGCGATGGACCGAACCAAGTCTCCCCCCGCGCCAACGCCGGAACGCGGCGATACCGGGACCTGAAGACCATCCATCCCCGCGGAGGAATTTCGATGAAGCTGTTCTACTCTCCCGGCAGTTGCGCCCTCGCCTCGCATATCGCATTGGCGGAGGCCGGGGCGGATTACACGGCGGTGCGGGTGGATTTCGGTTCCGACGAACAACGCAGGCCGGACTATCTGGCGATCAACCCGAAGGGGCGGGTGCCGGCGCTGGTCACCGGACAAGGCGTCTTGACCGAAACCCCGGCCATTCTGGTCTATGTGGCGCAGACCTTTCCGGACGCGCGGCTGGCGCCGCTGAATGATCCCTTCGCCTTCGCCAAGGTGCAGGCGTTCAACAACTATCTCTGCGCCACGGTTCATGTCGCTCACGCGCATCGCATGCGTGGCTATCGCTGGGCCGACGATCCGGCCGCCATCGCCGAGATGAAGCGGAAGGCGCCTCAAACCGTCGGCGAGTGTTTCGCCTTGATCGAACAGCAGATGCTGGCGGGACCGTGGGTGATGGGCGAGACCTATACGATCTGCGATCCCTATCTCTTCACCCTGTCGCAATGGCTCGAGGCCGACGGTGTCGATCTCGACCGGATCCCGAAGGTCGGGGATCACCGGCGGCGCATGTCGGAGCGTCCCGGGGTCAAGAAAGCGATCGCCCAGGAGCGCGGCCAGATTACAGCCTAGCGTGTCTGCATGACCATCCCGGGGCTGCCGTCTCATTTTCCCGCGTCATACGCGGGCTTGATCCCCGTATCCATCGAGCTTGCATGAGTGCGCGCAAAGCGGATGGATCACCGGTCAAACCCGGTGACGACGTTTAAGATGAGACGCCGGCGGAGACAGGTCGATCAAGCCCATCTCCACCAGCGTGCGATGAAAGCGGCGTTTGCGTTCCGAAGGCGAGGCGAAATAAGCGTCACCGCACTGCTCCAGCAGGCTGGCGCGGGTGGCGAACACGCCGTCGAGCGGCAGGCCGGCCTGCTGCAGGGCGAGCGTGCCCAGCAGAGCAATATCGAGGTCGGCCCCCTTGCCCGCGACCGCGGCATCAACGTTGAGAAATTCCATCGCATAGAACGTGCGGAACTGGCGCCGCGCATCCGGCGCCAGCCGCAATCCGGATTCGATTCGCCGCGTCATGACCGGCTGATGATCGCCGTAGTGCACGACCAGCATCGGGCGCTGCGGAAAGCGCGACGTGAGTTCGGCTTTCAGCCGGTGCCAGGTTGCTGCAGTCTGCGCAAGACGGGCGTAATACTCGGCGTACTGCTCATCGGCAAGGCTCGCCGCGGCAAAGCCGCGTTCGCTCTCGAACTGTCCCGGCGCTACCAGTCGTCTGGTGTGTGGGCCGTGGTTGAAATTGGTCAGCATGTAGAGAAAGCGCGGCGCGCCATCCTCGGCGATGCGCTGCATGTGGGCGCCGACCGCTGCCTCGAGGAACACCGCGTCGGAATGCGTCCGCTCGAAATTCTCCACGTCGAACGGCGCCGGCAGATCGTCGCTGAAGATGCGCTCGCTGATGCCGATGGAACGATAGAATGCCTCGTAGTTGAGAAAGTCGCGCCGGCAGCTTGAGGCCATCATGGTTTTGTAGCCGAGCGCGGAAAGCGCATCCGGCAGCGTGTTGTGGAAACGGCCGACGCCACGCTGGAACAGGAAGTAGGCGTTGGAGCCGAAACTGGCGCTGGACAGACCGGTGAGCAGGCTGAACTCGGACTGCCACGAGCCACCGCCAAAAATATCGACGTTCAGCCTGCCGGAGAGGCCGCGTTGCGGGGTGAGAAATTCCTCGACCACCGGCTCGACCGGAAGTCCGTACAGCCGCGGATCGAAGATCGACTCATGCTGGATGATGATGATGTCGGGACGCACGGCGCTGCGCCCCGGCACCGCCGGCAGCAACGGCAACGGCTCCGTGGCGATGTCGCTCAGTGCCAGCCCGCTGACATTGCGCCAGGAGGCCGGGTCGATCAGCGATGCCGCGAAAGCCGACAGGAAGCAGCGCCGCTCCGCGGCGATCCGCTGCAAGGAGGTCATTCCGCCGCTGATGCGGTCGGCAACCGCCAGGCCGGCCGCAGCGGCGACGAGTAACAGCAGCCGGAGGCCCATCGATAGCTGCGCCCCAGCCGCATAGCGCGATATCGCGAGCCCGCTCAGAACCAGCGCGACACTGCCGCCGATCACCGCTGCGACGGCCAGTGGGTATTGCACGAAGAAGAACCGCACGGTACCCGCCAGCAGCAACGGCAGATCGGTGACGATCAGCTTGAGCCCGCTGTGACGATATTTGACATCGGACGCCGCCACGATCGCGATCGCCACGATGCAGGACAAAAGGATGGCGCGTTGGAGATCGCCGAGAACCACCAGCAGCAGGGCGGCGCCAAACAGCAGCGACGCCAGCGCCAGGGCGATGTGCGCAAAGCTGCGCTCCGCGAACCAGAGGACGCCGGCGACGGCGCCAATCATCAAAGCCAGCAGCATCGCCTCATACCATCCATTTGCGGTGATCGGCAAAACGCGCGGTCAACAGGTCGATGAACAGCCGGACCTTGCTGGAAAGATGATGGCGGTGCGGATAGATCGCGTTGATGGCGAATTCGACCGGACGGTGCTCGGGGAGCAGGCGAATGAGCGTGCCGGCGGCCAGTTCGTCGGCCACCACGAAGCTCGGCGCCAGGAAGACGCCACGGCCGCGCAGTGTCAGGAACCGCAACAGTTCCGCATTGCTGGACACCACGTTGCCGTTGACCCTGATCGAGACGATCTGCTCGTCGGGGCCCTCGAACCGCCAGTCGTCGCCGAACGGATAGAACGGATAGCGCAGGCAATTGTGTTGCGCGAGGTCGGAAGGCTGGCTGATCGCGGGATGTGCGTCGGGGTAATGCGGCGCACAGCACAGCACGTGCCGCCAAGGCGTCAGCCGCCGCACGATCAGGCTGGAGTCCGGCAGCGGGATGGTCCGCACCGCCAGATCGATGCCCTCCTCGATCAGGTCGACCATGCGCTCGCCGGTGATCAGCTCGAACGTCACGCCGGGATAGAGAGTGAGGAACTCGTCGACGATCGGCGACATGAAACGAACGATGTGCACGCTGGTATGGACCCGCAGGCTGCCGCGCGGCGTCGACTGCAGCACGTCGGCGATGCGGTCGGCCTCCTCGATATCCATCAGGATCTGACGCGACCGCTCGTAATAGGACTTGCCGATCTCGGTCAGGCTGACCTTGCGGGTGGTGCGGTTGAGCAGCCGGGCGCCGAGCCGGTCTTCCAGCGACTGGATGTGGTTGGAGACCATGGTGACCGACATGTTCAGGCGCCGGCCGGCGGCGGAAAAGCCGCCGCATTCAACGACCTGGCCGAACACCGTGAGACTTGTCAGGCGATCCATGGACGAGCCGGATTATCCGCTCCAGGTTGATGATCCTTCCAGATTTTATCAGATTATCAGTTTGAAGGTGCCGGCGCATCTTCCTGGCATCAGCTCCACACCGCTTTCGGCAGATATCCAGGAGACCCCATGGTCGAGATGCCCCGAACCGAGAGTTTTCAGCAAGCCACTGAAATTACTGAGGATAAACCTTCCCCTGCGACGCCATCCCGGGGCCGCGCGGTCTTGAAAAGAGGCGCTTTGGCGCTGGTTCTGCTCGCCGGCACCGCGCTGGCCGCCGGCTACGGCCATTCCTGGTGGACCACCGGCCGTTACCTTGAGTCGACCGACGACGCCTATGTGAAGGCCGACAGCACCACCGTCGCCCCCAAGGTCGCCGGCTATATCGACGCCGTGCTGGTCGGCGACAACCAGCCTGTCCGCGCCGGGCAGGTGCTGGCGCGGATCGACGACCGCGATTTCCGCACCTCGCTGGCACAGGCCAATGCCGAGGTCGATGCGGCCGCCGCGGCGGTTCGCAACCTCGACGCCCAGGCCGGCCTGCAACAGTCCTTGATCGAACAGGCCAGGGCCGCGGTCGACGTCTCGCAGTCGGCGCTCAGCTTCGCCGACGCCGACGCCGCGCGGTATCGCGACCTGATGAAGACCGGCTCCGGCACGGTGCAACGCGCCCAGCAGACCGAATCCGCCCGCGGCCAGGCTGCGGCGCAATTGCAGCGCGACCAGGCCGGCCTGCTGGCCGCGCAGAAGAAGGTCACGGTGCTTGCCACCGAGCGCGAGCAGGCCAAGGCGCAACTCGAACGCAGCCGGGCGCT
>Ga0209758_1003146_pt1 | contig 15515 bp, 14 predicted proteins | sample AraplaMF_Col_mMF_FD_184258 | JGI IMG/M metagenome (GOLD analysis project Ga0209758, IMG submission 184258) | Arabidopsis root microbial communities from the University of North Carolina, USA - plate scrape MF_Col_mMF (SPAdes) (version 2) | ecosystem: Host-associated > Plants > Roots > Endosphere... | reverse complement strand
GAGTTAAAATTGTACGATTTCGACAGGAACTATAAGTTATACAATTGGGCCATTCTATTTGCCAGGGCCGGCTGTATAACCTGTACAATAGTAAACTGTTCTTTCAGAAAATCCCGCGGGGTAAAATTGGTAAGCTGCTTAAATTCCCGTATAAAATGCGATTGATCATAATAGCCGCATTCATGGGCAATGCCTGTTAATGAAGTATGCCTGCATGAATACATGGCCAGCACAGCATCGTTAAACCTTTTTATTTTCAATAATTCTGCAGGTGTTAGTCCCATTACCGTTTTAAACCGGCGTTCCAATGTTTTATAGTTAGTATTGAATTGTGCGGCCAGCTCATTAATGGGAATTGCAGGATCTTGCAATAATGCCTTTGAACATTTAGCCACAAAACTATAGGCATCGGAAGTATTATACATTTTTTTCAGGAGGAAATTATCTGCCAGTACTACTCTTTCCTTATTACCGGCTTCGGCCATTTGTTCTTCCAACATGCTGTACTCTTTCCCGAGCAGGTCGCTAATCTGGAAAAACGCATTTGAAAACAAATGGACAGGTATCCGGAAGAAGGGATATGAACCACCGGGTTTGAAGCGTATAGAGAAGATATTCTGTTTCCTGGTTTGTGAAATGATGAGCGATTGTTTCCGGATGCCAATGACGTGAGAGCCTTTTACTGTAATTGATTGTCCGTTCTTTATCTCTGCATAATTATCTCCAAAATTAAACATCAGCTCAATGGTACCGTCAGGGATCAGCGATTCTTGCTCTCTGAAAGGTGGCCTATCAGCCAATGCTGACCAATAGCATTCAATATAAGCCGCCAGCAGAGGATGCGGTTTGTATTCTTTATACTCCATTGATCAATGGTTGTTCTAAGTTTTTTTATCTTTCCAGTTCCACCATTTTAATTTTTCTGTTTCATATTGTTCTTTGGGTGTGTCGGCGTAATATACTGCACATCTGAAAACGTACAATACACAACGATCCTGCAACGCGCCTGCAAACCGATTTGAAAGGTCGTAGAGCAGTTCCGGATCCTGTCCCCTGAGGTCAGCAACTCTTGTAATGCCAATGTTCCAAAGGTCAGTAGCTAAAGACTTACCGACCCCTGGAATTTGAACAAGGTCTTTTATTGCTTCCTGCTTTGTCATTTATTAACCTAATTTACGGACTCAAATCCCCTATCAATGTATTTAATGAGATCTGCCAATTCCCAATCATCACATGGGCAAATCACACCGCTGACCGGATTGAATTGATCAGATAGAAAGATTTTAACAGAACGCGGCTCTTTAGCAGCCACGAAGAACGAATAGGCATCATACGTTGCCATTGAAAACTTCTCCCTGGGCAAATAAAAATAATGAGCATCGCAATACTTTGATATAACATTAACGCCATATCTGCTCTCTGTCTTCCTTATTTTAACAGTCCCATTGACATTTTGTATAAATACTATTAAATAAATACTCTTTACTTTTTGAAACACAAATGTTTCAAAAACGATACTATCGTTACGAATCTTTATTCTTTCTCCCACAACATCTATCTTCCCTTCCATTTCTGCAATAACGGCAGTTGTCTTTTTATAAAAATTGGAAAAGTTGTCCTGTTTAGCCGAATCCACCCATAGTGAATAATACTTAAGTTTAGCGTCGAAATTAGCTGCCAGTGCCCTGTTTGAACCATATACAAGTGCCTTTTCTTTGGGCCAGGTCCAAATTAACAGAAGCAAAAGCGCTATTCCGACAAAAATAATATAGATGCTATTTTTTCTCTTTGTTTGCATAATGGACACTTAGAACTACAGCCTTCTTCTCAACTTTGGACTTTCTATCCTTTTTATAATCGTAATAATATATGATGGCGTCCTTCGCTTCTTTGACTTCCTTTGAATTCGCATCATAGGAATCTATTGAGGAAATATAGTAATTATCTGTCGCAGATGTTTTAATATCTCCCCTCATTTCCACCCTTGTGTACTTAGCTCTCTCGCCGGTCGAATTGGGGTTGGCATCAAACTTACTTTTAAAATCTTCCTCTTTACTGCTAAAAAGCCGGTCAAATAGATCAAATCCATATTCTGTCCTAAATGCGCTTCGACCTCCAAGTACGGAACGATAGTAATTTTCTGCATTAACACCGCCCGCCTCACTATTCCCAACAGAGAAAAAGCTATTTCTCGCATCCGCCCAGGCATGATCTAATTCATGTCCCAATGTAAATAGCGGGTGTTTCAGGTAGCCTTTCGAATCCGAAGCTGCTGTATTAGGGTCATACCGCATCATATTAAATTGCGAACTGTACTGATTATCTGCTCCCCTTTGCACGTTGATATAGTAAGGGATTTCCTGTCTGTGCAGCTTATTAATTGCAGCCCTCCCCATATCCGTCATGTATAACATTGCTAAATAAGTCACGGTTTTTATCAACTCACTTTTTTTAGTTGAATAGAAAAAGATCGACCTCCCGTCGGGATCAACAAACAGCAATGGATTATTGGCCATAGAGTTATATGGGCTTAAGAATGGATATTTCTCCTGTAATGGATCTACACTCAAAAATCTGCCAATTCTCGGGTCATATACTCTTCCACCAAAGTCAAGCTGGTTTCCGGCTCCGTTTACCTCGTTATCATTCTCCTTCCCGTTAAATCCGTACCTATATGCATTACCAGCGTTATATGTTCTTCCCGCTCCCAGCATTCCGAACGGATAATAATCATTTGCGCTCACCACGTCTACATTATAATGATCAACAACAGCATCATTATTTTCATCTGCCCCATTCTTTTTGTCGCTCACCGTTGCCATAACGTTTCCCCGGTGATCTGCCAACTCATACATTTTCTGCCCACGAGTGTAAGAACGGGTATAGGCAAATCCCAGGCCCGGTAAATAGGATATTTCTGATGTTCCATTCCGATACCTATCTGCCACTAACTGTTCTACACCATCTATCTCCGGTACAATCAGGCTGTTTATTTTATTGTCTACCACATTTTGCTGCTCCTGCAAACTCGTTATAGCGTTTTGAACCAGCCGCCTGCTGTCAAACCATGACGCCGAGCGGAACAAGCTCGAATCCAGTCCACGCAGCCAGCCGGCATACTGCTGCCTTTTGTCTATCGCCTGCTGCCATTGCAGTTCCAACCATCCCCGATATAACAAAAATACGTCTTCTTTTTCTTTTAGTAATGAAGCGTACTTGTTCGCTTTCAGCGGCAAACTGTCCATCAATGTACCTGCCTTACTATAGACAAACAGCTTATCCGGCGACAGCCTCCGTAACACAATCCTGTTAGCAGCAGCCAGCGGGTTAGTATTGAAATACGCTGTGCTGTCCTGGGTCTTGATCATCATTCCGGCAAACCTGAAGCGGGCACTGTTATTGTCGCTACTGCCTGCTAATTTCGCCGGCGATCTACTGTCGAACAACTGTAACTGCAGATATGTCCTTCTCATCAGCCCTTCGATAGCCATCAGCTTTTGCAGGGTACTTTTCGCCAATCTTACCGTGGGGGCACTGAATATCACACGGCTGTTATAAGATGTGTCAGCTAAAGCCGCACTGCCGTATAAGCGGTACTGAAATTCAGCATATTCCATATATAAAAGGTTTCCGTAACAGTAATTCCGGTAAAAAACGAAAGGATCAATTGCTCCGGTGGCGATCCAAATATACTCGTCCTCCCGAAGCCGCGCGGAGTCAAAAGCCTCTCCGTAACAGGTAAACCATTTTAATTGCCTGGGGTTTTCACTCAGCACTGACATATTTATATAACCGCCCTTACCGTCTTTCCTGCAAAATATGCTCAGTCCGGGACGTTTGGCATCAGCCTGCTTTAACAGTGGATCAACACGCCTGTCGTGTTGTATATCTGATTGGGCTTTACCGGTAAAATGAATCAAAAGGAAAAACAGACCAAAAAAGTGGGATAACCGTCTCATAAGTAAAGGGAAACTAATTTTCGCTAAAAGGTAATTTGCGGCGACAAGATATAAAAATTCTATCGTATTGATAGTTCAAACTATAAGGACCGGTTGACTATCTTTGTTCCAATCCTACTGCAAATCATGGTAAATTCCTCCGGCTTTATCCACGTCCAGATCAGCGATCATGTAAAAAAACATGGCGTGCATATTTTTAACTTTTCCGCTGTTGATCCTGAGCTCCCGGCGAACATCGCCCATCGTGATGACAACTACCAATTCCTCCTTCAAAGAAAAGGGACGCTCAGGCTGATGCTTGATTTCAATACAGTAGAAATGAGCGGGCCATCTATATTCTTTATCCTTCCCGGGCAGTTTCACTATCATATTTCTTCCGATACGGACGCATTTGTGCTGACAGTAGATCCTTCATTTGTACAGGAAGCCTATAAAATAATACTGGACCAGTATTTCCTGATGCACGACCCTGCTTCCATCACTCCCGCCAAACTGAAAAAGCTCAGTGATTGCATTTCCTTCTTAACTGATGAGATCAATGATGCAGGGGCTAATGCCTGCAAGCAGCATATTATACGTGGTTTAACCGATACCATCCTCGGTATGTTCACGGAAGAGTATTCTCAACCCGGGGCTGGCAAAGGCACAAAGGAAACACGGCACCTTACTATCACCCGTCAGTTTAAAACCCTGCTATTTCAGCATTATAAAAAGCTGAAGAAGCCATCTGACTATGCTGCGCTTCAGCAACTTTCTACCCCCTATCTCAACGAAGCTGTCAAATCATTCACGGGCTTTACGGTAAGCTACTGGATACAGAAAATGGTCATCACCGAAGCCAAGCGCTTATTATATCATACGGAGCTTACGGTCAAAGAGATTGCCGGTGAACTGGGTTATGATGACCATGCCTATTTTTCCAGGCTGTTCACACAGATAGAGCAGGTGTCCCCTGTGGGCTACCGGAAAAAATACCGCTAAAAGTCCAAATATTACCCCTGTTTCTGTCTTGTCTGCCGTGCTTTATCTGCCTTATTTTGCATTGCCGTTCATGATCATGATCAAAGCTTAACTGCGGCAATTTAAATCCACTCAAAAAATTTAACACCGTCAATGAAAAGTCTTGTAAAAAGATGCAAAGCGATGCTTTTAGCAGCGCTGATGATCCCGTCATTAATGCCTGGTTTAGCTGCGCAAACAAAAGCTGCTCCCATTAAGAACGTAGTATTGGTACATGGCGCATTTGCCGATGGATCCGGCTGGAAAGCGCTTTACAATGTGCTTACTAAAAAAGGATATCATGTAACTGTGGTGCAAAACCCATTATCATCCCTGGAAGATGATGTGAATGCCACCAGCGTAGTACTTGACAAGCAGGACGGTCCTGTGATCCTTGTTGGACATTCCTGGGGTGGTGCGGTGATCACGGAAGCAGGTAATCATCCTAAAGTAGCCGCCCTGGTATACGTGGCTGCATTTCAACCTGACGCGGGAGAATCTGCCCTGCAGTGGCTGCAAACAGCGCCCCCGGCTCCAGAGAATGGTGTGCTGCCTCCGGATGACAAAGGCATCGTATACTACGATCAACAAAAGTACCATGCTGGTTTCTGTGCCGATATACCCAAAGCAGAAGCAGATTTCATGTATGCCTCCCAGGGCGCTTTCTATGCCAAAGGTTTTGCAACGAACATCAAGCATGCCGCCTGGAAAGATAAACCTGCCTATGCCGTTGTAGCCACCGAGGATAAAAGCATTGCACCTGAAATACAACGTAACATGTATAAACGTTCAAACACCAGGGTCACGGAAGTAAAGGGAAGTCATGTGGTATTTATGTCGCAGCCGGAGGCCGTAGCAAAAGTGATTGTTACTGCATCGGAAGCTGTTGCAGCCGGACAGTAATGCAAAGACCTCGTAAAGGTCCGCAGAAGGACCTTTACGAGGTCTTCTCAATACGTATTCTATATTATTGTGCGGGCGAATAGGTATAATATGACTCTGCCAGAAAGTCGCCCTTCAACTGGTCCCGCCAGCTTATCACGCCAACTCGCCCAAGCGCGTCCGGCGTGGTGAAACGCTGAATGCGGAAAACAAAATCGCCGTTCTCCGTCCAGTTATTGGTAGAATAGCGAGGCAGGAGCACCGCGCTGTAATTGTCAGGAGCATTCAGTGCCAGGCCATGTTCCAGGTTAAAGAAACGTTCTGCATTCGGCAGGTTATCATAACGGTTTTCCCGAAAATCGTTCCATCCCCAAAAGTTTCCCTGTTGGCTATATACCGCCCGGGAAGTGTCTGTATTGGTGATCTGCAGGACAACCGTATCGCCCCAGATATACCTGGCGACAGGGGGAATGTTTACCCAGTTGTCACTGGCCTCTTCATACTCGGCGCGGGCAGGTAAACGTTCAACACCGTTATAATAGAATTTGCGCAGGCGGATCCTTTGCCAGTGATCTACCTGGTAGCCAACTACTTTCACCACACGCTGCAGGTTATCGTAATAAAGGGTATCTACATTGGTTTCGGTCAACTGGGTGGTGTCTGTCCCGGAGCTCATCCTGACGTGCAGCCAGGGCTTATTGAACTTGTTATAGTGATAGATGTCCAGCACCTTGGAATAGCTTGGCTCGCCTCCTTCATATATGAAGATGGTCCTTACCTGTGTAAGCAGCGAAGATGGTTTGGGAGGCAGCGGAATACAGGGGCCGGGATCTTTTATACAACCGGCCAGTAATAAACCGCACAAAACTGCCAGTAAGATAGATCTGCGTAAAGTGTTTTCCATAACGGTTATCGATTTATCAGGGTTATATAACGAATTGTCGAATCTGGGGTTTAGCTAATGATCTGCAACCAGATTGAAATTACAAGAAAGAAGGATGCGTGTCCAGTACTTATTCAAGTAAAGTTAAAGCGAACACCGCCGTGATCGAAAAAGTAATAACTTAGCAGCATCTCCTTATATATTATCGGATGAACCACTTCAGACAATTTGCATTCAAGCAATTCGGGTATTTTGACTTTAATAAAGACCTGCCGGAACAACTGGCGGGACGTGATTACAGCAATTTCATTAAAATTGTGCTTGTAAGGGCCAAAGGGAAGGTTACGATCGACTTCAAACAATATCACCTGACAGAAGATGCCCTGTTCTTCATCAACCCCGGTCAGCATTACTGGTTTGATGAAGCCTGCTGCGGTACCATGATCTATTACAACCGGGATTTTTATTGCGTAGAGATCCATGACAAGGAAGTAGCCTGCGATGGCATACTTTTCCATAATGTATATGAAATACCTGTCGTTTTCCTGAAAGCGTCAATTGCGGCGGACATCCAAAACACCCTGCAGGAAATAAAAGCGGAGATCGAGCAGGATGATACGGGTGTGGAAGAGATGTTGCGCATCCTGCTGAAAAGGATCATCATCAAATCTACCCGTATCTGGAAACAAGAGCACGATATAAGGGACGACAAGGCGCGTGATGAAGTAGAATTCTCCCGGAGATTCAGCCAGCTGGTAGAGTGGCATTATTCCCGCCTGCATACCGTGGCGGAGTATGCCGAATTGCTGCACATCAGCCCCAAGGCGTTAAACAAACGTATTACCCGCTATAGTGATACCACTCCCAATGACATCATCAAGAACCGGATCATCCTCGAAACTAAAAGGTTACTGGTACATACACATCTTAGCGTAAAAGAGATCAGCTACAAGCTGGGATATGACGATGTATCCTATTTTATCCGCTTCTTTACCAAACAGGCCGGCGCTACCCCTAACAGTTTCCGCTTAAGCTACCAGCAATCGTCCGCCGAACCAGCCTGATACCCCTGTTTAGCCCGAGGGGAAAAAAGTGCTATTGCTGTCTACAATCGTGCATTGAACCGCCCTGTTGGCCGGAGTAATTTTGTGGTGTTCAATTAAATCATCAACGTTAAACACATCATAAAATGAAAAAGTCATCTATCTTAAAGAAAGGTTCCATCCTGCTCCTGGCACTGGCATTAGGTAACGGTATATCAGCACAATCCAACGAGCCTTATGTGGAAAGCGGTACCAAAGCTTTTTTAAACGTATTGAATTCCGGAAATGGCAAACCGTTAGAACAATTATCCCCCAAAGATGCCCGGGCGGTCCTCACCGGTGCACAGTCTTCCGTTAAAGTGGATCTCTCCGGCATTAGTGTTAGTGAGAAAACCATCACTTACGACGGACAGCCGCTGGTATTGAATATTGTTAAACCTGCCAACGCAAAAGGCATACTGCCTGTGTTCATGTTCTTCCATGGCGGCGGCTGGGTATTAGGCGACTTTCCCACCCACCAGCGGCTGGTGCGCGACCTGGTAGTTGCATCCGGCGCAGCGGCTGTTTTTGTTAACTATACCCCTTCACCGGAAGCACATTATCCCGTTGCTATTAACCAGGCTTATGCTGCCACGCAATGGGTGGCTGAACATGGTAAAGAGATCGGCGTGGATGGCAAACGATTAGCCGTAGCAGGTAACAGTGTAGGCGGCAATATGGCAGCCGTTGTAGCACTGATGGCAAAAGACAGGAAAGGTCCTGAGATCAAACTGCAGGTATTGTTCTGGCCCGTTACAGACGCCAATTTCGAAACCGGCTCTTATAATCAATATGCCAATGGCTATTTCCTTACCAAAAATATGATGAAATGGTTCTGGGATAATTACACTACTGATCTGAATGCCCGTAAAGAGATCTATGCTTCTCCGCTGCAGGCTACTCCCGAGCAGCTGAAAGGCCTCCCTCCTGCCCTGGTACAGGTAGCACAAAACGATGTATTGCGTGATGAAGGCGAAGCATATGCCCAAAAACTGGATGAAGCAGGCGTTAAGGTAACTGCTGTCCGTTACAATGGTATGATCCATGACTGGGGATTACTGAACCCGCTCAGCCAGATACCCGGCACACATGCTGCATTATTACAGGCAGGCACAGAGATCAAAAAAGCACTTAAGTAAGGAGAACCATATCCTATTCCTATCCGAAAGCCGGCGACTTGCCGGTTTTCTTTTTTTAGCTCAATGCTCATTTCCTTCTCCAGCCCCGGCGCCGTTAAGGTCTTTAGGAATATTAAAACATTTTTGCAGGATATCATCTGTGATCTCGGCAGGACCCATTTTATTATTCGCCTTATTGGTCATCACAATAATATAGAGTTGCTGTGAAGGAACGATCTTGTAATCGCAAACGCTCCCGATACCGGTTCCCCCGCCGCCTTTATGTATAATGATATCCTGGCCGTTCATCCTGGAATGCCATCCGGGCGTATTGGACAATTTCCTGGAATAGGGCGTCCACATTGTATTGGTTGTTTGCTTATTTAACAGCGTATGCTTATTCAAAGCCTGGCTTAAGGCGATGAAATCAGTTAAAGTAGTTTGCAGTCCTCCGGAAGGAATGCCGTAATCGCCGGGACGGAAATGCGATGTCACTTCTTTCCATTTCCCGTTCTTTAACAGATGTCCCGTGGCAAGATTACGATTGGCAACATCAACGCCACTGCGGCTCATATGAAGGGGCTGGAAGATATTTTTATTCATATAATCCAGGTAAGTCCCACCGGATATTGTTTCAATCAGCTTACCAAGAATAGCAAAATTGAAATTATTGTATTGCTGTCTCTGACCAGGCGCGAAGGACATCGGTAATTTACCGGCGCTCTTTACCGAGCGTTCAAATGACTCATCATCTTTCTCTCCTTTTAATTCCGGGATGCCGCTGGTGTGGGTCATAAACTGCTTAATGGTAATATCGCCCCAGGCCTTGGGCAGCTCTTTCATGTATTTCTTTATGGGATCGTCCAGGGTAATTTTTCCCTGCTGCACCAACATCATAAGGCCAATACCCGTAAATGCTTTTGATACGGAACCAATGCTGAAGACCGTTTGCTCATTCACCTTTTCCTTTCCCTGAATGGATGTAACGCCATATGTTTTTTCGAAGAGCACCTTATGCTGCTGGATGACGGCTACCGCCACGCCGGGGAACTGCTCTTCCGCCATCGCTTTGCTGATGATGCGGTCTATTTTTTCATCGAGCCCTTTCTGTGCATATAAACATGCACCTGACTGGAGTAAGATGACGAAGAACAGGAACAGGGATCTGAACATGGGATGGGATTTGAACATAAATTATCAAAAAATCTTCATAAATTTAGTATACAAGCCCCAAACTCCGGCCCCAATACTTCATTTGACCATTCCTTCTGTGAATTTATTTAAGCCTTAAGCTTATGCGTGCTTATTGTCAACCGTTAAAATAAAATCGTATGAAGATTAAAAAAGAAGACATCCCTGTAAAGATGGAAGCACCCGGTACCATCATCCGCTGTCTTTCAGGTTACGGAGGAATGGCGGCTGCCTTTAATGAGGTTCCGGCCGGTACTGATTTCAGCCCTTTATTGCAAGGTTTAGCACATGACAGCTGCCACTGCCCACACTGGGGATATGTAGTGGAAGGCGAGATGCTGATCAAATATGACAACAGAACAGAAGAAACGATCAGTGCTGGAGAGATGTTCTACCTGCCACCCGGCCATACCGCTATTGTGAATAAGGACCTGAAATTTATTGAGTTCAGCCCTGAGAAAGAGTTTACCGAAGTATGGGATCACATCGGCAACAAGGTAGCGGAAATGCAACCGCATTAAAAAATCATTAAAAATGCCATAGTCAGGCCAGGGACTATTGTAAAACACGGTAGAGTTCACTTCTTTTGTTCCGGTAATCCATTACTCATCCTATCCGTAGTATAGTAGTAGTATAAAACCAACCGAACAATGAAGCAAACACGCACTACCTGTGCCGTTATTTTTATGGCTGTACTCCTCCTGTGTATCCATCCATTTGTCCATAGTCAAAGCAAAGCAGCCGTAGCGGTTATACCTGTACATGAAAAAGTACTGACAGCCGCAGATCAAAAGGCGCTTACGCCCGACATGGTTATTCAAAGCCTGAAAGAAGGGAACAAACGATTTGTAAATAACAATCTTACCTACCGGAACCATTCAGCGATGGTAAGAAAAGCGGCGGCGGGACAATATCCAAAGGCAGTAGTCATCTCCTGTATTGACAGTCGTGTACCTGTAGAAGACCTGTTTGATAAAGGCATAGGCGATCTCTTTGTAGGAAGGGTAGCTGGTAATTTTGTGAATGAAGACCTGCTGGGCAGCCTGGAATACAGCTGTAAAGTTTCCGGCGCAAAGCTCGTAGTGGTATTAGGGCACGCATCCTGTGGCGCTATCAAAGCCGCTATCGATCATGTGGAAATGGGTAATATCACTGCCATGCTCACGAAGATCCAGCCGGCGGTTGAACAGGCACAGGATTTTGACGGGGAAAGAACGTCTAAAAACTATGTGTTTGTGGATTATGTGGCAAAGAAGAATGTGCTGAATACGATTGATGCGATACGGGCAAAGAGCCCTATTTTAAAGGAAATGGAAGATAAAGGAGAGATAAAGATCGTAGGGGCGTTTTATAGCCTGAAGACAGGGGAGGTAAGGTTCTTGTGATGATTTCCTATCTTAGCTCCTATGTTAGAGCTCCGTTTATCCCGCGGCACAAAAATATTTGCCTCCATACTGTTAGTTATCTTGCTGATACCAGCGGTTAGCATCGCTTTCAGTCCCCTCTTTACAGATTTTTTCGCCAAAGGATACTTAGTGCTGGGGCCTATGTCTTATTTTCTGACCGGCTTTTGTATTTACGCCTTGTTGCAGATGAATGAAACCACCATTATCGATGATTTCAGTGTTCGCAGACAGTCGCGGTTTGATAACAGAGAACTGTTGTTACATCAAATACAGGGTTACCGCACAGACAAAAATTATCTCTACCTCATCCCTTTCCCGGGACAGGGCAAAAAAATAAAGCTGAGCAGCTGGCTGAGTAACTACAATGAGGTGCTTACATGGGCAGAGTCCCGTTATCCGGACCTGGATGAGGTGGAGGGCATGGAGATCTATGAAGCCCCCTCACTGAATATGGATAAAGCAGAAATTGACCGGCACATTAAACGGGCCAAATTGGAAATTTATCTGCTGAATGGCATTATTGTAATAATGGGCCTGCTACCCTGGTTACTGGACTCAACGCCCTGGTGGAGAACCAGCCTGCTGATGTTAGGTCCGCTCATTGCGCTCTGCCTGATGTACAGGCACAAGGGGTTTGTGCAGCTGGGCGACCTGAAAAAAAGCCCTGCTCCGGGTGTATTCCTTCCTATAGCGTTGAGCGCTGCAGCGCTGATGATCTCAACAATAAATATCCATGTACTGAAATATGACCGGCTGTGGAGCCCCGCCATTGGGATCACCGCCTTACTTACTCTCCCGCTGTTCTATTTTGGAAAACATTTTGAATGGAGAAAACAGTCAAAGATCGTCATCGGTATTATGTTCCTCGTTTTCTTTTTCATACACGGGTATGCCAGTGTTTTACTACTGAATCTGCTTACGGATAAAGCGGCGCCCCAACAATATGAGACGCGGGTAGAGAACAAAAGGATCAGCAAAGGAAAGAGCACCACCTATTATCTGAAACTAGATCCATGGGGCCCGCGAACTTCTGCAGAAGATGTGTCTGTTCCCAGCAGCGTTTATAAGCATGTTGATATTAATGGAGTGGTGATCGTTCACCTGTATAAGGGCGGTCTGGATATTCCCTGGTATCATGTTACACTTCCCCAGCATCCTGCTCAGGCCGACAAGATGCAATAATAGCAGAAGTTCCACCGGTACAATAATTGTGGCTTCCTTATTATGTACCGCCTAACAGACAGAAACAGCCTGCAGCCCCTTCTGGCTGCTATAGAAGACCGGCGTATCGTTATGCTGGGCGAAGCCTCGCACGGCACCCATGAATATTACACCTGGAGAACCAGCATATCCAAACGGCTTATTACAGAAAAGGGATTCAGCTTTATTGCGGTGGAAGGCGACTGGCCAGACTGCTACCGTATTAACCGGTATGTGAAAGGATACGAAGATGCCGGTGATGATATCATCTCCATACTGAGCAGCTTTGACCGCTGGCCCACCTGGATGTGGGCCAATTGGGAAGTTGCCGCACTGGCCGAATGGTTACGCGAGCACAACCGTCACCTGCCTCCTGATAAAAAAGTAGGGTTCTACGGGCTGGACGTATACAGCTTGTGGGACTCTATGAAAGCCATGGTAAATTACCTGGAAAAAGAAGATAAACAGGCCGCACAGTCCGTAAAAGCGGCCATTGCATGCTTTGAGCCCTTTGATGAAGACGAACGCTTATATGCACGTTCCTCACTTAGCGGTCATCGCTGCAGCGACGCTGTAGTAGCCTTGTTAAGAGAGATAAGATTAAAAGCGCAGCATCTTGACGGCGACCGGGAAGCAGCCCTGAATACAGAACAAAATGCACTGATCACAGTAAACGCTGAAAAATACTACAGCAGCATGATCGGGTTTAATAATGAGAGCTGGAACATCCGGGACAGGCATATGATGGAAACACTGGAGCGCCTGCTTTTATTCCACGGGCCGCTATCAAAAGGCATTGTGTGGGAACACAATACACATATAGGAGACGCGAGGGCTACAGATATGGCCAAGGCCGGAATGGTGAACATCGGGCAGCTGGCAAGAGATACCTACGGAGCAGCTAATGTTTTTCTGACCGGTTTCAGCAGCTATAAAGGGACCGTGATTGCGGGCAATAGCTGGGGCGCCCCTATGCAGGAAATGGAAGTGCCGGAAGCCAAACCGGGAAGTATTGAAGCCGTACTGCACCAGGAAACAGACCATGATGGTTATTTTCTACTGCATGAAGAACAACGGGACCTCTTTCACACCAGGATAGGACACCGGGCTGTCGGCGTAGTATATCATCCGGAACAGGAAAGGAGAGGTAATTATGTTCCGTCGATACTGGCAAAGCGTTATGACGCTTTTGTATTTCTTGATGAAACCCGGGCCTTACACCCCGTTGACCTTCACCCACAAGATCAGCGGGTACCGGAGACTTACCCCTTCGGGGTATAAAATGTGATGTATATTCTCACTCCAGGCCATGCTGCATAATAGGCGTAGTAGATACAAGATACTACAAGTCATAGAACTGGCGGGTTCGGTTGATCCTCAGATCCCTCAGAATAGCAGATTTGGCACTGATGGTGATACTGAACTGGCGATAGGTACCGAATGGTATCACGTTAATGGATAGATTAAAATCGTGCAGGTCACGGGAGATGTACATATTCGTATAGGCAATCTCGCGGTTCACGAAATCATAACCACTATTCACCCCTATCTTCCACTTGGGCGTAAGGCTGAAATCACCGTTGAAGTTTACGTATTGATTTAAATTGGTCACTACCCCACCGGAGTCCGGTATGATCGTTTTACTGTAGGTAAAGCTGTAAGACAGGTCCAAACGCCAGGGAATATCAAAATCCACGTATTCACCAGGATTATTGCGGACCATCTGCAGCTGGCGCGCCTGGGCTTCCTGCTGCGCATCCATATTCTGCTGGTTGAGCATGTCCTGTTGTTGCTGCTCCTTCTCCTTACTCTTCTTATCACCCGATTGGAAGGAAGTGCTCATCGTGATATTGGCGTTGGTCAGGCGTCCCAGGCTCAGCTTACCCTGTTGCCACACATACTGGTTGTCCAGCCGGTGGCCCCGATTGTCTACCTGGTAAGGGTCCAGCGTACCGCTGGCAGAGATGTTCACTTTCTCAAACAGGTTGGTTCGGGCATAGATAGCAAAAGTAGACAGCTTAAAAGAGTCTGCTATCAGGTTGTAGCTGCCGTTGATGCCGAAGCCGTCCAGTATCTTGATCTTCTTCTCCTTGGCAGCTGAGGTATCCTTCTTTGACGCCACCTTCATTTCCAGGTTATTATCCAAACCGAACGAGATGAGTCCCGCCTTCCCTTCCGCCGGTACGCCTATGACCGAGCCTTCGAAATAAGACGCACGGGTTTTGTCTTCAGGACGAAAGCCATAGGTCAGATCGTAATACGCAGAGCTGGCCAGGTCTGGCTGGTAGCTTAATGCGATGGTGGGGCGCATCACGTGGCGGATAGCCTTGATCTTGGAAGTTTTCTTAAACACATACATACCGTAAAGGGCCGTTGACAGCGATACGCTGGCGCTGGCCTGACGGGCGGCAAAGTAACCGGTCTGGTAAGTAGTATCCAAGCCACCCAGGGTATCGGTAGCAGGGTTGAACTTCCGGGCGTTCCACACACGCTTCATCTTCCGGGTATACCAGTATTCCTGGTAGTTGATGCCCGGAGACAAGGTAAAACTACCGATCGGGATAGAAAAGGATACCGGGATCGTGTGCGACATACCTGTCTGCAGGCGATCGAACATCTCCTTTTTCAGGAACATGGTGTCCTTAAAACTCACGCTGTTTCGCAGCACCGTGCTGTAGGAAACCCCTATCTTCTGATACCATTTCGGCGTGCCCACCATCTCCTTGGGCTGAAAGGGGTAGATGGTGTTCACGTTGAACGACGCATCCGGGAATGAGATGAAAATATCTTTGGTA
>Ga0209758_1003141_pt1 | contig 15548 bp, 12 predicted proteins | sample AraplaMF_Col_mMF_FD_184258 | JGI IMG/M metagenome (GOLD analysis project Ga0209758, IMG submission 184258) | Arabidopsis root microbial communities from the University of North Carolina, USA - plate scrape MF_Col_mMF (SPAdes) (version 2) | ecosystem: Host-associated > Plants > Roots > Endosphere... | reverse complement strand
CCGGTACCAACAAACTCAAGTCGATCCTCCCTGCCGGTCGACTTCAGCACGTGGCATGCGGAAGCAACGGAGCGGCCGCCTGGCCAGCACACTGGTGGCAGCGTCCGGCCTTCTCGCGAGAGCGCGACAGTTACTGTTTCCGAGAAGGCGAAGGGCCCAACGAACCCCGGACGACCGAGTGACTGAGACGTCACCTCGAACCTGCCCTTGGGGTCGGTTCCGGAGCGGTAGATCAGCGCGAATTCCCGCGAGGTCAGCCGCGCGGCGCTTCCTGCGAAATATGCGCGGAATCGGCCCTCCTCTTGATCGCGCAGCGCGTCGAATTGGAGCGGGCCGTCCGCGTGAACGACGAATCCTTCGCGCCATCTCCCCTCCGGATCCCGCGCGAGGAGGCGCCTGAGGCCGATGCCTCCACCGCGAGACCTTGGCTCAACGGTAAGCAGATCGTTGAACAGCCTGCTGCACACCGCCTGGTCTTCGGGAAGATAGATCGGAAGACGCTCGCGCCAGCCTTTCACTTGTGCATCGAGCCAACCCGCAGGATTGTTATTCAGCTGGTCCTTTGGCAAGGCGCGACGGCATTCGATCAATCCCGCAATGAGCTCCGCAGCCAAGTCGAGAACGCCGTCGTCCTGGTAGCTGACTGGCAAACCCTCTGCATGCCTACGTGCGATGGCCAGGTAGTCAGCATGGGCGGAAGGCCAGGGTAACGCTAGCGCGTCCGCCATGAGATTCTCAAAGTAGGCACGCATGGCATTGGCGCGTTCACCCACCAGAAGCGTCGACGGGAGCCCGCCATTGCGGGCGAGCGTCATCAAATACTCGTTGCGAGTACGATGGGACCCTTCGTTTACGATAACTTCCAACCCCCACCAGCGGAGTCCCGTGCGAGCGATTTCATTGCGTTCGCCGACGGAAATCCCCTCCGGTACCACGCCGACATCGTGCCAACGCCGCCATAAATTTTCGGCCTGCCTCCGGAACCATTCGGACGTGACGAGCGCGAAAATGGCGCAAAGGGGGCGATTCGCTGGATCTAGGAGCGCTGAATTCCTCTGTACCAGCTCAAGACCGTAACGATACTGTGCATCGCTGATACGGTAGCGGTAGAGAGCTGCCGTCAGGCGCCTCGAGTTCACTTTTAGCAAGGAGTTCGTTGAGAAAGCGGTAGGTGGACGATAAACGCACGCCCGCGCCGCCCGATGGCGGACCTCGCTCCAAGTTCATAACAACAATTCACTCCCCCGAATCAAACCCTTGCTCAATCAACCGCTACTGTCAGCGCTTGTCTAGTATATTAGTAGCAAGCAATGTACCTTACGTACTCTCTCAATCACGCCAGATAGAAAGCCTTGACTTTAGCGGTCGCGGTCAGACGCCGACCGCTTTATGTTGCGCTCGCGTCACTTCGTCATCCTCGAATAAGTCGTGGAACAAATCACAGTGGTTGATCGCGGGGAGATTGGCGTCCATTCTCGGGAGGATTCGTTCCCGGGGGGAACATGACCAAGCCGTTCTATTCAGAACCCATTCTGAATTCGCCATATCTGCCGCCAACCCGTCATCATGCGCTTGATGACGAGGGGCAGCCCTTGGACCTGCCGCCAATCGACGGAAGGAGGACATCGAAGTACCTTGTTCCCGTGCCTCGTGGGAGGCGCTCGAAGTCGGCGGCGGCGCAGCGAGCGCTCGATCTGGAAGAGGCCGGACGCGAAGCAGGCAAATATTCTCCGAATGCGCTTGTCAACGAGTTGCGGCGGCATCTGGAATCCTGGCGCGCCCTGCCCAATCCTTCCGATTGGGGCGTGACGCCCACAACCCAGCGACTGCTCCAGCATTGGCGGCATCACAAGTTTTCCAACCAGCAGCCGTTCTTCTGTCAGGTTGAGGCGACCGAAACAGTGATCTGGCTGACCGAGGTCGCCCGAAATCGGAAACAGTACGCCCACATCTTCAGGTCCCTGGAGGCCGTGAACCGGGATTCGAACCCCGAGCTGTTCCGCCTCGCCCTTAAGCTCGCCACCGGCGCTGGCAAGACGACCGTCATGGCGATGTTGATTGCCTGGCAGGCGATCAATGCTGCACGCCAGCCCAATTCGAGCCTGTTCTCCCGCGGTTTTCTCCTCGTTGCCCCCGGCATCACCATCCGTGATCGGCTTCGCGTCCTCCTGCCATCGGATCCGGACAACTACTACGTCACGCGGGAACTGGTGCCGCCGGACATGATGTTTGATCTCGGCAAGGCCAAGATCGTCATCACCAACTACCACGCATTCCAGCGCCGCAAGGCGCATGACCTCAATCCCGTCGGCGAACGCCTCATGCAGGGCCGCACGGGGGTGCCTATCGAGAAGCAGGAAACCGAGGGCGAGATGCTTCAGCGCGCCTGCGGTGAACTCCTTCCCCTCAAGAACATCGTCGTCATCAATGACGAGGCACACCATTGTTACCGCGAGCGTCCAGGCACGGATGAAGAGGCTGAAGCCAAGGGCGAGGACAAGGAGGAGGCGAAAAAGAACAATGAGGCCGCGCGCCTTTGGATATCCGGCATAGAAGCCCTGAAGCGCAAGGTCGGTCTGCGCGGTATCTATGACCTGTCAGCGACGCCCTTCTTCCTGCGCGGCTCCGGCTATGACGAAGGCACGCTGTTTCCTTGGGTGGTGTCCGACTTCAGCCTGGTCGACGCGATCGAATGCGGCATCGTCAAGCTGCCGCGGGTGCCAGTGGCCGACAACGCTGTGAACGCACCTGCCCCCATCTACAGGAATCTCTGGGATTACATCGGCAAGAAAATGCCAAAGAAGGGAGCCGGAAAATCCGGCGACCTCGATCCCCTGGAGCTGCCAAACGAACTGCAGACTGCTCTCCATTCGCTCTATAGCCATTACAAGACTGAATACGACGAATGGGAGCGGGCCGCGATCGGCGTTCCGCCAGTCTTCATCGTGGTCTGCAACAACACAGCAAGCTCGAAGCTGGTCTACGAGTGGATCGCTGGATGGCAGCGGAACCGCGAGGGCGAGATGCAGACCATCCACACAGGCCACCTAGACCTGTTCAGGAATTTCGACGAACGCACGGGCGAGCCCCTGCCCCGCATGAACACGCTGCTCATCGATTCCGAGCAGCTTGAATCCGGCGAGGCGTTGGACCCGAATTTCCGCCAGATGGCCGAAGCCGAGATCGACTTGTTTCGACGCGAGAAACAGGAACGTGAAGGAGCGGCCGCCGGAGGTATATCGGACTCCGAACTCCTGCGCGAGGTGATGAACACGGTCGGCCAGAAGGGCCGTCTTGGCGAGCAGATCCGCTGCGTCGTCTCGGTCTCGATGCTGACGGAAGGTTGGGATGCCAATACGGTGACCCACATCCTCGGCGTGCGCGCCTTCGGTACCCAGCTTCTCTGCGAGCAGGTGATCGGGCGCGGCCTTCGCCGCCAGTCCTACGAACTGAACGACCGTGGCCTGTTCAACACTGAATATGCGGACATCATGGGCATCCCGTTCGATTTCGCGACGGAACCGCAGAAGGTCGTTCGGACCCCGCCCAAGAAGATCACCCGCGTGCAGGCGATGAAGGAACGCGAGCGGCTCGCGATCCGCTTCCCGCGGGTCGCAGGCTACCGCACCGAACTACCGCCGGACCGCATCTCGGCGACGTTCACACAGGATTCGACGATCACCCTCACGCCCGAAATGGTCGGTCCTACCAACGTCCGACTCGAAGGACTCGTCGGCGAAGGCATAGATATGTCACCGGCGGCCCTCGACGAGATGCCGCCGAACACGGTCAGCATGCACCTGACCAAGCGCCTGATCGAGCTTTACTTCCGCGATGGCGACCAAGATCCGCCCTACCACTTGTTCAGCCAGATCCAGCCGGTCACTCGCCGCTGGCTGCGCGAGCACGTCAAGACGATCGGCGGAACCAGGGTTGGCATGCTCACCTATGCCGACCTTGCGGAGAAGGCCGCCAACCTGATCTACAGCGCGATCGTGCGAGAGGTCGGAGCGGAAGGCGCGCGCGTGGTGAAGGCCATGCTCGATCCCTACAATCCGGCGGGCACCACGAACTTTGTCGCCTTCAACACCACCAAGGCCAATCTCTGGAAGACCGCGCCAGACAAGTCGCACATCAACTACGTCGTCTGCGATTCCGACTGGGAAGCCGAGTTCGCACGGGTTGTGGAGTCACACCCGGCGACCCTTTCCTACGTCAAGAACCAGGCGCTCGGCTTCGAGGTGCCTTACCGCCTCGGTTCGACCACACGGCGCTATCTGCCGGACTTCATCGTCCGTATTGACGACGGACGAGGTCTGGACGATCCCCTCAATCTGGTGGTCGAGGTAAAGGGCTTCCGTGGCGTTGATGCCCAGATCAAGGCCGAGACCATGGATTCGCTGTGGGTGCCCGGCGTCAACAATCTCGGCACCTTTGGGCGTTGGGGCTTTGCGGAGTTCACAGCTGTCTACGAAATCGAAGCCGAGTTCAGGAAGCTGCTCGACGGGCTTCGGCCGGCAGAGGTACGGCCTCCCCCGGGGCAGATGCTGACTCTCTCCACGGAGCTAGTTGAGAAGCACTTCGGCCACCAGCTTCCGCTGTTGCGGTTCAACCGCGCCCTGTGGAGTCAAGTGGAATCCAGCTCCGGCCAACCCATTCGACTCACCGGTATTCGCGCACTAGCCGAAAATGCCGACTGCGACATGTCGGCCGCGCTTGCAGTATTGGCGGCGTTGTCTACCGGGCCGACGAGGCTCCTGAACATGGAGCTAAGGGAGCATTCGCCCGGGCCGTCAGAGGTCAGCGAAAGCGAATTGGTGCGGAAATTGGCGGATTGGCTGCGCGACAAGACGATCTCGGACGCCGAATGGCGGGACTGGGCGTCGAAAGTGGAGGTCAGATGGGTCCCGGCCGAGTCGAATGAGGATGCGGCATGATCAACGAGCAGGATAGCCTCTACAGTTTGATCGAGCTCGTGAAGCAGAAAGCACCGGCATATTTCAAGCTTTTGGCTGCCAAATCCGAAAGCGAGTTCGATGAAGCGTTCGATACGATGCTCGAAGGAGCTGTCTCCCGTCTAGAAACGAACAGCAAGAACTTTGAGAGCTTGAATGAGGTAGGACTGACGGGTGTTCTGGCGGCTTCACTGTCGATACCTGGCCTGACTGTCACACAAGAAGCGCACTCCAACGGTCATGTTGATATGACAATCGTGGCCGACCATTGCATGCCTGCGCGAAGGAAACTCGGAGAAGCAAAGATTTACAACGGGCCTGCCTATCACATCGCCGGTCTGAAACAGCTACTCAATCGATACATGACTGGGCGTGAGGGCCGCGGTCTGGTGATCGAATACGTTCGCAAGAAGAATATTGCCGGATTGGTAAAAGAAATCCGAGAGAAGATGGATAATGATCATCCATGCCAGCAACAAGGCGAGACTACAGAACACACACTGAAATGGTCGTTTCTCTCCACACACATGCATTCCTGCGGGGAAAACCTTGAGGTGAGTCACATAGGTTGCAATCTGTTCGTCGAGCTTGCCCTTGCACCGACGGGAAATAAGAATGGATAAAGTTGACGTCAAAGCGTCGTGGCGCAACCGCCCCATCGCGCCTTCAGACCTAACGGCGCACCTCTCTTCACGCCCGGTCGACACGAGGCTGCTGCGGACTGACGCATTCGATTCCTTCAAGGCCAATCACCGAGGACGCCTGCTGGCTCTCGTCGGGCACGCTACGGGCAAGGATTTCGACAGCGGAAATGTCGTGGAGGAAGGCGTCAACGCCGAGCAGGACGAGGACGAGATTGAGGCCGAACTGACCGTGTCGGCAGCGGAGTAGGATTTAGGGTCAGAGAATGTTTAAGATAAGAACTAGCAGCTTAGACCGCCTTCGTCAGCGACGCGCAGCGCGCGCGAAATTCGGGGAATTCATTGAATGGATCCAAGCACACCCCTCGGAACGATGGGTATTTCGCGGCCAATCGCAGCACTGGGCGCTTCGATCATCAATAGGCCGGGGCAAATCGTATAATCCAGAGCAGGAGCAGCTACTCTTTAGAGAGTTCAAGCGCGCTGCTCACCCGTTTGTGGACCGCTCCAAGCTGGGCAATAACTGGGATTGGCTCGCTGTGGCTCAGCATCATGGCCTGCCTACACGCCTCATCGACTGGACGACCAATCCGCTCGTGGCCTGCTTCTTTGCAAGCCAGCCGTCCTCTCGGGGAAATCGAGATGGAGAGATCGTGGCGGTGGAGGCGAGACAGATTGGTTACTATTTTCCCGATGCCCCAACAGAGATTGATCCTTTTGAGATCACAGAACCACGCTTTCTGCGGACTCCCGCTGTCGCGGCTCGGATCATTAGTCAGAGGGGACTGTTTAGTATCCACCCTTCGCCCGGCAAGGCATGGTACCTCACCAATAAGACCGAGCGATTCCCTATACCTGCTGGAATGAAGACAGAGTTCGTGAAGGCCCTATTTGCAATGGGTGTAGACGCTTCTGATCTGATGGCAGATCTCGACGGACTTGCCACGACATTGAAGTGGCGGTTCGAAAATAGGATGTTGGTCGAATGAGCACGCCAGTTAGAATTCAATCGCGCGGGCGGGGTATTTGGTTCGACGATCTGCCCGAGAAGCTGTCCAAAGCAGCGGATAACTACAGCCTACCGGAAACAGCAGATTGGAGCCCGCTGGAAGAGCTGTCAGGGGGAACAATCTTTGAAGGTATTGAGGTCTACGGGGACTCAGCTGTTATCGATGGCAAGAAGCTGGTGGCACCAGGGACGGTGTATGTGGAGCTGCAGTATGCCCCAGGTTCGGAAGATTCCACCAGTTTCCACGACAGCTTTCCCGCGCGCGTCTTCTTCAAGGTCGTAGAGCCGGTTCCCGGCGAAAAAGACATCGAAATCGAGCGGATTGAGGTCGATACCTCCTCTTTCTTTGAGTAGTTGCTGATGGCCAAATCCCCCCGTTCCGTCGACGCCCTCACCCACGATGCCGCGCGGCGCATCAACGTGCCGACGGCAGAGATGGCGTCGCTGTTCGAGCAGCAGCAAGAGATCCTTGGCAATGTCGAGCGTGAGATGGCGATGCCACGCCCTCGCCCCCTGACCGACGGCGAGCGACGCGACCGTGATCCGGATCTCGATCCGCAGATCGTCTGGAACGGCGCGAAGATTCGCATCACAAGAGAGCAGATGCGGCAGCTTGCCGAGACGGGCGAACTCGAGCTCGGCGACGCGCAGCTCGTCTGGCGCGGCAAGGACCGGCAGGACTGGTCCGACCTCGTGACCAACGCGCCGCCGATCTACCGCCAGGAGGCCATCCACCCGAAGCATTTGATCGACGATCTGAGGCGCAAGTCGGACCGTGCACGCGAGAGCGGCGCGGAGCAGCCCAACCTCTTCGCCGACTTCAACGGCATCACCGATCCCGAGGCGCGGGCCGAGTTCTACCAGCATGCCCAGCACTGGACGAACCGATTCATCCTCGGCGACAGCCTGCAGGTGATGGCGAGCCTCGCCGAGCGCGAGGCGATGCGCGGCAAGGTGCAGTGCATCTATTTCGATCCGCCCTACGGCATCAAGTTCAACTCGAACTGGCAGGTCTCCACCCTCTCCCGCGACGTGAAGGATGGAAAGAAGGAGGACGTGTCACGCGAGCCCGAGCAGGTGAAGGCTTTTCGCGATACCTGGAAGGACGGCATCCACTCCTACCTCACCTATCTGCGTGATCGCCTGATGGTTGCCCGCGAGCTGCTGGCCGAAAGTGGTTCGATCTTCCTTCAGATCGGCGATGAGAATGTTCATCGCGTGCGGGCTGTGATGGATGAGGTGTTTGGAGAAGAGAACCAAATCACAACAATAATTTACAAAACGACCGGAAATCAAAAAGGTGGACGGCTGGAACCGATCAACGACTACGTCCTTTACTACGCCAAGAAAAAGGCCGCCGTTAAAGCCCGGCCATTATTTCTCGACGTTGAATGGTCAGGGGAAGACAACGCGAATCCGTTGATCGGCGGCGGTGAGTTCAAAACGCAGTTGTACACCGTGAACGTAGAGGGACGGAGCTTTCGCCCGGCGGCAGGTAACAGCTGGAAGGTCAACTCAGAAGGAATGGCACGCCTTGCCAAAGCTGACAGGCTTTGGCCTAAAAAGACGAGCCTTCGATATAGGGCGAAGGCTTCAGATTTTGGCCTTACGCCCCAGACGAACCTATGGTTCGATACGATGGGGTCCAAGGACAAAACCTACGTTGTTCAGACATCACCGCGAATCATTGAGCGATGCATCCTGATGTCGACGGACCCCGGAGACCTTGTTCTCGATCCTACTTGTGGCTCAGGTTCCACCGCATATGTCGCCGAGCAATGGGGCCGGCGTTGGATCACTATCGACACCTCTCGAGTAGCTCTTGCACTTGCCCGAACTCGCCTGATGACGAGCCAATATCCCTACTATCTGCTCGCAGACAGCACCGACGGCCGCGAGATGGAGCAGAACGCTTCTGGAAAGCTTCTTCCACAGACCCCCACAGGCGGCGATGTGCGCCAAGGCTTCGTTTACAAACGAGCGCCCCACATCATGCTGGGCAATATCGCCAGCAATGCCGAGATCGATGTGATCTGGGAAAAGTGGCAAGCGGTTCTGGAGCCGCTGCACGGCGAGCTGAACGAGAAGCTGCAGGCCACCTTCGAGGAATCGGCGATCCCGCGCGACCTCGACCAGTGGCTGGAGACGAAGGACGGCGCTGCCAAGGCCGGTCTCGTCAGCGCCCGGGTGCGCGAGCTTCACAAGGGCTGGTGGGAAGGCCGGATCGCGCGACAGAAGGAGATAGACGACTCCATCGCCAAGGCCGCGGATGTCGAGATGCTCTACGACCGGCCCTACGAGGACAGGACCAGGGTGCGTGTCGCTGGCCCTTTCACGGTCGAGAGCCTGTCGCCGCACCGTGTCGTCACCTCGCGCGACGACACGCTGGCCGGCGAAATGTCCGCGGCCGAGGGCTCCATGCAGCCCGCGCCGAAGAACGTGCCGGACCAGGATTTCGGCCAGATGGTGCTCGACCATCTGCGCTCCGCCGGTGTCCACCAGCAGGAGAAGCGCGACGCGATCGCCTTCAACTCGGTCGAGCCCTGGCCGGGCAACTGGCTGGCCGCCGAGGGCCGTTACACCGATGGCGACGGGCGCGAGAAGCGCGCGGGAATCCTGATCGGTCCGGAATTCGGCACACTGACGCGTTCGAACGTCACCGCCGCCGCGCGCGAAGCCTCCGACGCCCGCTTCGACGCGCTGATCGCCTGCGCCTTCAACTTCGAAGCCCAGGCGAGCGACCTCAACCGGCTCGGCCCTCTGCCGATCCTCAAGGCACGCATGAACCCCGACCTGCACATGGCCGAGGACCTGAAGAACACCGGCAAGGGCAACCTCTTCGTCGTCTTCGGCGAGCCGGACATCGACCTGATCGAGACACCCGACGGCGAGCTGCAGGTGAGGGTCAACGGCGTCGACGTATTCGACCCCTCGACCGGCGACATCCGCTCGACCGACACCAAGGGCATCGCCGCCTGGTTCGTCGACACCGACTACAACGAGGAAAGCTTCTTCGTCCGCCACGCCTACTTCCTCGGCGCGAACGATCCTTACAAGTCGCTGAAGACGGCGCTGAAGGCCGAGATCGACGAGGACGCCTGGTCGACCCTTTACTCCGACACCTCTCGGCCCTTCCCAAGGCCGGCGACAGGAAGGATCGCCGTGAAAGTGATCAATCACTTCGGGGATGAAGTGCTGAAGGTGTTTGGGGTGTAGGAATGGATGACACTGGCCACACAGAGCGCCTTAGCCTCAAGGACAAGCTCGATATAGCTGCAAAATTCATTGGTGTGTTCGCATCAATTGCCGGCGGCGTGATCTGGCTGAACACCTATATGAAGGACGTGAACCAACGCCTGACGGACAAGCAGAAGGAAACTATTCGTTACCACGAACTGTACAACAGAGAGATGCTTTTGTCGGCTCGGGAGACTTTCGCTACCTACCGGGCCAAAGCATTCGCAGAGGCGATGCCAGAGATAAGCAAATTTCACAGCCCACGCCAAGCTGATGAGCAAGCGCCTGTTCTTCTGCGCGCCGCTATGACGAAACAAATTCTGGCAGAGCCGCAGAAATCAGAAATACCCCGATTGATTAATTTTTACGAACAACTCTCGGTATGTGTCGATCTCGAGATGTGTGATGGCGGGTCGGCTCAACGACTTTTCAAAGGGGATGCTTACGACATCTATTATCTGCTGGCAGGGTACATCGAGAACAAGCGGTTGCGCGACACCAGCTACGCTATCGGTCTGGAACAGCTCGGCTACGAGACCGCGTACGAGAAGGCGGACAGGATCAAGCAAGAGCTGGCGCTGCGACAAAACGGCAATGTCCGTCAGAATGCATCTTCGAGCGAAGATGCGTCTCCGGCTGTTCATTGATCATGCCCGCCATCCTCACCGACAGCTTAACCGCCGCCCCGTCGGTCGGCGCCGTGATGAAAGGAACTTCGGGATTAGCTGTGAGCAATGCTCCCTATAACGGATACAGCTGGCAACAGCGGGCGAAAATCATGCCTGCCTGTCGCCGATTGACGGGGCGAAACGCACCTTTCGAAGGCGAACCGTGCGCAATGTGCGAAGATCCCAAACGGCCGCCAGGGGAATGGCATTCGGAGGATTATTCCGAGCCGTTTCGCTTCGAGCCACCGCAATCCTATCCCTCTGCAAGCCCTGCCATGCGAGGCTCCACAAGCGCTTCAACGCCATGCCCGGCGAATGGGATCTGTTCTGTCTGCACCTCGAAGCGGGCGGATACGGCTCGGAATTCGTCCAATTGCGAACTCTTCCAGAGCGGCGAGCGCTGGGTGAACAGATCGCATCTGGATACAAGGTTGAGTTGCCTGTCATCCGCATCCGGTCGCATGGGCCACACTGGTGGCGGTCGTTGACGCTCGATCCGGAATCGTTGGTGGCGCCGTGGGCGCGGCCCCGGCCGCTACGGCCAAGACCAGACGAGGCCGCATTCCGTCGCGCATTCGAGGCGGCGGGACTTTCCGATCGCGATATTGCATTTCTTCGCGCCCATACCGACGCGCCACGCCGCACCGCTACAATGCGGCTTCTGGCGCGAGAGGCCTTGGGCAAGGACGATCCGAAGACCGCAAATCTGCTCTACGGAAAACTGGCAGGCCGTCTGACATCGCTGCTTCACTGGAAGCCGGACATCCGCAACGACGGCTCGCCCATCTGGATGAGCCTCCCGGCCGAGGGCTGGTGGCCGGCCGGGCGGGAATATGAATGGACGATGGTTCCCTCGGTTGCAGAAGTTGTGAGGAGTCTGGTCTCTAGGAAGTCCGCTTGAGAAAAATGGGGTCAGGAATGCCATTTCCAGACACAGCGCTTGTGATCCGTGAGCCTTGGATAGGACTCATCCTGCGGGGCCGAAAGGCATGGGAGATGCGCTCAAGGCCTACGCGCATCCGCGGAACGATTGGGCTGGTTCGTGCGAAGAGCGGCCTGATCGTTGGTGTCGCGGATCTCGTCGACAGTCTGTCTCCTCTCAACCGGGTCAACTACATGAGCCATAGCGACCGCCACGCCATCCCGGCGTCGATGCTCGATGACGTGATGGCCAATGGCTGGGTCTATCCTTGGGTTCTGGCGAACGTCCGTCCGCTGCCTTCGCCGGTTCCGTATCGACACAAGTCCGGTGCTGTTACCTTCGTCACGCTTGAGAGGGAAGAGGTGGAGGCCGCGGCCCACCAAATAGGTGTGCCGCTGAAGAGAATCCAGGCGGGTGGCATTCTCCCTTTCGGGGCCGCACCCGTCGCGGATCGCTCCGTCAAGGAAATCGCGAGCCTTGCGCCAACGACGGCGAGCGCTAGCGTTGGACGTGTATCGAGCAAACCAAAGCCCCAGCCTGCAGGCTCTGTGCCGGCAACGCTGCTTACCGAATCTTGCTCGTCGACCCATCCTGTATCTGCTGGGCATGCGATCACCCTTACGGGCGGTGCAATTCGAAACGGCAACCTGACCCTCAACTCCATGCGTCACCTAATTCCAGCCGGCGGCGTAGGTGGAACCAACAAAGACGATTTGGGGCGTTCGTTCATTGCGCGCTTTGATCCAGGCGGCGAGCACGAAACAGATGTTGCGGGAGACAAGATGCTCCTTCGGTGCCGTGGTGCGGTACGCTACTTCTTCAGCCAGGCAGGCGCACAGGAAGGCGACATTGTCCGCGTCGATGCACAGGATACCCGAACGCTCGTGTTCACGTTGCAGAGGCGATAGCTGATGCCCACAATCCTCGCCGACAGTTTCACCGCCTCTCTCGCCAAGCTCACCAATGACGAGCAGAAGCAGGCGCAGCTCACGGCATATACGCTAATGACAGAGCCCGATCGGCCTGGCTTGCAGTTCCACCGCATCGACAAGTCCAAGGATCCGAACTTCTGGTCGGTGCGCGTCAGCCGAGACATCCGCATCATCGTCCACAAGACGGGCGGCAGCCTGATGCTGGCCTATGTCGACCATCACGATGACGCCTATGAATGGGCAGAGCGCCGCCGCATCGAGACGCATCCGGCGACCGGGGCCATCCAGATCGTCGAGGTACGCGAACGGATCGAGGAGATCACCCCGCCCTCCGCCTCTACCCAGAAGGAAATGACTTTCGACGGTCCGCCTCCCGCTGCGGCCCCGCTGATTTTCGAGCGGCTAGGAGCAGACCAAATCCTGTCCGTCGGCGTGCCGGAGGACTGGATCGCCGATATCCGGAACGCCACGGAGGAGTCCTTCTTCACCCTTGCCGGACATCTGCCTCAGGAAGCGGCAGAGGCACTGCTGGAGTACGCCGCAACGGGTATTCTGCCGCCACCGGTGCCGCCGGCTGCGGATCCCCTCGCGCATCCCGACACGATGCGCCGGTTCCGCATCCTGGACGGCATCGAGGAACTTCAGGCGGCTCTCGACGCGCCCTTTGAGAAGTGGGTGGTCTTTCTTCATCCACTTCAAAGGCAGGTCGTCGAGCGCGACTATTCGGGCCCCGTCCGAGTTGCTGGATCGGCCGGAACGGGCAAAACCGTCGTTGCCCTACATCGTGTCATGCGAATCCTTCGCAATGAACCCGAAGCCCGTGTACTGCTGACCACCTTCTCGGATCCGCTCGCCGAGTCTCTCCAACGCAAGCTTGCAATCCTTGCTGGTGGCCAGCGCGACCTGACTGACCGTGTCACGGTCGCCTCGTTCCGGCGCATCGCCGAGGAGCTGTACGCTCTGACCACAGGCCGAAAGGCCCATGTGGCCGACCGGGACGCTGTCCGGAAGCTCGTCGAGATGGCCGCCGCTGATGCTGGCGTCACAGGCTTCTCGCCTCGCTTCCTGCTTTCGGAGTGGGAAAACGTGGTCGACGCCTGGCACATCGAGGGCGCTGACGCCTATGCGGACGTGCCGCGCATGGGCCGCAAGAACCGGCTCGGCCAAAAGCAGCGAGAAACACTGTGGCAGGTCTTTTCGCGTGTTCGCGAAGGATTGCGTCAGCGCGCGCTGTTTACGTCTGCAGCGCTGTTCCAACACGTAACTGCCACCTATGCGGCACGGGAAGAGAAACCCTTTTCCCATATAGTGGTCGACGAGGCCCAGGATCTTGGGGTGGCGGAACTTCGTTTCCTCGCCGCTGCCGCTCCGGCAAAACCGGAAGCGCTCTTTTTCGCGGGAGACAACGGGCAGCGCATTTTCCAGCAGCCATTTTCCTGGCTCGGACTAGGCATCGATGTTCGCGGCCGCTCCTTCAAGCTCAAGGTGAACTACCGCACTTCCCAGCAAATACGGCAGATGGCCGATCGGCTTCTTCCTCGGACAATCCGCGATGTGGATGGGCTGGAGGATGACCGCCGCGGTACCGTGTCAGTGTTCGACGGCGTCGAGCCGGAAGTGGTGATCGCCGGTGACCACGCAGCCGAGAAAGAGGCAGCCGCCGCTTTCATCCGCAGCGCCCTGGACGACGGCATCGCGGCGCGAGAGATCGCCATTTTCGTTCGCTCTCCCGAGCAGCTCCCGAGGGCGCGCGCCATCGCCGAAGCAGCCGGGTTGCCGTTCCGGACAGCCACGACGCGTCGACAGGATAACGAATCTACTCTCGTCGGCATTATGCACCTCGCGAAGGGGCTCGAGTTCCGCGCCGTAGCCGTTGTCGCCTGTGACGAAGGCGTTTTGCCGCTGGCAGCGCGGGTTGCGGATGTTGCAGACGAGTTCGAATTGGACGAGGTCATCGCGACGGAGCGTCAGTTGCTCTACGTGGCTGCAACACGGGCACGGGATCGGCTATTTGTGTCCGGTGTTAGGCCGGGCTCGGAGTTCCTTGACGCATTTGCATAGGCGCTTCTTCTGGCAATCGAGATTCCAAACTGGCTTCAGGCTGGAATGGCTGTAGCTGACGCTAGGCGACTTCAAGCGCTCGATTCTCGCGGTTGCTGGGACCGTTACTATTCCGCTGGACTTCGTGGCGCACGCAAGCATTGGTGTGGGTAAGACGAGGAAACGGTTACGTCTCTGCCAGGACCAAGGTCTCCCAGCCCGCCAGGCGGGCTCAAGTCAGTACAGGCGCCGGATTGGCCGACGCCTCAAACTGAGGAGAACGATCATGGCGACACTCGGCACCGATCAAGGCACTGAATCGGACAACAACAAGCTTCCGATCACGCCTGAGCCGCACGAACATATCTGGGATGCGCTAGAGACCCCGCCCAAGCGGGCGAAGATGGCGAACTCGCCCAAAAAGAAAGCTCGTGACGCAGAGGCAGGTGTGGAGCCGGCACCGGCAAAACCACCGAAGGCTGTGCCCCGCGCCGAGACCAAGCAGAGCAAGTCGGATCTGGTGTTGAAGAAGCTCCGCCTGACGAAGGGCGCCACAATCGAGATGCTGATGGAGGTCACGGGCTGGCAGGCACACTCGGTGCGAGGGTTTTTATCGGCGGTGGTCAAGAAGAAGCTAGGCCTCAACCTGGTCAGTGATGTCGGGAAGGACGGGGTCCGCCGCTACCGCATCGATGACAGCGCCAAGGGCACCTGACGGTGATGCGCGCCAAGCTCGATATCGAAGCAGAGGTCGCCGCCTTAGGCGACCTCTCTCGCGAGGAACTCGCAGCCCGATGGGAGAAGATCTACAGGTGCTCACCGCCAAAGGGTGTTAGGCGTGAACTTTTGATCAGGGCTGCAGCCTGGCATCTTCAGGCAAAGCGTCTCGGTGGATTTTCCACCGAGACGCGTCGCATGCTCAGGTCCGCCATAGACCGGGTCGAGAAGAAGATCGCCGACCGCGACAGCCTAGCTAACGTCGTCGTCGACGACATCAAGGTGACGATCGCGCGGAAGCGCAAACAAGTCTTGCCAGGCGCCCGGCTGGTTCGTGACTGGAACGGCAAGACCCACGTGGTCGACGTGATCGAAGATGGCTTCGTCTTCGAGGCAAAGGTCTACCCATCGCTATCCTCGATCGCGT
>Ga0209758_1003132_pt1 | contig 15611 bp, 17 predicted proteins | sample AraplaMF_Col_mMF_FD_184258 | JGI IMG/M metagenome (GOLD analysis project Ga0209758, IMG submission 184258) | Arabidopsis root microbial communities from the University of North Carolina, USA - plate scrape MF_Col_mMF (SPAdes) (version 2) | ecosystem: Host-associated > Plants > Roots > Endosphere... | reverse complement strand
CTCATTTCTCGAACGCCCCGTAGACCATGTTTCTCAAAGCCGCCTGAATGCGCCCGCGCTCGGTCGGCGACTGCACCATCAGCAGCACCAGCATATCCTCCTCGCGATCGATCCAGAAGTATGTGCCGGCCGCTCCACCCCAATCGGCCTGACCGACCGATCCGGCCCATGGGCTCACGCCGAGATCGATGCGCACCGCGAAGCCGAGGCCGAAACCGAAGCCGGCGCCGGGGTAGTAATACAACCAGGGCCTCACTCCCGCCGCAGGGCCGATGCTGTCGGCCAGCATCAGGTCAACGGACTTGCGGCTGAGGTATCGCTTGCCATCGAGCGTGCCGCCGTTGAGCAGCATCTGAAAAAATCGCGTCAGGTCGGCAGTCGTCGACACCATGCCTGTTCCGCCGGATTCCCAGCGCTTGCGGATGCGCGGATTTTCGTGAATCGGATCGCTTGGCAGCGGTTCGGCAACCAGGCCCTGCTGGGCAGGCTTGGTCACGTAGAACCCGGTCTCGGTCATGCCGAGAGGACGGAACAGCCGCTGTTGTTCGAATTCCTGCAAGGATTGGCCCGACACCACCTCGATCACCCGCGCCAGGACATCGAATGAATACCCATAGGCCCAGGTGGTGCCCGGCTGATAGGCCAGCGGCAGCCTGGCTATGCGCTCCGCCAATTCGGCATTGTCGAAATCGCCGGCGAGAATATTGGCGTCGATGTGATTTTGCTTGATCAGACCGAACACCACATAGTCATAGACGATGCCGGAGGTGTGGCGCATCAGGTCCTCGATGAGGATCGGCCGCTCCGGAGGCACGAGATCCAGCCGCGGCTTGCCGTCCTCACCGGTGCGCTCGACACCTACCTTCACGTCGGCGAACGCGGGGATGTATTTTGACAGCGGATCCGCCAGCGACAGCCGGCCTTCCTCGACCAGCGTCATCGCCGCAACCGCCGTGATCGGCTTCGACATCGAATAGAGCCTGAAGATCGTGTCGGAGGTCATAGGTGCCTGGGTGGCAACGTCGCGCACGCCAAACGTCTCCAAATAGACCGGGCGGCCATGGCGCTGGATCGACACGATCGCCCCCGGGATCTTGCCCGTTGCGATCTCATGCCGAAAAAAAGTGCTGATGCGTGCGAGCCGCTCGGGTGAAAGCTTCAATGCGCTGCCCGCCCGGTCCAGCGGGTAGCCGAGCGTTGAACCCAGCATGACAAAGGCAACGACGGCACAGGCTCCAAATGCCGTTCGCAAGCACTGCGCAGTCATTCTTTGTCGGTCTTCGAACAACGCGACATCACCGGAGCCGGCGATCCGGTTGCCGTCGATTTGCCGTCCCGGATGGCATAGACGTTTTTATCGTCCTTGTTCGACACGGCGTGAAACTGGTCGGCGCCGTCCTTGAGGTAACGACTGGTCATGACGCGCGAAAACACCTTGTATTCCGTGACCAGTTCAAGCTGGCCCTCGCTGGTGATACCGGCCGAGAGAACCTGGTTTTCGTCCTTGAGAAATCCGAGGTCGCGCCGGACCTGCAATCCCGAACCCTGACGCAGGAAGCTGTAGTAGGCATTGTCCTTTGCCGGCGGTTGCCGGCAATCCATCGCCCAGTCACCCACCAAACCCCATTGTTCGGCCACATCGGCCGGACCGAGCTCCGCGCTCGTTCCGGCATGACCAGCCAGCGCTCCAAAAACGAGAGAAAGACAAAATCCGGCTGTCGAATATCGGAGAGCCTGCACCGGCGGACGCGAGCTCATTTCTCGAACGCCCCGTAAACAATGTTCTTGATCGCCACACGAAGCCGGCTGCGCTGCGCCACCGTCTGCGCCATGAACACCACGAACATATCCTCTTTAGGGTCGATCCAGAACGTGGTGCCGCCGGCTCCGGACCAGCTCATTTCACCGACCGAACCTGCGAAGGGGGCCACGCCGGCCTCGGTGCGAACGGCAAACCCCAGTCCGAACCCGAAGCCCGGCCCTGGCAGGTAGTACGGCCCCGGCACGATATTCGCCGCCGGGCCGACATGGTTGGCGCCCATGAACGCGACCGTCTTCGGGCTGAGGTAGCGCTTGCCGTCGAGCGCGCCGCCGTTGAGCATCATCTGGGTGAACCGCGCATAATCGCCGATCGTGGAAACCATGCCGCCACCGCCTGACTCCCACTTCTGCGCCACCCGCGGATCGTTCATCTCGGCGTCGTTGCCGATCTTGCGGTCGTTGGGGAATGGTTCGGCGATCAGCGGCTGTTTGGCCTTGTCGGTGACGTAGAAGCCCGTGTCCTTCATCCCAAGCGGATCGAGGATTCGCTCTTTTTCGAACTGGTAAAGCGACTTGCCCGATACGATTTCGATCACCCGGCCGAGGATGTCGGTGGAGTGGCTGTAATCCCAGGTCGTGCCCGGCTGATAGGCCAGCGGCAATCTGGCGATGCGCTCGGCGAATTCCGCGTTGTCGAAATCACCGGAAAACACATGGGCATCGACATACATGCTCTTCACGACGCCCTCGCCGAAGAAGCCATAGGTGATGCCGGAGGTGTGCCGCATCAGGTCCTGGATGAAGATCGGACGGCGCAGTGCCACCAGATCCAGCGTCGGCTTGCCGTCGCCGCCCTGCTTTTCGAGCCCGACCTTCACATTGGCGAAAGATGGAATGTATTTCGACAGCGGCTCCTCGAGCGACAGCTTGCCTTCCTCGACCAGCATCATCGCCGCGACGCTGGTGATCGGCTTCGACATCGAATAGATGCGGAAAATGCTGTTGGCGGTCATCGGCGCCCTGGTCGCCGGATCGCGCACGCCGAAGGTCTCGAAATAGGCCGGTTTGCCCCTGCGCTGGACCAGCACGATGGCGCCAGGGATCTTGTTGGAGGCGATCTCGTTCTTGAGATAGGTGCCGATACGGCCGAGCCGCTCGCCGGACAGGCCGGCGCCCCCGGGATCGGTACGTCCAACGCTATCGGCAAACGCCGTCCCGGCCGCCAGAACTGCCACCGCCGCCAATGGCAGCAGAGCCGCGCGCAAGAATCTCATCAGCAAAGGCTCCCGAAGTCCTGATCTGGCGATCGGATCGCGGGAGTGTATCGGTGGCAACTAGCAGCGCAAGACGGCGCGCGGACTGAAAATCAGTTGGCCGGCGCGTCGACCGTGACGCCCTTTTCGGCGAAGAGCTGCTGCAATTCGCCGGCTTGGAACATCTCGCGAATGATGTCGCAGCCGCCGACGAACTCGCCCTTGACGTAGAGTTGCGGAATGGTCGGCCAGTTGGAGTACGTCTTGATGCCGTCACGCAGCTCAGCCGATTCCAGGACGTTCAGCCCCTTGTAGCCGACGCCGACGTGATCGAGGATCTGAACGACCTGACCGGAAAATCCGCATTGCGGAAACTGCGGCGTGCCCTTCATGAACAGCACAACGTCGTTCGATTTCACTTCGTTTTCAATAAATTGCTCGATGCTCATGATCCAGTCCTTTGCCGCGCCGCATCCGGGCGATCAGCCCGTCATTCGATTTGTCATATATGTAGCCCAATCCATTGTGCACCCCAAGTAAAATGGCGGGGAAAGCCAATCAGGGCCCCACCCCGCCATTCGGCGGGCGGCGGCCGTGGCCATAGCCGGGGCGTCACAAAATCATAGCTTGGGCGAGCCTTTTAACTCTGTCGGGATGTCCTATTTAGGACAGGCTGTGCTGCGGAACCCATCCGTCAGAGTAGCGTTCTCCTCCAAATCGGAGATTTTCGTGACGAATACCGCGTTCGCCGCAGCCCCGCGGGGGCCCGCCCCCTCGCTGTTCTCCGATTCCAGCTCCCTGGCTCAGAATTTAGGGGACGCCTTCCTCGCGGTGCGCCAGGAGACCGAACGCCGCGCCGCGCCGTTATCGGCCGAGGATCAGTTGGTCCAGTCGATGCCCGACGCCAGCCCCACCAAATGGCACCGCGCCCATACCACCTGGTTTTTCGAGCAATTCCTGCTGGGGCAGCACTGTCCGGGCTACCAGCCCTACCACCCAGATTACGCTTTCCTGTTCAATTCCTACTACGTCAGCGCCGGTCCCCGGCACGCCCGCGCCCAGCGCGGCCATCTGACCCGCCCCAGCGCCGACGAGGTCACGGCCTATCGACGGCATGTCGATGCCGCGGTGATCAAGTTCTTTCATGACAGCGACGAGGCCAAGCTGGCCGCCCTGGTGCCGCTGCTCGAGGTCGGCTTCAATCATGAACAACAACACCAGGAATTGATGCTGACCGATATTCTGCACGCTTTCGCGCAGAACCCGATCCCGCCGGCCTATGATGCGGCCTGGACGTTTCCGACTTCCAGCCGCGGCGGCGACGAATGGGTGGCCCTGACCGAAGGCATCCACAGCATTGGGCATGCCGGCGACAGCTTCCATTTCGACAACGAAAAGCCGGCACATCGCGCGCTGGTGGGTCCGGTCAGGCTGGCCCGCAATCTCGTGACCAATGGTGAATGGCTCGCCTTCATGCAGGACGGCGGCTACCGAACGGCCACGCTGTGGCTGATGGACGGCTTTGCGGCCGCCGGCAACGAGGAATGGCAGGCCCCGGGACACTGGCGCAATATCGACGGCCGATGGCAGGTCATGACGCTGGCCGGCTTGCAGCCGGTCGATCCGGCCGCGCCGGTCTGTCATGTCAGTTACTACGAGGCGGATGCGTTCGCGCGCTGGAGCGGCAAGCACCTGCCGACGGAGATGGAATGGGAGGTCGCCGCCCGCGCCGGTCAGCTGAACGACGCTTTCGGCGTGGTCTGGCAATGGACCCGTAGCGCCTATGCGCCCTACCCCGGCTACCGCGCCATTGAAGGCGCACTCGGCGAATACAACGGCAAGTTCATGGTCAATCAGCTGGTGTTGCGGGGATCGTCGCTTGCAACCCCGGACGGACACAGCCGTATCTCGTATCGAAATTTCTTCTACCCCCACCATCGCTGGCAATTCACCGGACTTCGACTTGCCGATTACGGCGTCTGATTCTGCTTCATTGAACCGCGCCGGGACGCGCGTCAGGAGATTACCATGAATGTGCATGCTGCCGCATTGGCGAAGGCGCACCGGTTCGACGAACACACTTCGGCCTTTGCCGACGACGTGATCAAAGGCTTGTCGCAGCAGCCCAAGCAGTTGCCGCCGAAATACTTCTACGACGTGGCCGGGTCCGAACTGTTCGAGCAGATCACGCGGCTGCCGGAGTATTATCCGACCCGGACGGAACTGAAGATTCTCGGCGAGCGCGGCGGTGACATCAGGGCGACCTTGCCCGACAACGCCGCCCTGATCGAATTCGGCGCCGGCTCCACCACCAAGGTGCGGTTGTTGCTGGAGAGCTGTAAATTCGCGGCCTATGTGCCGGTGGACATTTCAGGGGATTTCCTCAACGCACAGGCGCGGGTGTTGCGCGCGGACTTCCCCGAGCTCGACGTCTACCCGGTCACGGCGGATTTTACCGCGCCGTTCGACCTGCCCGACGCGGTCAAGGCGATGCCCAAGGTCGGCTTTTTCCCGGGCTCGACGCTGGGCAATTTCGAACCACATGAGGCCTGCGCTTTCCTGCGTAGCGCGCGCGAGATCCTCGGCCAGGGCGCACGGATGCTGATCGGCATCGACCTCGAAAAGGACGAGCGCCAGCTCTACGCGGCTTACAACGACGCGGCCGGCGTCACCGCACGATTCAATCTCAACGTACTGGCACGCATCAACCATGAACTCGGCGGCAACTTCAATCTGTCGGCCTTCACCCATCGAGCGATCTACAACCGCGAGCGTCACCGCATCGAGATGCACCTGATCAGCCGCGTCTCGCAGACCGTGCGAATCCTGGGCCGCAGCTTCGCCTTCCGCGCCGGCGAAAGCATCCACACCGAGAGCAGCTACAAATACAGCCTCGAGCGGTTCAACGCACTGGCGCGGGGCTCGGGCTGGACACCGCGGGTGTGCTGGACCGATCCCGACAAGCTGTTTTCGGTTCACGAACTGGTGGCGTCCGAGTGACCGGGCGCCGGGCGGAGTGAAACCGCCTCCCAGACGGCGACGACCAGCATGATGGCGGTGGCCGCCGCGGACAACGCCAGCGGCGTCAACACATGCGCGAAGGGCGTCAGGATCGCGAAGAGCCCAAGGCCGGCGAGATGCGACGGCTGCAGATGGCCGCGGATGCTCTTCTTGAACAGGACCATGCCGGCCAGGTAGATCGCTGGCCCGCCGATCATGCCGATGATTTCGCGAATGCCGGAATGGCCGTCCGGATGCGCCAGCAGCAATTCGTCACCGACCGCCGAAATCACGATGCCGGCAACGATGGGCAAATGCAGATAGGTGTAGGCAAGCCGGGCGAAACGCCCGGTGTCCTCGGCTTTCGAGATGTGCTCGGAGCCGGCATAGGCGCCGATGTGAAAATAGATCCACCACATCGCGATGCTGCCGACCAGGGCCACGACAAACGCTGCGATGGCGGTCGCGGTCCATCCGACTTCGGCAAACGTCGCGCCGGTGACCACGATCGACTCGCCAAGCGCAATAATGATGAATCCGGCGCAACGCTCCGCCATATGGCCGCCCTCGACGATCCAGTCCCGGGTCGATGACGCGCCCAGCACTGGAATGCGAAAACGCATCGCCGGTCCGGCATATTCGATCAGCAAGGCCGCCGACCACAGGCCGATCCGCATCGTCTCCCCGGCGAGGCCGCCGGCGATCCAGAAAACCGCGCTGGCGCCGAGCCAGCTCAGGATGCGGATGAGGTTATTCCGGTGAGCGGTTTCGGATTTCGGCACCATCCACACAAAGAACAGCGACCGCCCGACCTGCATGGCGGAATACGCCAGCGCGAAGGCGAGACCGCGGTCTTCGAACGCCTTGGGAATCGAGGTCGACATCAACAACCCCGCGGTCATCAGGGCGAACAGCATCAGGCGGACGGAGGTCTGTTCGGGATCGAGCCAGTTGGTGATCCAGGCGGTGAAAACCCAGACCCACCACACCGCCAGCATCAGGATCGTAGCCTGCAGCGCGCCCAGCGGCGTGAAATGCCCCAGCAGGAAATGCGAGACCTGGGTGATCGCGAAGACGAAGACGAGGTCGAAAAACAGCTCAACCGTGGTGACGCGATGATGTTCATGCGGCCTGCGTTCGCGCAGCAGGTTTCCGCCGTGGTTCAGCTCCGTCAACCGGCACCTCTTTGCAAACGAGGCCGGATCAGGCCTCGGGAACGCCGGTCTGCAGCGCCAGGGCGTGGAGCACGCCCCCCATCTGGCCTTTCAGCGACTGGTAGACGATCTGGTGCTGCTGCACCCGGGATTTGCCGCGGAACGACTCCGAGATCACCGTGGCCGCGTAATGATCGCCATCGCCGGCAAGATCCCGAATCGTCACTTCGGCGTCCGGAATGGCGGCCTTGATCATGGTTTCGATATCGCGGGCGTCCATCGGCATCCAAATCGTCTCCTGAATCGCCGTTTTCGAATCGCGGCCTTCGTGCTGCACAGCGCCTGAAGCTAGCCCCGACACCGGGCCGCGTCACGCTATCTCCGCCAATATATCCCTTGGGCCCCCCTTTCAAAGCCCGTTTGCGACCCACATTTGATCGAAAACGCCCCTGCTCAGAAGGTTGATCATGAAGATTCCCGGCCCCGACCATCCCATCAACATCACCCCGAACCCCAGGCGCATCCGCGTCACCGCCGACGGTGTCGTGATTGCGGAGACAAGCCATGCGCTGACGTTGCAGGAGGCGAGCTACCCTGCGGTGCAATACATCCCGCGCGGCGACGCCAAAATGGATTTGCTGGCCCGGACCGACCGCGTAACCCACTGTCCCTACAAGGGCGACGCCAACTACTTCAGCGTCGCCGCCGGCGGCAAGGTCCTCGAAAACGCGATCTGGACCTATGAGACGCCGTTCCCGGCCATGACGGAGATCACAGGCTATCTGGCATTCTATCCCGACAAGGTGAAGATCGAGGAACTGCCAGCCTGAGTTGATCGGTCGCAGGCGCTTGAACCCCGAGGTCGTCTCGGCCACACTGGCCGGCGATGTTGGTTGATCGAAACGGCAAGGCCCCGGGGCTCAGTCATCCTATGTCAGACCGTAACGTCGCGCTCGACCGGGCGAGAACCTTCATTACCCTGCTGGTGCTCGCGAACCATTCGGTGGTGGGCTATACGCAATTCGGCCGCTTCTATCCGAACCACTATCTGTGGTCGACGGCGCCGATCGTCGATACCCAGCGCTGGATCGGTTTCAACGTCCTGACTCTGTTCAACGACGCCTTCTTCATGTCGCTGATGTTCCTGTTGTCGGGGCTGTTCGTCTGGCCGAGCCTGAAGCGCAAGGGAATCGCGCACTTCCTGCGTGACCGCGCATTGCGCCTCGGGCTGCCGTTCCTCGCCGCGCTCTTCATTTTGATGCCGATCGCCTATTATGCATCGTTCCGGCTGACCGGATCGAAACTCGGCTTCTTCGAATTCTACGCCGCGAATTTCCAGCAGGGCATCTGGTTCGATGGACCGGGCTGGTTCATCTGGTTCCTGCTGCTGCTGGACCTCATCGCAATCCCGGTCTTTTTGTACGCGCCCGGCCTGATCGACATGATCAACCGGCTGTCGCTGAAATCGCGCGAGCGTCCGGTGCTGTTTGCCGCGGCGCTGATCGTCGCAGCCATCGTCGCCTATGTGCCGATGCTGTTCTACTTCGGCGCGGTGCGCTGGTTCAACGTCGGACCGTTCCAGGTGCAGGCCAGCCGAGTCGTGCTGTACGGCGTATTCTTCTTCGCCGGCATGGGCATCGGCGCGGTCGGCCTCAACGAGGGCGTGCTGGCGCGCGCCGGCGAAATGACCCGGCGCTGGGCGCTGTGGGTGTTCGCCGCCGCCTGCGCCTTCGGCGTGCTGACGTTCCTGATCAATTTCCGGCGGATGCGGCTCAGCAACCTGCCCGGCGCGCCGCCGTTCTGGTGGCAGTCCAGCTACGGCATCATTTACGCCGTGGCCTGCGCCCTGATCTGCCTCGCTATCCTGGCGCTGTTCCTGCGCTTCGGACAGGGCGAGAAGAGTATTTTCGATCCGCTGCGCGACGATGCCTACGGCATCTACGTCGTGCACTACATTCCCTGCCTGTGGCTGCAATACGCGCTGCTCAGCGCTCCGATGCCGGCGATCGCAAAGGCGCTGATCGTGTTCGCCGGAACGGTCGCGATCAGCTGGGCGGTCACCGCCGGGTTACGGAAGATTCCGGGCGTGACGAGGGTATTGTAACGGCTCGCGTTACCCGCCCTTGCCCGCCATATAGCCCGGCAGCCAGCTTTCGAAAGCATGCTGCAGCGCCTTGACATGCACCGCGCGCTCCCCGGCCACCGCGATCGCCTCGCCGCCGGTCATGCCGATCTGCACGCAGGGCACCTCGACAGCCTTCAGCTTGGTCAGGACGCCGAGCAACTGGGATTCCGGAACGGTGACGATGTAGCGCGCCTGGTCCTCGCCGAACCACCATGCATGCGGCACGATCGCCTCGGGAGCCGCGTCGAGCTTTGCGCCGATGCCGCTGGCAATCGCCATCTCGGCCAGTGCGACGAGCAGCCCGCCGTCGGAGACGTCGTGGACCGCGGTGGCGGTGCCCGCATGAATCATGCCGCGCACCACATCGCCATTGCGCTTTTCGGCGGCGAGGTCGACCGGCGGCGGGGCGCCCTCCTCCCGGCCGCAGACGTCGCGCAGGTAGACCGACTGGCCGAGCCAGCCCTGGGTTTCGCCGATCAGCAGAATCGCCTCGCCGGCGGCCTTGAACGCCAGCGTCGCCGATTTGGTGAAGTCATCCAGCACGCCGACGCCACCGATCGAGGGCGTCGGCAGGATGCCGCGGCCGTTGGTCTCGTTGTAGAGCGAGACGTTGCCGGACACGACCGGGAAAGCCAATGCGGTGCAGGCGGCCGAGATGCCCTTCAGGCAGCCGACGAACTGCCCCATGATCTCGGGGCGCTCGGGATTGCCGAAATTGAGATTGTCGGTGATCGCCAACGGCCGGCCGCCGACCGCGGTGATGTTGCGCCATGCCTCGGCCACCGCCTGCTTGCCGCCCTCGAACGGATCGGCCTCGCAATAGCGCGGCGTCACGTCGACGGTGAGCGCGAGACCCTTGGGCCCGTCCTCGATGCGCACCACCGCGGCGTCGCCACCGGGGCGCTGCACGGTATTGCCGAGGATGACGTGATCGTATTGTTCCCAGACCCAGCGTTTCGAACACAGCTCCGGCGTCGCGAGCAGCTTTTCCAGCGCGTCGGCCGGCGGCAGCGGCGCCTTGATCTCGCGCGCATGGATCACCGGCAGCTTCGCCGACTCGACATGCGGTCGATCGTAGAGCGGCGCTTCGTCACCGAGTTCCTTGATCGGCAGATCGGCCATCACCCGGCCGCCGTGCTTCACCACAAAGCGCTTGCTCGGCGTGGTGTAGCCGACCACCGCAAAATCCAGTCCCCATTTCCTGAAGATCGCCTCCGCCTGCTTTTCCTTCTCGGGCTTGAGCACCATGAGCATGCGCTCCTGGCTCTCCGAGAGCATCATCTCATAGGCGCTCATGCCGGTTTCCCGCGTCGGCACCGAATCGAGGTCGAGATCGACACCGAGATCGCCCTTGGCGCCCATCTCCACCGCCGAACAGGTCAGGCCAGCCGCGCCCATGTCCTGGATCGCGATCACGCAATCGGCCGCCATGATCTCGAGACAGGCTTCCAGCAGCAGCTTCTCGGCAAACGGATCGCCGACCTGCACGGTCGGACGTTTCTCGGCGGAGTCGTCGTCGAACTCAGCCGAAGCCATCGACGCGCCGTGAATACCGTCGCGGCCGGTCTTGGAGCCGAGATAGACAATCGGCATGTTGACGCCGGACGCCGCCGCGTAAAAAATCTTGTCGGTGTCCGCGAGGCCGACCGCCATCGCGTTGACCAGGATGTTGCCGTCATAACGGGTGTGGAAACGTACCTGGCCGCCGACCGTCGGCACGCCGAACGAATTGCCGTAACCGCCGACACCGGCGACGACGCCGGACACCAGGTGGCGCGTCTTGGGATGTTCCGGCGCGCCGAAGCTCAATGCATTGAGGCACGCGATCGGCCGCGCGCCCATGGTGAAGACGTCGCGCAGAATGCCGCCGACGCCCGTGGTCGCGCCCTGATAGGGCTCGATATAGCTCGGATGGTTGTGGCTCTCCATCTTGAACACGATGGCCTGGCCGTCGCCGATGTCGATGACGCCGGCATTCTCGCCGGGTCCCTGGATCACCCACGGCGCCTTGGTCGGCAGGCCTCGCAGATGCAGCCGCGACGACTTGTACGAGCAATGCTCGTTCCACATCGCCGAGAATATCCCGAGCTCGGTAAAGCTCGGCACCCGTCCGATCAGCTTCAAAATGCGCTCGTACTCGTCCGGCTTCAGGCCGTGGCTGGCGACGAGTTCGGGGGTGATCTGGGGCTGATTCATCGGGTTTCTTGCGCTCGTGAGGCTTCTTATTACGGAGATCGCGGCAGCGGGAAAAGGCCTTTTAGGGCGCCATTTCCGGCTGTCCAGAGCTTTGGGAACGCCCGATGCGGCCTGTTGTTTGCATCGGACGGATGGATCGGATTTAACACTTTTCCCAGCCAATCCAAGGACCTCAGCGCCCGTGAAGATCGTTCCGCCCAATCCCGCGCCACGTCATCCCGGCATGGTGATCGCCACCGAGGGCGAATTCGCCGGATGGACCACCTGGAGCCGGGATTCCTTCGAATCCAACAACGGCCCGTTTTGGCATCGCCGCGAGAGCGACGGCCGGGTGCGCTGCGCATTCCGGGTCGCGAAGAAGCACCTCAACGGCATGGGCAACGTCCATGGCGGCTGCTTCATGACGTTTGCCGACTATTGCCTGTTCGCGCTGGCGTCGGGCGAACTGCAAGGGCCGGGCGTTACCGTGTCGTTTGCCTGCGAATTCCTCGATGCCGCTCGCGAAGGCGAGCTGATCGAATGCGACGGCGAAATGACCCGTGTCGGCGGCTCGCTGATTTTTCTGCGCGGCATGCTGAAATCCGACGAGCGCGCGCTGTTCACGTTCTCCGGCACCATCAAGCGGGTGAAGAAGCGCCCAGCGACGGACGCCGGTGCCGCGCCGAAATAGCTACGGCTTGTCGTTCGCCAGCAGCGTGCGGTATTTTTCGACGTCGCGGGTTACCAGTTGCTGCAGCACGTCCGGCGTGTGCTCGGCCTCGTCCGGCGCCACGGTCGAAAGGTCGGCGAAGCGTTTTTTCACCGGCGCGCTTTCCACCGAAGCGCGCGCCGCGGCGTTCAATTTGGCAATGATCTCCGGCGGCGTGCCTTTCGGCGCGAACAGTCCGTTCCAGCCCTGTGCCTCGAATTCCGGCAAGCCGGCTTCTTTCGAGGTCGGCAGGTTGGGCAGACTGGCCAGCCGCACCGTCGAGCCGACCACGAGTCCTTTCACCAGCTTGTCGTCGATGGCCTGCGACACCGAGGCAGCGGCGTCGCAAACGCCATCGATCTGACCGCCGATGGCGTCGGTCAGCGCCGGTGCCGCGCCGCGATAGCCGACCAGCGTCACATCGATGCCGGCGGCCTGCACGAAACTCTTGCAGATCAGGTAATTCGACGAGCCGATGCCGGCATGGCCGAGATTGATCTTGCCGGGATTTTTCTTGGCATAGGCGATGAACGCCTGCAGGTCGGCGGCCGGAAAATCCTTGCGCAGTGCCACGATGCCGAACGTCTTCGCCACCATCGCGATCGGCGTGAACGAATCCGGCGTGAACGGAAGTTTCGGATAAATGGTGTAGGACGCCGCACTGGTGCCGGCATTGCCGATGGCGATGGTGTAGCCGTCCGGCTCGGCGCGGGCAGCGCGCGCCAGCGCGGTCGATCCGCCGGCGCCGGCGACGTTTTCGATGATGATGTTCTGGCCCAGCGCCACGCCCATCTGCTCGGCCACCGCACGCGCGATGACGTCCGAGGTGCCGCCGGCCGCGAACGGCACGATCATGGTGATCGGATGTTTGGGAAAATCCTGCGCCGACGCCGGGACCACAACAATTGCCACCACCAGGCCACCCGCGGCGAGCTTTGCCAGCCGGGCGAGCGCAGCGTTCACGCCGCGCGCTCCAGATGCGCCACCAGACCCGCGAACAGGCCCCGGCCGTCGGTGCAGCCCATGATCGGCTCAACGTGGTTTTCCGGATGGGGCATCATGCCGAGCACGTTGCCGGCTTCGTTGACGATGCCGGCGATCGACTGCGCGGCGCCGTTGATATTGGAGTGGTCGCCAACGGAGCCGTCGGGCGCGCAATACCGATACAGCACCCGCCCCTCCCCTTCGAGACGCTTGATGGTGTCCGCATCGGCGGCGTAATTGCCCTCGCCATGCGCGATCGGGACCCGGATCACCTGCCCGGCATTGTAGCCGCGGGTGAACGGCGTGTCGGAACGCTCGACCCGCAGATGCACGTCGTGGCAGATGAACTTCAGCCGCGCGTTGCGCATCAGCACGCCCGGCAGCAGGCCGGACTCGCACAGGATCTGGAAGCCGTTGCAGACACCGAGCACCAGCCCGCCCTTTGCGGCAAACGCCCGCACCGCATCCATCACCGGCGCCCGTGCCGCGATGGCGCCGCAGCGCAGATAATCGCCATAGGAGAAGCCGCCGGGCACCACCACGAGGTCGGTGCCTTTCGGCAGTTCGGTCTCGGCGTGCCAGACCATCGCCGGCTCCTGACCGGAGATCAGCTTGAGCGCCCGGGCCATGTCGCGCTCGCGATTGATGCCGGGGAAAACGAGGATGGCGGACTTCATGTCAGAGTTGGCGCTTCACTAAGTTCAAGGCGTTGTTCAATACGTTCCAACCGTGAGTCGTAACGGCCAAGGACGCCGTAGATGTTATGAATATCCTGGAGCGTGGACAGTTGATGTCCGCGTATCGCAGTCAATTCGGACTTCAATTCATCGACCTTATGATCGACGCGATCTATCCGTGTCTGAATTTGGTTGAGGACTTCATAAATCAGTTCGTTACTGACTTCGGCCATTGCCTGATCCCTCAGACCCTAGTTCTGGACCTCAATAGCATAATTCTCGATCACCGTATTCGCCAGCAGCTTGTCGGCAGCATCCTTCAGCGCCGCCTCAGCCTTGGCCTTGTCGGCGCCCGACAATTCGATGTCGAACACCTTGCCCTGGCGGACGCTGGCGACGCCGTCGACGCCGAGCGATTTCAAGGCGCCTTCGATGGCCTTGCCCTGCGGATCGAGGATGCCGGACTTCAGGGTAACGGTCACACGTGCTTTCACGGCTCGCCTCAGCTCTTGACCAGCACCGGACCCGAACCTGCGGGCCGCTCGTTTTCCATCAGGATGCCGAGCCGCTTTGCCACCTCGGTATAGGCCTCCAGCACGCCGCCGAGATCCCTGCGGAAGCGGTCCTTGTCGAGCTTTTCGTTCGACTTGATGTCCCACAGCCGGCAGGAATCCGGCGAGATCTCGTCGGCGACGATGATCCGCATCATCTCGTTTTCGAACAGCCGGCCGCATTCCATCTTGAAATCGACCAGGCGGATGCCGATGCCGAGAAACAGGCCGGTGAGGAAATCGTTGACGCGGATCGCCAGCGCCATGATGTCGTCGATTTCCTGCGGCGTCGCCCAGCCGAACGCGGTGATATGCTCCTCGGAGACCATCGGGTCGTTGAGCTGGTCGTTCTTGTAGTAGAATTCGATGATCGAGCGCGGCAGCTGGGTGCCTTCCTCGATGCCGAGGCGCTGCGACAGCGATCCCGCTGCCACATTGCGCACCACCACCTCGAGCGGCACGATCTCGACCTCGCGAATCAGCTGCTCGCGCATGTTGAGACGGCGGATGAAATGGGTCGGCACCCCGATGTCGTTGAGGTGCTGAAACAGGAACTCGGAAATCCGGTTGTTGAGGACGCCCTTGCCCTCGATGATCTGGTGTTTCTTGGCGTTGAACGCGGTCGCATCGTCCTTGAAGTGCTGAATCAGGGTTCCGGGCTCGGGACCTTCGTAAAGGACCTTGGCCTTGCCTTCATAAATGCGGCGTCGCCGGCTCATTGGGATGTACCGTGTGTTGTTGAAATCCATGAATTTGGTGTGCTCCGATGACAGGGCGACCACGACGGAGCTGCCGTGAAGGCCAGGGAAACAGAACAGGAACCGGCCTGAGGAGAACCTAGCCGATTGGGCACCCCGGCACAATCGATCCGGCCTGCTTGGGTTAAGTTTTACCCTCACCCAAAAGAGCAAGTCAGGCGGTCAACATCGGCTTGTGGACCCTGCGACCTCGCGCCAGTTGTTTTGCCGCTCCCTGTTGGCTATCTAGGTTCCAAATCGGCGTTGGCAATGGCGCTGCAATCAGGTCCTGCATTACATCGGAGCCCGAATCATGAGCAGTTTTGACAAACGTGAAGAGGGTTTTGAGAAGAAATTCGCCCTCGACGAAGAGCAGAAATTCAAAGCCGAGGCCCGCCGCAACAAGCTCTTGGGCATGTGGGTGGCCGAGAAGCTCGGCATCACCGGCGACGCCGCCGCCGCCTACGCCAAGGAAGTCGTCGCCG
>Ga0209758_1003130_pt1 | contig 15616 bp, 12 predicted proteins | sample AraplaMF_Col_mMF_FD_184258 | JGI IMG/M metagenome (GOLD analysis project Ga0209758, IMG submission 184258) | Arabidopsis root microbial communities from the University of North Carolina, USA - plate scrape MF_Col_mMF (SPAdes) (version 2) | ecosystem: Host-associated > Plants > Roots > Endosphere... | reverse complement strand
CCGCGCAGGAAGATCATGTGCGGGGTCAGGCCGCCGCGGGCGGCGATCCAGCGCTTCACCTGGCTCGGATACATCGAATACAGCATCTGGGTGGCTTCCGGATTGGTCACGGCACGGCCGTTGTCACCGAAATCCCAGGCGGCATGAAAACCCAGATTGGCTTTCGAGGTCACGCAGATCTTGTCGTGGGGGAGGGCACCGAGAACGATGGTGCAGGCGGAAGCGCACAGGCCGTCGATAATGACCTCCTCGCCGGAACTGCGAAGGCCCTGGTACTTGTCGACATAGGTTCCGATCCGGCCGCCGCGATCCTCGGCGATCCGGACCACCGCATGACCGGCCCCCATCCCCGCGACCAGCAGAACCGCCGCGAGCAATCCCGTAACCAGCTTCATAAACAGCCCCGTTGAAAACCGTCGATGATCCCGAATCGGATGTCCTGAGTGATGCGCGACTGATTCAAGACTTCGCCAGCGTGTTGCCAGATCGGGTTTTTGTCCAGATGGCGGCGGTGGCTCGAATCAAATTCAAATTAAGTGTTGCAAGCGGGATGCACCCGCGCGTCCGAGGGTCCCAATCTGGAACAATCCTTGACCGCAGTCCGCCGCGCAGGCTTCAATCCGGTAAAATGCCGGGGGAAACGCGATGGCTGAGGATGCGGACGTAATCGTTGTCGGTGGCGGCCTGGCCGGTCTTGTTGCCGCAACCGAGATCGCCGACGCCGGCAAGCGCGTCATCGTGATCGACCAGGAAGGCGAACAGAATCTCGGCGGCCAGGCGTTCTGGTCGTTCGGCGGATTGTTCCTGGTGAACTCTCCCGAGCAGCGCCGGCTCGGCATCAAGGACAGTTTCGAGCTCGCGCTGCAGGACTGGACGGGCACCGCCGGCTTCGACCGCGCCGACGATTACTGGCCGAAGCGCTGGGCCGAGGCCTATGTGGCGTTCGCGGCGGGCGAAAAACGCGACTGGCTGCGGGCGATGGGGCACCGGATCTTTCCGGTGGTCGGCTGGGCCGAGCGCGGCGGCTACGACGCCATGGGCCACGGCAACTCGGTACCCCGGTTCCACGTCACCTGGGGCACCGGCCCCGGCGTCGTGGAGCCGTTCGAACGGCGCGCCCGCGCGGCGCAGGCCAATGGCCGCCTGAGCTTCAGGTTCCGCCATCGCGTCGACGCGCTGAGCATGACCGGTGGCCGCGTCGATGGCGTGTCAGGCGCAATCCTCGAGGCTTCGACGGTGGCACGCGGTGAGAGCAGTTCGCGTCACGTGGTCGGCGATTTTACCCTGAAGGCGCAGGCGGTCGTCGTCGCCTCCGGCGGCATCGGCGGCAATCACGACCTGGTCCGGCAGAACTGGCCGAAGCGGCTCGGCGACGCCCCCAAATCCATGATCAGCGGCGTTCCCGCCCATGTCGACGGCCGCATGATCGGCATCACCGAGACGGCGGGGGCGCGGCTGATCAACCGCGACCGGATGTGGCATTACGTCGAGGGCATTCAGAACTGGTCGCCGATCTGGCCGATGCACGGCATTCGCATCCTGCCCGGCCCGTCATCGATGTGGTTCGACGCGACCGGTACGCGGCTGCCGGCGCCGCTGTTTCCCGGCTCCGATACGCTCGGCCAGCTGCAGCACATTACCGCGACCGGTTACGACTATTCATGGTTCGTGCTGACCCAGAGCATCATCAAGAAGGAGTTCGCGCTGTCGGGCTCCGAACAGAATCCCGATCTCACCGGCAAGAGCTGGCGGATGACCGTCAAGCGTGCCACCAACAAGGGAGCCCCCGCCCCGGTCGAAGCTTTCAAGAGCAAGGGCGTCGACTTCGTCGTGCGCGACAACCTCGCCGATCTGGTCACCGCAATGAATGCGCTTGTCGGCGACAACCTGCTCAAGCTCGAACACCTTCAGGCCCAGATCGAGGCGCGCGACCGCGAGATCGCCAATCCCTACGTCAAGGACGCGCAGGTGATGAACATCCACAACGCGCGCAAATATATCGGCGACCGCCTGATCCGCACCGCGACGCCGCACCGGATTCTCGACCCCGCGCACGGGCCCCTGATCGCCGTGCGGCTCAACATCCTGACCCGCAAGACGCTGGGCGGCTTCGAGACCGATCTCGACTCCCGGGTGTTCGGCTCTGACGGCCAGATCATGCCCGGCCTCTACGCCGTCGGCGAAGCCGCCGGCTTCGGCGGCGGCGGCATGCACGGCTACCGCTCCCTGGAAGGCACGTTTCTCGGCGGCTGCCTGTTCTCGGGCCGCAATGCCGGACGGGCGGCGGCGAAAGCGGTGGGGTGAAGGCGCATCAGGCCGGGAACCGATCTGGCTTTGCTGCATCCAACACCACAGCAGTCTATGATCCGGATCGGAGCAAGCCTCATGCGACAGGCCCACGCGCCTCAGAGTACCGGCGAGGCCGGCGACGCCGATCTGGTTGATCGCGCGCGCAACCGCGACGAAACCGCCATTCGCGCCCTCATGCAGGCGAACAATCGCAGGCTTTACCGCATCGCCCGCGGCATCCTGCGCAACGACGGCGAGGCCGAGGACGTCGTGCAGGAGGCCTATGTGCGGGCGTTCACCCATCTGGAGCATTTTCGCGGCGAGTCCAGTTTTGCGACCTGGCTTACCCGCATCGCGATGAACGAAGCCCTGGGCCGGCTGCGGCGCCTGCGATCGGGCGCCGCGTTGACGGCGCTGGAGCCGCTCGATGCTCAGATCATTCAATTTCCCAACTGGGCGGCATCCGAGGATCCCGAGAAAACCATGGCGCAACGTGAAATCCAGCATGTCGTGGAGCAGGCGATCGACGAATTGCCCGAGGCCTTTCGGATCGTGTTCATCACCCGCGTCATCGAGGGCATGAACGTCGAGGAGACCGCCGAGATTCTCGATCTCAAGCCGGAGACGGTGAAAACCAGATTGCATCGCGCCCGAACCATGCTGCGCGACAACGTGGAAAAAAAGATCGGCCCGGTGCTGATGGACGCGTTTCCCTTTGCCGGCAAGCGCTGCGAGCGCCTCACCGCGTCGGTGCTGAAAAGGCTCGGCCTGATGGCATAAAGTCGGGAACCCCTGTCGCTCCGCTGCATCCAACCCTGTGTGCATCAACCGCCCGGCCTTCGACGCCGGCGCCACGGGAGTTTGAAACATGTTGCTTCGTTTGAGCGCGGCGATTGTCGCGATGACCCTGATCAGCGGCGCCGCACTGGCGCAAGGCGCGGCAAAGCCGACCGACCCGCAGATCGCCCATATCGCCTACACCGCCGGTGTGATCGACATCGCCGCGGCAAAACAGGCGGAAACCAGGGCCAGCAGCAAGGACGTCAAGGCTTTCGCCCAGGACATGGTGCGCGACCATGAAGCGGTGAACAAGCAGGCGCTCGACCTCGTCAAGAAGCTCAAGGTCACGCCTGAAGACAACGACACCAGCCGCACGCTGTCGAAACAGGCTGCCGACAAGCTCGCCGAACTCGGCAAGCTCAAGGGCGCCGACTACGACAAGGCCTATGTCGCCAACGAGGTCGCCTATCACAAGGCGGTCAACGGCGCGCTTGAAACGCTTCTGATCCCTTCCGCCAGCAATGCCGAACTGAAGAGCCTGCTGCAGACCGGCCTGAAGATCTTCCAGGGCCATCAGCAGCATGCCGAGCATGTTGCCGCGACGCTGAAATAAGGGGGGCATCATGCTGCCGGGACGAGTTCTTGTGATCGCCTTGGCAGCGTGCTGGACCGCAGCCCCGGCGCATGCGGCGACGATCCAGATCACGATGGAAAACCTGGTGATTTCGCCGGCCTCGGCCTCGGCCAAGGTCGGCGACATCATCGAATGGATCAACAAGGACGTTTTCGCGCACACCGCGACAGCGAAAAATGGCGACTGGGATGTGGCCATGCCGCCGAAGAAGACCGTGACCCAGGTGCTGAAGAAAGCCGGCACCATCGACTACTATTGCCGTTTCCATCCCAACATGAAGGCGACACTGACCATCGCGCCATGACGTCGTCAAAAGAGCGAATTGATGACCTGCGAGGTAATCGAACCGCACGGGCCAACCTTCGATAGTGGCGCGACCGATCCAATCGGACCATTCGAAGGAGAACGACCGTGACCGAAGCCAAAGCCATCGCCTCGCGCTACATCGACCTGTGGAATGAAAGAACGCCCGAGCGTCGCCGCGCCATCCTCGCCGCCAACTGGACGAGCGATGCGCGCTATGTCGATCCGCTGATGAGCGGCGACGGGCACGACGGCATCGACGCCATGATCGCCGGCGTACAGCAGCGCTTTCCGGACTTCCGCTTCACGCTGATCGGCGAACCGAACGGCTACGGCGACAATTTGCGCTTCTCGTGGGGCCTCGGCCCCGAAGGCGTCGACAGCCCGATCAAGGGAACGGATTTCGCGGTGATGAGGGACGGCCGGATCCAGAGCATCACGGGATTTCTCGAACGGATTCCGCAAGGCGCGTGAAACGGAAATGAGGCTTGCCTTCCGCCGCAAGGCGGAAGGCGCGGGGCGCCTCTCTTGGGCTACCGTCGAACCAGGCCCTTCACCTCGTCCCATTTCTTTGCACCCGCCAGCTGCTTGATGGTCTGCAGGTCGGCGATACGGATCAACATGCTCGAGACCGGACGAACCGAGCGCAGGTCCATATTGGCATACTCATCCTTGGTCATGACGTGAACGAAGTCGACCCTTGCATCCTTCGGCGAAACGCCGCGCGCGGCAATGTACGTCTCGGCATCCTGCAGCGCGAGCTCCAGCAGGCGTGGAAAGTCCGAATCCGTGACGTTGCGAAGCGGTGGTTCCGCATCCGTGCCGTTCCACAGATCATGCAAAACCACCAAATGCCCGTCGCGATAGTCATAGATCTTGTTGCGCGCCGCGGCGCCGTCCGGCCCCCCCCGTCCACCCGCCCTGCTCGGCTGGGGCGCGGAGCTGATCATACCGCGCGCCAGCAACTGTTCATGCAGCGCCGCGGCGACCGCTTCGTGAAACAGGTGCGTATGATGGGCGCCGCCCGTGTTGTAAGGAAACGCCGCGATCTGGCGCGCCGTCAAAGCGTAGCTGATGTCGATAGTGTCGATTCCGGCGGCAGCCAGTTGCGTCACAAGCGGACGATGCACGGTCTCCGTGTCGTAGCGCTTTTCTTCGCCACCCAGACGATAGGGGTCGGACCAGTCATTGGCCGCGACGAAGTTGATGGTCGGCGCGATCGCCACGATCAGGCGCACGCCCTTTTCCCGGCAAAGATCGTTCAGGTGACGGAGCAGGTTGACATATACCGTGCCCATCAAGGCACGAAATTTGGCATCTTCCGACCATACGCGGACGAAATTCCCGGTGGCGTAGGGACTGACGGGCGAATCGGCCGGCCCCATCAGCGGTATCGCGGAGCCGATCCCGTAGTTCGCCAGGATGTGGTCGTTGAGCGCGGCGACGTCGGGTGGATAGCTGCGCTCCGCAGCCGGCTTGCGGCCGCCCGCGACATCGACGCCGACCGGAGCTCCGTCCGCATCCTGCATCACTGGCACGCTCAATCCCGCAGACTGCATGAACCATAGGAAATTGTGCAGATCGACAACGGCCACCGCGTAATCGACGCCGTAGGACGACAGGATCTGCTTGAGCATCGGGTAGGCACCGGAATAAAAGGTGTTGCCCGTCAGGTTGGACAGCAGCACCTCCCAGTGCACCGGACCGCCCGCGTTGAGCATCTGCTCCAGGCGAGCCGGCGCCGAATAGGCGAGGTTTCCCACAAAATCGCCGTCCGGGTCCCAATAGACCGAGTGGCTCATCCACAAGATGCGATTAACGCCCCATGGCTTGGTCCTGCGGTATTCCGGCCCGATGATGGTTTGCTGACTGTTGAGGGCAGCAGGCGGATTCTTGTCGTAAACCGGGAATCGATTGGACCCGAGGCGAACAATGCGGTGATTGGGTTGGTCGAGGATGATGAGATCATTGTTCTCCCTCGACACCACGAGACTGGTCACGGCACCGACCACCGGATTCTTATACGTCTGGTGCGCCCCTGCGGGTCCCAGCGGCTTTCCCTCGACATTGAACAATTCGAGGGGCGCGGGCTTCCCCCACTTCTCGGCCACAGGCACATCGTAAAGCGTCGCGCCATTGTAACCGATGGCGCGCCCCGTCGTGCCGACCGGCGCGATGCCGAATGCGGACGGCCCCTCGACGGCTGCCGCAATCGGTTCCCGGCTGGAAAGCCGATACGGCTGCCAGGTGTTCTTTCGGGTGGAATGAACGACGACGCTGTCAGCACCGGTGACGGCGAAACGGTCGAACATCGCCTCGCGAGGGAATGCGATCACGTTGTCCCAATTGGCGCCGTTCAACGACATCAGAGCCGGTAGCTCCGATCCGATCGCAAACAAGCGCCCGTTGGCCCAGGCAAGCCCACCCAGCGAGCGTCTGGCAGTCGCAGTCGTCGCGCTGAAGACTCGGGTAAGCCAGTCCAGCGGCCCCTTCACGGTATCGATAGCCGGCAATTCGCGGGGACCCGCCCCGGCGAATTCAACGACAACCTGCCTTACGGCGTCATAGGCGAAGAAGCGCGCCCGGTCCGCGACCGCGATCAGGGTGAAGTTCGACGATGCCGGAAACGATGCGACCGTCTCGACCAGGCCGGTGGCGACGTCGACCCGACGGAACGCCTTGGCCGCACCGTCAATGACGAACAACGTCTGGCCATCCGGCGTTGCCGCCATGGCAAGCGCATCGCCGAAGCGGGCGGCCTGGCGATAGCCGTCAACGACGCCTTCCGCCGACGCGCCCGCGATGACGCCGCGGCGCCCCGTATTGGTCGCCGCGCCCGCCTGCCCGCGGTAAGCGGAATCGGTCGCCATCATCGCCAATTCGGACTCCTCAACCAGCAAGGTCAGCCGGTCGGCCCGGCGTTCCATGCCGAAACGCAAGGCCGGGACGTCTGCGGAGCCGACGTCTCCCTTCTTCGTCGGACCGGCCGCGCGATATCGCTCGGTCAGGCCGTTGGCATAGTTCAGTTCACGAACGCCGCCTTTCGTGGCCACGAACACCGCGATCCGCGGGCGGTCACCTTCGATCGAGGCACGGTCGAGTACGATGTGGAAGACCGTCGGAAACTTGTGGGGCCGGCGAACATCCGAGGGTTTGCCCTGCGCCACCATCCGGCCGTTCACGGTGACGAAGATCGATGAGGCCCGCGCTCCTGCGCCGGCGTCGAGCGCCCAGCCGCTGAGCTCGACCTTGTCGGCACCGACCCTGGTCAACGCTTCGACCTCGCCGTCCACCGATGCGGACGCACGCGGCCACGCCAGGACGGCCAGGATCAGGATCCCGACAATCGCCAGCGTGAGCTTTGGGAAGGGAATCTTCATCTGCGGTCAGAATTCGAAGTAAATGAATTTGCCGATGCCGGAATCGGCGCCGGCGGCGAGGGCTACCAATACCGCGACCAGACAGGCGGCCCGCACATAGACCGGAGACGTGCGCAGGAACGCGGCAATGTGACGGTGGCAAAAATGATGGATCGTCCAGATCACCGCGACGGCAATGATGAGCTGCATGGCCAGCAACGCTCTCGGGCTGACGGCAATGCCGAGGTTGCCGACCAGCCCGATCATGTAGGCAAAGGCGGCTTCCATATTTGGCGCGCGGAAAATGATCCAGCCCAGTGTCACCAGGTGAAAGGTGCCGACGACGAGCAGGGCACGCCGCAATGGCGTCATCGGCGGCTCGATCCGGTCGGCGTGACGTTCGCGCAAATAATGGGTGATGGACAGAAGCGCGCCATGATAGGCGCCCCAGATCACGAACGTCCAGTTCGCGCCGTGCCACAGGCCGCCCAGCACCATGGTCACAAACAGGTTGATGTAGGTTCGCCGCGGCGAAATTCGTGAACCGCCGAGCGAAATATAGAGGTAATCGCGCAGCCAGCGCGACAGCGTCATATGCCAGCGCCGCCAGAAATCGACGATATTGAGGGCCAGATAGGGCGCATCGAAATTCTGGCTCAGATTGATTCCGAATAGCCGCGCCGAGCCGATGGCGATCTGTGAGTAGGCCGAGAAATCGAAGAATATCTGCAACGAGAAGGCGTAGGCTCCAGCCAGCAATTCGAACGACGAATAATTCGACGGATTGGCGAAGATCGGATCGGCGAACGCGGCCATGTTGTCGGCGATCACCACCTTCTTCAGAAGCCCGATCAGGATGAGCGTGATTCCGCCGTTGAAGTTGTCCCAATTGAAATCCTGTCTGGTCTGCAGTTGCGGCAGCACATCGCCCTTGCGTTCGATCGGGCCGGCGATCAATTGCGGAAAAAAGCTGCTGTAGACGGCGAAGAAGAGAAAGCTCCGGGTCGGCGGCGTGGTGCGCCGGTAGACGTCGACCGCGTAGCTGACGCCCTGGAAGGTATGAAAGGAGATTCCCAGCGGCAGGATCACGCTCCACTCCGGCCGGTCGAGACGGATGCCGATGACTCCGAGCGTGTCGAGCAGGGAGACGGTGAAGAACAGCATGTACTTATAATAGACCAGAACGCCGAGCGAGACGGTGACACCGACGATCATCCAGAACCGGCGTTTGTTCTCGTCCTCTCCTGCCGCTCCGATGGCGGCACCGACGAAATAGTACCAGCAGGTGGTGCCCGCCATCAGCAACGTGTAGGGGACGCTCCAGACCGAATAGAACAGATACGATGCCGTCAGGAACACGATCATCCGGTGGCGAACGTCCGACAGCGTGTAGTAGGCAGCAACCGTGGCCGCCAGGAAGACGACGTATTCGAAGGTGTTGAAGAGCATTAATTTCGCCTCTGATTCAACAACACGAATTCGTCGAACATGATTTTCGCCGCCCTGGCGTTGGCCGCCGCGGTGAGATGGGAATGGTCGAGAAAGTCGGCATCGGCGAAGATATTTTCCAGCGACACCAGCCGCAGGAAAGGCGTGCTGCCGTATCGGCGCCTGAACCACTCGCCGAACGCATGCACGTTGTAAGCGTAGACGGGCTGATTGAGCTGATCACCGAGGAAACCCGGATTGGCGGGCGTGAAGCAGACGACGGTCGGAATCGCCATGCTGCGCAGCCGATCCATCAGCGCGGCGAACGCCGACAGGGTCGCGCCGGCGGTGATGTCGCTCTCGTTCAGGTAATAGCGCCCGACCGTCAGCCGCACGGCCTCGGCGTGTTTTCCCCGGTTGGCGTCGGCGATGGCCGCGGGCTGCGCCGCGAGGAACCTCGCGTGGAGATTACGCAGCCGCAAATAGGCGTCGCTGCGCAACAGCATGCTGCGGCCGACAATATCGTCGATGGGGCGCTCAGACGGCGAAATGACGCGGTTGGGAAGCGTCAGAAGCCCGGTCCAGGGAGCGACATAGGGAAGCAGCCAGGCGCGCGAAAAATTCCCGCGGTCTTCGTTATCGTGCAGCGGCGACAGCAGGCGGTAGTCCACCTGGATCACCGCGGCGGCGGGCCGCAGCTGGTGTTCCGTCAGCAATTGCAGCAGGCCGAGGTAATCTCCGACCAGCGCTCCGTCCATCGCCAGATTGGTCACCGTGACGTTGACGGAAACCGGTTTGAGCATCCGCTCGAATTGCCACGGAATCGCATTGATGTAGGCGTCGGCGACACCCGCGCTTTCCATCGCGCTCGATCCCATCACGGAGTCGCCGAGAACCAGAACGAAGGGATTTCCCTGCGCACGCTTGGCGGCCAGCAGGGCGTCGGCCGGGCCAGAGATCGTTGCTCGCGCGGCGGCGGGCCAGGACATCAGGCGCGCCGCGGCTTCGACGCCGAATAGAACCACGAGAACCAGCAGCAGCAGTTTCAGGAAATCTCGTAGCTTCGCGTGCATGCCCGAACGTACCGCGCCCATTGTCACGAAATCAGCCGGTGGAGCAGGTCGCAGCCGGTGCAAGCCATATAGCGGCTTCTTTTATCCGGCGGCAACTGCTCTCGGAACCGGCTTAACCGCCCTCCCGGGCACCTCGGGGCCGAGGGTGGTACACGACCTCCAAGGCCCATCAGTGAGCCGAGCCGGACGGCAGTCGTGAGGTTCACCCCGCCCGGTTTGGGCGGGATTCAGGCATAGGCGGTCGAGCCGTCCGGGCGTCGCGGGACCTTGCGTTCCCAATGCACGTAATCCTCCTTGGCCAGAACCTCCATGTCCATCTCGACGCCCCAGCCCGGACGGTCGGGCCGCAATTCGAGATAGCCATCCTTCGGCAGATAGGGATCCTTGACGTACCAGGCGCCTTGCGAACGGTCGGGCCGCGCATTGGCATCGCCGCTGCCGTCGCCGAACGCATAGCCGGCGCCGTGCGGCAGCCGGTATTCGAGAATGCGAAAATTGGCCTGCGCGGCGGCGAAATGCAGGTTCACGGCGGTCGCCAGCGGTCCCATCGGGTTGTGCGGGGCGACGGTCACGTAGTGCGCCTCGGCAATGGCGGCGATCTTGCGCATTTCCGTCACGCCGCCGACGACGCAGATGTCCGGCTGGACGATGTCGCAGCCCTTGGCCGACAGCAGCCGCAGGAATTCGAACCGGTTGTAGAGCGACTCGCCGGTTGCAAGCGTGCAATGGAGGCCGCGTTTCAGCTCGCCCCAGGCTTCGATATTCTCGGGCCGGATCGGCTCTTCGAAGAACAGCGGATCGTAAGGCGCCAGCGCGTTGCCGAGCTGGATCGCCTGTCCGACCTCGAAGATTTTTGCGTGAGCGTCGAAGGCGATCTCATAGTCGGCACGTACGGTCTCGCGCAGCTTGCGGAAATATTCGGCACTGCTGCGCACCACCTCGCCCCAGCGATGGGCATGCATGTCGATCCGGTAAGGGCTGAGCTTGAATGCGGTCAGTCCCCATTGCTCGTTCAGCGCATCGAATTCGTCACGCGCGATGGCTGCGTCCGGCGCGGTATAGACGCCGGCATAAACGCGGACACGGTCGCGAACATGGCCGCCGAGCAGTTGGTACACGGGCACGCCCAGCGCCTTGGCCGAGATCTCCCACAGGCAGTGATCGATGGCCGAAATCGCCGCGAGGCCAAGCGCGCCGGGGGGAAACCGGCATTGCTGCAGCAGATAGAGGTTGAGATATTCGATCCGCCGCGGGTCCTCACCGCGGATGAAGGTGAACAGATAGTCGAGCAGCGGCAGCAGCGCCTTGTCGGGTCCGTGATTGTAGCACTCGCCCCAGCCGGTCAATCCGTCGTCGGTGTCGATGGCAACGACGACGCGAGGGCGGTCCTTGTCGCGCGACATGTAGGCTCGCAGCCGATCGATCTTCATGGTCGTTCTCCATCATTGCGTTGCCCGCGGCCGGTGCGCGACGGCGAGACGTCATGCCGCAGTGTAGCGGTGCCGGCGGTGGATGCTGCGAGCTCTCGGGTCCGGCCGCGGGATCGCCGAGATCAAGGCCTGGGTATAGGCGTGGGTCGGCGCATCGCAGACCTGCTCGGCCGAACCGGTTTCGACGACGCGGCCGCGATACATCACCGCCACCCGGTCGCACATGTAACGGATCACGCCGATATCATGGCTGATGAAGACGTAGGACAATCCGAGCTTGTCCTGCAGGTTCATCATCAGGTCCAGCATCTGCGCGCGCAGCGAAACGTCGAGCGCCGAGGTCGCCTCGTCGGCGACGATGATGCGCGGATTGAGCGAAATGGCACGGGCGATGCCGATGCGCTGGCGCTGACCACCGGAAAAGGCATGCGGATAGCGTTCCCGCCACGACGGCTCCAGGCCGACCTGGCGCAGCAGGTCGGCGACCCGGTCGTCGAGCTCCTTGCCGGATGCGATCTTGTTGACCAGCAAAGGCTCGCCGATGATCTGGGCCACCGTCATCCGCGGGTTGAGCGAACCGACCGGATCCTGGAAGATCATGCGGATCTCGCGCCGGCACGCCTTCAGGGTTTCCTTGTCGGTCTTCAGCAGATCGACGACGTTGCCGTCGGCGCGGCGATAATCGATCGCTCCGGCATGGGGCTCGTAGATCCGGAGCAGGCAGCGGCCCATGGTCGTCTTGCCCGAACCGGACTCGCCGACGATGCCGAGGGTCTCCCCCGGCCTGACCTCCAGCGAAACGTCGTCGACCGCCTTGAGCGGGGTTTTTGCCGATCCGAAGTGCATCTGAAGGTTCCGGACCTGCAGGACGGGAAGGGCCGCTGCAGCGATCGGCGCGCGCTTGAGCCGGATTTCGGCTTTCTGTTCCAGCTTCAGCACCGAGCCGATCAGCATGCGGGTGTAGTCGTTCTGCGGCGCGTGGAAGATGCCGTCGACCGGTCCGCTTTCCATGACCTTGCCGTAGTTCATCACCAGCACGTCGTCGGCGACCTCGGCGACCACACCCATGTCGTGGGTGATGAACATCACCGCCATGCCATGCTGCCGCTGCAGCCGCCTGATCAGGTCGAGGATTTCAGCCTGCGTGGTGACGTCCAGCGCGGTGGTCGGCTCGTCGGCGATCAGCAGCGACGGATTGCAGGCCAGCGCCATCGCGATCATCACGCGCTGGCGCATGCCGCCGGAGAATTCGAAGGTGTAGCGGTCCACGGCGGCTTCGGCATTGGGGATTTCGACCTGCTGCAGAAGTGCAACGCAGCGCGCGCGAGCCTGCTTCTTGCTCATACCCAGATGCAGCCGCAGCACTTCCATGATCTGGTCGCCGACGCTGTGGACCGGCGACAGCGACGACATCGGCTCCTGGAAGATCATCGCGATCTCGCCGCCGCGAACCGCGCGGATCTGGCGCCCGCGTGGATCGAGTTTGGCGAGGTCGACGGACGTCCCGTCCGGCCGATGCAGGACCATCGAACCCGAGACGATGCGCCCGGGCGCATCGACGATCTGCAGGATCGAACGCGCGGTCACGCTCTTGCCGGAGCCGCTCTCGCCGACGATACAGAGCGTCTTGCCGCGCCGGAGCGTGAACGACACGCCATCGACGGCTTTCACGATGCCATTTCGCACCGGGAAGTGCGTCACCAGATCCGTGACTTCGAGAATGACCGGGGCCTCGGCCGGCACCGCCGTGCGCGCATCTCGCGGCTCGTCGAGATCGGCGACGCTCATTTGTTGTACGGATCTGCGGCATCGCGCAATCCGTCTCCCAGGAAGTTGAGGGCGATTACCGCGATCACCACCGCGACGCCGGGCGCGAACAGCCATGGCGCGGTCGCGATCGAGCGGATGTTCTGAGCCTCGCGCAGCAGCACGCCCCAGGAAATGGTCGGCGGTTGCAGCCCGAGGCCGAGAAAGCTGAGCGAGGTCTCGGCCAGGATCATCGCCGGGATCGCCAGCGAGATCGACGCGATGATATGGCTGGCGAAGCTCGGCAGCATGTGGCGGAAGATCACCCGTGCTTCCGAAGCGCCGTCGAGCCGCGCCGCCATGACGAATTCTTCGGTGCGCAGGCTGAGGAACCGGCCGCGCACCACCCGGGCGAGCTGGGCCCAGCCGGTCAGCGACAGGATCAGCGTGATCATGAAATAATTCAGCGTCGCCGGCCAATCCTGCGGCAGGGCCGCGGACAGCGCCAGCCAGATCGGGATGCTGGGCAGCGACAACACGAATTCGATGACACGCTGCACCGCGAAATCGATCCGTCCGCCGTAGTAGCCCGAGACGCCGCCGAGCAGGATGCCGATGGTCAGCGACAGCAGCACGCCGACCAGGCCGACCGACAGCGAGATCTGGGTGCCCTGGATGATGCGGCTGTAGACACAGCGGCCGAGGCGATCGGCCCCGAGCAGGAAAATCGGCTGGCTCTTGTTTTCCGATGCGATGAGATGGGTCGTCGTGGTGAACAGGCCGAACAGTTTGTATTCGTAGCCGTTCCCGAAGAATTTGATGGTGCTCTTGCGGGACTTGTCCTCGCTATAGACCGCCGCGAGCGTCTGCGGATCACGCTTGAGCGCGTAGGGATGGATGTAGGGGCGGATCGACCAGCCGCCATCTGCCGCGGTATCGACGAAATGGATCAACTGCGGCGGGTAATAGGCGGCGCGCGCGTTCTGCTGCGACGGATCGTTGATGGCGAAGAAGCCCGGCGCCACCGCGATGATGTAGAGGAACGCGGTAACGACCAGCCCGGCCATGGCGAGACGGTGCCGCTTGAAGGCCCACCATACCAGCTGCCATTGCGAGGCGATCGCGAACTGCTTGCTGTCGACGTCTGAAAAGGCGGTATCGGTCATCTGCCTATTCCAGCCTGATGCGAGGATCGACAAGGGCGAGCAGGATGTCGCTGATCAGCGAGCCGATCAGCGTCAAAGCGCAGATCAGCAGCACGAAGGCGCCGGCCAGATACATGTCCTGGCTCATCAGCGACTGCAGCAGCAGGGGGCCCGCGGTCGGCAGGCTGAGCACGATGGCGACGATGATCGACCCCGACACCAGGTTCGGCAGCAGCCAGGAAATCGTCGAGATGAATGGATTGAGCGCCAGCCGCACCGGATATTTTACCAAGAGGTGGAATTCCGACAGCCCCTTGGCACGCGCGGTCGTGACATACGGCTTGTGCAGTTCGTCCAGCAGATTCGCGCGCATGACGCGGATCAGGCTGGCGGTGCCGGACACGGCCAGGATGATCACCGGAATCCAGAGGTGATGCATCAGGTCAACGACCTTGCCGATGCTCCAGGGGGCTGTGAGATACTGCTCGGAGAACAGGCCGCCGACCTCTTGGCCGTATTCGACCGCGGCGATGTACATCAGCACCAGCGCGAGCAGGAAGCTCGGAATGGCCAGGCCGAGGAAACTGAAGAAGGTGACGACGTAATCGCCGATCGAATATTTCTTGACGGCGGAGAAGATGCCGATCGGCAGCGCGATGCCCCAGGTGGCGAGCAGCGTCGAGAACGTCAGCACCAGGGTCAGCGCCATGCGTTCCCAGATCAGGTCGCCAACCGGTTGCTGCCACTCGAAGCTGAGGCCGAAATCGCCCCTGAGCACGATGCCGCTGATCCATTTGAAGTACTGGACGATCATCGGCTGATCGAGTCCGAACCGGGTTCGGAGATCGGCCGCAGTATTCTGATCGACCACCTCGTTCGAGGCAGCCAGCGTCGCGATATAAGTGGTGACGAAGTCGCCGGGCGGCAGCTGGATGAGCACGAACGCCAGAAAACTGACCACGATCAGGGATGGCACCATCCAGAGGAGGCGCTTGGCGATGAAGCGGAGCATGGCGCGGCCTGTTTCAGATCGACAGAGCCCGGTCACCGCGCGAGGCGCCGCCGGGCTCCGCGCCGATCACGTCGAGAAGAAGAATTGCTGCGGCAGGGCCGGACCAGGATTCGGCCATGACCAGGCATTGGGATATTTCGCCGGCACGTTTTGCAGGTTGGTCTTGCAGATGCCGAAGGCATTCACCGCGAGGCAGATGCCGATGGTCTCGAAGGCATCGGCGGTGTGGTCGAACAGCTGCTTCATGATCTCGCCGCGCTTTTGCAGGTCGGCGGTGGCACGCGCCTGATCGAACAGCTTCATGCGCTGCTTCTGGCCCTCGGGCGGCTCCAGGCCCTCCTTGCCGCCGGACACGTACCATTGCGCCCACGGCACCGCATAGCGGGAGCCTTGGGTATGCTGAGCGAAGAAATCGCG
>Ga0209758_1003126_pt1 | contig 15627 bp, 8 predicted proteins | sample AraplaMF_Col_mMF_FD_184258 | JGI IMG/M metagenome (GOLD analysis project Ga0209758, IMG submission 184258) | Arabidopsis root microbial communities from the University of North Carolina, USA - plate scrape MF_Col_mMF (SPAdes) (version 2) | ecosystem: Host-associated > Plants > Roots > Endosphere ... | reverse complement strand
AGGCCCTGGCCAGCGTGGTGTCGCTGAGCTTCGGCTTCCGGGGCGGCCTGTTCTTCGCCTCGCTGTTCCTGGGCGTGCTGGTGGGCCAGATCTTCGCGGCCCTGACGGTGTTCGTGCCCTGGCTGCCGTCGCTGGACCCGACGGTGGCGGCCCTGGTCGGGCTGGGCGCGTTCGGCGTCGCGGTGGTGGGCGGCCCCTTCACCATGTCGTTCCTGGTGCTGGAGGCGACCGGCGACTTCACCGTGGCCGCCGCCGCCCTGGTCGCCTCGCTGATCGCCAGCGCCATCGTGCGCGAGACCTTCGGCTACTCGTTCTCGACCTGGCGGCTGCACCTGCGCGGCGAGACCATCCGCAGCGCCCACGACGTTTCCTGGATGCGCCCCCTGACCGCCGGACGGATGATGCGCAAGGACGCCAAGACCATCCCCGCCGAAGCCACCTTGGCGGAGTTTCGTCGCCGCTATCCGCTGGGCTCGACCAAGCGGGTGGTGATCCTGGACGCCGCGGGCCGCTACGCCGGCATCGTCCGCACCGCCCTGGCCTACGCCCATCCCGAGGACAGTGAAATCGCCGTGTCCTCCCTGGCCCTCTACGCCGACACCGCCCTGACGGCCGAGCAGTCGATCAAGGAGGTCATGCGCGCCTTCGACCACACCCAGGCCGACGAACTGGCGGTGATCGACGCCAACCGCGAGGTGATCGGCATCCTGTCCGAAGCCTATGCGACCCGGCGCTACGCCGAGGAACTGGACAAGGCGCGCCGGGAGCTGACGGGGGAAGCGGGTTAGAGCTCCGGCCTGACTGCGTCAGGCCGGAGCTCTAGGTTTTTGTCTTTGCGCATTTTCTTCGCGCGAACCGGAGTCCACTTCGCTTGAAAATGCTCTAGCGGTCGACGCCCGGGCGGATGATCGCGCCCGCCTCGGGCGACGTCGGGCGACCGGTCAGGATCCAGGCGGCCATCAGGTCGAACAGGCCGGGCGGATAGGTCGTGACCTCGCCCTCCGGTCCGCTCGACCTCTGGATCAGCCCATGGTCGGCGTCGGGGAAGACGACGATATCCAGGTCGGGCCGGGCGCGCTGGATGTCCTCCAGCACCTTCACCGTGCCGGCGCTCGGCGCCTGGCGGTCGCGACCGCCCAGCAGCCACAGCTGCCGCGCCTTGATCGTCTCGATGACCGGGCGCGGCTCGTAGTCGAAGGTCAGCCCCTGCGACAGCGTCGGCCCGTTGGCGCGGGCCTCGGCGGACGTTACGCGCAACAGGACGCCGGTGTAGGAGCGCGGCTGGATCGCGGCCGGCCACGGCGCGCCGGCGTACTTGGCCTTCACCGCTTCCAAGGTGTCGAACCCGTCGGTGAAATTGGACCGCACCACCCGCTCGGTCGCGGCGGTCAGCTCGGTGGCCTGACGCACGACCGCGTCGCCGAAGCCGGCCTGGCGCAGTTGGCCCTCGACCACCGCCCGGTCCTGGGCGGGCGGCCCCTCGGCCAGGGCGAAGGCCGGGACGACGAAGTCCAGCGGCGTGAGGGTGGCGGTCAGGGGCGCGACCCAACCGCCCTGGCTGCCGCCGATCACCCCGACCTTGTCGACGCGCGGCGCCAGGCGGCGGGCCTCGCGGACGGCGGCGGCCGTGTCGGCGGCGCGCAGATGAAAGTCGGCGCTCAGAACGCCGCCCGAACCGCCCGTGCCGCGCTTGTCGTAGACGAACACTCCGACGCCGCGCCGCGCCAGCTCGAACTGCCAGGCCATGTCGTCCGTATCGGGATCGTTGTTGGAGCCGCCGATCCAGATGGCCACGGCCTCAGCCTTGCCGCCGGCCGGCAGCACCAGCTTGCCGCGCAGGTCGACGTCGCCGCTGCGGAACGTCGTCCGCCGCACGACCAGCGGCACGCGACGCGCCTGCGCCGCACCGGATCCGCTCTCCAGCCGCGCCATCCCCGACGCGCAGGGCTCAAAACGCAGCGCCAGCCGGGGCAGGGCCGACGAGACGTAGCCGCCGTCGGGCTGTTCGACGAGCTTGCCCAGGCCGCCTTCGGAGCGTCCGTAGCGAAGATCACGCGGATGTCCGGCGCTGCCGGTGATGCTGAGGAACCGGCCGCCCGGCAGGGCGTAGGCGCCGAGCCGGCATTGCAGGTCGGCGTCCAGCTGGGTCTTGACGACCGCATCCATGGCGACGGGCTGCGCCTGGACGGCGAGCGCGGTGATTACGAGCGACAGGGCGAGCATGCTGGTCTCCTCAAGCGAGACAGCGAACAGCCTCTCAAGACTAGAGGCCCGCACGGCCCAGTTTGGATGCGGCCCTCGAAAATATGCCGGTAGCGCACCGACGGCGAACGTCCGCCGGAGCCGCAGCGGCCGCGAGGCGTTTGACGTCCATCGGTAACCGAGGCGGCGTTATGACCAGCACCTTCAACTTCCGCCGGGACCTGATCACCCGCCCGATCCTCGCCTGGGCGCGCGGGGTGATGCCGGCCCTGTCCCAGACCGAGCGCGAGGCGATCGACGCCGGCGACACCTGGTGGGACGCGGCCCTGTTCACCGGCGATCCCGACTGGAACGAACTGCTGGCCTTCCCCGCGCCCCGGCTGCGGCCCGACGAGCAGGCCTTCCTCGACGGACCGGTCGACACCCTGTGCGCCATGCTCGACGACTGGACCATGACCTGGGAGACCCGCGACCTGCCGCCCGAGGCCTGGGCCTATCTGAAGAGTCAGAGGTTCTTCGGGATGATCATTCCGAAAGAGTATGGCGGCCTGGGCTTCTCCGCCTTCGGCCACGCCGAGATCGTCCGCAAGATCGCCACCCGCTCGGTGTCGGCGGCGGTGACGGCCATGGTGCCCAACAGCCTGGGGCCGGGCGAGCTGATCATGAAGTTCGGAACCCAGGCCCAGCGCGACCACTGGCTGCCGCGCCTGGCCGACGGCCGCGAGGTGCCCGCCTTCGGCCTGACCAGCCCCGAGGCCGGTTCGGACGCCGGGGCCATGGTCGACGAGGGCGTGGTCTGCCGCGGGACCTGGAAAGGCCAGGAGGTGCTGGGCGTCCGCCTGAACTGGCACAAGCGCTACATCACCCTGGGGCCCGTCTGCACGGTGCTGGGCCTGGCCTTCAAGCTGCGCGATCCCGACCACCTGCTGGGCCAGGTCGAGGACATCGGCATCACCTGCGCCCTGGTCCCGACCGACACGGCCGGGGTCGAGATCGGTCGCCGCCACCTGCCCGCCTTCCAGACGTTCCAGAACGGTCCCAACTGGGGCCGGAACGTCTTCATCCCGATGGAAATGGTGATCGGCGGGGCCGAGCGCGTCGGCCAGGGCTGGAAGATGCTGATGACCGCCCTGGCGGCCGGGCGCGGGATCTCGCTGCCGGCCCTGTCGGGCGCGGCGGCCAGCTTCAGCGCCCTGACGACCGGGGCCTACGCCCGCGTCCGCAGCCAGTTCAACGTGCCGATCGGCAAGTTCGAGGGCGTGCAGGAACGCCTGGCCCGCATCGCCGGCAACGCCTACCTGCTGGACGCCGGACGCCGCCTGACCTGCACGGGCCTGGACCTGGGCCACCATCCGTCGGTGATCTCGGCCCTGCTGAAGTCGGGTGCCACCGAGCGCATGCGGGTGGTGGTCAACGACGCCATGGACGTGCATGGCGGCAAGGCGGTGATCGAGGGGCCCCGCAACTACATGGGCTCGCAGTACCGGGCCATTCCGGTGGGGATCACGGTCGAGGGCGCCAACATCCTGACCCGCAGCCTGATGGTGTTCGGCCAGGGCGCGATCCGGGCCCATCCGTTCCTGCTGCAGGAGATCCTGGCCATCGGCGAGGAGGACCGGGCCAAGGGCTTGGCCGAGTTCGACGCGGTGTTCTGGAAGCACGTGGCCCACAGCATCCGCATCGGCCTGCGCGCCTGGAGCCGTTCCTGGACCGGCGGAGCCTTCGCCCCCGCGCCGGATGCGGGGCGCGCCAGCCGGTTCTACCGCCAGATGGGCCGCTACAGCGCCGCTTTCGCCCTGACGTCCGACCTCGCCCTGCTGACCCTGGGCGGGGCGCTGAAGCGCAAGGAGATGCTGTCAGGCCGGCTGGGCGACATCCTGGCCGAACTCTATTTCCTGTCGGCCGCCCTGAAGCGCTGGGAGGACGAGGGTCGCCAGGACGCCGACTTCCCGCTGCTGCAATGGTGCATGGACACGGGCTTCGCGACGATCGAACAGCGCCTGGACGAGGTGTTCGCCAACCTGCCCAACGTGCTGGCCGGCTGGCTGCTGCGGGCGGTGATCCTGCCGCTGGGGCCGCGCCGCCGGGGTCCGTCGGACCGCACGACGACGGCCTGCGCCGAGCTGCTGCTGCACCCCTCGCCCACCCGCGACCGGCTGATCGAGAACGTCTATGTCGGCGGCCGGGACGAGGCGGTCGGGCAACTGATCGACGCCTTCGAGCGCGTCGTCGCCACCCAGCCGATCCACGACCGCCTGCGCGCCCAGAAGATCCGCCACTGGAAGGACGGGGTCGAGCAGGGCTGGGTGACCGCCGACGAGATCACCGCGCTCGAGGCGGCCGACAGGGCCGTGGCGGCGGTGATCGCGGTCGACGACTTCGCCCATGACGGCCTGGCGACCCGGGTGGCCGCGGAGGCCCGGCCGGACCGCCCGATCTGGACCGACGGGGTGACGCCGCGGCCGGGCCTGGACGCGGAGGCGCGGACGTTCAGCGGGGCGAGGACCTGAACCTCCCCCGTGGGGGAGGCGATCGCCCAGCGATCGGTGGGGGGAGCTTCAGGGTCGTCGATCGTAGGACTCGCCACCTACCGATCACGCCCCCCTCCGTCGGCTTCGCCGACACCTCCCCCACAGGGGGAGGATCTTCGAAACTCCGCGCTTGATTTATAATATAATTACCCCGACCTTCCGCCGGCCTCGCCGAGGCGCGTCAAGTCGGAAGGAAAATCATGCGGGGCAAGCGTCGCTTCATCGTCGCCGGAATGGCGGCCACGGTCGCCAGCCTGATCGCCCTCGCCACCGCTCAGGCCGCCGAACCACCGATCTATCTCGGCGTCGACATCTCCTACGCCAACGAGATGGACGACTGCGGCGCGGTCTACAGGTCGGGCGGCAAGGCGGTCGACCCGTACCGGTTCTTCAAATCGGCCGGGGCCAACGTGGCGCGGATCCGGATCTGGAACGATCCGGACTGGACGAAATACTCCAACCTGGCCGACGTGAAGCGCAGCATCCATCGCGCCAGGTCCGCCGGCCTGCGGGTGCTGCTGGACTTCCACTATTCCGACGACTGGGCCGACGGCGACAAGCAGATCGCCCCCAAGGCCTGGGCCAAGCTGTCGACGCCGGACCAGGCCAAGGCGCTGTATGCCTTCACCCACGACACCCTGACCGCGCTGAACCGCGAGGGCCTGATGCCCGACCTCGTGCAGGTGGGCAACGAGACCAACGGCGAGATCGTCTCCAGCCTGGCCAAGGCCAAGGAGCCCATCCACTGGGACCGCAACGCCCTGCTGTTCAACGCCGGCATCAAGGCGGTGCGCGACGCCGGGCGCGAGACCGGGACCCGGCCCCGCGTGATGCTGCACATCGCCCAGCCCGAGAACGCCGAGCCGTGGTTCGCGGCGGCGGCCAAGGCCGGCGTCACCGACTACGACATCATCGGCCTCAGCTACTACAGCAAGTGGTCCAAGCGCTCGATGGCGCAGCTGGGCCAGACCATCAACCGCCTGCGCAACACCTACGCGGCCGAGGTGCTGGTGGTCGAGACGGCCTATCCGTTCACGACCGACAACGCCGACAGCTCGCCGAACCTGCTGGGCGAGGACTCGCTGATCGCCGGCTATCCGGCCACGCCGGACGGCCAGAAGCGCTACCTGGTCGATCTGACCCAACTGGTGCTGGCCAGCGGCGGCGCGGGGGTCTTCTACTGGGAGCCGGCCTGGGTCTCGACCCGGACCTGCGGCACCCGCTGGGGCAAGGGCTCCAATTGGGAGAACGCGGCGGTGTTCGACTTCAAGGGCGAGACCCTGGGCAGCGCCGAGGCCTGGTTGAAGCACCCCTACGTCCTGCCGGTCGAGGTGACGTTCAAGGCCCAGGCGACGACGGCGACGGCCTTCATCGACGGCGACTTCCTGGGCGGCGTCGGTCCCAGGCCCATGACCCGCGAGGGCGACGCCTTCGTCTACCGCACGCGCCTGATGCCCGGAACCTCGGTGACCGTGGCCACGGCGGCGACGGCCGCGGCGGTGGCCGACGCGCCGGCGGTGACGGCGACGATCGGCGCGCGCGCGGCCACCGTCCCGCTGTCGGGGCAACCCTGACCTGTCCGCGTTCGACCTTCGATTGTCTGTTTAATAATATCAATGGAGATTCCCCGAAAACGACGATATGGCTGTCGGACCAGGGGAACGTCGGGCGCGGGGGCGCGCCGGTCGAGGAGGTGGCGATGCCGCGGGAAAACCCGGCGCAACATCCGATGGAAACGCAGGACGACGGGCAGATCGACCGCCTCAGCGCGCGGTATCGGGGGCCGCTGACCAGCTATTTCCTGCGCCGCGTCCACCGTCGCGACGAGGCCGAGGACCTGACCCAGGAGGTGTTCCTGCGCATGGTCCGCAGCCTGCAACGGTCCGATCGCGACGGCGGCGAGCGGATCGACAATCCCGAGGCCTTCCTGTTCCGGACCGCGGTGAACCTGCTGCGCGACCGGGCGCGCCGGGCCAGGACCTTCGCCGAACACCTGGCCGAAGCGGCCCACCGCGACGAAACTATTGAGGTGCGGTCGCCCGAGCGCGTCTTACAGGGCAGGCAGTCCTTGCGTTCCGCGCTGGCCGCCCTGGAGGAATTGGACGCCCGCACGCGCGACGTGTTCATCCTGCATCGACTGGAAGGGTTGAAACACGCCGAGATCGCGACGCTTTACGGCGTCTCGGCGAGTTCGATCGAGAAGTACATGATCAAGGCGCTGGCGCACCTGGCAAGGCGCGCTCGCGCGGTCTAGAGCAGGTCCGTGGCCCGATCCTTGTCCGACAGCATCGTTCATGAAGAGGCCGCGCGCTGGCTGATGCGCCTGGGCGAAGCCCCGGACGACGCCGCGATCTTCCAGGCCTTCGAGGACTGGCGCGACGCCACCCCCGAACACCGCCAGGCCTTCGAGGCCGTCCAGGAAAGCTGGGCGCTGTTCGGCGACCACGCGGCCGCGCCGGAATTGCTGGTCCTGCGCCGCGACGCCCTGGGCCGGGCCGGCGGGATCGGGCGACGGCGCGGGTTCGAGCTCGACCGTCGCGCCCTCGCCGCGGGCCTGGCCGCCCTCACCGCCGGCCCCCTGGCGATCTACGGCTGGCGTCGGCTGCGCCCCGACGGCCGCCAGACCCTGCGAACAGAGGTGGGCGAGCAGCGCACGGTCACCCTCTCGGATGGCAGCCGGGTTTCCCTGGACGCCAACACCCTGGTCAAGGTCGCCTATTCGCCCGCCCTGCGGCTGGCCGAGGTGGTCGAGGGCCGGGCCCATTTCGAGGTGGCCAAGGACAAGGCCCGCCCGATGAAGGTGCGGGCCGGCACGCGCACCGTGACCGCCCTGGGCACCGCCTTCACCGTCGAACGCGAGGGCGAGCGCGTCGTCGTCACCCTGGTCGAGGGCCGCGTGGCGGTGACCGAGACCGCCCCCGCCCGAGGGGTCGCGCCGCCCGCGAAGGAACTGGCGCCGCAGCAGCAGCTGGTGTTCGCCGCCAACGCCACGCCGCTCATGCACGAGGCCGTCGACGTGGAACGGGCCATGGCCTGGCGCGAGGGCAAGCTGGTGTTCGACGACGAAAGCCTGGCCGACGCCGTGGCCCGGGTGAACAACTATTCGCGGGTGAAGATCATCGTCGAGGACGCCCCCGCCCGGGCGCTGAAGATCAGCGGCATCTTCAACGCCGGCGACACTCCGGCCTTCGTCGAGGCCGTGCAGAGCTATTTCCCCGTCGACGTCTCGACCGGCGAATCCACCGTCGAGATCCGCTCGCGGAGCTGATCGCCGGACCCGGCCCAGGCCATTGTGAAGTTTTTTTTGAGGGCTCCGCGAGGAACCGCGTCGTAACCCATATCCGCTGGTTCAAGAGCCAAGACGGCCGCCAGAGCGAACCGCGGACAGGGAGGGAAAACGATGACTGCCTATCGTCCACGCGGGCACCGCCACGGCCTGTGCGCCGGCGCCGCGAGCGCCATTCTGCTGACCGGCCTGGCGACCGCCGCGCCGGCCCTGGCCCAGGGCCAGGCCGCCGTCGCCCAGACCTACGAGTTCAACATTCCGGCCAAGGACCTCGACCAGGCCCTGAAGGCGTTCGGCGACCGGTCCAACACCCAGGTGCTGTTCACCAAGGCCGTCGTCCAGGGCCGCAAGAGCCCGGCGCTGCGCGGCCGCTACACCAGCGCCGAGGCCCTGAACCTGCTGCTCAAGGGGTCGGACCTCAACTACCAGCGCACCGCCTCGAACGTGGTCCTGATCCGCGAGGGCGCGCCGCCGGCGTCGTCCATGGCCGGGTCGGCCGCCGAGGCGCAGGCGTCGACCCCGGCGCAAGAGAGCGTCGCCCTCGATGAAGTCGTCGTCACCGGGGTGCGCAAGAGCCTGCGCGAAGCCCTGGAGGTGAAGCGCGGCTCCGACAAGGTGGTCGAGGCCATCTCGGCCAAGGACATCGGCGTGCTGCCCGACGTCACCATCGCCGAGTCGATCGCCCGCCTGCCCGGCGTCAACGCCACCCGCGACCGCGGCAACGACAGCCAGGCCGTCGTGCGCGGCCTGGGCGCCCGCCTGGTGCTGGGCACGATCAACGGCCGCGAGGTGGCCTCGTCCGAGCCGGACCGCAACGTCCGCTGGGAAATCTATCCGTCGGAGGTCGTCTCGGGCGTCCAGGTCTACAAGTCGCAGTCGGCCGACCTGATCGCCGGCGGCGTGGCCGCGACCATCAACATCGATACGATCGCGCCGCTCGACTACAAGGGCCCCGAATTCGTGCTCCGCGCCGGCCCGGTGTTCTACGACGGCGGCAAGGACATTCCGAACTACAAGACCACCGGCTACCGCGCCTCGGGCTCGTGGGTTCACAAGATCAACGACGACCTCGCCGTGGTGCTGGGCCTGACCAGCCAGCGCCAGAAGAACGGCTACGGCTCGTTCACGGGCTGGGGCTACAACGACTCCAACGCCCGCCCGCCGGCCGGCGCCAGCGACTACAGCAGCGACCTGAACCGCGACGGCGTCGTCGACTACACGCCGTGGGGCGCCCAGATGTCGGCCAGCCGCATCGACCAGAAGCGCACCGGCGTCTCGGGCGGCCTGCAGTACAAGCCCACCGACCACTTCGAGCTGAAGGCCGACGCCCTCTATTCGAAGATCAAGATCACCGAGGTCCAGGACCAGACCGTCTGGGGCGCCAACAACTGGGGCAACTGGAACCGCGGCGACGGCACCAACACCGGCTGGAACGACGCCGACTACCACGCCGCCGGGTCGTCCTTCACCCTGGTCGACAACACCGTGGTGGCCGCCACCCTGCCCTTCAGCTCGGTCCAGACCGTCCTGGCCAAGTACAGCGAGGACAAGGACCTGTTCGCCGGCGGCCTGAACGGCAAGTGGACCGGCGACCAGTGGACCATCGTCGCCGACGCCTCCTATTCGAAGGCCAAGCGCACCAACACCTGGAAGGCTGTTCGCTTCGAGGCCTGGCCGGCCTGGACCAGCTTCGACTGGCGCGACGGCAAGACGCCGACCATCACCACCAGCCAGGACAGCCTGAGCCTCAGCCAGACGGCCGACCTGGCCGGCTCGCACGACGGTCCCGAGCATCTGAACGACGAGCTGAAGGCCGCAGCCCTGGACGTCACCCGCGACCTGCAGGGCTCGCCGTTCAAGAGCTTCCAGTTCGGGGTCCGCGCCTCGGACCGCACCAAGGACCATGACAGCTACAGCTTCGCGCCGACCGCGACCGGCGCGACCGTGCCGGCCAACCTGTTGACCGCCTACAAGATCAGTGACGGCGCCGATGTGCCGGCCCTGCTGACCGGCGACATCGACAAGATCGCGGCGGTCGCCTACGGCCCCAACGCCTTCGCCCTGTCGAACGCCGCCGAGGAGCTGGGCGAGCGCTGGAGCGTCAACGAGAAGGTCTTCGAAGGCTACGGCAAGCTGAACTTCGCGGCCGACAGCGTCGGCGGCGCGTGGCTGACCGGCAATGTCGGCGCCCGGGTGGTGCACACCGAGACCAGCAGCGACGGCATGCAGCAGGACACCGCCGGCGCCTTCAACGCCGTGACGGTCGACAACGAGTACACCGACCTCCTGCCCTCGGCGAACGCCAAGTTCGACTTCGGGGACGGCAAGGTGGTGCGTTTCGGCCTGGCCAAGGTCATCGCCCGGCCGCCGCTGGACGAGCTTCGCGCCAGCCGCACCCTGGCCAACTGGGCCCCGTGGACCGGCAGCGCCGGCAATCCGAAGCTGAAGCCGTTCGAGGCCTGGCAGCTGGACGCCTCGGCCGAGTGGTACTTCCGCCCCGAGGCCCTGATCGCCGCGTCCTACTACTACAAGGACGTCGACTCCTACATCGGCTGGAAGCAGAGCCCCGTGGCCTTCGGCGGCCAGACCTACACGGTCGCCAGCCCGGCCAACGGCGGCGGCGGCTACATCCAGGGGCTGGAGCTGACCTTCCAGACGCCCTTCTTCTTCCTGCCCGGTCCGCTGAGCAAGTTCGGGATCTACTCGAACTACGCCTATGTCGACTCCGACCTGAAGGAGTTCTCGCCGGTCAACAACCCGCTCTCGATGACGGGCCTGGCCAGGAACACGGCCACGGTCGACCTGTGGTACGCCAACGGCCCGATCGAGGCGCGGCTGGGCTGGAAGTACCACTCGCCGATGACCGTGATCTATGGCTGGAACGGCTCGGACCTGCAGACCCTGGAGAGCGAGAAGACCCTCGACTTCAGCTCGTCCTACACCTTCAACGACCACGTCGCCGTGCGCTTCCAGGTCAACAACCTGACCAACGAGGCGCTGCGGATGTACCGCGACAACGATCCCAACCGGATCGGCCGCTACGACAGCTACGGCCGTCGCTACCTCGTCGACGTGACCTTGAAGTTCTAGGCTCGCGCCTCCCCAAAGATCCTGCGACTGGGGAGGAAGCACACCGCTTCCTCCCCACTTTTTTGCCTTCCGCGTGAGGACTCCATGGTCGACTTCAGCCGCCGCCAAGCCCTGGCCGCCACCGCCGGCGCCGCCGCCCTTGTCAGCGCGGGGGCCGCCGCTTCCGTCCAGGCCGCCACGCCGAAAGGCACAGTGCCCGCCGCGCCTCCGCTCGCCCCCCTGCCCGTCGTCGACCTGGCCCCGCGCGAGCGCCTGTCGCTGGACTTCGACTGGCGGTTCAAGCTGGGCCACGCCCAGGATCCGGCCCGCGACTTCGGCTTCGGGGCCAACCAGCGCACCTTCGCCAAGGCCGGGGCCACGGCCGCCAACTGGGCCGTCAGCCAGCTTTCCGACCCGAAGTTCGACGCCAGCGCCTGGGCTCCCGTCACCCTGCCCCACGACTGGGGCGTGGAGCTGCCCTTCGTCGACAACCCCGCCTTCGTCCCGTCCGGCAAGCCCGACGACGAGGACCTGCGCGCCGCCCACGGCTACAAGCCCCTGGGCCGCGAGTTTCCCGAGACCAGCGTCGGCTGGTACCGCAAGACCTTCGCCCTGCCGGCCGCCGACGCCGGCAAGCGGCTGTCGATCGAGTTCGACGGCGCCTTCCGCGACGCCACGGTGATCGTCAACGGCTACATCCTCGAGCGCGAGGACAGCGGCTACAGCCCGTTCCGCGTCGACATCACCGACATCGCCAATGTCGGCGGCGACAACAGCCTGGTCGTGCGCGTTGACGCCAGCCTGGGCGAGGGCTGGTTCTACGAGGGGGCGGGCCTCTATCGCCACGTCTGGCTGGTCAAGACCGCCCCGGTCCACGTGCCGCAATGGGGCGTGTTCGTCCGCGCCAAGGTCGACGGGACCCTGTCGATCGACACCGACCTGGTCAACGAGGGCGACGCCCGCGCCGCCTATGCCGTCGCCCACACGGTGCTCGACGCCGCCGGCAGGCCGGTGCTGGCCCCCGCCCCGGCCGAGGGCCTGCTGCCAGCCTGGGAGCGCCAGTCGCTGTCGCTGACCGTCTCGCTGCCCAACCCGGTGCTGTGGTCGCTGGAGGCCCCGCACCTCTACAGCCTGGTCACCGAGATCAAGGTCGGCGGGTCCGTCGTCGATCGCCACCTCACCCGCTTCGGCGTCCGTTCCATCGCGTTCGACGCCGACAGGGGCTTCCTGCTGAACGGCCAGCCGGTGAAGCTGAAGGGGACCTGCAACCACCAGGACCATGCCGGGGTCGGCGCGGCCATCCCCGACGCCCTGCAGGTCTGGCGGCTGGAACAGCTGAAGAGCATGGGCTGCAACGCCTATCGCGCCGCGCACAATCCGCCGACGCCGGAACTGCTGGACGCCTGCGACCGCCTGGGCGTCGTGGTGATCGACGAGACCCGGCGGATGTCCAGCGACCCAACCTCCCTGGACGAGCTGGAGCGCCTGGTCCGCCGCGACCGCAACCACCCGTCGGTGATCCTGTGGTCGATCGGCAACGAGGAGCCCCAACAGGGCACGGCGCGCGGGGCCAAGGTGGCGGCCACGATGAAGCGCCAGGTCAACCGCCTGGACCCCACCCGCCTGGTCATCGCCGCCATGGACAACGGCTTCGGCGAGGGCATCAGCGCGGTCATCGACGTCCAGGGCTTCAACTATCGCCACGAGAAGATGGACGACTTCCACGCCAGGTTCCCGCACATGCCGATCATCGGCACCGAGAGCGCCAGCACCGTGGCCACCCGCGGCGAATACGCCCGCGACGACGCCAGGCTGTACGTGCCGGCCTACGACACCGAGCATCCCTGGTGGGCGACCACGGCCGAGAAATGGTGGAGCCACGCGGCCGACCGCCCCTGGATGGCCGGCGGCTTCATCTGGACCGGCTTCGACTATCGTGGCGAGCCGACGCCGTTCAACCGCTGGCCCAGCATCAGCTCGCACTTCGGCGCCTTGGACACCTGCGGCTTCCCGAAGGACAACTATTACTACTACCGCGCCTGGTGGCGGCCCGAACCGCTGCTGCACCTGCTGCCGCACTGGAACTGGGAAGGCCGCGAGGGCCAGCCGATCGCGGTCTGGGCGCACAGCAACTGCGACCGGGTCGAGCTGTTCCTGAACGGCAGGAGCCAGGGTGTCCGCGACGTCGTCCCCAACCATCACGTCGAATGGTCGGTCCCCTATGCGCCGGGCGTGATCGAGGCCCATGGCTACAAGGGCGGCAGGGTCGTCCTGCGCGAGCGCCGCGAGACCGCCGGACCGGCCGCCGCCCTGCGCCTCACCGCCGACCGCGCGAGCCTGCGCGCCGACGGCCAGGACGTGGCGATCCTCAAGGTCGAGGTGCTGGACGCCAAGGGCCGCCCGGTTCCCCGCGCCGACGACCTGGTGTCGTTCACGGTGTCCGGCCCCGGCGAGGTAATCGGGGTCGGCAACGGCAACCCCACCAGCCACGAGGCCGACGTGGCCAGCCGGAGGAAGGCGTTCAACGGCCTGTGCCAGGCGATCGTCCGTACACGGCGCGGCCAGGCGGGGGCGCTGCGGATCACCGCTTCGGCGCCGGGGCTGAAGGCCGCCGCTGTGAGCGTGACGGCGGGCGTCTAGCGCTTGACCAGCGACCCGATCGCCACCGCCTCGCCCATCGCCCGGTAACCCGCCGGCGAGGGGTGCAGTTGGTCGCCGGAATCATAGGCCGGCAACAGGCGTTCCGGATGGGCCGGGTCACGGGTCACGCGGTCGAAGTCGACCACCGCGTCGAACACGCCCGAACCCCGGATCCAGGCGTTGACCGCCTGGCGGTCGGCGTCGGCGTCCGCGTCGGAACGGTAGATCTTGGTGCCGCCGCACGGCAGGATCGTCGCCCCGATCACCCGGATGCCGCGTTCGTGCGCCCGCGTCACGATCTGGCGGTAGGCGGCGATCAGGCCGGTGACGACCTGGGTCCGCTTTTCCGGCGTCACCTCGCCCTCGCGCGACAGGCCGCCGATGTCGTTGACGCCGATCAGCACGATCAGGGCCTTCACCCCCGGCTGGGCCAGCACGTCGCGATCCAGGCGCGCCAGGGCCGCCTGGCCGCTGCCGTCCTTGAGCAACTTGTTGCCGCCGATGCCGACATTCAGCACCGAGACGCCCTTCGTCCGCGGGTCGGCCTGCAGCCGCGCGGCCAGCACGTCGGGCCAGCGCTCGTAGACGTCGACGCCCGCGCCCGAGCCGTCGGTGATCGAGTCGCCGAGGGCCACGATCGCCACGCCCTTGCCGGCGGGCCGCTCGACGTCGACGCCGGCCAGCTGCGCCCACTGGGTGAAGGTCGCCGCGCCCGCCAGCTCCGGCGCGGCCGACTGGTCGCCGGCCACGACGAAGGCCGTGGTCCGGGCCGAGCGGTGCACGCTGGCCTGGCGGGGGACCTCGGGCAGCCGCAGGCTGACGGCCAGCCGCGCCAGGCCCTCGACCGGCAGGTCCACCGGGTCCGACAGCCAGGTCGCGCCGGGCGGAAGGGTCACCCCGGCCTGGCCGTCGAAGGTCACCGCCCGGTCGGTTCCCGCCACGATCGCCGAGCCGCCCGGCGCGGCCGACAGCGCCACCCGCGCCCCGTCGATCCGCAGCGGCGCCGTCCCGAAGGTGTTGGCCAGCCGCAGCCTCAGGCGCGGTCCGCCCGCGCCCAGCCTCACCACCTGGCGGATCGTGACCTCGCCCTGCGGCGCGGGCAGGTTGGCCGCGTCGGTGGGGACCAGGGCGGTCGCCCACGAACCGGTCCAGGCCGGCGGCGAGGTGGCGGCGGCCGCCGGCCAGGCCAGCCCCACGCACAGCGCCAGCCCCAAAAGCCGCGTTCCGATCCGCCGCATCGCACCCTCCCAAAGATCTCATAAAATGGATTGACGTTACAGAATATGGAATTAGCGTCGCTGGCAAGATCGCGCTGATCCGGCCGGCGACGCCGAAGGCGGCGCGCAGGAGGAAGCGCGCCATGAACTCTCCCACCCGACGCGAGGTGCTGGCCCAGACGGCCCTGGCCGGCGCCGCTGCCGGCCTGGCGGGCCCGGCCCTGGCCGCCCCCGCCCGGGCCGCGTCCGCCAAGCCCCTGCCGCCGACGCAGGCGGCGTGGATCGACGGCGCCCCGCCCCCCCTGAACGCCGGCCAGACCTGGGGCGTACCCTGGCCGCAGGGGGCCTGTCCCCGCAAGCAGGCGTTCCGCGCCAGGGCAGCCGACGGCTCTACCGTGGCCCTGCAGACCTGGCCGATCGCCTACTGGCCCGACGGTTCGCTGAAGTGGACGGCCCACGCGGTCGGGGCCGGCGAGCTGGGCCAGCGCCTGACGATCGAGCCGGGCAAGCCGGGGCCCGACGCGCCCGGCGTCCGCGTGACCGAGGGCCCGGCCGCCGTCGAGGTCTCGACCGGCCCGGCCACCTGGCGCTTCCCCCGCGACGGCTCGGCCCTGATCGCCTCGGCCAGCCGGGGCGGCCGCGAGGTGCTGCGCAACGTGCGCGTGGTGCTGCAGACCCAGGA
>Ga0209758_1003122_pt1 | contig 15643 bp, 17 predicted proteins | sample AraplaMF_Col_mMF_FD_184258 | JGI IMG/M metagenome (GOLD analysis project Ga0209758, IMG submission 184258) | Arabidopsis root microbial communities from the University of North Carolina, USA - plate scrape MF_Col_mMF (SPAdes) (version 2) | ecosystem: Host-associated > Plants > Roots > Endosphere... | reverse complement strand
TCGCGACATTCAGGCGATAGAGAAGATCGGCGCGGAACCGGCCGCTCGCGACCTCCGCTTCCAGATCGACCTTGCTTGTCGCGATGAATCGCACATCGAGCGGCACGATCTCGTTCGAACCGAGCCGAGAAATCATCCTCTCCTGCAGCACCCGCAGGAACTTCGCCTGCAGATCGACCGGCATGGAGCCGATCTCATCGAGGAGGATGGTGCCGCCGCGTCCATGTTCGAACTTGCCATAACGAGGCCGCACCGCCCCCGGAAACGCGCCAACCTCGTGCCCGAAAAGCTCGCTCTCGATCAGGTTTGCCGGCAGCGCCGCGCAGTTGATGGCGATGAACGGTCGGCTCGCCCTTGCACTGATATCGTGCAGCGCACGCGCCACCACTTCCTTGCCAGCGCCTGTATCACCGACAATAAGCGTATCGGCATCGCTCGCCCCGATCGCACGGATGCGGTAGCGCAGATCGACCATGATCTGGGTGCGCCCCGGCAACCGCGCCTCGATATCGTCGCGCTTGCCGGCAACTGCCTTTAGCAGCCGGTTTTCAAGCACGAGGCCGCGCCGCTCCATGGCGCGGCGGATGACGCCGGCAAGCATCTGCGGCGTAAACGGCTTCTCGATGAAGTCATAGGCGCCCTCGCGCATCGCCTTGACGGCAAGCTGCACGTCGCCATGCCCGGTGACGAGAATGACAGGCACTTCCGTATCGAGTTCGCGTATCTTCTGCATCAGCGTCATGCCGTCTATGCCAGGCATGCGGATATCGGTAACGACGACACCCGGAAAACTATAGCCGATCAGCTCCAGCACATGATCCGCGTTCGAAAACGTCTCGACGCTGAAACCTGATAATTCCAGCGCCTGCGCCGTCGAGCGGCGCAGCTCCTCCTCGTCGTCGACGAGCAATATCTTCTGTTCGTTCATTCCGCCGCCTCCGGCACCATACCTGCCGCGGCCGAAAGCTCGATCCGGAACACAGCCCCGCCTTCCGGATGGTTGGAGACGGTCAGGCTGCCGCCGAAATCCTTGATGATGTTGTAGGAGATGGAAAGCCCGAGCCCAAGCCCCTTGCCGACGCCCTTGGTGGTAAAGAAGGGATCGAAGATGCGCTCGGCAATCGCGGCCGGCACGCCAGGCCCATGATCGCGCACGGTCAGGATCACCCTGCCCGCCTCTTCGGAAGCTGAAACCTCGATACGCCGGTCCTCCAGCCCCTCGACCGCATCCGCCGCATTCGAAATCACGTTGACTAGAACCTGCTGCAGACGCACCGAGCCGGCTTTGACCACCGGCGGTCGCGCCCCAAGATGCAGCCGGAGATCGGCATCAGCGGCCTTCAGCCGCCAGGCGATGATCTCCAGTGTGTCGCGGATCGCCTCGTCGAGCGGCACCGGACCGAGCTTCTCATTGGGCTTGCGCGCAAAATTGCGCAGGTGCCGGCTGATCGAGGCCATGCGGTCGATCAGCCCGCCGATGCGCTGGATATTGTCCTGCGCTTCGGCGGTGCGGCCGCGCTCCAGCAGAACGGCGGCGCTGTCCGTATAAGTCTTGGCGGCGGCGAGCGGCTGGTTGAACTCATGCGAAAGCGCTGCCGACATCTGCCCAAGCCCGGCAAGCTTGCCCGCCTGAATGAGATCGGCCTGTGTCTGGCGCAGCTGCTGCTCTGTCAGACGCCGCTCGGCGATCTCCTCCTCGATGCGGCTGTTGACGCGAGCAAGGTCGGCCGTACGCTCATCGACCCGCCGCTCCAGCTCGTTCTGCGCCTCGGCCTGCAATTGCAGGCGCTCCGCAAGCCGCATGCGCCGCTGCCGCAGAACGGCGAATGTCAGCGCGGCAATGCACAGAACAAGGAAGACCACAACCAGCGCCGTGCGGGCCTGCGTCCGGATGGAACTCGTGTCCATCAGCACGTTCACCGTCCAGTCTTCGGCCGGCATGTAATGCGAAAGGACGAGATACTCGCTCTGCCCGCGATCGCCGGCGAGCGTCATCAGGTCATGATCCTCGAATCGATGGCGGATGACCGGCAGTTCGACGAGTTTGGCATTGGCATAACGCCGCGACGCTTCGGTGCGCGCCACGCGATCCGCACTCAGGGGCAGGATTGCCCCATAGAGCCAGTCCGGACTGTCAGACATGAAGATGATGCCCTCGGGGTCGGAGACGAAGATACGGTACTCACCGCCGCTCCAGGAGGATTCGATCACATCGATATCCACCTTGAAGACGATGACGCCGCGGATTTCCCCATCGACCCAGATCGGCGAAGAGAAATAATAGCCGCGCTTCAGCGAAGTCGTGCCGAGTGCATAGAAGCGTGCATGATGCCCGCCGATCGCCTCCTGGAAATACGGTCGGTAACTGAAGTTTTCACCGACGAAACTGCCGGGGCTGTCAAAATTGCTGGCGGCGATCGTCTCACCATCCGGCCGCACGACATAGATGTCGGAGGATTTCAGGAGCCTGTTGATTTCCTTGAGGTAGAGATTGGCATTGTCGCGCAGCGATCGATCGTCCGGCTGGGTCACGAGATCCTTGATATCGTCGTGATCGGCGATCAGCGCCGGCAAGGCCTCGTAGCGGCTGAGATGGCCGCTGAGTGCGGAAACCGCAAGCCTGAGCGCCGTACCGGCCTGCGCGGAGGCTTCACCCATATAGGCGCGCGTGGCGACCGCGCTCCCGTAATAAAAGAAAGCGAAAACAAGCAAGGGTGCAGCGCAGAGCGCCACAATGACACGATAGCGCGAAGACAGAGTCTCGCTCCTCCCTTTCCGCCTCCGCTCCCCGTGGAGGCATAACCCGACACTCCAAGTGTAATGAGCACGGTTGAGATTTCCAAGAGGCGCCGAAACTTGACACATGTCAGGCGCGGATGTCTGATTGCTGCACCGCAAGGAGACCTTCATGAGCGACGACCAGATCCCCGATGACAGCAAGCTCACGACGTCCAAGCGCCGCTGGGCGGCCGAGGGAAAGTTTCTGACCGGCCGCATCAGCCGCCCGGAAACCGAGCGCCTGCCGCCCGGCCAGCATCTGGTCAAGAACTGGCCGGTCCTCGACCTCGGCCAGCAGCCGATCATTTCCATCGATAGCTGGCGCCTGGAGGTTGGCGGCCTTGTCGAGACACCGCTGGACCTGAATTGGGCGGCCTTTCAGGCGCTGGAACAGAGTGCAACGGTCAGTGACATCCACTGCGTCACCACATGGTCGCGTTACGATAACAAATGGAAGGGTGTTTCGACCCGCGACCTGCTCGATCTCGCAATGCCGAAAGCGGAAGCCGGTTACGTCATGCTGACCAGCTATGATGGCTATACGACCAATCTGCCGCTTTCCGATTTCGCTGCCGAAGACGCCATTCTCGCCACGGCATGGGAGGGCTTGCCGCTGACCCGCGATCACGGCGGGCCAATGCGCCTCGTGGTGCCGCACCTTTATTTCTGGAAAAGCGCCAAATGGCTGCGCCGCATCGATCTGCTGCCGGCCGACAAAGCCGGCTTCTGGGAAAAGAACGGCTACCACATGTATGGCGATCCATGGCGCGAGCAGCGCTATTCGGAAGACTGAAGCCGAAGAGGCCGCCTGACCGCAAAGACCCCTAAGGCGAGGATCGCTGCAAATCCGCTCAGCGAAGCCATGCTCGCTGGATGCAGCGGGATTTCACTCCAGCGCGGACGTACGACATCGGCGGTATTGAAACCTTCTCCACTGAAGCGGCAGGTTACCAGTGAAAGGCCGCGCCTGACCATGTCGACATCAACATCCGATGCAATCTCCCCTGCCGCAGCCGCCTCCTGCGGCATGTCGCGCAATGCCATGAGCACCGCCTTTGTCGCGGCGAGGTAGGCATGCGCGCATTCGTTGAACGGGCTCTCTTCATCCGTCACGCTGCCCGGCATCCGACCCCAGAGACAGTAGGAATACTGGATTTCGGCATAGTTCAGCACGCGCCGAAAAGGCTCGCTGGTATCCATTGCCCTTGAGGCGAGATCCATGATGCGCGTGTGATAATCGGAAATGACCGCCATCTCGCCGTGAGAGATCTCAGGCACTGACAGGCCGGCATGATTGCCCTCGCCGCTGCGACTGTGCGCAGATGCAATGCCCGCGGTCAGCAGGGCAAGGCCGAAACAGATGGAATGCAACGCGATTTTCATAAGACGCCCCAACGTCCCGATGCGGCTAACCACGAGCCGACAGGCCCATGAGAAGAGAGGGAGCGTCGAAGCTCCCTCCCCGCCATCCTATCGATAAGCCGAACGAAACCCGGACCTCATCCCGAGGCGCCTCTCCGCCAGCGCGCCGAAGGCAAGACCGAGCACCAACCAGAAGATCATGTGCATAGCGATCGTCGTCGTGCGGAAGCGCCACAGTAACATGGCCGAGAAATTCTCCGGCACTTCGTTGACCGGCGGCAGCAGATATTCCACGAGGCCTATGAAGACGATGAAGAGAACGCCGGCAATGATCGCCGCATTCCAAGCGCCGTAGTTCGACGCCAGCCGTCGCGCGAGCGCAATTGCTGCAACCATCGAGGCGATGGAAACGACGATCATCAGGAAGAACAGCTCGGTACGAACGCTGATCGTATCCGAGTTGCCGACAGCCGGCGGGTTGGCTGGATATTTGATTGCCGGAACAATGACGACAGCGACGAAAGCTGCGGCCGCGATGACGGCAGAAGTGCCGCGTGCCGAAAGGCTGCTGAAGCGGCCCTGCACGAAAGCGAAGACAAGCGCGAACAGCCCGCCAACGGCGACACTATATGCTATGACACCGGTAAAGAGGCCAAGGCCTGCCTGTGTGGCACGGCTGACGATTTCCGGTTCGGCTACCTCACCGGCTGCCTGCGATGTCGCCTCTTCAAAGGCAATGGCCGCATCGACGAGCGGCTCCCCGAAAAAGCGCGCGAAGGCAAAAACCAGGATGCCGGCAATCAGGCCCGCGACCATGCCGCGGAGCAGAAGATTTCCAACCATGTGAGGCACTCCCTTAGTGGCAGGGGAAGCCGAGAAGATGGCGGGCGTCATGCACGAATTCGTGCACATACATCCCGTTGAAGAGCGCCATTGCGCCTTCTTCAGTACCGACGAAATAGATAGCGATGAGCATCAGCAGACCGCCGAAGATTGCCCAAGGCAGGATCTGGCCCACGGGGATCGGCGCGGGTGATGCGACGGGCGCAAAAGTGGTGTCAGACATGTATTCCTCCGGGAATGACGCGTTCAGTCGAAGATCTTGTGTTGCAGTAGGGTCTGACTTCCAACGCGAAGAATTTCGACACGCTGATCACAGTGGCGCGACCGCGCCGGACTTTCACCGGCTTCCAAACCCGCAACGTCACAGTTATATCTTTTCGTCAAAGAGACTGTCAACGAAACTTCATATGCGGGCGGCGGCCATCCCGCCCTATCTCCGGAGGGCGCGCGTAATATGACCACCCGCCTCACATGGATAAACCACGGCGCCACGGCGGCAAATCGCACCGCCTCCTTTCCGGTCGATGAGCCACTGGAGGAAAAGACCCTGGGCGATGCCGCGATGCCGACATCAGGAAGGGCAGACAGGGTTTTTACGAGCCCGGCGTTGCGCGCCCGGCAGACGGCCGAGATGCTGGGTTTCGAAGCGACCGTTGCGCCGTCTCTGCGAGATTGCGACTACGGCCGCTGGGCCGGCAGGCCGCTCATGAGCCTTCACTCCGAAGAGCCCGAAAACCTTGCTCTCTGGATGTCTGATCCCGAAGCTGCCCCCCACGAGGGCGAGAGCCTGCAACAGCTTGGCAAGCGCATCGCAGGCTGGATGAATGAGGAAATGCCGCTCGGCGGCCATGTCGTCGCGGTTACCCATGCAGCCGTCATCCGCGCTGCGATTCTGAATGTGCTGAAGGCACCGCCGGCCGCCTTCTGGACCATCGATATCCAGCCGCTCGGCATGGCGCGCATGACGCATGACGGCCGCCGTTGGTCGCTGCGTTTCTGAACATTCCTCGTAAATTAGTCCAGCCTTACACAAGCAAACGCAGTCATACATATTGGACCCGGAATTCCGGGCTCTACGTCCTTCCCCGAGGAGACGAAAAATGACCTATGACTGGAGTGGGGAGCGTACGCGGCGTCTGCGCATCGTGCGTGTCACAACTGTTGTCGCCGTTCTCGTCGGCGTAATGATCAGCCTACCATTGCTGATCAACGTCGCCTGAAAGTCAGAGTACGTCAAAGGCGGGCGCGCTGCGGCCGCTCGCCTTTCTCTTTGCCGATTTTATTGCTGAATCTGAATGACCGCGACGAACAGGCCGAACCGGCCGAGGATGCCCTGCGATCAAGCCGATGATCGCAGGGGGCTTTCAGACATAGCGGCATGAAAGGGCAGATCAGTGTTTGCTGCCCTTGGGTATTGCGGTGTGGGTGATAGAGACCGGATCGCTGGCGGGAAAAGTGCCTTCCAGTCCCTCGTCCAGTTGCTCTTCCATCTCTTCCTCGTCACCCCGCGAACGAGCATTTCCTAACCCGGCTGGTTGCTCGTTGTCGCCCTCACGGATTGGCGCCGTGGCGAAGCGCCTCATAACCTCTCTCGCCTTTTCCACCGCATTCAGCCGGTTCAATTGCTGGCCGCGATCACTCTTGATCTGCACGGAGACGACTTCGCCACCGTCGCCCACGAACTCAACCGTAAAACCGCCTTTGCTGCCATAGGCGGGGATGACCTGGGTGCCGACAAGTTGCATGGGATCGTCCTCTCTCGTGAATAGTCCCGGAAAACGGCTTGAGCAGCGCATTGGTTCCGCTCAGGACGGCCGGGTGTAATCAACTTTCAGCTCCAGTTCGGCCGGCACGTGCTTTGCCTCTTCCACGGCCGCGAAAAGGTCGGGAAATTCGAACGGCAGATCGCCCGGAGCCGTGACATCCGGATGCATCCGTTGGAAGGCATAAAGCGGCTAGCGGCCAAAGGTTTGAAATTGCTGTAAAAATTCGATGTCTCTTGCGACATGTCAAAGGCTGCGCGGCACGAAAAGCGTGCTCGTTTTCGATGAAAGCGCTACCGAATGCGTGGCATGCTCTCCAACAATTCGCCTTCAGGTTTCAATAAACATTTCAGACTTTCATGATATTTCCGCCGCGGGATGGAGATGGAGATGCTGATGCCAGAATTCTTCAGGACCAGGGCGGGAAGGCAATGTCTGACGATCATGGCGCTCGGTGCGGCGTTATGGATTTCAGGCGCCCTGCTGGATGTCGATAGCTGGCTCGTCACCTTCATGAGCAACTTCGAGAACTACGGCGCCGACAAGTTTGTGCTCGCCCTCGGCATCGCCGGCGCGATGAGTTTCATCTATTCCGTGTTGCGCATTGCCGATCTTCGCAAGGAGATGCAGCTTCGCGATGCCGCCCAGGCCCGCGCCGACTGGATTGCCACCCACGACCATCTGACCAAGCTTCCGAACCGCTACGCCTTCGAACGTAAGATTCTGCCCAGGATTGCCGACAAGGAAGGCAATATTCCCGACGAGGCTAGGAACAACGTCACGATCTTCTCCGTCGATCTCGATGGCTTCAAGAAAGTCAACGATCTCGTTGGCCACAAAGGCGGCGATGTCCTGCTGGTCGAAGTGGCCAAGCGCATCTGCGCGCTGGGCAATGCCGATTGCGTCTACCGCTTCGGTGGCGATGAATTCATCATCATCGCCCTCGGCATGACCGCGGCGCGGGAGGAATGGTTTGCTAAAGTACTCATCCAGGCGGTCACCCGCCCCATCCTGATCGACGGTTTTGCCGTCGAGGTCGGCGCCAGTGTAGGCTACGACCGCTGGAGCGAAGGCGCAGAGCCGCTGGAGGATGCTGCCCACCGCGCCGACCTTGCCATGTACGAGGCAAAATCGCGCGGCCCCAATCATCAACTGGTCTTCGAACCGTCCATGCAGGACAAAGTAGCGGAACGCGCATCGCTGGAGACCAAGCTGCGTGGCGCCATTCAGAACAAGGCGATCAAGACCCACTACCAGCCGCTGATCGATCTCAGGAGCGGCAAGCTCTACGGCTTCGAGGCACTGGCACGATGGACCGACGAAGACGGCATGCATATTCCGCCTCCGGTCTTCATCGGCATCGCCGAAGAAACTGGCATGATCACCGAACTGTTCGAAAACCTCCTCACCCAGGCCTGCAGCGACGCGCTTGCCTGGCCCGATCACGTCAGGCTTTCTTTCAACGTGTCGCCTGTGCAGATGGAGGACAAACTGCTTGCCTCGCGCATCCTCAAGGTGCTCGCGGCAAGTCGCCTGCCTGCCGGACGGCTGGAGGTGGAAATCACCGAAAACGCGCTGATCCAGGATCCAGCGATCGCCGCCCATATTCTCGATGAACTGCATGAGGCGGGCGTACAGATCGCGCTCGATGATTTCGGCACGGGCTATTCGAGCCTAGCACAGCTCGCCCGCTACCGTTTCGACAAGATCAAGATTGACAAGAGCTTCATCGCCACCTGCCGGGAAGACGAGAAGCAGGAAAAGATCGTCCGCGCTATGCTTGCTCTCGGAAAAAGTCTCAACATCAAGACGACAGCAGAAGGTGTCGAGGAGCATGCCCAGCTCACCTATCTGCTGCAGCTTGGCTGCGACATCGGCCAGGGCTATCTCTTCGGCAAGGCGATGCCCGCCGCAGAAGCGGGCATCCTCATCGAAAGTCAAAATGCCAGCCTGGCCTCCACGGCCTGAACTGAGCAATTCCAGCAGCAGGATGGCGCGGATCCACAACGGCGGCGGTTGGTTGCCCTTCGGCTCCTGATAGAGCTCGGGCTTGCGCACGAGGAACTTCAGGACCACGAGCAGGATGGCGGAAAGGCCGAAACCGATGATCGGCGAGACTCCATTTGCAAAATTGCCATTTGCTAACAAATCCCTAGCGTAAAGCTCTCATGACGCGGCCAGCCACGCGTCATCCCTCGCCTGACGCCTTCCAGGGACTGAATCGGCAACCAAAAATTGCTCGCCGGGACAGAAGAGGCTTCCCACCCAACGCGATGACGCTAAGTTCGTTCATCGTCACGATTGCCGGGGAGCATCAAGCAACATGTCGTCGACCGATCTTCTCCTGACCTTCAATGCCGGTTCCTCGACGGTGAAGATCGGCATCTTTTCCATTGAGGATGGCAAGGTGCGGCGCATCGGCAAGGGCGTGATCGATTTCCGCGCCGAACCCCTCGCCTTCAGTCTGAAGGAAGGTCCGCAAACCTTCGACATGCCGCTGAAGGCCGAACTCACCGATGACCTGCATGCCGTCATCGACGAGACGTTCGAGCTGCTGTCGGAGCATTTCGATATCGGCACCGTGCGCGCTGCCGGCCACCGCGTCGTTCATGGCGGCGACCGCTTCACCGCAGCGACGGCGCTCGATGATGCCGCGATCGAAGCGATTGACGCGCTTACGCCGCTGGCACCCCTTCATCAACCGCAGGCGCTTCGCTTCATCCGCGCTCTGAAGCACCTGAAACCGCGCCTTGCCCAAACGGCCTCGTTCGATACCGCCTTTCATGCCACGCAGATCGACCTCGTCCGCCGCTTCGCCATCCCGCGCGCGCTTCACGACGAAGGTATCAAGCGCTACGGATTTCACGGCCTCTCCTACAAATTCATCGCTGGCGAGGTCGGCCGCAGGCTGTCGAATAAAGCGAAAATCGTCGCCGCCCATCTCGGCAGCGGCGCAAGCCTCTGCGCTCTGGAAAACGGTGTCAGCCGCGACTGCAGCATGGGTTTTTCCACGCTGGACGGCATACCCATGGCCACCCGGCCCGGCTGGCTCGATCCCGGCGTGATCCTGCATCTGCTGCAGCAAAAGAAGCAGTCCGTCGATCAGCTGGAAGACATGCTCTACCATCGCTCCGGCCTGCTTGGCGTCTCCGGCATCAACGCAGATACTCGCGACCTTCTTGAGGATGGAAGCCCGGAAGCGCGCGAGGCGCTCGACCTCTTCACGCTGCGCATTGCTGGCGAGATCGGCCGCATGTCGGTGACACTCGGCGGGCTCGACGCCATCGTCTTTACCGCCGGAATTGGCGAGCACCAGCCGCAGATCCGCTCGGCGGCCATCCGGCATCTCGGCTGGCTCGGCCTTACGGTCGATGAAAAGGCAAATACAGCCAATGGCTTCACGATCACGACACCCTCGAGCCGCATAACGGCGCATGTCATTGCTACGGACGAGGAACAGATCATCGCGCAGGAGGCGCTCTCTATTCTTCGCTCCTGATGATCCAGATCAAGTGCGTGCCGGCACCAGCCGCTAGAATTGACGTTGAACAAGTTTAAACGGGAGAAATCCATGGAAAAGCATGTCTCGACTCCATCAGTTCTTTCAGACGCAGAACTCGCGCTCATCGACCGCTACTGGCGCGCCGCCAACTATCTCTCAGTCGGCCAGATTTATCTTCTTTCCAATCCTCTCCTGCGCCAGCCCCTGAAGCCGGAACACATCAAGCCTCGCCTGCTCGGCCACTGGGGCACGACGCCAGGCCTCAACTTCATCTATGCGCATCTGAACCGTGTCATCCGCGCCCGCGATCTCGATGTCATCTATATGTGCGGTCCCGGTCATGGCGGGCCAGGCATGGTCGCCAATACCTATCTGGAAGGCATCTATAGCGAGATCTATCCCGATATCGCCGAGACGGAAGACGGCATGCGCAAGCTTTTCCGCCAGTTCTCCTTCCCCGGCGGCATTCCGAGCCACGCGGCGCCGGAAACGCCCGGTTCCATCCATGAGGGCGGAGAGCTCGGCTATGCGCTCGTTCACGCCTATGGCGCAGCCTTCGACAATCCCGATCTGATTGTCGCCTGCGTCATCGGCGACGGCGAAGCCGAAACCGGCCCGCTGGCGGCAAGCTGGCATTCCAACAAGTTTCTGAACCCCGCCCACGACGGCGCCGTTCTGCCGATCCTGCATTTGAACGGCTATAAGATCGCCAACCCGACCGTTCTCGGTCGTGCCGGTGACGAGGATCTGATGCATCTCTTCGAAGGCTATGGCTACGAGCCTTTCTTCGTCGAAGGCCACGAACCGGCCAAAATGCATCAGCAGATGGCCGCGACCTTCGAGAAGGTCTTCGACCGTATCCGCGCCATTCAGAAGGAAGCTCGCGACGGCAAGGCGCCGCAGGCCTGCCCGCGCTGGCCGATGATCGTGCTGCGCAGCCCCAAGGGTTGGACTGGCCCGAAGGAAGTGGACGGCAAGAAGGTCGAAGGCTTCTGGCGCGCCCATCAAGTGCCGGTCTCCAATTGCCGGGAGAACGACGGACACCGGAAAATCCTCGAAGACTGGATGCGCAGTTACGATCCTGAAGACCTCTTCGATGCCTCCGGCACGCTGAAGCCGGAACTGCGGGCACTTGCCCCGTCGGGCGAGCGCCGCATGGGCGCCAATCCACATGCCAATGGCGGTATTCTGCGCAAGGAATTGAACGCACCCGATATCCGCGCCTATGAGGTAAAGGTGGAAAAGCGCGGCGATGCCATGGTGCAATCCACCGAAATCCTCGGCCACTACCTACGTGATACGCTGACGCTCAACAAAGCCAACGCGAATTTCCGCATTTTCGGCCCCGACGAAACGGAATCAAACCGCCTCGGCAGCGTCTTCGAGGTCACCGATCGCGTCTGGATGGAAAAAATCGAACCCTATGACGTGAGCCTCGCCAGCGACGGCCGCGTCATGGAGGTGCTGAGCGAACATCTTTGCCAGGGATGGCTGGAAGGCTATCTGCTGACCGGCCGGCATGGCCTGTTTTCCTGCTACGAAGCCTTCATCCACATCATCGATTCCATGTTCAACCAGCACGCCAAGTGGCTGAAGGTCACCCGCGAACTGGAGTGGAGGAAGCCGATCTCCTCGCTCAACTATCTCCTGACGTCACATGTCTGGCGGCAGGACCATAACGGCTTCTCGCATCAGGACCCCGGCTTCGTCGATCTCGTCGCCAACAAGAAGGCCGATATCGTCCGTATCTACCTGCCGCCGGATGCCAACACCCTCCTCTGGGTCGGTGATCATTGCCTGAAGACCTACGACCGCATCAACGTCATCGTCGCCGGCAAGCAGCCTGAGCCGCAATGGCTGACGATGGACGAGGCGGTGAAACATTGCGAGACCGGCATCGGCATTTGGAACTGGGCGAGCCATGAGAACGATACGGTCGCGCCCGATGTCGTCATGGCCTGCGCCGGCGACGTGCCGACCATGGAAACGCTCGCCGCCGTCGACCTGTTGCATCAACATATTCCGGAGCTGAAGATCCGCACTGTCAACGTGGTCGATCTTCTCGCCCTGCAATCGCAGGATCAACACCCGCATGGCCTGACGGACGAGGCCTTCGACGCGATCTTCACAACCGACAGGCCGGTGATCTTCGCCTATCATGGCTATCCCTACCTCATCCACCGGCTGACCTATAAGCGCACCAACCACCGAAACATCCACGTGCGCGGGTTCATCGAAGAGGGCACGACGACGACGCCCTTCGACATGACGGTGCTCAACGAACTCGACCGCTTCCACCTCGCCATCGAGGCGATCGAGCGCATTCCGGGCTTGAAGGAGAAAGTGCCTGAAGTGCTGGAGAGCCTGAGGGCCAGGCTCGCCGAACATCACGCCTATGTCCGCGAATATGGCGAGGACATGCCCGACGTGCGCAACTGGAAATGGCCCGCGGCCTGAGACGAAGGTAGCCTGACATGAAAAGAGCCGCACGGAAAACGCGCGGCCCTTCCCCAGCCATAGTTGCGAAGTTACTGGCCGTTCTGCGTGCCGCTTGGTGCGGTCGTGCCCATGGACCCGCTGCCGTCAGGCGTCGCGTTGCGGTCTGTCGGTTCCAGCGGCTTGATGGAGCCAGTCGCCGGGTTGCTGTCTAAAGTACCGGCACCCGAAGACTGCCCGTTGATCGCACTGGGCGCCGTGGATGCAGTCGAAGCCGGTTCTGTGGTCGTGCCCGGCCAGATGGCAAAGCTCACCGCAGCGATCAGGATGACCAGAATGCCGGCTGCGAGCACACCCCAGAGCGAGACGCTACGCCGCTCATCGGCCAGCACCTTCTCCTCTTCATAGGAAGCCTGCCCGAGTGGCATGCCGGTATTCTCATCCACGATTCGGTTCTTGTCGTCACCTTGGGCCATCGCTTGATCCTCCAATCTGTGCGGTAGAAACCAAATTGGCGCGAAGATGTTCCATCGAGCCGGTTTTTGGATCCATACGGGCAGCGATAAGGTGCCGACATTATTGACCAGAATGTACTTTCTTAACATCATTAGTGATATTAAATCAGGAGTGATCCATGGCATTCGACGGTCGCCTGCTTTCCGGTGTCAGCACGCTTGCCGCGGTGGTCGAAAGCGGCAGCTTCGTCAGGGCAGCCGATGCGCTTGGCCTTTCAGCCTCCGGCGTCAGTCGTGCTATATCAAGGCTGGAGGCCCGCGTTGGGGTGCGCCTGCTTGCCCGCACCACCCGCTCGGTACGCCTGACAGACGAAGGCGCCCGTTTCTACCAACAGGTCGCTCCGTACCTCGAGGGAATAGAGGAAGCCGCGACGCTTGCATCGGGTGCGTCTCTGACCGTGCGCGGTCGCCTGCGCGTCGATGTCGATCCGATCTTTTCCCGCATGGTGCTGGCGCCGCATCTGAAGCAGTTCATGACCCGCTATCCGGCGCTGAAACTCGAATTGATTACCCGCGACCTGATGAGTGATCTCGTCGCCGACGGCATTGATATCGCGATCCGCTTCGGCCAGCAGCCGAGCTCGTCGCGCATCGCCCGCAAGCTGATGGAAACACGCGTTCTCACAGTCGCAACACCTGCCTATCTCGCCGAGCACGGCACGCCGAAGACACCTGCCGAGATCAGCAACCACTCCTGCATCCAGTTCCGCGACCCGCTGACAGGCCAGACTTTTGAGTGGGAGCTGCACAGAGGCAAGAAGATCGTGCCGCTCGACGCCCGTGGTCCGCTTCTGATGAGCGACCCCGGCACCATGCTTGATGCTTGCCTCGCGGGCGCCGGCATCGCCCAGGTGCTTGCCCTCAGCGTCAAGGACCTGCTTGCCGAAGGACGACTTGTCGAGCTCTATCCCGACTGGCCGGGAGAGACCTTCCCGCTTTACGCAGTCCATCCCTCCCGGCATCACGTGCCGGCCAAGGTCAACGTCTTTATCGAATTCTGCCTCGAACTTATCAGCGACTAAAGCAATTCCCGCAAAAGTGTACAACGGTTCTGCGTCCGGAATTGCTTGAAAACAAAGAGATGGAGCATTCCGTATTTCGGGGAAAACGGAAATGCTCATCGGTCTTCGAAAGTTGGTGACAACCTCTCAGCCCATGTTCCGACCCCACTGGAACGTAGGTTATGAAATTCCACAACTGGAAACACCGCCGAGGAAAGCCATGAAGGGTTTCGCCACCAGCCTCACCGCCTCCCGCCTGGAGGAAACGCTGGCCTTCTATATGACACCGGAGGCAGGCAGCCGCAACGAAGCCGACGACAACAGCGAGAAAAGCGGAGCGGTGTCCACCAAGACGGCGGATCACATCGCCGAGCGCGCGCCGCCGCTCGCGGCGCTGACGGAAAGCTGAGCCTTTTACTTTACGACCAGGACTGGAATACCCGCCTCGGAAAGAACCTCGGACGTCTGGCTGCCGAGCATGAGCCGCGAGATTCCGCGGCGGCCGTGCGAAGAAATAACGATCAGGCCGCATCCCTGCTCCGCCGCCGTTTCCAGAATGGCCACGGCCGGCGAAAGATGCACCTTGCTGACGAAGTCGGCGACCACACCGGCAATCTTCGCCTTTTCCCCGATGATCTGCTCCAGATCCTCGATCTCTTTCCGACGACCCTCGTTGTAGCTGTCCATCGCCTCCGCCTGCACGATCCCCTGGAGCGCAAAACCGGTCAGCGGCACGATGACGCTCACGACTGTCACGGGAAGGTTGAGCGCCTTGGCAAGCGCAAGACCATGATCGACACCCCGAGCGGCGAGTTCCGAACCGTCGGTGGGCAGCAATATGCGATTGTACATAGGAGATCCGTTCTGCTGGCTGAAGTCAGATGAAGAGGGAATTCAACCGCAATCGTAATCCCGCGCCTTGACGCAGGTCAACGCCGAGTCCCCGTTCAATAGGACTCCAGGACATGTCCCATCAATCCCAGAGGAAATCCTTGCTCGTGATCCGCGTGGCAAGCTTCAGCGTGCCGTCGGGCTGGACGACATAACGTTCGAATTCCCGGTAGCCGAATTTTCCGAGAAACGTGTGCTTGACGACAGTGCCGGGCTTGTAAGGCGAATGGATAACCTTGCCGCCATAGGTCAGGCTGCCCGGGATCGGCTGGTCCCACGTCGTCGTGCTGCAGCCGGCAGCCAGAAGAAGCATTGCGACAACTGCGTATTTCATTGCAGATCCCCGGTACAGCGCACCTGTCGGTCGAAATTATAGCGTCTGCGCCGCTACGACGCACTTTTTGTTTTGCTTTTGGGGACAAGTGCTAGGCCGTGGTGACGATTTAACTATTTGAGCCATATGGCGATAGCGGCGAGTTTGACGAAGCCCATGAAGTTTGCGAGCAACTTGTCATAGCGGGTTGCCACGCGACGGAACTGTTTGAGCTTGTT
>Ga0209758_1003120_pt1 | contig 15648 bp, 15 predicted proteins | sample AraplaMF_Col_mMF_FD_184258 | JGI IMG/M metagenome (GOLD analysis project Ga0209758, IMG submission 184258) | Arabidopsis root microbial communities from the University of North Carolina, USA - plate scrape MF_Col_mMF (SPAdes) (version 2) | ecosystem: Host-associated > Plants > Roots > Endosphere... | reverse complement strand
AATGCGGTGCAGTCTAATAAGATACATCATGTAAACTTGCTTTTGCAGTCAGGCGCCAACGTTAATGCTATAGATAAGCGAGGCTTTACATCGCTTCACCGGGCTGCTGAAATGGGGCATTTAGATATTGTAATTACGCTGTTGAATAATGGGGCGGATAAAGATATTTCTTCAGGTGGACACACTGCTCTTTCCTTTGCGGAAGGAGCGGGGCATGAGGAAGTAGTTAAGGTGTTGCGTGGGTGAAGCAATGCATATCAGTTCTTTCTACGGTTTAATGCAAGTAACCAAACATTTGCTTGTCTTTGAATACAATTTGGATGTTATCATAACAAAAAATAATAAGCCGTTAGGTTTAGCTTAATGCCAATCATGTAAGCAGAAGCGGCATTGCTGGGCTTCTGGGGTTCTGGCAATCCTATTGCATTTGGGACAAAGATTTAAAGGCAATTCATGCTGATGTTCGTTCCATATTCGTGTCACAATCCTATTTTTAAGAGCCTCACTGCCGTCTGCTATCATGGCAAGTATTTTGGGATCTTCACTTATCCATCCTTTGGCTCGCATTGCTGAAAGCATGGATGCCGATTGGGTTGTATGTTGGTACATAGCAGTTCTCTTCGCCATCAGTTCATCTTCAGTCATAAATTTCCCACAGAATTGGTAAATATAGTCTGTAAGTTCAGGATATAAGTTATTCATTTCTTTGCGGATCAAATTAATGGTTTTATAAAATTGGCCGGTGAGGAAGTGCCAGGGCCTCCACCGTCCCAGTCAAATGTCGTTATATTTTTCAAAAGCGTCGGATTAAGGGATTACACCGGTGTTTTTGAGTATGTTAAGGAAGCGGATGTAGCATAGGAAAAGCTGCCGGGTAGAAAATTGTAACCGGCAGCTTTTCATTTTTTAACCAGCTATTTAGTCGGTGCCGGTTGTGTCGGTTCTTTATCGTTCCAGTACCCCCCTGGGTTCATGACTCTATCACCAACGGTCCCTTCTTCAAATCTAATGTCTCCATTTGTACCGACTATCGGCACTTGAGTGATCACTTCTTTTTGGGCATCAATACCAGCGTACACCAGTGTTTTTTTACCATTTTCATCCAAAGCAGGGTAAATGGTGATGCCTTCACAACCAGGTTGTGCAAGTATTTTATCAATAATTGATCTTCCTATCGTATACCCTTCTGCGTGCTCAGGGTATGCATCAAAAAAATCTTTCACCATTTTAGTGGCTAATTCAATACCAATATGTTCGCCGATTTGGGAAACAGATGTTTGGGTAGCAGGGATTTGAGTTACTGTCTTCATAATTTTGAGGTTTTATTAAATTTAATGAAAAAAAAACATAACTTCTGATACAATTTAGATATTTAATATTCTACCCCTATGTTCCCCGTCACCAAAAGATATCTGGCCGCTGACTTCGGTATTGATTACGACATCGCTACATTTTTTGCAGATCGTGTACCCCCAGCCGATAACTATTTCTGGAAAGGAAAATATGTTTATCTCTCGCGTGGGCTGGGATACATTATTATTCCTCTTTTTTTTGATCTTCAGTATAAACTTGGATTGGAGAAATCCATTCTGCTGGATGAACAACGTGTCCGTTTGATGGAAGCAGGTTTTGGTATCATGTCGAGGTATGAAGCGAAGCAAATCTCTTATGCAACATATATCAGCGACTGTGAAGCTTTATTTAAACCAACTGTTGTAAATGAACTTTTTTATGGCGATCTGGTACTACACTTAAAAAATGAGATGCCTGTAAATTATACATTGGGCACCGCAATAAAGGCGCTTAACAGGGCTGACGCACTTTTGTTTACTTTATGCGATATGGCCATTGATGCGCCTTTGCTGCAACGGATCATCGCAAACTGGACCTGTATAAACACCAATGCCCTGATACTGGACGATATCAGTGATCTTTCTGCAGACGAAAAGAACGGCGAAGAAAATTCAATTATTGAACTGGGGAATAATGATGCCGCCATGAAAACGGTGCAGCTGATGTTTGATGACCATCAAAAGATAATTGAAATGATCAATCCATCATTAAACAGTTATTTTGAAAGCTGTATGAGTTTTGTGCAGAAAAGATTTATCCGGTGAAATGTATTTAAAATGTTTCTTCTACTTTGAAACTGACTATTTCCTTGCTCGTTGGGTGTATAAACTCGATATGAGCAGCATGGAGGTACATTCTTTCAGACGCTGTACCATAAAGATCGTCCCCGACAATTGGGGCATTCAACCCGAGCTCATGAGCGGAGTGCATACGTAATTGATGCGTTCTTCCGGTAAGTGGCCAAAAATTGATCTTGGTCATCGATTCATATCTTTCAACGACTTTCCACTTCGTAACGCTTTTTTTCCCGGATGTGAAACAAACCAGCTGCCTGGGACGGTTCAGCAAATCAGCACATAATGGAAGATCGATCTCCCCTTCTAACTGATCAATCACTTTAGAAAGCAGGGCCGTATAACGTTTACTTACTGTGCGTTTCAGAAATTGTCGCTGGAGATGCATGTGTGCTTCCTTGGTCATGGCTACCACCAATAACCCCGAGGTATCCATATCCAGCCGGTGAACCATCAGTGGCTCTGTATCCTTCAAAATATGTTTTAGCCTGGTATAAACTGAATCCCTGACATTCACTCCCGGAACAGAACGTAATCCGGCAGGCTTATTGACTACGATAAAACTTTCATCTCTATAAACTATTTCAAGTTTGCCACCCTCTTGCGGGGCGTGTAAAAGCGGATTTTCGTCGACCGGCATTCCGTTCAGCATATGTTCCAGGATCGGCTTGCATTTACCTGTACAGGCGGGATAGAAATGCTTATGTTTTCTAATCTCAGACTTCGGTGAAGCTCCCCACCAGAACTCTCCCATTGCAATTGGCTTGTAGCCATTTGCAAATGCAAATTGCAATAGCTTGGGTATTGCACATTCACCTGCCGCCGAAGGTGGTTTACGAAAAACAGTCTGGCTGAAAATTTCCTGTAAGCTTTTGCTTTTACCCTCTTTGTCCAGGAATACGTATTGTTTGAAGAGCTGTTGTTGTAAAGCGGCCGATCTTTCCTTACGTTCATTCTTTAAGGCCTCGATATTAGTCTCAAATTGAGCTAATCTTGTTCTCATCTCTTCCAGCAGCCGTTCCCATCTGTCTGTAAGTGCCCTGAGCTGCCGCTTGTCATATAAGCTTTGTTTAATGAGGTTTGCGTCAGCAATAGCATAGTCTTGTTGATCCAGGCTATTTATCAGCTGTGCACGAAGTGCTTTCCGTTTTTCTTTATTGTTCTTCAGGTGTTTCTTTGCGGTTGTAATTTCCAGTAAGGATGCAGCAGATAATTGTTTAATGTCGTGATCCAGTCTTTTGTAATTTTCGTCTGAGCATATTTCCTCAATCCGCGTATTAATGGTGCTGATAATCTCCTGCTCTTTGAGAAAAAAGCTATTTTCAACCAGCATATCAAAGACAGGGGGAACAAATTTCGGATGATCATTTGAGTCTGCCAGTTTACCCGAGAACGCTGAAAGATAGCCCAGCTTTCCTTCGGAATCCTGCACTACCAGCACGCCGAACATTTTTCCGATGGCATTTCCATCTTTGTTACCATCGAGGCCAAAGTTATGCTCCAGGTCAGTCTGTGTTTCCAGGTAGTGTTGCAGCCCGGCTGCGGCTAATTTTGTTAACGGATGTGGTTCGTAATAAAAGGGAAAGGTAAACCGCTCAGGTAACGCAATTTGATTTATCGAATCATCCAAAAAATAAGAAATCTTACTTTCACCAATGTCTCCCAACTGTTTTGACTTTATTTAGGGCGCAAAAATACCACTTCTGCGTTAAATAAATAGTATTTTTGAATGGTATTATATCCTTATAATGCAATCAGTTAAATTCCTCAAAAACCATTTTTAACCCGTAAAATCACGTACTATGAAAAAGAAAACTTCGAAAACCCTGCAGTTAAAAAAAATCAAAATTGCGAGCCTTTCAACATCTCAACAAAGCAATCAGCTGAGGACTGAAGACGTAGGTTGCTGGAGCAATCGCCAGACCTGCGCCTCCTGCGTATTAACTTGCACAACGAATTTGTGTTAATGTAGTTTATGCCCAAGGCTGTCCAGGTATGAGATGGCCTTGGGATCCATTAACGCACGTCTTTCCAGGTAATTGGACGGAAGCCTTCTTTTTGCAACAGTGTTTTGAACCCCTCACTCGTCACATAATTGAAATCATTCTGCCGCCAGGTAGCACCAAAATCAGGATGGTCAATGGTAACAGCCTGCATCTCGTCATTATCATACGCGAGATGGAAGATGATCTCGTTCAGTCCGGGTTTTAGCCGCTGCAGCGCCTGGTCGTAGTACTCATGCCATTTGTCGGCAGGAGCTGCTTTGAAGGCGGTTATAAACTGGTTCACGAGCACATTGTTCACCGTGTCGATATAGGGCAGCAATTGCGGAGCCATCATGCGTACCATATTCATCGGGATCATTACCGGTAAGTTAAATTCTTTGCCCAGCTCCTGGTATATTTTCACCATTTCAGGGGAGCCAAAGAGGCTGCCCATGTGGGTATCCAGGTGGGATAATTTGATACCGGCGGCCATTGCTTTCCGGATCTGGGCCCGGACCTCTTTCTTTACTTCTTCGGGTTTGGCATGTTTGGTGAATTCTTCGACAGAAGCATAAAAATAGCCATCCTTATCGAGGAGACTTGGGATCTCATTGGAAGAAGATACGCCACCCCATTTATAGTTTTTCCATTCTGCCGTTAAGGTGATATGGATGCCCCAATCCAGTTCAGGGTGGGCTTTTGCATAAGCGGCTATCTCAGGAAACCAGGGACATGGCACCATCATAGCGGCGGAAGTGATGGCTTTTTTTTCAAATGCGGCAATGATGGCAGCGTTTGTGGAATGAGATACTCCTGCGTCGTCGGCATGGATGATCAGCAGCTTGTCTTTCGGCTGTGCAGCTGCAGTAAAGGGTATTAAAAGGATGGTGGCAAGGAGCATCCGGTAACTGAAAATTTTCATAGTCTGTTTTTAAGGGTTATTCCGGCTGTTTGTCCAGGACTTCTTTCTTTTCGATGCGGTAGGACGCAATAAGGCCAATGCCTCCGAAGATAGCAATGAGCGCAAAATAGATGGAGGCATTGTCTTCTCCGTTGATGGCGGACGAGGCCACATCTACGAGGTATGCCAATAATAAGCCAATACCGCAACCTGTCAGCAGTAAGCCATATTTGAGACTGGTGTAGGGAGCTGGCCGGTGAATTTTAGGGTTCATGCCCTTTTCTATCATTGCCAGATTCTCTTTTCTTAAGAGGTACACGATCCCGAAAATTAAAGCCATAGCGGCCAGGGGCACCAGCACGGCCGTTAACATTTCATTACTACCCATGATAAAATAATTGTTGTGAGTATTTAAGTTTAAGCTGTTTGTACAAGCTATGACTACCGGTAAAAAGATCAGGTTACAGGAAACGCAATAATTATTTTAAATTCGGGTGTAACCTCAGTGTCAAATTAGTAGTCATACCTCTCATCTATGCAAGCTGGAACGGATGACATTCAGATTATCAACCAGGTACTACAAGGTGATCAGCAAAGTTTTGAGGAATTGATAAAACGGTATCAGCACTTTGTATTTACCATTGCACTACGTTATGTCCGCAACCGGGAGGATGCTGAGGAGATTGCGCAGGATGTATTTGTGAAAGCTTATCGCTCGCTGGCGGATTTTAAAGGCAATGCGAAGTTCAGTACATGGTTGTATACCATCGCGATGAATACTACGAAGACCTTTTTACGGAAGGTAAAGCTGCCTGTTGATTCCCTGGATCATGTAAAGATCTCTGAAACTGTGGATAAACAACATAGCGGGAATGGCGCGGACCTGACAGAACAACGTTCCATGCAGCTGTTGATCAACCAGGCGATCGGGCTGTTAAGCCCGGAGGATGCAATCGTCATCACCCTGTTCTATAAGGCGGAGCAAAGCATTGAAGAAACCGGCCTTATTATGGGCCTCACGCCCAATGCAGTAAAAGTAAGACTGCACCGGGCGCGTTTAAGGCTAAAGGAAAAACTGGAGTTGTATTTTGCGAATGAGATAAAAGAAATTATACATTAATGTTTGAACTGCTTAAGTGAATTAATATGGCGCAACATTTTGATATAGAAAAACATTTACGGGAAGACCTGGAATTTAGCGCTCCATCTCCTGACTTTTCTAAAAAAGTAATGGGGGCTATTGAAGGCATGCGTATAGCGCCTCCATCCCGTACTTATATCAATAAGAAGGTGGTGTACGGCTTTGGACTGTTCTTCCTGTTGCTGATAGCGGCTGCCGTGGTCTGGGCGCTCGTTTCTTTTAACTGGTCTGCAGCCGGTAAATTTGTCTACGCTGTTGAACTTAGCAAACTTAATCCGAGCCAATACATTAATCATAAAACCCTGAATAGCCAGCTTTTTCTGAACATTTTGCTGGGCCTGATCTTCCTGGATAAATACTTCCTGAAGAGGTCCCTCCATTAATGGGTTGTTCCAGTATGGGATGGCTTTGGCTCCAGGCCGCTGCTGTATTGAAGATCTAAAGGAATCGGGATAGGGTTTTTAGTATCCATGATACCCGGTGTAAGGTAAGACAGCTTCAATTTAAAGTCTTCAATTTTATGCAGATATTCCAGGCGGAAGGGATAGAATCCTTTTTGCAGGGGTAATATGTATGAATCCGTGCGGTTGCTGTAAGAGCCTTTCCATCGTATCAACAGCTGATTGTTAAGGTAAAGTTTTGAGTCTTTATCTGCATCCAGGATAAACATGTAGTAGCCATCTTCTTTTGTCTCCAGCAGGCCATCAATAACGAGGGCGTAGTCTTTTTTCCGGGGTAGTTTATCCAAATCAAAATCTGCGGTGGTTGTACCTTCTTTCTCCGGTTTCAGATTCCGGAAATTGGCAGTGCTATCCCATTTTCCTTCGTAGTAAGCATAGTGAAAACCTCCTGGTTGGGTGTTCTTTGGTTTTGACAGGGGACTGAACGTTCTTGCTGCCGTGAAGTCAGCGGTCTTTATTTTATCATAGCGTGCCCTGTTGGTAAATTGTTTTACCGTGAGTTTGGCTGGGTTAGTAATCATGATCTCCGGCTGCACTTTTGCAGATGAAACGGTAGATTCAGTGCCGTCGAGCGTATAGTATGCCCTTGCGGTATCGCCAAAGTACCATACTTTAATGGGCTTATTTTTTGCAACAATGCCACTCATTGGATGAAATTCAATGAGCCCGTTATGCCACCCGTAGGAAAACTTCAGGCCATCGTAGATACTTTTGAACCTGACCGAACTATGTGTTTCATCGGGGTAATCAATATGTTTCCAGGCGAAGCCTGCAGGGGCCCATTTATGAAGAATGGTATCCATTGAGGCGATCTTCATACCTGCACCCTCTTTCCCTTCTCTGCCACTGATGAAGAGTGTAATATTCTGATCAGCTAAGGCAGGCAGTTTATCCGGTGCGATCTTCTGTATATAGCCGTTATCCCACCAAAGACTGGGATCCACTGCAATGTATGATTTAAAGGTTCGTGGCTCACTCAACAACGCATTTATCACAAAAAGGCCGCCCAGTGAATGTCCCCATAATGTATTATCGCCATTAGAGGGGTATTCTTTATTAATATGAGGTATCAGCTCATCTTTAATATAACGAAGGAAATTAGCGGCTCCTCCTGAGTTTTTCCAATCGTCCATATGCGTGGGGGTGAGATCTTTAACACGATCGATACCCATTACACTTACAATGATCGTTGGGGGCATGTAGCTTTCTCCTTCCAAAAACCGTTGCACTTTTGTGATGAGGCCTGTATTCCAGTTACCACCGTCGAGCACATACATCACATCGTATTTGTCAGCGCTTCCCGGTTTATAATTTTGAGGTACGAACACCTGGAAAAGCCGTTTTTCTTTTAAGACGTCTGAATTTAAGGAGTCCAGTCTTCCTACATCGAAGACTCTCCAAACAGTGTCTTGTGCCTTTACCAGGTTCAGCTTAGCGCTGATGATCATTAACAGGATAACAAAGGGAATAAACTTGATTTTCATTGCAGTTGTTTTCATGACGGTAGTGGTGATACCAAATATACTACCAATACAACAGCTTAACTAAAATATGCTGACAGATAAGGTGTTCTGTACGGCGGTAAGGTAAGCTAGTGTCCGATCACGGACGCCCGGCGTCCGGTTTTAGTTGGTTTTTTGCTTTTTTACGTTTTACTTTGTTCTCCATGGAAAAGAGAACCATCATTACCGTAAAGGACCTGGTGAAGCAATACGGGGATTTTACCGCTGTAAAAGGGATCAGCTTCGAGGTGTATGAGAACGAGATCTTCGGCCTGCTGGGGCCTAACGGGGCGGGTAAATCCAGTACCCTGGAGATCATAGAGACCCTGCGTGACAAGACCTCCGGACAGGTGATCGTAGACGGTTTTGACCTGGACAAAGACCCGGAAAGCATTAAAAACATCATAGGCGTACAGCTGCAAAGCTCAGGCTATTATCCTAATCTGAACCTGACAGAGCTGATCGCCCTGTTCAGCGGACTGTATAACCAGCCCGTAGACGCAAAAGACCTGCTGGCCCGCTTTAACCTGGAGGACAAGGCCCATGCGAAATACAAGGAGCTGTCCGGTGGCCAGAAACAGCGCTTTTCCATCGCCACTACCCTTATCAACCGGCCTAAGATCATTTTCCTGGATGAGCCTACTACCGGTCTGGACCCCCAGGCCAGGCGCAATCTGTGGGAACTGATCCAGCAGGTAAGGTCGCAGGGTACTACGGTGGTGATCACCACCCACTATATGGACGAGGCGGAATTCCTGTGCGACCGCTGCGCGATCGTGGATAAAGGCGAGATCATTGCCCTGAACTCCCCGGATGTGCTGATAGACAAACTGGTGGCAGGAGGTTTTGAGCGGAAGAAGGAAGTGAAGAAGGCCAACCTGGAGGATGTGTTCCTGCACCTGACAGGAAGGGAGTTAAGGGAAGAATAAGCAATCGCTCCTACTCATAAACGCAATACTCATGGAGGACTTACAATATCCCATTGGCCGGTTCAAATCCCCGGACACTGTCACGGACGTTCAACTGAAAGGGTATATCAACGATATACGCCATTTACCTAACCTGATAGAAATTGCGGTGCAGGGCCTGGATGCCTGGCAGTTGGATACGCCTTACCGCCCCGGTGGGTGGACCGTGCAGCAGGTAGTACATCACCTGGTAGACAGCCATATGAATGCGCTTACCCGTTTTAAATGGGCATTGACAGAAGATGCGCCGGTTATCAAACCTTATAACGAAGCCGCCTGGGCTAATTTGGCGGATGTTCGCCATACCCCGGTGAATGTGTCTGTTACTATACTATATGGCCTGCACACCCGCTGGGTAAACCTGCTGGAGCATCTGACGCCGGAGGAGTGGGAGCGGACCTTCATACATCCGGAAAGTGGGAAGACCCTGGGGCTCAAAACCGTTGCGGCGACGTATGCGTGGCATGGGATGCATCACCTGGCGCATATCGTTAATTTGAAGGAGCGGGAGAATTGGTAAACTTCAAACTATTTATACATGGCTTCTTTAGATTGGAAACTGCTGCATTCGGAGTATATCCACAAAAGTGACTGGCTTACTGCACGTAAAGACCGCTGCCTGACGCCAGCAGGCAAGATAGTAGATCCTTATTATGTTTTAGAATATCCCAACTGGGTAAATGGGCTTGCCATTGCGGAAGATGGTAATGTGGTGATGGTACGGCAATACCGTCAGGGTTTCGGGAAAACGTTCCTGGAAATTCCCGGTGGCGCAATGGACCCTACGGATGCTTCGCCGGAAGTAGCGATGCGGCGGGAGCTGCTGGAAGAAACAGGATATGCTTTTGACCAGGTCATAGCATTGGGGGATATCTGTCCGAACCCGGCCTCCAGTAATAATGTTACCTATATGTTCCTGGCTACCGGCGGTAAAAAAGTGCAGGAGCAAAAGCTGGATCAGAATGAAGAGATAGAGATCGTGATCATCAGCATGGAGGAGCTGAAACAGCTGCTGAAAGCCAACGGGATCAGGCAGGCGCTGCATGTTACCTGTATCTATTATGCACTGCAGCACCTGGAAACTACATCGCTTCCGCAACAATAAAGAAGCTGCCGCAAACCAGTATCAGATCATCTTTATGGGCGTGTAAACGGGCTGATTGCAAGGCCTGCTGCACTGTTTCGTATGCATGTCCTTTCAGGCCGTGACGGCTGGCCATTTCCGCGAGCGCATGTTCGTCCAGCGCGCGGGGGATCTGTGCTTTGCAGAAGTAGTAGGTGGCGGTCACCGGGAGCAGGGAGAGTACGTTATCGATGGCTTTGTCTTTTACAAAGCCTACTACGATGTGCAGTTTCTGATAAACAGTATGACGCAACTGTTGAATGATCTCGGAAATACCGGCTTCGTTATGGCCTACGTCGAGTATAGTAAGGGGTTGCGTGCTGACCACTTCCCAGCGGCCACGCAGGCCGGTCAGCTTTCTTACATGCGCAAGACCTTCATGAATGGCTTGCTCAGATATTTCCCACTGTTGTTGCTGTAATATTTTAACGGCGCTTAGTACCGTCATCACGTTCTTTTCCTGGTACTGGCCTACGAGGTCAAGGGAGATGTGCTTCAGGTCCTGTTGTGGCTTATGCCTGGGAACAATGCCCAGTTTCAGTCCGGCGGCCGGTTTGGCAGGTGTGAGGCTGCTTTCCTGGATCAGCCATTGCTGATCGGCAAAACAGACAGGCGCTTCCATGGCGGCTGCTTTTTCGGTGAACACCTGCTGTACTTCAGGCTGTGTTTCGCCGATCACTACCGGGATGCCTTTCTTGATAATGCCTGCTTTTTCTGCTGCAATTTCGGGCAGGGTGTTGCCCAATATATGCATATGATCGTAACTGATATTGGTGATCACGGAAAGCTCGGGCGTAATGATATTCGTGCTGTCCAGGCGGCCGCCCAGGCCCACTTCGATGATGGCGATATCTACCTGTTCGAGGGCGAAGTAATGGAAGGCCATGGCCACGGTGAGCTCAAAGAAAGAAGGCTCCAGGGTGCTGACGGCATTCTTCATCTGTTCTACGAATTCAACGACGAAGCTTTCGGACACCATTTGTCCGTTAACGCGGATACGTTCCCGGAAATCTTTGAGGTGAGGAGAGGTGTAGAGACCTGTTTTATAACCGGCCTGCTGCAGTACTGCGGCCAGCATATGGCTCGTGGAGCCTTTGCCGTTAGTGCCGGCTATGTGCACTGATTTGAATTTATCCTGCGGGTTGCCCAGGAGTTTACATAACTCCAGGGTGTTGTAGAGGTCGTGTTTTAATGCTACGGCGCCTACCCTGGTGAACATGGGAAGGTGCTGGTAGAGGTAATCGACTGTTTGCTGATAATTCATCCTTGAATAATTAATAATCGTTCAGGCCAACATTGCTCTGCAAATATTATTAATTATTCATTATTCACTAATAATTATTTGGTAGGAGGACAATCTACCTGGTGCCGTTGTTTGCGGAACAAACCTCCGCCACCGTCACGCTCACCGCGTTTGAAGCGGATGGGCACTACCCGCAGGGCTACGAAAGCGTCTGCATGGTTGAGGTTTGAGCGCATGAGGTTGGAGAAGATACTGGAAGAGCCGATAATGAGCGGCCCGGCACGGAAGCCTACACCAGCATCGGCCTGGCCGAAGCGGTTGAGCACAATAGGAAGGTATGCGCCAAAATGTTTGCTGTCGAAACGGGGCGTTACCTGCAGCTGTGTGATCACGTAGTTCTTGCTAACATCGCTTTGTCCGGAGAACAGGCCGATAACAGCGTTGGCACTCAGGAAGAAGCGGCCGTCGATATTATAGTCGCCGCTCAGGTGGAGGGCGGTAGGAAGGGCCATGAAAAAGCCATCATAGGTAGTGATGGGTGTAAAGTTCTGGATCACACGGCGGTAATAGACACGCAAGTCTTCATTTTTCTTACGTGTGATGGAGTCTGGATTAATGCTTTCGGTACGCAGATCGAGGTCTCTGTTGACTTGTGATTTTTTATAGAAGATGCCGCCGATGTCTGTAACGGAAGCTCCTAAACGAAATTTATAAGTGTCGGCATCCGGGTTCCAGGAATCGGAGTCGTAACCGCCGAAGCCATCGCCATCGGGACGGTATTCGTAGATCACGCCGATGTCTGCACCTATACCGGGATTACCGGTCAGTTTGAGGAAGTTCCCGGCGTTGGTCGGGCCCCAGGTGTCCAGGTCTTCGTTATAGGCAGATTTGAGCGTACCGGTGCTGATAGCAGCATCGCGGCGGTTGTTCATGATGAAGGTAGCATCATTCACTACACCGTATCCGGCGGCGGTGCCGCTCAGGTATTTAAGGGTGAGGCCTGCTTTCCAGCGGCTGGTCACATCGTCTTTGATCACGCGGGAGTAGGTGAGGCCTATCTCATTCCAGCTGTGAAAAAATACGCTGGCATAGTCTACGGAAAAATTCTTTCCTACGAAGCGCGGGTTAGGATAATCGATACCGAAGAAGTTGGCGATCACGGTTTCCACGTTACCTGCGTTGGCGATGCCGCGTACGCGCCAGGTAAAGGCTACTGCCTGTTTTTCATCGATAGAATAGAGTACGGAAGGCATCATCACTTCGCCCATGGCCCAGCCGTACTGGCGGCCGGTGGAGGCAGTGTCCAGGAAATAGTCCTGGCCGCGTACCCATTTATCGGGAGGGCTGAACAGGTTGGATTTAGGAATACTGGCGTAGGTGTTGCCAGCTTTAACGTCTACTCCAATGATGTTAACATCCCATTTGTACCTGGATCCTGCAGCAGATGCAGGATTGGTTAATACGCCATAAATGCCCGCATAGTGACTGGTATGGTATCCGGCAAAAGACTGGGCCTGCGTATATTGTAACGATAACAGCAGACCTAAAGTGGCAATAAAAATTTTTCGCATAGTATTATTCTGGGCTATGACGCATCTTCACCGTTCGCTCTCTCCTGTGATCGTGATCTTAATATAACAGATGTATTGTCCTCTTATTGTACTTTGAAATAAAATCTTATGGTTCCAAACTGCTCTTCCGGGGCATCAGGGCTCGCATTGTACTTGATCTCCCGGGCGGCTCTTTTGGCAATCTCGATAAGGGTTGGGTCATTGAGTGTAGAGCCGCGGAGGCTATGGGCAGCGCTGACTACGTTACCTTGCCTGTCGACCTTTATGTTAACGGCTATATAACCGGTTTCATCTCCTTCGTAAGTGGGTTGTGGCCTGCTAATCAGGTTACGTCCACGCAGGCGGAAATCACTGCGGCCACCGCCTAATCCGCCACCCGTATAACCGCGGGCGTTAGGGTCTCCATTAATGTCACCACGGTCGCCGGGGCGGCCGGTGTTACCTTCTCCGGCGGAGTTATTAGAACCATTTGCGTTATTACCGCTATTAGCACCGTTCATATTCTTGAAGGCGTCTTTAGGCACTTCCGCCCTAGGCTTGGGGGCAGGCGGTGTGGGCGCAGGAGGAGCGGTTGTGTTGTTCCTTCTTGTAACTTTTTCTGGTTTAGGTTCCAGGTTCTTAGGCGGTTCCTTCGGCTGCTCTACCGGTTTTTCCGGTTGCCTGATCTCAGGAGCCTCTTCATCGTCCTGGGTAGCAATATCCTGTGTGGAAGCCGCGTCCTGCGTAGGAGCCGGCTCATTTTGCGGAGCGGCGGCTGCAGGGGCGGCATTGCTGGGCGGGTTAGGATTGAGCGGCTGTACATCGCCCATGCCATCGTCGGAGGTACCCAGGTTCACTTCCATGCCCAGGTCCTGGTCAGGAGGGGGCGGCGGAGCAGAAAAACCAGCAAACAGCAGTCCGAGCAGCAGTAGTGCATGTACGCCAATCGTTGTACCAAGTGCTGTTAAATTCTTCTGAGTATTCCGCTCTTGCATAATGATCAAAAATAATATTTTTCTTGACTATTTAAATATTTCATATGCGAACCGTAGTATAGTTCCACCTACCACCAGCAGGAAAAATCTGCGAACCAGGCTGTTACCTTTCAATATAGCCAAACGCGCACCAAAAAATGAGCCAGTCAGGTTTGCCGCCGCCATTGCCAGGCTTACCGGCCATAAAATATGCCCGTGAAGGGCAAAATAAAGGATGGCCGCTATGTTGGTGGCGAGGTTCACCACTTTGGCGTGAGCGCTGGCGTGTAAGAAATCAAAGCCCATCAGGCTGATAAAGGCCAGGATCAGAAAGCTGCCGGTTCCGGGCCCGAAAAAGCCGTCGTAAAAGCCAATTACTCCTCCAATAACGGCGCCCCACACCCATGTATTGCCTGCGGGCAGGAAGGCCTCCTTTGTCTGCTGACCGAAATCCTTTTTAAACCAGGTATATATCGCTACGGCAATGAGCAGGCAAAGCATAACGGGCTTGAGGAACTGGTTGGGGAGGTAAGTCACCAGGGAGGCCCCCAACATGGCGGCAAAGAAAGCCGTGACAGCCGTTACCGTCAGCAGGCCGCGGTTAAAGCTCACCTTTTGGGCGTATTGCCAGGCTGCCATACTAGTGCCTGAAAATGAAGGTATTTTGGTGGTGCCGAGCAGTGTAGCCACCGGGTATTGCGGAAAGGTAAAGAGAATGGCGGGTGTCTGGATCAATCCGCCGCCGCCAACAATGGCGTCTATAAAACCTGCGCAAAGCGAGAAACAGCAAAGCAGGATGAGGTCGGTTGTAATCACGGGCGCAAAATTACCTTTTTTAAGGGAATGATCTATGCCGCGGAGAGGCGTTTATTGAGGTACCAGAATCCCGCTGCCGTAACCAGTGAACATGCTGCTACAATATACCACCAGTAAGCAAAGCCAAGATATTGTACAATATTGGTGCTTAAAGTGGGTGAGATGACCTGCGCCACTGAGAATGCGACGGTGTACAGGGACGCGTACTGGCCACGGTTGTGGTCTGCACTGCGGCTGGTCCAGAAGGTGTTCATAAAAGGCACGGTCATTATTTCGCTGACGGTGAACAGGAGTATGAACAGAATGGCTACTGCGACTGCAGGTGGAAGGAGGTTGAAACTCAGGTAGGCCAGGCCGTTTACCAGTACCCCTCTCCAGATAAAGTCCAGCGGTGCTTTTTTCCCTTCCAGCTTGTACACCGTCACCATTTCCAGCACGGCGATGAGCAGGCCGTTCAGGCCTATTGTCATCCCCACAAAGAGCTCCGGCATGTGAATAACGGTCTTAAAATATAAGGACACCAGGGAACTCAACTGGAAAAAGAACATGGCATACATGCATACCAGCACGATGAAAAACACATAGGGACCGTCTTTGTAGGCCGGAGGCCCCTTGACAACAACAGGGCTACCGGCAGCGGGTTTCACTGTTTTTACGGGAGGCATTACTATGCGCATCAACAGGGCGGCAATGATGCAGGTAAGTCCGTCAGCCCAGAACAGGAAACGGTAGCTGATGGCCGCCAGTATACCACCCAGTGCAGGACCTACGGAGAAGCCCAGGTTGATGGCTAAACGATGCAACGAGTAAGAGCGCGTGCGGTTTTCGGGGTTGCTG
>Ga0209758_1003111_pt1 | contig 15672 bp, 7 predicted proteins | sample AraplaMF_Col_mMF_FD_184258 | JGI IMG/M metagenome (GOLD analysis project Ga0209758, IMG submission 184258) | Arabidopsis root microbial communities from the University of North Carolina, USA - plate scrape MF_Col_mMF (SPAdes) (version 2) | ecosystem: Host-associated > Plants > Roots > Endosphere ... | reverse complement strand
GCCGGGCGGGCAATAGCAGGCGGGGAAACCGCGCCGGCCGGGTGCGACGGCACCGCCGCGGCACACCAGATTGCTGCCGCAGACGCCACCGGGACCGGCCTGCCAGGGCGGACAACTTCCCTCATCCCAGAGGCACTCGCCGACATCTTCCGCCCAGACGAAGCCGCGCGGACAAACCAGCGGCTCCGTGAGATAGACCGGGCGCCGGCACGAAGCGCCGGTCCAGTAGCCGCCGATTTCGCGGCAACTGGCGACGGCGGAATCATAGCGCGGGCGCTGCTGAATTGGCGCGGCCACCGCGACGGCGCTGCCCAGCGGCGCGTTACGCCAGTGGCTGCTGTTCTCCAGCTCCTGGCCGAACGAGGCCACCACGGTCGCCGCGCCATTGACGTTGAGCAGGAAGCGATCGGTTTCGCGGTTGCGGAACTGGACGAAGTCGGTGCCATCGACCGGCTCGAACGTCCAATGCGTTTCGGTGGCGTCGGGCGATGCCGGCATCGCCCGCGGCTTGCCGTTGGAATCGGCGAGATAGGTGCCCTTCCACTTGTTCCTGATCCGCACGAATGGCGTGCCGCCCACGGCCTCGAACGTCCATTGCGCGCTGTCCCAGGCCGGCTTCGCGGCGACGACCTCGATCGTGCCCGACGCCTGGCTGTTGAGAAACTTGCCGCTGTCGATGCGCGAGCTCAACCGATGGACGCCGCTGAGCTGGAATTGCTCGACCGGTGAAACCTGCGGCAACGGATCGGCGGCAACCTGCTGCGGCTGCGCTGCTGCCGCGACGGGCGGCGGCGGTGCAGGCGGCGGCGCCAGGACGACGGCGGGAGGTGGAGGCGGCGTCACGACCTGCGGGGCGGGCGGCGCGACAGGCGCCTGCGCGATCGGCTGCTGGCCGCCCGGCGGCGGCGCGACCACGCCGGCCGCGGCTTCGCCGACATCGACGACGCGCGGTTCAGGTGACGCAACAAAGGCATAGAGACATTTCTCGGCATCGTCGGTCACGATCCAGGCATGGTTTGCAAAGGTCGGCTGCCTGAAGACGTTGCCGGGCTCGACGATGCCGTAGAATTTGCGATCGCCGTCCTGGTCGATCCAGTAGATGCGGCGCTTGTCGGCGGAGCGGTTCTGAAATGAAAGCTCGGTCGCTGCAGTCGACGGGGACGACTTCAGCGCCTTTTCGCTGCTGCAATCCGGTGCGGACTGGGCAAATGCTGCTTGTGGCGATGCCGAGACAACCAGTGCGGAGAAGACAACCGAAAACGAACGAAGAAAGGATCGCAGCATGCCGGCACCCCAAAAAGCGAATGAAATATTCGTTTTAGCAATCAGGCCGCTCGACGACCGTGCCGCACAGCCCAAATTTGCGCAAAAGATCACGTAAACGGCGCCTCAAGCGTCCGCATCATCAATTCTGATTATGTCCGGCCAATTCGCTGGCGGGCGGCCGGTGAGCTCAAACGTCCTGAGCGCTTTCGCCGCGAACCACCGATAGTCCCCCCAGCAAATTGACGACATCAGTTTGCCGCTGGCAACCGGTTTTCTCCAGCACGCCCCGAACCTGGACACGAACGGTATTCGGCGAAACGCCGTTGTCGCCCGCAAGTTCGTTGACTGTTTTGCCGGCGGCAAGGCCGCGGGCGACGCGGGCTTCGGCCGGCGTGAGATCGAACAGCGACATCACCAATTCCACCGGCGGCGAACTCGGCGCCGTGACCGGCATCAGGATGAAAACGGCGCTGCTGCGGGCAAAGATATCGCGCGCGGAAAAACGGATCGGCACGACATGGCCGACCATCAGTGCATCGGTCATCGCGTCACGGACCGGAAACGACCGGACACCGCCATTGTCGTTCCGCGCGATGCGGGCGAGCGCCTCAACGAGCAGATCGTCCGCCTGCCCATCCATCAGCTTGATCCTGTCCCCGGCGCGCCAATGCACGTGGTTGACGAGGTTCTCGATCAAGCTGTTGGCGGCGAGCACCTTGCCGCAGTCGTCCAGCACCATCGCGGCCAGGCCGAGCGCCGCCAGCGTCTGGCTGGCGGCCTCGGCCCGCGCCAGGTGAAGTCGCGCCGCCAACACCGCGGTGCGGGCAAAATGCGGGCGCAGCGTGTCCAGTCTTTGAATGGCATCGGCGCCGGCCGGCCCCTGGGCGGCGGTGCGGGACAGCACGATCGAGACCGCCTCCCCGGTGGGTAGCCCAATGGCGGTCGCGGCCCCCCACCACAGACCGATCTTGCGCCAGTTGTCGCGATAGATCGGCTCCTCCTCGAGCTGGGCCTCCGTGCACAAGTCGAGGTCGCGCACGAAGCCGAGATGACGCGTCTTGTGGATGCGCGACATGATATCACCGCGCCAATACCAGCCGCCGGTGACGAACCGCTCGGCGATCTCGCGCGAATTCTTCGACGCCGTCCATGCGGTGACGTCGGGATTGGTGACAAAGACCGTGGCGCCGGCGGATGCGGATATCTTCGACGTGTCCCGCAGGACCTCCGGCCAGAGTTCAGGAACGAAGCCGCATTCATAGATGCGGTCGATCAGGTCGGAGTCCGTCGACTGACTTTCCACGCGTTCTCCTCCCAACCGCAGGCAGGTCGCCGCTACGGGTTGGTGCTCCCAGACAAGGACCTTGATGGAGGATCGGCGCAGGCGCCACAACCGAGGCGGGATGCTGTGACGCATGGGTTGCGGCAAATCGCGGCATTGACTGCGGTACCTGCACCACCGGGCTCAATGGTGGTCGTCTATCTTCCCTTTGAGCTGGCGGTCGAACTTTCGTCCTGGGGTCTGAACCGCAGACCTTTCTTAAGCCCCCGTTTCTGGCGGGAGCGCGAGCGCGACTCTCGATCGCCGAAGCCAATTCGTCATGCGGCGATATAGGGCGATAGGCGAGTGGCAAGAGGGACCGGCGGCCAAACCCGGCGCGTCAGCGGCTGATTCTCATATTTCGTTACCGGTCGGCATGGCTGGCCCTTCGAGGGTGCCATGGGTTAGGCTAACCAGCCCCGGACTTCGATGACGGCATCAGCGAAGGCTTGGGGGGCTTGCTGCGGGAGGTTGTGACCGGCATCGACGACATGATGTTCGTGAGGCCCGACGAACATGCCCGCATGATCTGCGGTCCCTCCAGGTTTGAGAGGATCCGTAGCCCCGTCGATCGTCACTGCCGGCACGGTAATCACGGGTTTCTTGGTCAAGCGGTCTTCGAGCGGTCGCATAGCGTCATCGCCCGCCTCCAGACCGAACATCCAACGATAGCAGTGGATCACGACGTCAACGAAGTCAGGATTTTCGAACGAGTTCGCGGATCGGGCGAATGTCGCATCATCGAAATGCCAGCCGGGCGACCACTCGCTCCACAGGATCCGGCACAGATCGCGGCGATGGGCCGATAGGCACTCACGGCCTCGCTCGGTCTGAAAGAGATGCTGATACCAGGCGACACGTTCAAGAGAGGGCGAGGAAGGGTGTCGTTGTGCCCCAACGTCGATCACATCGTAACCGGCGTATGACACAAGACCGCCGGTCCGGTCGGGCCACAGCGCCGCCGCAACGCAGGAGGCGTTGCCGCCCCAATCGAAGCCGCCGAGGATAGGTCGCACCAACCCAAGAGCATCGGCGAACTGGACGATGTCGGAGCCTCGGGCGGCTTGTTGCCCGCTCCTTAAGCCATCCCTGGAGAGAAACCGGGTCGGACCGAATCCGCGCGCGAACGGGACAAGGACCCGCGCTCCCCTTTGCGCCAGGATCGGAGCCACTTCATCGAATGCGTGCACATCGTACGGAAAGCCGTGCGAGAGGATCACCGGCCAACCGTCACTTGGACCGTACTCGACATAGGCAATCCGTAGGATAGCGGTCTCGATGCTTTTCAGCGACTGACCGATCATGAACAACCTATTTGCATTTTCTGAAGACGTCCCGTCCGGCGCCGTAGAAGTTGAAAGTTCTCACTTCAGCGTCGCTCGCCCCGCACCGCGGCGATGAAGGCCCGAAGGTCTGCCAACATCAATTCTGGTTCTTCCAAAGCAGCGAAGTGCCCGCCTCTCGGCATGTCAGTCCAATGGACGACGTTGTAGGTCTTTTCGGCAAACGAGCGAGGTGGCGGTATGAAGACCGGATCTGGGAAAGCCGCGACGCCGGTCGGCACCTGAATGCGCGCGCCGGCTGGGAAAACTTGAGACCCCTCAAGCCGCTTTCCATGATAAATCCATGTTGCGGTGACGAACGACGATGTCGCCACGTACAGCATGATATTGGTGAGCAACTGCTTCTCCGAGAACTTGCTCCAGATGTTCGGGCTACCGTCAGCCGTCTTTGGCAGATCGGACCATTTGCCGAATTTTTCGAGTATCCAGGCGGCCGCACCCACCGGGCTATCGGCCATTGCCACGCCCAAGGTCTGAGGGCGGGTTTCCTGCTGGTGGTTATATCCGCTTTCCCAGTCGGCGAGAGCATCCCTTCTGATGACGAATTCACGTTCCTCTGCGGTGGTCGGCACAACGTCCGCCGCGTGCAGATTGACCATGTTGAGGTGGATGCCGAGCAAGGCGTCTGGTCGGTCATGAGCCATCCAGGCTGCAATACCATGCCCCCAGTCCCCGCCCTGAACGACGAAAGGTGAATGCCCGAACAGCCGGACCATGAGTCCGTGCATGAGCGCGCCGGCACGGCGGCAACCGATGACGCCGGTGATTGGCCTTGAGAATGCAAATCCCGGAAGCGAGGGGACGACGACATCATGTCCGTCGGCAGCAAGGGGATCGAGCAGTTGCTCGAACTCCAGATACGAGCCCGGCCAGCCGTGGAGAAGGAGAACCGGCGGCTTCGAGCCGTCACCCTGCTTATGCAGGAAGTGAATCGTCTCTCCCTCCACCTCAGTCGTGAAGTTCGGCAAATCGTTCAAATGTCGCTCCACGTCTCGCCAGTCGAACTCGTTCAGCCAGAATGCGACGAGACGTTTCAGGTCGCCGACGCCCACTCCGGCCGACCACCCGCCCACGTCTGGAAGTTGAGTCCAATCATAGCCCGCAGTCTTGGCCGCAATGGCTCCGAGCCGTTCATTCGGTATATTGATCGTGTAGCGAGCGACCATGACTCCTCCTGATTCAGAGGGTTCAGCGCGCCACCTGCCCCAACGGCATTTGCGCCCCATCCTTCAACGCGTGTACCCATTGATCCTTTCCACGCAAAAGTGGAATATCAGCATGAGAATGTTTAGGATCTCTCGGCGCGAAGGACCTTTGCATGGAGCGCGCAAATGGCCTTTTCCCCGGATTGGGGCGGTGATCTGGAGGTGTTCACGCTTGTCGTCGACGCGGGAAGTTTTTCCGCGGCTGCCCGGCGTCTCGATCTTGCGCCCTCATCGATCGCGCGGGTCATCGATCGGCTGGAGGAGCGGCTCGGAGTTCGGTTGATACTGAGGACCACTCGGTCACTGACGGTCACGCCCGAGGGATCGACATATCTTTCAGCCGCAAGACGCATTCTCGCTGACGTCCAAGAAGCCGAGAAGTTGGTCTCGAACCAAGGTTCGCCGCGAGGTCGCCTGCGCGTGAGCACTTCGATTCTTTATGGTCGCATGTTCCTGGTACCGGTCCTGGGCGATTTCGTTCGTCGATATCCTGACATATTGCTCGATATCAGCCTGACCGACACAGTTGTCGATATTGCGGGAGGGCAGGCGGATGTGGGAGTCCGGTTCGGCCCGCTTCCTGATGGATCCCTGACCGCTCGCAAGCTCGGGGAAACTCGCAAGGTGATTGTTGCTTCGCCCGATTACCTCGCCCGACGCGGGTCACCGCAGGTCCCCGAAGATTTGCTGACACATGATTGTCTGGGATTCAACTTCAGGCGCGCCGCACCCACCTGGCCCTTTCTTAAAGACGGCCGCGAATATTCGTTGACGATCAAGGGTAGCGTCGAGGCGAACAACGGAGAAACACTCGGTCAGCTCGCCGCGGAGGGCGTCGGCGTTACGCGAGTTGGAGCGGAGACTGTTCAGGACCAAATTCGATCCGGAGCGCTCGTGCCGTTATTGGAACAATTCAACCCCGGCGACGTCGAGGAGATCAATGCGGTGTTCGTAGGCGGCGCTCATACCCCGGTTCGGGTTCGATGCTTCGTGGATTATCTGGTGGAGGCGCTCCGTCAGGCGGTCAGTCCGCGCGGTCGCCATGCTTCGGTCCAGCTCACGCATACGAACGAATGAAATCCGAAAGAACGATGCGCGGTCCCGGCGAGGTCATTGGAAACAGAATCAACCCAGGTAGAGGACACGATGGGCTCCAGCAAGAAGAGGGCACTGCACTGGCGGACGGCACTCATACACGCGGACGCTACGCCACACGCTGCATTCAACGCCCTGGCACCAGCAGTGCACCGGGGGTCGACGGTCATTTTCCAGCGGCTGGCGGACGCGCGGGACGACTGGCGGTCGGACGCCGGTTACACCTACGGACTGTATGGCACGCCGACGACCCGTGAACTCGGGTTGCGGATCGCCCAGCTTGAGGGCGTGATGCGCACCTTGCTGGTTCCCGGCGGCCAAGCAGCGCTCGCGTTGGTCTATTTTTCCTACTGCACAGCCGGTTCACACGTGTTGGTGCCCGAGAACGCCTATGGTCCCAGCCGTGAGTTGGCCAGAGGGTTGCTTTCTGGTCTGGGCATCGACGTCGAAGCCTATGACCCTCTCATCGGCATCGGGATCGCAGGTCTTCTCCGGCCCAACACGGCGCTCGTGTGGTGCGAAAGTCCCGGCTCTATCACGATGGAGGTGCAGGACGTTCCTGCGATCGTCCGCGCTGCCCACGCGCGAGGTATTGCCGTCGCGCTGGACAACACTTACGCCGCCGGACTCCTGTTCGACGCCTTCGCTCACGACATCGATGTCAGCATACAAGCTCTGACCAAGTACGTTGGAGGTCACAGCGATATCCTGTTAGGGTCCGTGTCGGCCCGCGATGAAGCCGCGTACGAGCGGATCGGGCGCGTGCATCGCCTACTTGGTATGGCCGTCTCGCCCGACGATTGTGCGCTCGCCCTGCGGGGGTTGCAGACCCTCGGGGTCAGGTTGGAGCGGCTTGAGCGAACGGCGCTTGCCGTCGCGGAGTGGCTCGTTGGGCGAGCGGAGGTGGAAGTCGTGCTGCATCCGGCGTTACCCGGTTGCCCGGGGCATGACATATGGAAGCGTGATTTTTCGGGATCAGCGAGCGTCTTCTCTATCGTGGTTGACGCGAAATGGGATGAGAACCGCGTCACGCGTTTCGTTGAGGCGCTCCGCCTGTTTCGCCTCGGGTTCAGCTGGGGTGGCGTGACAAGCCTCGTGATGGCTTATCCCCTGCTGCACCGGCCCTCGCTCAATTATGGCCCGCGCGTTATCCGCTTTAACGTCGGCCTGGAGGAGGCCTGCGATTTGATTTTCGACTTGGACCAGGCCTTCGAAGTCGCCTCGGCAAGGTAAGGATCCTAAAGCGCACACGACCTGTTTTGCAGGCGAGTCTGTCGGAGTTGGCGGGATGGGATTTGAACTATGACCTACGGCAACGAACGGACCAAGAGCTTCTTTGCGCACGCGCTGAAGTCGGGTGAATTGAAACGTGCCGCGTGATTTCCTTCACGACCATCCGCAATCGGCGGACCTGTGACGCAGATCGTACCCGTCGGTGTCCGGAATTCATCACAATCGCAGGAAATGGGCCGCCATTGATAATCTGGGTAATTTGACGATCGCGCGAGGGCTCGCAGCCGCTGGCCGGGACGTCATGCCGCCGCCGGAAGCCAGACTCATCATCACCTGTTCTCCGCACCGTGCGTGGCACGGAGGGCGAATATGTCCTTTGCTGCGAACAGGCCGTTGAGCGCGGCCGGGAAGCCGGCATAGACGGCCATCTGCATGATGACCTCGGTGATCTCTTCACGGCTCAGGCCGACGTTCAGGCCGGCCTCGATGTGAACCTTGAGCTGAGGGCTGGCATTGCCGAGCGCGGTTAGCGCGGCAATGGTCGCGATCTCGCGGGCCCGCAGATCGAGGCCGGGGCGGGAATAGATATCGCCGAAGGAGAACTCGATCACATAGCGCGCGAAATCAGGCGCGATGTCCGCCAGCGCCGTGATGACGTCATGCCCGGCCTTGCCGTCGATCTCATCGAGTGCCCGCCGCCCGCGCTCGAGCCGGCTTTCTTGCGGCGAGAAGCCCGGGGCGGGGGGTGCGCATGCGGGCTGAGCCTGTGCTGTCGTGGACTGCGTCATGATTCCTGCTCCTTGTTCTCTTGCCGGCGTAGCCGGCAATCTTGGTATCGAGAACGACAAGGCAGGCTTGCAGTTCGGCAGCGTGGGCATGGACGGCCGCACGGTGGCGCTCCAGAAGCTCGCGACGCTCAGCCTCGGTGCCGGCGCCGCGCTCCCGCAGTGCTGCGTAGCGCAGCATGTCCCGGATCGGCATCCCGGTCGTCTTCAGACGCCCGAGAAACTCGATCCAGGTCAGGATCGATGCGTCGTAATCCCGATGGCGCGATGGGTTGCGGTCAGCATAGGGCAGCAGCCCGATCCGCTCATAGTAACGAATCGTATGTGCTGTCAGTCCCGAGCGTTTCGCCAGTTGACCAATCTTCATGAGCACCCTTCTCGATCGACGCAACGGAGGCTAAGGGTTCGAGCGCGCTCTAAGTCAAGAGGAAATCGCGTCACGGAGATTCGAGCACCGGAACACTGCCTCCGGCGGGGCATCGCTGCGATTTGGAACAGGCAAATGGACGAACAAGGTCTGTTCGCCGCTCGGGGAAATGAGCCTGCCTTGCGACCGCCAGGCTCGAAGCCAATTCATTTTCGGCAATGGCAGGGAGGGGCCCGATGATGCCGATGCCTCAACCGCCGGCGCGGCCCTGCACACGCCGCTCCGCCAGGAAGATCGCCGCCTCGCCATTGCTATTGCCTGCCTTGCCGATCGCCGGCTGATCGTGCTGGCCGGCGTGCTCCGCCAGTGGCACCGTCAGCCGGCAGAGCAATCCCTCGGGCCGCCAATCGAAACTGGCGCGGCCGCCGAGCTGGGTCTCGATGCTGGCGATCACGCTGCGGGTACCGAAGCCGCGCGAGGCCGGCACCGTCACGTGGGGGCCGTCGTTTTCCTCCCACTCCAGCTCCACCATGTCGCGCTCGAGCTGCCAGTTGACCGCGATCCGCCCCTCGAGCGCGGAGAGCGCGCCGTATTTGGCGGCGTTGGTGGCGAGCTCGTGCAGCGCCAGCGCGATGGTCTGCGCCGTCGCCGGCGTCAGCTGCACCCTGGGGCCGGTCACGGCGACGCGGTCCTCCCGGGTGGCGAACGGGGCGAGCTCTTCCTCGATCAGCCCGGTGAGTTCGGCGCCTTCCCAGCTCGACAGCGACAGGATGGTGTGAACGCGGGCCAATGCGGCGATGCGGCCTTCCACCGCCCGGCTGTAGGCCTTGATGTTGTCGGCGCGGGTCAGCCGGACGATCGACTGCACCAGCGCCAGCGCATTCTTGCCGCGGTGGTCGACCTCGCGCGACAGCAGGTTCTGGCGCTGCTCGGCGCGCTTGCGCTCGGTGATGTCGACGGTGACGCCGCTGACCCGGACCACGCGGTCGTTGCCGTCGACGCTGGCGGCGGCGGTGCCGATGCACCAGCGGATCTCGCCGCTCGGTCGGCGAATGCGGAATTCGGTCTCATAGGCGCGCGAGCCGTTGGAGAAGTGCTCGACCACCTTGGCGAGGCCTTCGACGTCCTCCGGCATCAGCAGTTCCCGGACGGTCTCGGGGTTGACCACGAAGGTCTCGGGATCGACGCCGAAGATGCGGTACTGGCCCTCATCCCAGATCCAGTCGCCGCTCAGCCAGTCCCAGTCCCACGAGCCCATGTTGCCGGCGGCAATCGCCAGGCTGCGGCGCTGCTCGCTCTCCAGCAGCCTCGCGGTGGAGGCCTCGAGCTCGGCGGTGCGCGCCCGCACCCGCTCTTCCAGTTCGCTGTTGAGGCGCTCGAGCTCGCGCGTCTTGCGATACAGCTCGGCGAACACCTTGACCTTGGCGCGCAGCACTTCCGGAATCACCGGCACCGGCACGTAGTCGACCGCGCCCATCGCGTAGCCGCGCAGATGGTCGATGTCGGTGACCTGGATCGCCGAGATGAAGATCATCGCGGTCTTCTGGAACCGCGGATGATCGCGGATCATCGCGGCGAGCTCGAAGCCGTCGAGCTCGGGCATGCAGACGTCGAGCAGCACCACCGCGACGTCGTTCTTGAGCAGGGTTTCCAGCGCCTCGCGGCCGGAGGAGGCGACCAGCAGGTTTTCGCCGAGCTCGCGCAGGATCACCTCGTAGGACAACAACTTGGCCGGCTGGTCGTCGACCAGAAGGATATTCACTCTGTCATCGGGTGCTGACATTTGCATGGCCTAGCGATGCAGCCACATGCGCAGCGCCAGCAGCAGTTGCTCGGTGTTGACCGGCTTGGCGAGGTAGTCGGAGGCGCCGGCCTCCAGGCATTTCTCGCGGTCGCCCTTCATCGCCTTGGCGGTCAGGGCGATGATGGGCAGCCGGCGAAACGCCGGGTTCTGCCGGATGATGCCCATGGTCTGATAGCCGTCCATCTGCGGCATCATGATATCCATCAGCACGATCGCGATCTCGGCATTGGATTCGACGTGGGCGATGGCCTCGGCACCGGTGGTGGCGGTCAGCACCTTCATGCCGCGGCGCTCCAGCACGCTCGACAGCGCGAAGATGTTGCGGGCGTCGTCGTCGACCAGCAGCGCGGTCTGCCCGACGAGGTCCTCGTCGGACGAGTTGAGCCGCTCCAGCATGCGCTGCTTTTCGACCGGCAGTTCGGTGATGACCCGGTGCAGGAACAGCGACGTCTCGTCGAGCAGCCGCTCAGGCGACTCGACACCCTTGACGACGATGCTGCGGGCCATGGTGTGCAACTCGGCGTCTTCCTCCGCGGACAACTCCCGCCCGGTGAATACAACCACCGGAACATCGCACAGGGAATCATCCTGTCTGATTCGTTCCAGCACCTCAAATCCCGACATGTCCGGCAGCTTGAGGTCGAGCACGACGCAGTCGCAGGGCTCGCTACGCAGCGCCGCTAGGGCGCCGGCGCCGGTCTCGGTGGTGACGATCTCGATGTCGTTGTGGCCGAGCAGTTCCCGGATGCTCATCTGCTCGGCGGCATTGTCTTCCACCAGCAGCAGCCGCTTGCGCCGCGGCCTGGCATATTCCTGGATCCGCGACAGCGCCGCGTCGACGCCTGCGGCGGTGGTCGGCTTTGAGACAAAGGAGAACGCGCCGCGCGCCAGGGCATGTTGGCGGTCTTCGTCCAGGGTGATGACCTGCACCGGGATGTGCCGGGTCAGCGCGTTCTGCTTCAATTGGCTCAGCACCGTCCACCCCAGCATGTCGGGGAGGAAAACGTCGAGCGAAACTGCGGTGGGCTGGAACTGCTTGGCGAGATCCAGCGCCTGGCCGCCGCGGGAGGCGACCAGCACCTTGAATCCCTTGTCACGGGCCAGGTCCACCAGCACCCGGGCGTAATGCGGGTCGTCCTCGACGATCAGGAGGATGGTGTCGCCCGGCGCCAGGTTCAGCCGGTCGTCGGGGATCTGTTCGATCGCGCTGTCCTGCACGGCGGCCTGCAGTGCCGGCACCTGGGCCTGGCCCAGCGTCTGCAGCGTCGGCAGCGCCGGCTTCAGCGCCATGGTCGGTCCGACATATTTCAGCGGCAGGTAGATCACGAAGGCGCTGCCGGAGCCGGGCGTCGAGCGCAGATGAATCTCGCCGCCGAGCAGGCCGGCCAGTTCGCGGCTGATGGCGAGGCCCAGACCGGTGCCGCCGTATTTGCGGCTGGTGCCGGCATCGGCCTGCTGGAACGCCTCGAAAATGATTTTCTGCTTTTCCGTGGGAATGCCGATGCCGGTGTCCGACACCTCGAAGGCCACCACCGCGGGCGACTGGCTGAGCACCGGATGGTCGGCGCCCCAGCCTCCGACCGCCGCCGACACCGTCAGCTTGACGCCGCCCTCGGCGGTGAACTTGAAGGCGTTCGACAACAGGTTCTTCAGGATCTGCTGCAACCGCTTGGAATCGGTGACGATGCTGCGGCCGAGGCCGGGATCGACCTCGATGTCGAAGCTGAGCTTGCGGTTCTCGGCCTCGTGCCGGAACGGGCGGCCGACGGTGTCGAGCAGGTTGGAGACGAAGATTTCCTCCGCCTCGACGGTGACGGTGCCGGATTCGATCTTCGACAGGTCGAGGATGTCGCTGATCAGGTTCAACAGGTCGGTGCCGGCGCCGTGAATGGTGCGGGCGAATTCGACCTGCTTGGCCGACAGGTTTCCGTCGGGGTTTTCGGTGAGCTGTTGGCCGAGGATCAGGATCGAGTTCAGCGGCGTGCGCAGCTCGTGCGACATGTTGGCGAGGAAGTCCGATTTGTACTTCGAGGTCAGCGACAGCTCGGTGGCCTTTTCCTCCAGCGCGCGGCGGGCCTGTTCGATTTCCTGGTTCTTGCGCTCCACCTCGACGTTGCGTTCGGCGAGCTGCTGCGCCTTCTGCTCGAGCTGCTCGTTGGTCTGCTGCAGCTCCTTCTGCTGGGTCTGCAATTCGCCGGCCAGCTGCTGCGACTGCTTCAGGAGGCCTTCGGTCTGCATGGTGGCTTCGATCGAGTTCAGCACGATGCCGATACTGTCGGTGAGCTGCTCGAGGAAGGTCATCTGCGAGGTGGTGAACGAAGCGATCGAGGCCAGTTCGATCACCGCCTTGACCTGGTTCTCGAACAGCACCGGCAGCACCACGATGTTCCTCGGCATCGTGCGCATCAGCGCCGAGGTCACCGGCATGGTGTCCGGCGGAATGTCGAACACCACGCGCTGGCGCTTGTCGAGCGCGCACTGGCCGACCAGCCCTTCGCCGAGCTGCAGCGTCGCCTTGTGGACGTCGATGGCGTCGCCGGCATAGGCCGCGAGCAGCCGCAGTTGCGGATGGTCCTCGCTTTCCAGCTGGTAGATCACGCCCTTGTGGGCGTTCACCAGCGGCGTCAGTTCGGCCAGCAGCAGCCGGCCCACCGTGGTCAGGTCGCGCTGGCCCTGCAGCATGTTGGTGAATTTTGCGAGGTTGGTCTTCAGCCAGTCCTGTTCGGTGTTGACGTCCGTGGTCAGGCGTAGATTGCCGATCATGGTGTTGATGTTGTCTTTGAGCTCGGCGACTTCGCCGCGGGCGTCGACCTGGATCGAGCGGGTGAGGTCGCCCTTGGTCACCGCGGTGGCCACCTCGGCGATGGCACGGACCTGCGAGGTCAGGTTCGCCGCCAGGAGGTTGACGTTGCCGGTCAGGTCTTTCCAGGTGCCGGCGGCGCCGGGCACGTTGGCCTGGCCGCCGAGCCGGCCCTCGACGCCGACTTCGCGCGCCACCGACGTCACCTGGTCGGCGAAGGTCGCCAGCGTCCCGGTCATGTTGTTGATGGTTTCGGCGAGCGCGGCCACCTCGCCCTTCGACTTCACGGTCAGGTTCTGCTTGAGGTCGCCGTCCGCCACCGCGGTCACCACCTTGACGATGCCGCGCACCTGTTCGGTGAGGTTCGCCGCCATGAAGTTGACGGTGTCGGTGAGATCCTTCCAGGTGCCGGCCACCCCAGGCACCTGGGCCTGGCCGCCGAGTTTTCCTTCGGTGCCGACCTCGCGCGCCACGCGCGTCACCTCGCCGGCGAAGGCGTTGAGCTGATCCACCATGGTGTTGATGGTGTTCTTCAGTTCGAGGATTTCGCCCTTCACGTCCACGGTGATTTTTCGCGACAGGTCGCCGCGGGCCACGGCCGTCGTCACTTCCGCGATGTTGCGGACCTGCGTGGTGAGGTTCGCCGCGAGCAGGTTGACGTTGTCGGTGAGGTCCTTCCAGGTGCCGCCGACGCCGGGCACCACGGCCTGGCCGCCGAGCCGCCCGTCGGTGCCGACCTCGCGCGCCACGCGCGTCACTTCGGCGGCGAACGAGCGCAGCTGCTCGACCATGGTGTTCAAGGTGTCCTTCAGCAGCAGGATCTCGCCCCGGACGTCCACCGTGATCTTCTTCGACAGGTCACCGCCGGCGATCGCGGTCGCGACCTCCGCGATGTTGCGGACCTGGGCCGTGAGGTTCGACGCCATGAAGTTGACGTTGTCGGTGAGGTCCTTCCAGGTGCCGGCGACCTCAGGCACTTCGGCCTGGCCGCCGAGCTTGCCTTCGGTGCCGACCTCGCGCGCGACGCGCGTCACTTCCGAGGCGAACGCGTTGAGCTGGTCCACCATGGTGTTGATGGTGTTCTTCAGCTCGAGGATCTCGCCCTTCACGTCCACGGTGATCTTGCGCGACAGGTCGCCGCGCGCCACCGCCGTCGTCACTTCCGCGATGTTGCGGACCTGCGCCGTGAGGTTGCCCGCCATCGAGTTGACCGAGTCGGTGAGATCCTTCCAGGTGCCGGCGACGCCCGGCACGTTGGCCTGGCCGCCGAGCCGGCCTTCGGTGCCGACCTCGCGCGCCACGCGCGTCACTTCGCCGGCGAAGCGGTTGAGCTGGTCGACCATGGTGTTGAGCGTTTCCTTCAGCTGAAGGATTTCGCCGCGCACGTCGACGGTGATCTTCCGCGACAGGTCGCCGCCGGCGATCGCGGTCGCGACCTCCGCGATGTTGCGGACCTGCGCCGTCAAGTTACCCGCCATCGAGTTGACCGAGTCGGTGAGGTCCTTCCAGGTGCCGGCGACGCCGGGCACTTCGGCCTGGCCGCCGAGCTTGCCGTCGGTGCCGACCTCGCGCGCCACGCGCGTCACTTCGCCGGCAAAGGCGTTGAGCTGATCGACCATGGTGTTGAGCGTTTCCTTCAACTGCAGGATTTCGCCCGACACGTTCACCGTGATCTTCTTCGACAGGTCGCCCTTGGCCACCGCGGTCGCGACTTCCGCGATGTTGCGGACCTGGCCTGTGAGGTTACTCGCCATCGAGTTGACCGAGTCGGTGAGATCCTTCCAGGTGCCGGCGACGCCGCGCACCAGCGCCTGGCCGCCGAGTTTTCCTTCGGTGCCGACCTCGCGTGCCACGCGCGTCACCTCGCCGGCAAAGGCGTTGAGCTGGTCGACCATGGTGTTGATGGTGTCTTTCAGCTCCAGGATTTCGCCGCGCACGTCCACTGTGATCTTCTTCGACAGGTCGCCGTTGGCCACCGCCGTGGTCACCTCCGCGATGTTGCGGACCTGCGCGGTGAGGTTCGACGCCATCGAGTTGACGCTCTCGGTGAGGTCCTTCCAGGTGCCGGCGACGCCGAGCACGTTGGCCTGGCCGCCCAGCCGTCCCTCGGTGCCGACCTCGCGCGCCACGCGCGTCACCTCGCCGGCAAAGGCGTTGAGCTGGTCGACCATGGTGTTGAGCGTTTCCTTCAACTGCAGGATTTCGCCCGACACGTTCACCGTGATCTTCTTCGACAGGTCGCCGCCGGCGATCGCCGAGGCGACGTCGGCGATGTTGCGGACCTGTGCGGTGAGATTTGACGCCATGAAGTTGACGTTGTCGGTCAAGTCCTTCCAGGTGCCGGCGACGCCGGGCACCTGGGCCTGGCCGCCGAGCTTGCCTTCGGTGCCGACCTCGCGCGCCACGCGCGTCACTTCGGACGCAAACGCGTTGAGCTGATCGACCATGGTATT
>Ga0209758_1003110_pt1 | contig 15679 bp, 15 predicted proteins | sample AraplaMF_Col_mMF_FD_184258 | JGI IMG/M metagenome (GOLD analysis project Ga0209758, IMG submission 184258) | Arabidopsis root microbial communities from the University of North Carolina, USA - plate scrape MF_Col_mMF (SPAdes) (version 2) | ecosystem: Host-associated > Plants > Roots > Endosphere... | reverse complement strand
GAACAGTTCGGCCCTCACCGTGTTGTCGCGCGGCAATTGGTATTCCAGGAGCACGCGAAGCGTTGCGTCGTCCGAGGAAACCTCCAGTTTCCGCAATGAGATGACATCCGCCATCCATCGGTGAATTTCCGACTCGACGAGCGCCTGCAGCGTCGCCATCACCTCGGTGTTCTGCGGCGCAAACACCATGCGCTGGATTCCGCAACCGAAATCGGGACGGTTGACGCGTTCGCCGGGCATGGTGAACAGCAACTGCTCCAGCATCTGGCGCACATGCGCGGGGCCGTCGGCCAAAGCCGTGAGCCGGGTTTTGTCGAACGCATAGGGAAAGGCTATCTGCACGGGCTGCCTCCTACATTGCCGTGACGCGCGTTTGTGTCCGCAAGACCTGCAGCGGCGTGCCGTTGGGCGTGCACTGGGATTGACTGTCGAACAGCAACACCTGGTCGCCGCCGGCAAAGACGCGGCTGGCCGCGATCAGCCAGCTCGCCGTGGTACAGGGAGGCGATCCGCCGAGCGTCCAGGCGGGAAATTGGCAGGCCGAGACGAGATACATGTTTGATCGAACCACGACAGGGTTCCCACCCACAGTCACCCTGGGGCTGACCATGGCCGGCTGCGCGGGGCCAAGATGCATGCATTTCACATCGGCGCCCTGATGCAGGATATAGCCCGGCATTTTCGTCCCCTCCTCCGGGATGTCAGCGCACCACCAGACCGTCATTGTTTATCTTCACTTCCGAGGCCGTTATTTCGATAGACATGGTCGGCCCGCACGAGATCTTCAGCGAGGATTCCGTCATGACGATCCGAGGCCCTTGATCGCCGCGCGAGGTTTCGATCACGACCGGATCGCCGCCGCTGCCGCCAAGCATCATTCGGTGCTGGCCGATCGACTGGATCACCACCGGCAGCGAGGCAAGCGAGGCGCCAACGAACGCGCCGTTGAGTTCGCCTTCCTTCCACCAGCACCCTGTCCAGATCGCCTTCTCCGGGTCACCGTCCAGGAACTCGACCCAGACGCCGGATCCGACAGGCGGAATCGCATGGATACCGTTCTTTCCTCCGGCATAAGGAACGCAGGCATCCGCCCAGGTCTCCATCGGCGACCCACCGAGGGAATACTGAACCTTCAGCTTGCCGCTGTTCGACTGATCGGCCGTCGAGACGACCGTGGCTCTGACCTTTCCAAGACGACCGTTCATGTCAGCACCGCCTGTGCCAGCGCGCCCAAACTTTCGCGTGTCAGCGTGCAGCGTTGCGTATAGGACCCGCGCCTGATCGCGTGGCTCACGCGCTTGACATAGTAGGCGCCGTCCAGCTGCCTGCCCGCGCCTCGCACGCCGACGACCCGACGGGGGCGAAGGACGTGCCCATACTCGGCGACATCGATCTCGGCGCTGGCCGACAGCGCGTCTTCCGATCGCGCCACGACCGCGTTGCTGGCATCGAGCACGTCCATGACGTCGCCGCCGACGCCGTGGCGCGCCAATGTCTTGCGCACGATGCCGCGCTGGAAATCGCGCGCCGGCCGCTGGGCCAGGGCGCGGCCCAGGTCAAGCAGCGCCGAGACCGGCTGCAGCGTGCGCGTCTTGGCATCCATCGCCGTTCCGCCGGAGGTCTCAAGCTTGAGCGCGTCGTAGCTGAAGTCGATCCGGGCGTTGGTGTCGGGTCCCATGTTGACGGTCAGCGCGGGCTGCGGCGTCGAGATCTTCGGCGGCGGACCCCAATAGGCGAGGTTGGAGTTCGGCATCTTCCCGGGCTCGACATAGAAGACATAGGCATGCTCGCGCGCCAGCTTGCGCAGATACTGAAGGTCGGTTCCGTTTTGAACGGGTATCCGGTCGAGCGACGGCGTGCGGCTGTTGCGCGGCGGGCTTATGTTGGATGGAACGCCAAGAAGCGTCTGGTATTGCCCCAGTATCCTGTAGACGCGCATTTCCGGATTGAGTCCGTCATGCGTGACGGTGCGCTCTTCGATGTCCATCATGACGCGGATGTCCTCGCCGGTCACGGTCAGCGCGGTGCTGCCGGGCTCGTCGCCCGGAGACGCCTGCCGGTGGGTGATGAAACCGTCGATCAGCACCTCATACTGAGCGCCGAAGGAGAGCTGCACGACGACGCGCGAAAAGGGCAGCAGCAAGGGGTGGGTGAACACCGGACTGTCGGTCGTCAGCACACCGGCCTTGCGGCCGGCGCCGAAGGTCAGCTGGAATCCGTCATTGCCCTCGTCGCCCAATTCGATCTGCACATCCTGCAATGCCTCCGCCAGCATGGCCGGCGCCGGCGCGGCAATGGTCTCGCCCAGAAACAGGTTGAGGCGAATGCCAAGCAGCCGTGACGGGTTCCAGCTCATGGTGCCTGCCGCCCCGGCATCGGCACCTTGAGCACCCTGCCGATGCCGGACATCAGGTCGAAGGGGTTAAGCACGCCGTTGGCATCGCAGATCTGCCAGAACAGCTGCGGGTCGCCGAGCGTCATGGCCGCGATCGTATCCAGCCGCTGTCCCTCGCTCAGCTGCACGTCGACGAGTATCTCGAAGCTTTCGCGCGGCGGCAGTATCCGACGCGCCGCATAGGTCACGACGCGGCCGTCGGGCCGTTCATAGCGAAGCGTCTTCTGGTCGGCGTAGCGGCTGGTGTGATCGAACATTTTTGCTCCCCTAGAATAGCTGGATGCCGCCGCCCAGAACGCTTCCCGCGCTGGTCACGCCGCGCATGGTGGCGAGCCCCTCCTTGGCGACTTGGTGGGCGATGAAGGCGTAGTAGCCCGGACCGCCGTTCGGCAGATCGTTGTAGCTCAGCACGCGCAGGCCGAGACTGACCTTGGCGCGGATGGGATTGAGGTCCGGATCGTGCTGCTCCTCGGTCACCGAGACCTCCGTCAGCCGCACCGGAATGACGCGCCTGAGACCCCAGACCAGGAATGTCATCGGCGCCGCCGGCGGCAGGATTTCGAGGCTGCCGGCGTTGATCTGGACATTGTTCCAGGCGATCAGCGCGCTCTTGGGGTAAAGCAGCAATTCGAGCTGCGCCAGCTGCGGATGGATGCCGACCTGGTTGGAAACGGCATCGCCGGAGGCAAGGTAATCGGTCGCATCGATCTCGACCTCAAGCCGCATGGTTTCGATCGGCGCACCCTTGACGCGGGCATAGTCAGTCGTATCTACCGTCCCTTCGCCGGAAAATTGCGGCTGCAGCGAACGCGTCATGGCCTCCGGATTGTACTGGAACACGATGGCCGTCGATGCCGGATTCTGCAGATCCATGACCACGAGCGCAGCCTTGCGAAGTTTGGGGGAGGATGAGAGGCCGGTCATGGCGTTTCCATTTGATAGTGTTCCTGTGCTCAGTCTAAGCTCTGAGACGCGCTCCCTTAAGCCATTGGCGGCGCGGCAATCGCAGTAGAGTTCTCCTGAGTATTCGAAGCCTTCACGGTCGCGATGATAACGGCAGCGAGAGCCAAAGCTGGCCATGTCACGGGAAGCGACAAAGCCACCAAAAGCGCCTCAGGGCCAAAGCTCACAATTGTCAAGCCAAGACCTACAATTGCCAAATTTCGAGGTTCGGAAAAGAATTTGGCAACGGCTTTGATCTGGTCAATCTGACCCCGAAGCGTCATGTTTTCCAAAATGAACACTGCAAGCGCCACCCTCGCCGCTTTTGGCAAATCGACAGCCGGTGCTGGCAGTTTACCTCCGACATTTCTTTCACTACGCTTGGGTTGGCCGCGGCTCCGAACCCCATCAGAAACGGGTATGGGGATAGGTATTAACGCACTCAATTCCGCATTTGTTACCTTCTTCTTCGCACTTCTCTCTCCACTTCTCTCTCGAAGCCAGTCCACAACGAGGCTTGGCTCCCTTTCAAGTGGTAAACATTTATAGATAATCAGGCCATTTCCAACGTTAATATAAGTAATCGGCTTTCCTGTAAACTTTCCTGGTAGCATACCCCCTGTCACTGTCTGCAGCGGAACAACAGGAACATCAGGGAAAGCGGCCCGCCACTTTTCAAAATAGCCATTAATCTGATCTATTGCTTTTTTATGATTCTTCTTTCCGAAACTGTAGCTATCGGGTTTTATCTCACCCAACTCAGCAACGTACATAACTTCCTTACCGTTATAATTTTTGGGAAAATCAATACGTTTCGCGGCAGCCTGGTCAGCTCTCCAAAATCCAACCAAGTCAGGTAGTTTCGGGTACCGGAAATTTACGGCTTCCGTCGAATCGTTATTCTGGCGCTCTACTATATAATCTGTCTTTGGCCTATTTAGCTTTTCTAATACATTTGGAATTGAATCAGGATATATCCCCCTAGGTTCTAAGTCGGCTTGTATTGCCGCATGAACAAGCTGACCCATCAATTGTGGCGTAAGCCCAGACCCTTGATGACATGTCTCATCTGGCTCAGCAGGCTCATTTGTCGGATATCGTTTAAGCCCACTACTTGATTTTTTTACTTTTATATCAGATTTCTTATCAAGAAATATTTCTGACGACATTCTATTCGCGGCCACCTCTTCTTCTGAATCATTTATTATTCGTATAGGTTCATCTATCGCCCTCGCCCCATCTTGAACGACATGAGTGAGCTCATGCGCAAGGAGTCTTGTGGCCCTATTCGACTTCAGATTGCCCCCTCCTTCGCCGATGACGACGTGCGTCCCAACTGTGTATGCTCGTGCTTTCACCGCTTGAGCCGATAGGGCAGCTTTTCCACCAGAGTGCACACGCACGGCGCTGAAATCATGATTGAAGCGCTCTTCCATGAACTCGCGTGTTCCGCGGTCAAGCGGTTGGCCGGAGGATCTCAGCACGTCGTGGACGATGTCCGGCACCTGTTCCGGCGCTTGTTCTCCCGCCGCCGACCGTTGTAGCAGTCCGCCGGCCTCCAGACCGGCTATGTGCTCTTCAGGGTTATTGTCCCAGTCCTGAATCTCCTCGATGAGCGGCTTATTCTCCACGCCGGGTTGGAGAATCTGCTTCTTCGGCACCACCTTTTTGTGTTTTTTTGATTTATCGATCCTCAGAAAGAAAATATTTCCGCCAAACTTGATATAATCAACCTTGTCGTCCAACGTCGTCGTTTTTTCCGATCTAAACTCCAATCTATTCCCTACTGGATTCGTTACACTTCCAGATAATATACTTTCAGCCAATATTCTAGCCTTATCAACCTCCGATTTCATCTTTGGGTCCGACAAGAATCCAACCGTCTTGTCGGTGAAGCCCATAAACTGACGTACCCACTTCCCCTTCCTCTTCACCTTCTTGGAGAGTTGCGAGTGTAGGCTTGTGCCGTAATTGTTGTAGTTTTTCAGTGCCCGGCCGATCGCAACCCAGGCGACTGCGATCCTGCCCTCTTCGGACCTGCGGTCTTCGCCAAGCATCACTGCTGCCAGTTCGTCGACATCTGCTGAGGTGTATTCCCCAAGTGGACCTTGACTAACCTCTTCTGACTTTCGCACGCTCCAGCCTGAAGGGCGTTCCTGGGGTGGATGCAGAACGTTCGCTATGAGATCACCGCCATATTCATTCACCGCGGCACGCTGCAGCACACCCTTCCTCTTCTTGCATTCCGCGCACTCGCATTCGCCCTTCACGCTAGAGCGCCGCAGCGCGCTCGTGCCGTGTTTGTGCGCCGCTGTCGGTTTGCGCTGCATCGCGCTTTGTGCACATGCGCTCATCGTTTCATCGCCTCGTAGATGTGGGCCGCCATGTCCTGCGCGACACGCGCTTCGCCGCGCGCGTCGCCTGAAAACGTCCGGGCCGTAACTGTCTTGACCCGCGCGCTCGAGATGGACCGCACGCCACCGGCTTCAATCAATCCGGCGAGTTGGCGCTCGACCGCTGCCTTCAGCGCCGCCGGATCGAGACGCTGTCCGGCCGCCGCGTCGATCACCAACCGGTCGATGGTGAGCTTCACCGTCATGCGATCCTCCGCGGTCCAGGCCGGAAATCGGCCTCGTTGATCGGCATGTCGAGTTTCGCCAGCTCGGCCCGGGCGCTGACGAGGATCAGTTCCGTGCTCACCTTCTCGTTGTTGCTGGCGGCGCGGAACGCCGTGTTCATCGCCACCGACTGGATGTTGCCGCCCGACAGGGGCAGACGCGCCAGCCTGTCGAAGTCGAGCTCCTCCGTCGGCGTCGCGCGCGGGAACACGCCCTGCCAGATGGCGGCACGCTCGGCCACGCCCGGATAGGGGAAATCGACGATGAAGCGCAGGCGCCGCAGGAACGCCGGGTCGAGCGCCGATCGGCGGTTGGTGGCCAGGATGACCAGCCCGCGATAGGCCTCCATGCGTTGCAGAAGATAGTTGATCTCGATGTTCGCATAGCGGTCGTGACTGTCCTTGACCTCGCTGCGCTTGCCGAACAGCGCATCAGCCTCGTCGAAGAACAGGATTGCCCCGCCATCCTCGAAGGCGTCGAAGAGGCGGCGCAGGTTCTTTTCCGTCTCGCCGATATATTTGCTGACCACGGAAGCAAGATCGATGCGGTAGAGATCGAGCTTGACGTGGCGTGCCACGACTTCCGCCGCCATGGTCTTGCCCGTGCCGCTGCCGCCGCAGAACATCGCGCCGATGCCGAGCCCGCGATTGGCCTGCCCGGCAAAGCCCCACTCCTGGTAGACGGTCCATTGATGCCGCACTTGCGTGGCCAATTCCTTGAGCAGGTCGATCGGCCGCGCCGGCAGCACGAGGTCATCCCAGCCGGCCTTGGCGTCGATCCGCTCGGCCAGGCCAACGATCCGCGGCCGGACCGCCTCGCGCGCTTCCTGCCAAAGCTCATCTTCCATGTCGGCTCCGCCCCAAAGCCGGACCCTTGCGGCGATGGTCTCGATCGCGGTGATATCGAGGTTGAACTGGCCGGCCAGCAGGCCGGCCGTCGCCTTCTGTGCCGGCCCGAGCAAGCCGAGCCAGGTCTTTTGCTGTTCCTCCGTGGTCGGCTTGCCGACCGGTTCGGCGAGGCTCCGACGGTCGGCGATCTGCAACGGATCCCGGATCGCCAGAATGACGGGCATGCCGTCCAGCCGATCGAGAAGACGCGTCAGCAGCGACGCCATCGCGGGCCCGCCCGCGCCATCGTCTTCATCGCAATCGACATAAAGCACCGCGCCGAGCAGAATCGACTCGCGCAGCAGCAAGCGCGCGAAGGTGTCCAATTCGCCGCCCAGATCGGCAAGCGATGCGACGGAAAGACGCCAGAGCTCGCCGCCCCGGGAAATTTCGCATGCGACCTCACGCTTCGCCGCGCCGCCTGGCCCAAGCAGCTGGATGATCGCGCGCCGCGCGCCATTGTCAGCCCGCAGGGACGACTGGATGCGATCGCACAGGTCCGCATGTGAAGGCGGCAGAGGACCGGCAGGCGCAATAATCGGCCGGATCCAGCTGCCGATACGATCGTCGATGTGATTGAGACCCTTGAGGTAGTTGACGATCCTCTCATCGGCCCGCAACGGACTGTTGATGAGGGACTCATTGGCCGGCTGATGAATTTCGATCAATCGCCAATAGCGCAGCCCGCCGGAAGGCGCCAACGCCGCCCAGGCAGGCTCGTCGAACAGGCGCATGGCCAGCGCAAAGGTTGGAAAGGGTTTTCCGCCATCGCCATTCGCCGCCGCGCACAGCGTGCCCAGGCCGGCATCGAGCGCGGTCGCGGTGCAAAGCAGAAGGACATCCTGCTCGAAGGCCGACAAGCCGAGCAGATGCGCCAGGTGCACCAGCGCCGGGTCGCTATCTCCCTCGGTTTTCTCGATCCCGACGCGCGGATCGCGGGCAGTTGCGCCATCAACCCGCTTGCCGGCTTTCTCCGAGCCGCCGGTAGCTGCCGCGAGCGCGATCAGCCGCGCACGCACCCAGGCAACGCCGGCGGAAATAAACGCAGTGTCGTCGGCTTGCCTGGCGGCGGCGCTCGTCATGGCCTCACCTCCACCACGTTGGTGAAGATGGGACGGTCGGTGCCGGCAATGGCTGCGTTTAGGTCCACGACCACACTGTCGACGCCATCGATGCGAAGCCGGATCGGATATTTTCCGGGACCGATTCCTTCCACCCTGAAGACCAGAGAAGTGTCGCCTTCACCGGGTTCATCCGTCGGCAGCACCTGACGGTTGGCGACGACAAGGGTCGCCGCCTGTTTGGCGACAAGCGGCGGTTCGAACTCGATCGCGAGGTTTTCCGGGACCGCGAAGGCAGCAGCAGGATCAATCGAAGTGATTTTCGGCGCCAGCGAGAACGGCACGGCATTGGTAATGTCGATGCGCTGGCCGTCCCTTTTGATCTCCAGCGAAATGCTGCACGGACCGGCTGGAAACTTGTCCCCTACAAAATCCAGCAGGGACAGATCCACGATCAATCCGCCCTTGTCGTTGACGCTCAGGTTAACCGCCTCCAGCTTCTTCTCGGTATGGTCGGGATTCTGCGCGTGCATCAGCGAGCGGATGACCGCCTTAGCGCTGCTTGGCAGTCCTTGCCCGTAGACGAAGATCTTATCGTCGGCCTGCGCGGCGGTTCGGCCTGGCCTCGATCCGCTCCTGAGCCATGTATCGAATGCCCGGTCTCCGATTTCGACGCGCTCGATGCTCGGATACAATTCTCCCTGCACCTCGATCGAATCCGGGCTGCCGGTGCCGCGCGTAAGCACGGGCAGAGGCGAACGCGTCGGCATCTCGCTCTCGATAAGGACTACCGACACCTCATAGGCGACAGAGAGCAGCCGCGGGATTGAAACACCGGTCCACAGCTTCTCCAGGTCGTCGAGCGACAGCGGCTGCATGCTGACCCGGGCGCGTTCGAATGGAGCGATCGCCGCGCCACCCGGGTCGACAACCGGATTGTCGTGCAGCACCCGCATTCCAATGCCCAAAACCTGCTGGGCGATGGCCGGCCTGGCGGCTGTCGCAGTCAGCAGGTAGCGCAAGTCGAGCGCCAGCGGCGCATGTCCTGTTTCCCCTGGCTTGACCTTCCAGGGGATATCCATGTTCCGCCAATGAGCATTGGGAAGGATCTGATACAGATGCAGGTTCAGCTTCGGGTTACCGTCTTGAGCCGCCAGCTTGTCCAACGGCTCCGTGGTGACGACGACACCGGCGACAATGCCGGTGTCGGTCAATCCAGCCGACAACCTGTTCTGCAGCGCTTCGGTGACTGCTGCAATTGCCCCGAAGTCACTCATCGCGCCCCCCGCGGAGACGCCGGTCCAGATAGTCGCGCAATCCCAGTCGCGGCGAAGGTGGCCGTCTGGCCGGAGCTGGCGGCAAAGGACGCTGCTCGCGAATCTCGATCCTGCCAATGCTGACCTGCACGGAAGGCTGCAAATCACGGATGACCGGATCGCTTGAGGCGCCGCCAGAATGGCGGCTCGAATGCAAAGGCGATTGGCGTGCCGACGGCGCGGACGCCAGCGAAATGCCGTCCCGTGGCCGTTGGCCGGCGCCTTCGCCGACCCGGCCTGCGACGATCGAAGTTTCGAGCCGCCGCGAAATCTGTGACTGGTCGCCGCCTGGCGATCGGTCAGTGTCGGATGCCGGAGGCAGCGGTCCAGGCTGGACGACGCGCGGGTCGTCCGCCGACACGCTTTGGCCGCCCGGTGTAGGCTGCTTCGGTGCGTCTCCTTCAGTTGGAACCGCAACAACGAGGGCACCGGTCGGCCCGGCAACTGGCGATGCTGCGCGGCCGTGTCGAGCGGAAGGAATATGCGTGGCATTGGCCTGCGCGGGCGGGGCATATACTGCTTGCTCGGGCGAGACTGCCACGACCGGTGTCGCGGCCATATCGGGCCCGATATGCTGCCTCATGTTACGAGCCGACCGTCGCGTCAGATGCGGCGAGGCATCCTCGCGAATTTGCGCGCCGATCGACTTGGCATCAGACACAAGGGGAGCAGCCGCGGGCGCCTGATCCGGTGCCGTCGTTGCAGGATCCCGATCCTTACCGGATGAGGCGCGCAACGAAGACGGTGCAACGGCCTCCGGCGACGCCTCGATCGCAGAGGCGGACGCGTCGTGTTGCTTCTTGAGATCCTGCTCCAACGCACGGATTTGCAGCGACATCGCCTCCGCGGACCAGTTGCTGCTCGAATGCCGCTCTTCCGTTCCGGCCTTGTGCGACCCCACCTCCGGAGCGATGGCCGGTCGCTCAGCGACGACGACCAAAACCGGCCTCGCAACAGTGCCCCGTCCGTCGGCAAGCTCGTCAGGACCAGGCCCCGCTGCGTAGTCGCCATCTTGCCTGGGAACGGAAGCCGCAAAATCGGTGGCCGGCGACGATCCGTATAGCGAATCCGGCTTTGCCCGGATCGCTGCCGCCGATCCGATCGCTTTCATGTGCAGGGCGGCGAAATAGCCCGTCATGACTCGATCATCCCGAGATAATAGGCGCGTCGCGAAGGGCTCAGTTGGAGCACATCGCGCTCCGTCCAGCCGTATGCGCGCGCGAACAGATGGACCTCGTGCAGAAGCGATCTCGCCCACCGATCCACGTCGGCCCACAAAAGGCTGGCGATATCGAACAGGCTTTGCCAGGCATGGCCGCAATGCCCACATGCGAGGTCGAGCCAGACCGCTGCCAGCGGGTCGCGCTGTTCCATCTCCCTGGCCAGCTGGTCCGCGATCTCTCGAGGAAGAGCCTCAAGCTCCACAACTCCGTCTGGCCCCTCGATGTCGATGATGCAGCGTGGCAGCATCTGGGCCTGGAACTCGTCGGATCCAGCTTCGAAGCGCGGCAGGGTCAGCAGATCCTCGGAGTTGAGCGGTCGAAAATGGACGCGGTAGTCCGGTCCATCCAGCCAGTAATCGCCTGCACCCGTTTCACCGGCCTGCCGCAGGAGGTCGCCGGCGGACACGGCAAACTCCAGTTCACCGCCGCAGGCGGGGCAACCGGTCAGGCACTCCATGCCGTCGCCGAACATGGCCTGCCGCAACCGCAAGAGATGGGCGTCGCGGATGCCCAGCGGAAGCCTGGCGAGCGTATCCGCATCCGCTTCCGGCACCGCCAGCGCCAGCAATGCGATGGGGCGCGCCGCCGGCGTGAGCCGCGACGCGTGCTCCCACATCTCAAGCAATGGACCCGGCGCGACGTGCACGACAGTTCACCTTTACGTAAAGGACGGCTCCGAAGGCTCTTTTACTTCGGAGTCGCGATCCCATCCCTCGTTCTCAAGCTTGATATGCTGGATGGCGACCGCATTGGCGTTGGCGTCGAGGTCCGGCAGGGCCTGGAACTCGGAAACCCAGCAGCGAAAGACCTTGTAGGCGATGGCGAGCTGCCCCGCCTCGTTGTAGAGCTCGATGAGCAGATCCTTGCGGAAATCCTTGAGCGAGGTCTCCGAGCCGAGGCCGGCGCCCTGGTGCCAGATCTTCTTGGCCCAGTTCTCGAACTCCTCGTCGTGGGTTACGCCACGCTCGAGCGTGATCGCGTCGTAAGTCGTGCGGCCCGGCGACTTCCGGGTACTACTCGGGTCGCCGCCCTCGCGATGCGTCACCACCTCGGTGGTGCGCTTGAGTCCGCCGATCTTGCTGACGCCGGCCACATATTTGCCATCCCACTTCACGCGGAATTTGAAATTCTTGTAGGGGTCGAACCGCTTCGCATTGACGCTGAACTGAGCCATCTCAAGTCTCCTCAAGTTTGGATGTCGCCAGCGATCTGCTGGAGTTTGATCACGACGAACTCCGCCGGCTTCAGCGGCGCGAAGCCGACGAGGATGTTGACGATGCCCTTGTCGATGTCGTTCTGCGTCGTGGTCTCCTTGTCGCATTTGACGAAATAGGCCTCGCGGGGGGTCTGTCCCTGGAAGGCGCCTTGCCGGAAGAGGTCGTTCATGAAGGCGCCGACATTGAGCCGGATCTGCGCCCATAGCGGTTCGTCATTGGGTTCGAACACCACCCAGTGCGTGCCGCGATAGAGGCTTTCCTCGATGAATAGAGCTGTGCGGCGCACCGGGATGTACTTCCACTCGGACGCGAGTCGGTCATCGCCTTGCAATGTGCGCGAACCCCACACGATGCGGCCCGCCGCGGGCATTGAGCGAAGGCAATTGATACCCAGCGGATTGAGCTCGCCATTCTCACCATCGGTAAGCGGCACGCTTAGCTGCGGCACACCAACGAGAGTAGCCTCGAAGCCGGCGGGGGCTTTCCAAACCCCGCGGGTGGTATCCGTGCGGGCAAAGATGCCCGCTACTGCTCCGCACGGGACAAAACTGCCGAACTGACTGTCGCGCAGTGGATCGCTCTGCCACAGACGCGGAAAGAACAACGCGGCATTTTTGCTATTGGTCCCGATATCGATCACGCCGCTCTTGGCTGCGTCCTTGTCTCCCCAGCTTGAAGGAGGGTCAACGATGAACATCGCACGGCGACGTTCGCAATATTGCGCGGCTTCCGCGATTAGCGATGCATCCACATCGTCGGTGGCGTTGTATGGAGGAATGCATAGAATATTAAAGAGAGCTGCGTCATCCAGAGCATAGAGACCAGCTTTGCTGACCTGTTTGCCCTCGCCGGTGAAATCATCCGTACTGAGTGGCCCTCCGTCGGAGCCAGATAACGCGTCTTTGGCGTTGCTTATTTCATTTTCGGCCGCGGTGATTCTACTCTCCGCGGCGGTTCTCTCACTTGCAGTTTTCCCCCTGAGCTTGTCCGTTTGAGCACGGGCCAACTTGCTCTCGGCATTGGTCATGGGATCGACCAGTGCCTTCAGCGCGTCATCGAGTTGCTTGTCCGCATCCTCAACTGCTGTTGCAGCGGCTCCAAAATCCGTCTTTGCCAAATTCAACGCGTTCGTTGCGTTGTCGATGTCCAGCTGAACCGGTGGCTGGACAGCCTTTGCCGCAGCAAGTTTCTTTTCGGCGTCATCAACGGCTTTCGCCTTTTCTGGAAGTGTCCCCTTGGCCTCGTTGAGCACCTTCGTCTTCGGAACCATGTCGCTGGATGCTTTTTTGATTGCATCGATGATCTTTTTGACAGCGTCAGGACTGTAGTCATCCGGACAGCGGACTAAAGCAGACTCGGAGCGAAGAACGTCATATATCCTGCGAACCGGACCTTGGAGAGTTAGATTCCGGAATGTCTCAATCACACCGGTTCCGGCGTCTCGCACCGTTAGATTGAACAGCAAGGTGTCTGGAGGCAGATCCATGGATATGACTGCCGACTTGGAAACATCCAAATCGATTTCCGCACGCAGACCCTTTCCCCAGGTGCCTTCATTTACCGCCACCAGGGTCAAGTCACCGATCTTGACCTGTGTTTTCTCTTGATCCTTTTTTGCGCCTACCACTTCATGGCCGAAAAGACGGACAATAATCGCCTGGCTCCCGCCATTCAGATAAAAGTCGCGGACGGCATAACCGAGTGAACTGCCGATCCAGAGACCCCCAAAGCGCCGTTCGAAATCAGCATAGCTGTTGATTACTATCGGCGTATCTGTCTCTCCGCGTTTTGCTCTCCCGACAAACGCAGCGATCGACGTCCCCACCCCCACAATGGTGCGGACACCGCTCGGGATTTCTTCGACATAGACGCCCGGATAGGTCAGCGCTGCTGGCATGGGATTCTCCTAAGCTTCAGGGTGAGATGACAGGCAATCAATCGGCGCGTTCGCCGGTGTGTTGCCACCAACGAATGGCGTTCTTCGGAACGATGCTCGGAAGGCGTGCGCCGGTCTACGCAAGAGCTACCTCCGCAGCGGGCTGGGTGACTTGATCGGGTTGTGCGTTTGCAGTCTTCAGCTTGGCCGAAATGTCTTTCAGCAACTGGCCGAAATCGGTTTCGGCCGCCTGCAGCGCCTGGTCAGGATCCTTGCGTGCAATGTCGAGATCGGCGGCGCGCTTCACATCCTTGGCCGGATCGAGATCGAAATGATCACAAAGAATCGCCACCAGCGCGACACAGCGATCATACATATCCCTGGCCGCGATCTGGCCGCCGAAACAAAGATTGATCGCAATCGCGCACTCTTGCGCCTTGACGTCCTGGCCGGGTTTCGACCGCACGAAACACGCCTGCTCGACAAACCCCACGCTGCTCGTCAGCGCGGGCACGCATTCGATGATGACTTTGTCGTCGACAATGAAATGTCCGTAGGCCTGCCCGAGATCCTTCGCGGCGTCCGCAGCTCGCAGACCGCTCCATCCGGTGTCGCCAATCACGATCTTCTTGACATCGGCAAGCAGGGTTCCCGGCCGTGGCGGCGGCATGCGTTTCGATTTTGACTGCGCCTTCGGAATCCAGCGTCGGGTAACCAAATGTCCGTCCACCATATCTGGTTGGCTACTGGCCATTCTTGCCCTCCAGATTGGCTTCGTTGGGCACTGGTATCCTCGTCGGCTTGGCTGGTTGTATCCCGAAAAGCGCGCCGATCTTTTTCACCAGGTCTGCCAGCTTCTTCATCATCGGCCTCAAATCCGACACGACGTACCCAAAGGCCACCAGAGTGAGAGCGTTCTTCAGATTCTCCTTTGTTGCCGGGACTACCTTGGTTGGGTTCGTACTGGGCAGGCCAACAAGCTGCTCTGTGCTCAACTTGAAGAAATTCGCCGCCAACACTCCCGCAGCCACGGCGGCTACGACGGCGAGAATAAGCGCCTGTAAATCCACCACTTTCGGTGAACCCTCATTAAGCCGACCGGTGGGCCATTCGCCGCGAACCCATAGTTGAATGATCAGTCCGACCAGCCCGAAAATTGCACCGGTAGTGCCGGGTTGCTTCGTCAAACCATCGAATATCGACGTGATCAACTGTTCCAGTAGTGAGAGGGTACTATCCATTCTGCGCCCCCAACCGCATGGCAGAACGACTGCGCCAAGCGCCTGCCGACGGCGTCAAAGTCCATGGATATTTCATGATGACTTTTCCTCCTCCGGAGGCTCTCCGGTCGCGGCGAACAACACCCCTAGTTCGGGATCCGATGTCATCAAGGCAGTCGGGCCAGCATCTTCGCTCGCAGCGGCCGCCGTGCGTCGCGGCAATCCGCTTTCGAGTTGCCGGTTTTTGATCGCGAGGTTGATCCCCCACCACAGCGCGGCGACAGCCAGCATGGCTGCTATCAGGGCTGTGATGTCCCAGGACGGCCAGTCATGACCGGTGAGAATGCCTACGAGATGAATGCCTAGGAAATATGCCAGCGCAAAGCAGAACGGCAGTAAGCCGACAATGATCAAAGCGTAGCTGGAGGCCGCCGGCCCTTCCAACCGGTCCAGAACCTTGTCGCGCCATGTTGGGCCTGTCGATCTCGCGGGCATCGTCCCCGGCCGCTTGCCGCCCGCCAATACTGCCCTTTGCCTCAGGCCAAGGTCCACCAGCAGCCCACCTACCAACAAGGCCGACACCCAGAAAACACCGTCGACCAGGTAGGCAAGCGAGGGACTAGGTGTCCAGCCGAACAACGGTTTGCCGAACCATCCCAGGCTGGCGCTCAAACTGACAAGAAGAATGAGCAACAGCGCCCAGATCAGCGGTGCAACCAGCCGAGGATCGCGATCGACGAACAGCACACGTTCGCCGGAGCTGGTCGTGCGCCCGTCGCTGGTTTTCAGTTCCGCGCGCAGCGTATGGAATCCCCCGCCGAAGTCGTCATTGAATTCGAACACCATGCGGCCGAGGCCATCCGGGACGGGAGCAGTGCTCCATGTCCGGCGTTGCTGGCCGTCGACCTCGACACACAGTTTCTC
>Ga0209758_1003104_pt1 | contig 15709 bp, 14 predicted proteins | sample AraplaMF_Col_mMF_FD_184258 | JGI IMG/M metagenome (GOLD analysis project Ga0209758, IMG submission 184258) | Arabidopsis root microbial communities from the University of North Carolina, USA - plate scrape MF_Col_mMF (SPAdes) (version 2) | ecosystem: Host-associated > Plants > Roots > Endosphere... | reverse complement strand
TAGCGCACGAGTTCGCAAATCCGGGGCGAACCGTCCACGTGCGGGATGATCTTCAACATGAAGGCGGGCTTCGCCATTGCCTTGGCCAGCGGCTCCAGCGGGAGTTGCCGATGCTTGTAGCCCATGGTCGCCCTGACGCAGAGAACCGAGCCATAGTGCAGCGTTCCGACGAGCGTCTCCTGCTCGTGCGACAGTTTCGGCGTTGCCAGCTTCTTCGGAAAGCCCCAGATCTCACGGCCGCCGGCGATCGGAGAGCTGTCGTCAAGGTACATGGCATGCACGTAGCTGCCTTCCTGCACCTTGCCTGATGGCGTCGTGAAGCGCACCGGAATGACCTGCCCGGTTTCCGTATAGTCCCCGAAGCCGGTCGAATCCGGCATGCGGATGAATTCATAGGCGACAGTGTCGCCGATCACTTCCAGCGGCTCCGGCACGACGGCGCGCAGGGTCTCCGGATCGGTCCGATAGTTGATGACGACAAATTCGCGGTTGTAGAACTTGTAGGGTGGCCTCGGATAGGCCGGATTGTTGAGCGGCATCGCGAAGGCATTTTCGCGGACTGCGGCGATCTTCATGGTCGTGCTCTTCTCTTTGGTGAAATCTCAATCGAAGTCGAAAATGGCGACGCCGTCCGGCGTGCCGGGACGCTGCAGCACCTCGGGGTGGCGCAATGTTTGAAGGGCGTCGTTGTAGCCGGAGGCCCAGTGCTCCTCCATCGTCAGCCGGGAGAACTCGTAATCCTTGGAGCTCGCTTCGTATTTCTTGGCGCGATATATGAGCTGGACGATGTTGTAGACCTTCTCGTCGGCCTGATCGACGAGCAGCTTGATCTCCGGATCAGCTTGCAGCAGCGCGTCCTGCGGGACGAGTTCGACCAGATGGCCGAGTGCGCGGCGCAGCCGCTGCTGCGTCTTGAAATGGTCGGTCGCCGCGCGTGTGCGGCTCGAGAAGCGGATATCCTTCTGCCGCAGTTCGATTCCGAGAAGGTCACGCGGGAACTCGCCACTCGCGCTCCAGAGATCGACTTGAAAGGCCAGCGTGTCCTGGCGCGGCGCGTTATCGAGGACCCATTGCAGCGGCGTGTTGGATATGAGGCCGCCGTCCCAGTAACACTCGCCGTCGATCCTCGTCGCCGGGAAGCCAGGCGGCAAGGAGCCGCTCGCCATGATATGTTCGGGGCGGATATCGTGGGTCGTGGTATCGAAATACTCGAAGTTGCCGGTGCGTACGTTGACGGCGCCGACGCTGAAACGCATGGCTCCTGTATTGATGCGATCAAAGTCCACCAGCCGTTCCAGCGTCGCCTTCAGCGGTGCGACGTCGTAGAAGCTTTCCGCCTCGATGCTGCCGGCGGATGAAAAGAAAGGTGGCACCAGACGGGGCGTGAAGAAGCCCGCGGCGCCGTCCATAAGGGTGGCGAAGGCATGTGCCTGATTGAGCAGGCCACGCGCGAAATCACCCTGGAGCCCCATCGCCCCTAGCATCGCCGAAAACAGCGTGGGCATCCCGTGAGCCGGGGCGGTTACCGTCTCCCAGAAGCTCCTGAGCGCCTCCACTCGTCTTTCAGGCGGATTGCCGGCGATCAGAGCGCTGTTGATGGCTCCGATGGAGATGCCGGCGACCCAGTCAGGATGCAGTCCGGCTTCGGTCAGTGCTTGATAGACGCCGGCCTGATATGAACCGAGCGCCCCCCCGCCTTGCAACAACAGCGCGATACGCTCGAATGGCGGACGCTCCGCTATGCGGTGCCTCTTGTTTTTGACGGGATGTTGAGCAGCCATCAATGTACCTTTTTTGTTGTAGCGTCCGTAGGCGCCGATCGCGTGCTCGCATTGCGCCGAAATAGTAGACGGAACGGGCACGCCACATGTTGACAACGCCCACTTAAAGATGAGAGTAGACAATGTCAACATCGCGCAGTCAAAAATGTTGACACGAGCAACTTAAAAACCTAATGGACGAATATGACCAAAGATATTTCCACCACAGAGCAGCGCCCGTATCATCATGGCGACCTGCACAGGGCGATCGTAGAGGCGGCACTCGATGTCCTCAGCGAATCCCAGAGCACGGAATTTTCGCTTCGGGAGCTCGCCCGACGAGCGGGCGTCAGTCACAACGCCCCCTACAAACACTTCGCCGACAAGCGCGAATTGCTGGCCGCCGTCTCGGCAGTCGGATTTGAGCTCCTTGCGAAGCGGATGGCCGATGCGACAAAGGAACTCGACAGTCCGCGCGAGCGGCTGGCAGCTATAGCGCGCGCTTACGTTTGCGGCGGCGTCAACAATCCAGCGCTCTACAGATTAATGTTCGGCGGCTACCTTGGTGGCCAGGACAATGGGCGCCCTGCGATCGAAAGAACTGCGGCCTACAGCATGAAAGCCGTTGTGGTAGAGGCGATATGCGACGGCGCTCTTGGGCGCCTCATTCCCAACACCGCGGCAAACACGCGTACGATCGATGGTGCCATTCTAATATTCTGGTCGCAAATGCATGGACTTACCTTGCTGCTGGTAGACAGCCTCGTCGGCCCCAGCGGCAAGATTGAGGAGCTGAGCGAGGGCGTGTTGCAAGGCATGCTCGACGGATTGGCGAATTGTATCCCGGAAATACCAGTCGGCGTGTGGGTGGGGCCTCCGCTTGCAGAGTAGAACCTCCCAAGCCTCGCGCTGGTAAACCTTTGAATTTTTGACAAGCACGCCTGGGCATTGGGGCTGGTCGGCGATCCGCCCTGTTATTTACGTGTCGCGCGCGGCTCGTTCCGAGAGGAGAATCTCATGGACGCATACATCTCTGCTCTGATGGGTCTCGCCGGCATCGCGATTGGCAGCCTGACCTCATTTGCCAGCACGTGGATGACGCATCGATCACAGGTGAAGGAAAAACAACGCGAGGTCGAGATTGCCAAGCGCGAAAAGCTGTTTTCGGATTTCATCGCCGAAGCCACGCGGCTTTACGGTGACGCACTAAGCCACCAGAAGGACGACGTTTCCGATCTCGTGCTGCTTTATGCACTGGTCGCTCAGATGCGTCTGATTTCATCCCGTTCGGTCGTGGACGCAGCCGAACTGGCGATGGCAAGGATCGTCGAGACCTATTTGACGCCCAATCGCTCACTCTCTGAAATCCGGGATCTTGCCCGTTCCGGCGCGATGAACTTTCTCCTCGATTTTGGTGAGGCTTGCCGGGCAGAATTGGCGACAGGACGCCTGGCTACCAGACGGTAGGATTTTACGGCACTCAGTAGAAAGCCACCATCTGCCACGTTGGGCGCACAAACCGGCCGGTGAACAAAGACGCGCGATCGCCGCCGCACATTGATTTCCGTATCTTGACAGCCTCCGCCGAGGCCACCGCGCAGACAAAACCGGAATTGCGACCCAGGAAGGCGGCCGCTATAGGACGCAGCGATGAGATCCGCCTCGCCTCACGTGTCGTCTCGGAAGTGAGATCATCCTTCATCGCATCGCCAGCGATTTCAATCGGCTCACCAGTTCATCCAAAGCCGCTTCCACCGTTTTCGAAGCCGTATCGATGAGGATTGCATCGTGCCATTCGTCATAGGCTCTTTCGGAAGTCTCTTGCCATGTCGGCTTCACGAGACCTTCGACGTCAGTGAGGCGCGTTTCAACACGGTTGCGGTGCTCGGCTTTGTCCGAGCAAACGACCTCGACCTCCGCCGCCGTCACCCCAGCGGTTTGCGCGACCGAAAGCCACGCTGACCTGGTTATCCGAAGCGGGTTGACGGAGTCGGCAATAACAGTCCTGCCAAGGGTCAGATTGTCTCCAGCAATACCGTAAGCCACGATATAGCCTGCAGGCCCGGCATCATCGGCAATTCCGGAGGCACGGATTGCCTGCTCGATGGTATCGACGCGCACATGGACCGCATTCAACCGCTCAGCCAAAGCGCGGGCAATCGTCGTCTTTCCACTGCCAGGCAGACCACCGAAGATAATGAGCATCGTGACCTCGTCGTTTTTGGAGAGGCTCCACGAGAACGTCAGAGCAGCTCGCGGTCAGCGCAATACTTCACCATTGAGGCCTGGTTCGCAATTCCTTTGTCAGCACCGGGTTTTCATGACCGGCCTCAATGACAGCCCATCCGAGCGCTTCGTAAAACCCCACGGCGTCTCGCGCCGCATTCACAAGCAATCTCTTGACCCTGTGTTGTGATGCGAATTTTTCGAGGCCTGCCATGAGCATCCGGCCGTACCCCTTTCCCTGGCGTTCCGCCCTGATCGCGACGGTCCGCACCCATGCTGTCTGCTCGCTCATCAGATCAAGGCGAGCCGCACCGACCGGAGTGTTTTCAAGCAGAAGCAGCAAAGGGAAATGTCCATCTCTTCGATCATCGGGATGGTTCGCATCATAGCCAATCAACCCACGGGCCTCGAAGAGGACGGCGCGGCGGATGTCGTGGTAGGCATTCCAGTGTTCATCCGCAAACACCTGGACGACCATCCAGGCGTCCTCGCCCTCGTCATTCGGAAATCTGGGCTCTTTCATCGGCGGCCTCGTGGATGCTGGTGGACAACCGGTCGGCAAAATCGGTGACTGCCTCACGGCTCGATAACAGGAACTTCGGACGGGAAAAGACCGAGAACAAGCGCGCGTGCGTCTCGAAAGAGTTCCAGTTGTTCATTCTACTCCGGTATTCGGCCACCCACTTCAAGAGGCCATCGAATTGCGTTTCGGTCTCGCCGCCTTGGATGCCTCGCAGCTTGATGTTGGCGATGCATTCCTCCTCCGGCAGATCAATCCAGACCAGGATCGTCGTGCGGTTGAGGACCATGTTTGCCAGCTGCCCGTAAACGCCCTCCATGACCCAGGCGTGGCGCTCGGCCGCCGCCTTGACCATCTCGTCCCGCAACGCTCTGTCGCGATCGATGCCGTAGCGCCCGGGCTCCCAATGCATGTCATCAAGGTGGACAACCGGATGGTGAAGCTGCTCACCAATACGACGGGCGAGCCATGTTTTACCCGCGCCGCCATTGCCCATGATGAGCGTGCGGTCAAAGGTGGCTGAGGGATTGGGAAACGTCATCGGCAACTCCGAGGACTTTGCGCTGATGCTGGTTTGTGTGACCTTAGCGCGAGATATTGAATGCTTTCAAATCAAAATTGAGCGCGGGCCATCCTTGCAGTTATGTTCGCGTGAGGAAAGCTGGCCGCAGAGCAAAGAAATTCGCGGTCGCCATCACCAGCGCATCGAGAGCTTCAGTGCCGAGCGATGTATTGAAGGCGTGGTCCACCGGACTGATCCGAAGCTCGTTGTCCCCGTTATGGGCCGACACGAATTTTCGTCCTGTGCCCGCCGGAATGGCAGTATCCAAGGACCCTTCCGCCACAAAAAGCGGGCCATCATAGGCTTTGATTTCATCGAATGGATCGTGCGTTGCCACCTCTTGAAAGAAGGGGTGCCTGAGCTTGAGCCTGGCGCCCCACGGCATCACGATCTCGGTCGCAATGCTCTCTTCCGCCAAACCGCGAAGATAGGTTTCCCGACCGATCAGAGCGGGAAAGGAGACACTTGGCTCTCCAATAGCAGCCCAAAGAGCAATCCCGGACGGTCTATTGGTTCGGCCGCCTATCGCAGCAGCGACCAATCCACCCTGGCTCCATCCCAGCAGGAAGATACGGTGTCCATCGACGCGGGGGTCGGACCTGAGAAACTCCATGGCGGCAATGCCATCGGCTATTTGGTTCGAATATGTCGTGTTCTCAAACAGGCCGTCGCTTTCGCCGCTTCCACGGAAATCGATCCGAAGACTGGAAAACCCTAGGGATGCAAAAGACCTGGCTATGTAGGCGAAAATTCCTTTGCCTTGGTTTGGAATCTGAAGCTCATCGCGAACTCCGCCAAACCCCGGAAAAAGCAGGATCACCGGCTGTGGTTTCCCGGCAGCAAGGCGCAACGTGCCGACAACACGCTCTCCCTGAACGTCAAAGGCTACGACCTCCTCTGACGGTTCGTTACTGTTGCGGTCCTTTGGCAATTTCCACCACCGAGATACACCCAAACACAGAGCTGAGGCGGCAACAAACTCGCGCGGGTGCCATCTGCTGCCAAGGGGAGCGGCGCTCAGCGGCGTCGCACGCCGTATGTCTAGAACTCTTCCCAGTTGCCCTCGGTCGAAGCCGGTGCGGCTGAGGTGCCGAAGGCGGCTGTGAGCTTGCCGCCGAGTGCACGGGCCGGTGACGGAGCGGGCCTGGCATGGTCGGTGGCCGAGGCGGGAACCGGTCTGCGCATCGAAAGCATCGCCCCGACCGGGCGTGCCACCGGCTTGGCAGTCGTCCGGACGGCGGGGGCCGCCTTTGCCACCTGGCCGAGATTGAACTGTGCCAGACGCTCCGAGAGGGCAGACACCTCCGTCACCAGCGTATGCGAGGCGGCGTTCGATTCCTCGACCATCGCGGCGTTCTTCTGGGTCGACTGGTCCATCTGGTTGACCGCCGTGTTGATCTCCAGGAGACCCGTCGACTGTTCACGGGCGGCTTGGACGACCGCCTGGACATTGCTGTTGATCTGCTGGACTTCGGCAACGATCGCCTGCAGCGCCTTGCCGGTCTGGCCGACGAGATCGACGCCACGCTTGACCTGGTCGCCGGACGAGGTGATCAGCACCTTGATCTCCTTGGCGGCGGTGGCCGAGCGCTGCGCGAGTTCACGCACTTCCTGTGCGACGACGGCGAAGCCCTTGCCGGCCTCCCCCGCACGCGCTGCTTCAACGCCTGCATTGAGGGCCAGCAGGTTCGTCTGGAAGGCGATATCGTCGATCACGCCGATGATGTTGGAGATCGACTGCGAGGATTGCTCGATGCCGGTCATGGCATCGACGGCATTGCGCACGACCTCTCCGGACTTTTCCGCACCATCCTTGGTGCGGCTGACGAGCGTTCCCGCCTCCTCAGCGCGAAGGGTGGAGTCCTTGACCGAGGTGGTGATCTGCTCGAGCGCGGCGGCGGTCTCCTCGACGGAAGCGGCCTGCTGTTCGGTGCGGCGGGCGAGATCGTCGGCGCCCGAGCGGATTTCTTCGGAACCGGCCTGAATGACGGCAGCGTTTTCGGAGAAGGAAATCAGGGCTGCCTGCAGCTTTTCGACAGACGCGTTGAAATCGACGCGGATTTCGTCAAGCGAGTCGGCAAACGGCTTTTCCAGCCGGATGGTCATATCTCCGTTGGAAAGGCTGGCCAGTCCGTTGCCGAGTTCGCTCACCGCGAACTTGATCGAATCCTCACGGGCGGCATGGAGGACGGAACGTTCCTGTCGTTCGATCTCTTCGCGGGACCGGGAGCTTTCCGCATCGGCTTCGAGCCTGATCTTCTGGCGATTGCTTTCCAGCAGGATAGCGAGGGAGCGTGAGAGGTCGCCGATTTCGTCCTTGGCATTCTTGTCGTTCAATTGCACGTCCAGCTGGCCATGGGCGATGCGATCGGTCTCGGCAATCACGCCCTCTATGCGGCGGACGAATTTGCGGGCAATGAGCCAGCCGGCGAAACCGAGCAGGAGTGCAGCGATAGCGGTGATCGCAACGGCGCTCCAGGCCATGTTATTGAGTTGGGCAAAGACGGTGGATTTGGGCACCGAAACAATGGCGTACCAGTTGAGGTCATTCGTGAGCTTTACCGGATAGGCGACCGAGAAATAGCTCTGACCGTCCGGACCTGCGATCTCCTGCTCGACGCCGGGCCTGGCGATCAACTGATCCCAGCCGGCGGTGAGCTCACCGCCGTCCTTGATATTCTTGCCTGCGAGCGCAGCGGAGGGATGGCTGATAATGCTGCCGGCACCCGTCACGAGGCTGAGATAGCCGGTCTCCATCGGGTGGACTGCGGAGATCGCCTTGTTGGCGTCGTCGAGCGAAATGTCCATGCCGGCAACGCCAAGCGCCTTGCCATCGACCACGATCGGCTTGGCGACCGAGGTCATCAGCACATCCTTGCCGTCGACCGCGTAGACATAGGGTTCGATGACGACGGTCTTTTTCTGGGTAAAGGGAAGCTGGTAGTAGTCGCCGGCACCCGACACGCCATAATCGACCAACGGCGTGTGCTGGATCTTGTCGCCACTGCGCACCCAATAGGGCACGTAGCGGCCGGTGGTGTCGTGGCCTTCCTTGCCGACGAAATCCTTGTCCTTGCCGTCGAAGGCATTCGGTTCCCAGCCGGTCCAAACACCGAGCGCCATCGGATTATCCTGCAGCATGTTCTTCAGCAGGTCGTCGGCGGTCGCACGACTGGCGTTTCCGCTTTCCTTCATCGTCGACAGCGACGTCTCCAACGCATTGACGATGCCGAGCGCCACGCTCATGGATTTCTCGACGTTGAGCGCGTTGGTGGCAGCGATCTGGAGCATCTGATCGAGGCTCGATTTGCGCATATCGTTATACGCGATGTAAAAAAGAACGCCCGATGCCGCGATCGTCGCGACGACACCGCAGGCCGCCACGGAAAAAATGTTGCGTCCGGTAGCCGATTTGAACTGCATGCGCGTACCTCCTCGAGCGGGCATGTCGTCGATCGAGCCGGGACGTGGCTGCACGTCGCGGAAATCGTTCGCAATTTGAAGAAAATACGAAGAGGCTGTTAATTTACGGTGTATTGCGCCAGCTTTACTTATGAGCTGGGCAGCTGTTCACGGGCTCACCTTGATTTGTCATAGGCTACAGCGCCGCGCGTCTCTTCATATGTGTAAACAATGCAGCAGCACTTTGAATTTATGCATAATTTTGTCCTTGGCACCACCTCTTTGCCGGATCGCTATTCCAGTTCATGGGACGCGCCGCAGTGCCGCTGCTACACCCTAAAAATTCCATCTGCCAATAGCTCGATCATTATAAAGCGCTCGTTGCAGAAGCGCGGAAAATCCACCGAAATCCTCAATCAGAACGAGGTGCTACTGTCCTTTTCAAAACTGTCACATCAAGACGCTATAAGGATTTTCGCCCGACGCCTCTTGCGCCGAAAGCGTTTCACCGCCAAAATTGCGCCATGCCTGACAGCGACCCATCCAGTACAAGCTCCGCCCCCTCCAACCGGGATCTCCCGGCCGAAGAAGCTGGCGACCACTGTAGGCGGTGCGATGACATCCGCCTCGCCTCAGGCATATCAGGTTCCAGCAGAGAGCGTTCCAGACCATCGCGAATGACGGGCGGCCGCTGCAGGCCGACTGGATTTCCAACCCTTCCGGCTGGGTCGGGCTTGCCACCTCAAGGAAATCTGAGGACTGATGGAACCTGTACTGATGTTAACACGATGATGGAAAGACGATGGGCGATGCTGATATAGCGTCACTTCGAACGCCTTGCCGCGTCGCCTGATCAATGCGGCATTAAAACCTCAACGAATAGGGTCCCTGTGTTTCTGGAAATTGGAATTGTGGCGTTTCTCACCATCGTAAATGGTGTGCTCGCCATGTCGGAGTTGGCTGTTGTGTCTTCTCGAACAGCCCGCCTAAAGGTTCTCTCCGACAATGGGAGCAAAGGTGCAGCTCAGGCAATCAAACTTGCCGAAAACCCCGGTCGCTTTCTCTCTACGGTTCAGATCGGCATCACGCTGGTCGGCGTTCTCTCCGGCGCTTTCTCAGGTGCCACGCTCGGCGGCCGCCTGAGCGGATGGCTGGAAGCCCAGGGGCTGTCATCGACGGCCGCCGATGCCATTGGCGTAGGTTCAGTCGTTGTGGCAATCACCTATCTTTCGTTGATCGTCGGCGAACTTGTTCCAAAGCAGATCGCATTGCGAGAACCCGAAGCGGTTGCGGCCAAGGTCGCTCCAGCTATGGCGGTACTTTCAAAAATCGCGCTGCCGCTCGTGTGGCTTCTAAACGCCTCCGGAAATCTTGTGCTTAAGCTTTTGGGCCAATCAGGAAAAGGTGGCGACAATGTCTCTGACGCAGAGATCAAAACCGTACTGGCCGAAGCGCAGTCGGCTGGCGTGATCGAAAGCGAAGAGTCCGCGATGATATCAGGCGTTATGCGGCTGGCGGACCGCACTGCTCGAGCGCTTATGACGCCCCGACGGGACGTCGAAATTATTGATATTGATGACAGCCTTGATGAAATTCGAACCCAGTTGCACCGGACGAAACGGTCTCGGTTGCCCGTTCGGAAAGGCAGTTCGGACGAGGTGATCGGCATCCTTCCGGTCAAGGACTTCTACGACTCGATGTCCGAACACGGCAGTGTCGACATCAAGGCTCTGACGCAAGACGTCCCGGTGGTTTCAGACCTCTCAACCGCCATAAACGTGATCGAAGCAATCAGGAAATCGTCCGTCCACATGGTGCTGGTTTTTGACGAGTACGGTCATTTCGAGGGAGTTGTTTCGTCAGGTGACATTTTGGAAGCGATCATGGGAGCTCTCCAGGAGGGACCTATCGATGAGCAGGCCATCGCTCGCCGAGACGACGGTTCTTACCTCGTGTCCGGCTGGACGCCGATTGACGAATTCGCTGAGTTCTTAAATCTCAAGCTCGATGACGATTTGGAATATCAGACTGTGGCTGGCCTGGTGTTGGAGGAGTTGAAACATCTGCCGGAATTGGGTGAGAGCTTCACGCGAGATGGATGGCGCTTCGAAGTCGTCGATCTCGACGGGAGGCGCGTGGACAAAATACTTGTGTCTGCGGATTGAAGGTCGGCATGCTCGACGGCCGCAACATCAAAGATCCGCATCCGCCATATGGAAGATGCGGCCTGATATCAGGAGTGATCGCCATGGCATGGTCCGCCAACCAATATGTGAAATTCGAGGACGAACGCACGCGACCAGCGCGTGACCTGTTGGCACAGGTGCCGCTGCAAAACATTCGTCATGCCGTCGACCTCGGCTGCGGACCGGGCAATTCGACAGATCTGATCATCGAGCGCTACGGGGCGGCCGGCGTCTCCGGCGTCGACAGCGACATGAACATGCTGGAGGCAGCGCGCAAGCGACTTCCGGACACTGCCTTCGTCGAAGCCGATCTCACTCGCTGGCAGCCGGACGAACCCGCAGACCTTTTGTTTGCCAATGCCGTCTTCCACTGGCTGCCCGATCATCTCGATATTTTCGACCGGCTGATGGACGGGCTTTCCGAAGGCGGCGTGCTTGCGGTGCAGATGCCCGACAATCTCGGCGAACCCTCGCACCTGGCGATGGAGGAGACGGCGCATGCCGGACCGTGGAAATCCGCCTTCGAGGCGAAGACCGTGCGCCGCAAGGGGCTGCCGCCGCCGTCCACTTACTACAGCCGGCTGATCGCCAAATCCTCGCGCGTCGATATCTGGCACACCATCTACAATCACCCGATGGCGGATGCGGCTGATATCGTCGAATGGGTGAAGGGAACCGGGCTGATGCCCTATCTCGCCCATGCCGGCGAAGAGCATCGCGAGGCATTCCTGGCAGATTACCTCAAGCGGGTGGAAAAGGCCTATCCAAAGATGTCGGATGGGCGGGTGCTGCTGAGGTTTCCGAGGATTTTCATGGTGGCGGTCAAAGCGTAACCGACCTCGGGCGCACGTCAGATGCTGTCAAATACCTGTTACCCCTCGCCGCCTATGTTGCGGCGAAACCGGCACGCATTATAGTCGGCCGCGAATTGCAAGGAGATGACACATGGACGCTGCCCCAACCCCCCCGGTCACCCTCGTCATCTTCGGCGCCACGGGAGACCTGACGCGCCGCCTACTGGTGCCGGCGATCATCAATCTAACGCGCAGCCGCCTCGTCGGCGACGATCTCCACATTCTCGGCATCGGCATCGAGCCGGGTGACGATGAATTCCTGCGCGGGCGGCTCGACCAGTTCCTCAACCATCTGAGCGGCGAAGAGCCGACGGTGAAGGACGAAGCCTGGGAAAGCCTGCGCCGGCGTATTTCCTATACGTCAGGCGATTTCACCAAGGACGATATTTTCATCGAGATCGGCAAGCGGCTGGGGCCGAATGCCAATGCCGCCTTCTATCTCGCGGTGCCGCCATCCTTCTTCGGGACGATCGTCGAGAAGCTCGCCGCCCACGGGCTGACCGATGAAAGCAATGGCGTCTTCCGCCGTGTCGCGATCGAAAAACCGTTCGGCACCGATCTCACCTCGGCGCAGGCGCTCAATGCGCAGATTCTCGCGCAGGTCGGGGAAAGCCAAGTCTACCGGCTCGACCATTTCCTCGGCAAGGAGACGGTGCAGAACCTGATGACGGCGCGTTTCGCCAACATGATGATCGAGTCCTTGTGGAACAGCCGCTACATCGACCATGTGCAGATCACCGCCGCCGAGATCGTCGATGTCGGCAGCCGCGGCAAATTCTACGATGCGACAGGTGCGCTGCGCGACATGGTGCCGAACCATCTTTTCCAGCTGCTGGCGATGATCGCCATGGAGCCGCCGAACAGCTTCGATGCCGAGGCAATCCGCAACGAGAAAAGCAAAGTGCTGAAGGCGCTGCGCATCTATACGCCTGATGAGGCCAAGACGCACGGCGTGCGCGGCGCCTATGGCGCAGGCCCGCTCAATGGGGCTCAGCTTCCCGCCTATCGCGACACCAAGGACGTTTCGCCCGACAGCAGGACTGAGACTTTCGTGGCGCTGAAGCTCTATGCCGATACCTGGCGCTGGGCCGGCGTGCCCTTCTATCTCAGAACTGGCAAGGCGCTGACGGCGCGCGACACCGAGATCGTCATCACCTTCCAGCCGGTGCCCTTCGCACAGTTTCGCGAGACCGATGTCAAGAGCCGCCTGCCGCCGAACCGGCTGGTGATCCAGGTACAGCCGGACGAGGGCATGAGCATGGAAATCTCGATCAAGTCGCCTGGGCTTTCCGTCGATACCGTGCCGGTCTCTCTCGATTTCCGCTATGCCGACAAATTCGATATCGCCAAGACGACCGGCTATGAATCGCTGCTCTACGATCTCTTCATCGGCGACCAGACGCTGTTCCAGCGCGCCGACGGCATCGAGGCCGGCTGGGCGGCGGTGCAGCCCTTCCTCGATATCTGGGCCGGGGATCAGAGCGTGCCTGACGCTTACGCGCCGGGCAGCATGGGACCGGCCTCAGCCGACGAACTGATCCAGCGCGACAGGCGGCAGTGGCATGAACTCGGCGTCATCCTGCATCGCGACAAGAAGGACGGCAAATAGCGCCCTTCCCTGGTGTTACTGGTTTCCGTTATCACGGCATGCGGCGCTGACCGAGGCGCCGCTCTTGCCGCCTTCGGTGGCAAGCGCTCCGCGTGCCTTGCGCGGCGGGCAGCGCGCCCAGTCGACCGGACCGCTTAGAGGCTCGTTGTCGATGCTGCCGGTTTCGATCGAGTCGAGCGGGATTATCAGCCCGCTTTGCGTTTCAACTCCCGGCGCGGTGCCGAGCGGCGGCGTGCCGTCGATCCGGCCGCTGGCATCCATGCCCATGTTCGACTGGGCAAGAACCGGGGCGGAGAGGCTGAGGAGAGCGATCGAAGTTGCTGCAATAAACCTGCGCATGATGCTATTCCTTCTGGTTTCAGCGATCGTTTTTGTTTCACGCAATTCCGGACGCAAAACCGCTGCACACTTTTGCTGGAATTGCTCTAGCAACAGGCGATGCCAGCTCATTGTTCCCCCGGGAGCGGGCCGCAGACGATCAAAGTTTGGCGATCGGCCGAAGCCACCTCAAAGCGGGGGATATCAGGCTCAATCGCGCCAGCGCGACAGGAGTTTGTCGAGACCTATTGGATAGAGATCGATGCCGGCGTCGCGCAGCCTGTCGCGGCCGAACCAGCGCGCCGTCGCCGCCGTCTCGTCGAGTTCGGAATAGCGGATTTCATCGCGCTCATAGAGCGACGCATCGGCCAGTTCGATATCAGCGGCAAAGATGTATTCGTGACCGGTCGCGTCGTGATGCTCGTAGATGTTTTCGAGCAGATGCCAGGGGCCGACGATGCGGATATCGGTCTCGAGTTCCTCCTGGAATTCGCGCTGCAAGGCTTCTTCGCGGCTCTCGCCGAATTCAATGGCGCCGCCCAGCGGGCGAACGCCCTTGATGCGACCACTGTCATCCTCCACTTCGGCGGCGAGCAGCCGGTCATTGCGCCAGGCGAGGCCGATCACCTTCACCCTGATCTGCTGCGATGGACGCCAGATGGTCATGGGCTCTCCTTCCATCCAAGGGACCGCGGATGCTCTTCACTCCGGTGCTTCCGAAGCGAGAACAATGAGCCCCGCAAAATGCGGGGCTCCTGATCTCTCATCTCAGACGAACTGGCTGAGGCCCGGGACGGAAGCGACGACCTCGTCGACGACTTCCTCGCCAGCATATTGCTTGGCGATCGCGATGGTTTCCTTGGCAAGCGAGGTGATCTCGCCCATGCCGAGGCCTTCGCCCATCAACTGCTGGCCGAGCCCCATGATGCCGCCGCCGCCGAGCGAGCTCATCAGCCCGCCGAGCAGACCGCCGCCGCCGGCACCTGCGCCGTTGAATTGGGCGACGAGATCGGCGCCACCGGGGATCGCTTCGATCATCTTGGCAACCGGGCCATCGGCGGCCTCGCGCTGCAGGAAGCCGAGCATCATGCCGAGCGCCTTTTCGGCCAAATCAGGCGCAATACCCACGCGATCGGCGATCTGGGTCACAATTTCATTCATCGTCAGCCTCCTATTTTTTTGACGTTAACGTCAACGTTATTCGAAATTCCACAGCAACTCAAGCCGGCCCTCCCCGGGCGGCACTTTGTCCGGTTTTGCTTTCAATGCAAACAGTTGTCCGCATGCGCCTGCCTGCTTATAACAGGGAAACGATGGTTCGATGAAGGTAGCTGAAGCAAGCCTTCTCATAAATGGCGGCAGAGCCCCAAGGGAGCATTCCGAATGATCGAGGAAGGCAAGATTTTCATCGGCGCGAGCCGCAATCCCGATGACAGCATCAACAAGCCGGAATATCTCGACCTGAAATTCGGCAATCGCCACGGCCTCGTCACCGGCGCTACCGGCACCGGCAAAACGGTAACGCTGCAGGTGCTCGCCGAAGGTTTCTCCCGCGCCGGCGTTCCGGTGTTTGCGGCCGATATCAAGGGCGACCTTTCCGGCATCGCCGCCAAGGGCGAGCCCAGGGATTTCCTGACGAAGCGCGCCGAGCAGATCGGCTTTGCCGATTACGAATTCGACCAGTTTCCGGTGATCTTCTGGGATCTGTTCGGCGAGAAGGGCCATCGGGTGCGCACTACCATCGCCGAGATGGGACCGCTGCTGCTCGCCCGCCTGATGGATGCCTCAGAACCGCAGGAAGGCGTCATCAACATCGCCTTCAAGATCGCCGACCAGGGTGGGCTGCCGCTGCTCGACCTCAAGGATTTCAGCTCGCTCTTGAACTATATGGGCGAGAACGCCAGCCAACTTTCCAACCAGTACGGCCTGATCTCCAAGGCCTCGGTCGGCTCGATCCAGCGGGCGCTGCTCGTTCTCGAACAGCAAGGCGCCGAGCACTTCTTCGGCGAACCGGCGCTAAAGATTTCCGACATCATGCGCACCAGCAATAATGGCTACGGCCAGATCTCGGTGCTGGCCGCCGACAAGCTGATGATGAACCCGCGGCTTTACGCCACTTTCCTGCTCTGGCTGCTCTCCGAGCTCTTCGAGGAATTGCCCGAGGTGGGCGACCCCGACAAGCCGAAGCTCGTCTTCTTCTTCGACGAGGCGCACCTGCTCTTCAACGATGCGCCAAAGGTGCTGACCGAACGCGTCGAGCAGGTGGTGCGGC
>Ga0209758_1003097_pt1 | contig 15744 bp, 12 predicted proteins | sample AraplaMF_Col_mMF_FD_184258 | JGI IMG/M metagenome (GOLD analysis project Ga0209758, IMG submission 184258) | Arabidopsis root microbial communities from the University of North Carolina, USA - plate scrape MF_Col_mMF (SPAdes) (version 2) | ecosystem: Host-associated > Plants > Roots > Endosphere... | reverse complement strand
GTCGATATAGAACATGCCCTCGGCGCGCTCGATCTTGACCTTGTGGAAGCCGAGCAGCTTCATGAAATGCAGCTGTCCGGGGTTGAGATGCGCCTTGAACAGGTCGGTGATGCGGGCGATGTCCATCGCCTTGGCCTGCTCGACGCTGATCAGGTCGGGCTTGGCGATGGAAGTGGGCGAAAGCGCCGGCGCGTCGACCAGCGTACGCGCGCCCGTGTGTTCCGGCTTGGCCATGACGGTCATCTGAAAAATCTCCCCTTCGCCGCCCTATTCGGCAGGCACGTGTCTGGTGGCGACGGCGTGGCCGTCCTTCTTGGCGCGGTATTCGCTGTAGGCGGCGATCAGCATGTCCTCGTCGCGATATTGCGGCACCCAGCCGAGTTGGCGCTCGGCCTTGGACACGTCGAGCACGCATTCCTCGTCGGCGATCAGATACTGCTCCGGATCCATGATCGGCATGTTGAGCAAATCGAGCAGGTCGAGCGTGCGCTTGACCGCCCAGCCCGGCGTCGGGATCAGCAGCGATTTCGACCCGGCATGCTTGATCAAGTCGCCGAGCAGTTTTTTGACCGGCGGCGGATTGAGTGAGCCCAGATTGTAGGCCTCGTTCGGCGCGCCGGCTTTCCAGGCCGCGCGGGCGGCCTCCGCGCAGTCGAACACCGAGATGAACTGATAGGGATTCCTGCCCGAGCCGATCATCGGCACCGGAAAATTCCAGTCGATCAGTTTGAACAGCTTTTCCAGGATGCCGAGGCGGCCGGGTCCGATGATCAGGCGCGGCCTAAACAGCGAGATCGACATGCCGCGCTTGCGCCATTCGGCGGCGAGCTCCTCCGTCTTCAGCTTCGACAGCCCGTATTCGCCGAGCGGCGCGACCGGATGATCCTCGGTCATCGGCAGCATCACGGTGTGGCCGTAGATCATGTCGGTCGTATAGTGGACCAGCTTCGAGGCGCCGGCCTTGTCCATCGCCTGCATGATGTTCTCGGTGCCGTGGAAATTCACCGGGAAGAAGAAATCGTGCCGCTTGGCGCGCACCTGGATCGGCGACAGCATCTTGGCCGAGAGGTTATAGACCATGTCGTCGGCCTTGAGACCGACCGCGGCAACCGAAGCCGGATCGGTCACGTCGCATGTGATGAAGCGCACCGAGCGGTAATGCGGCAGGTCGCTCTTGACGATGTCGGCAACGACTACATTCTCGCCGTCGGCGACGAGCTTGGGGGCAAGGTGACGGCCGACGAAGCCGTCGCCGCCGAAAATCACATGTCTCATCGAACGATCTCGCTTGTGCCGATCTTGTCGGGATTGATGGATGCGGTCTGGTCCTCGTGCCCGCGCCCACTCTGCGCAATCAGGATTGTGCCGACGCAGATGCAGGCGATGCCGGCGATGCGCCAGCCATTGAGGTCCTCGCGGAAGACGAAATAGGCAAAGATCGCCACGGCGACATAGGCGAGGCTGAGGAACGGATAGGCGAAGCTGAGCTCGACCTTGGACAGCACGTAAAGATGCGATGCCATCGAGATGACGAAGGTGCAAAGGCCCAGGAACACCCACGGGCTGAACACGATCTGCAAGAGCTTGACGAGCGGATTGGCGCCTTCGAAGGAGATCGGCCCCAACGACATCATGCCCTGCTTCAGCATCAACTGCGCCGCGGCATTGGTCATGACCGTGAAGAGAATGAAGATTATGTATTTCATTGTTGCCACCCGCCCCTTGGGCGGTCCTATTACAAACCTGCAAATATTTCGTGAAGCCTCGATGATGTTTTGAGTAAACCATGGCGTAACGCTTCATTTGCCACGATTTATTCGATTTTTATCTATTCCGCGGCTTCCGAAACTCCTCCCACCGAATCCAGTCTTTTTGCCGTCCGCATCCAGAAGCTCGACAGGAAGGCCGGGTCGCGAAGCGCCTCCAGCCGCTGCCATTGCGGGAACGATGCGGCAAAGATCTCAGGCCCCATCCGGGCGTCCTTGTAGGGGTTCACCGCCCCACCCGCTTCGATCGCGATGCGGTCGAGTTCGGTGAGCAGCCGCAACGTCCTTTCGCCCCGGTTGGGGAAATCGAGCGTCAGCGTGTAGCCCGGCCGCGGGAACGATAGCAGCGCCGGCGAGCGGACATCGCCGAAGCGCTTGAGCACGGTGAGGAACGACCCCTCGCCCGCCCGCCGTGCCGCCTCGAGCAGCGCTGGCACGGTGTGACGCGCGTTGGCCTCCGGCACCACGCTCTGGTGTTGGAAAAGCCCACGCGGCCCGTAGAGCCGGTTCCAGTCGCGGACGCCGTCGAGCGGAAAGAAGAAGCCCTGGTAGCCCGCCTGGCGTGGAGCAGCGGACTTGCCCTTTTTCCAGCGATAGGCCGCATTGAAGACGGTGAGGAAAGGCCGGTTGAGGGCATTGAATGGCGGCTGCACCGGCACGACAAGCCGGCTGCCGGCACGCACGGCGGCGTGCGAGCCGTGCTCGGCATGATTGCCGGTGAACAAAACGCCGCGCCCGCACCTCTTGCCACCGGCAAGCTGATCGATCCAGGCGACGGCATATTCGTTGGCCTGGTCTGCAGCCTCGGCAAGATCGAAGAATTCACCAAGATCGCGAAAGGGTGTCGCCTTTTCCATTATGTCGAGCGACGGCACCCGCATCAGCTTGATCGATGCCGAAAGCATAAGCCCGGTCAGCCCCATGCCGCCGATCGTTGCCCCGAACAGACGGTCATTGTCGGTCGCCGAGCAGCGATAGGTTCGGCCGTCGGACCTGAGCAGCGTGACGGCCTCGACATGGCAGCCGAAGGTGCCGCGCCGATGGTGGTTCTTGCCGTGGACGTCGTTGGCGATCGCGCCGCCCAGCGTCACGAACTGCGTGCCTGGGACCACGGCCGGAAAGAAGCCGTAGGGCGCGGCATAAGCGATGATGTCGCAAAGCAGCGTACCGGCATCCGCTTCGAGCGCGCCGGTCTCGGCGTCGAAGGAACGGATGCGGTTGAGCGGCCGCATGTCGACCACCATGCCCGCATCGTTCTGGCAACTGTCGCCATAGGAGCGGCCATTGCCATAGCCGAGCAGCGATCCGGCTTTCGCCTCGCCGCGCTTCAGCAAGGCGATCGCCTCGTCCGCCGAAATCGCCTTGCGCGCCGGCGGCGTCGCCAGTCCAAAGCTGCCGAAGCGCTCATGTCCCATCACCAGCCTCCGGCGACGAGGAAGGCCGCGCCGAAAGCGACGACCATCTGGCTGCGCCAGTCGCGGATGATGAAGACGACCGGATCGTCATGCATCTCGTCGCGCCGGGCGAGGATCCAGACGCGCATCGTGAGGTAAAGTACGATCGGCGCCAGCGGCCATATCAGCCAGGGATGCGGATAGAGCTCGCGCACCGCCGGGCTGTCCATATAGAGCGCCAGGACCAGCGCCGAGGAGAAAGCCGACGCCATGCCGGCCTGGGCGACGATTTCCTGGTCTTCGGTGCGGTAACCACGGCCGGCGATGCGCTCGCCCGGGGGAATGGCCGTGGTGCGCAATTCGACGAAGCGCTTCACCAGCGCCAGCGACAGGAAGAAGAAGATCGAGAAGGCGAGCAGCCAGAAGGAGACGTCGACGCCGGTGGCGGCCGCACCCGCCAGCACGCGGATCGTGTAGAGGCCCGCAAGCGTCAGCACGTCGACCAGAAGCATGCGCTTGAACGACAGCGAATAGGCGGTGGTGACCGCCATATACCCGGCAAGCACGCCAAGGAATTCGATCGGCAGGAACAGTCCGGCGGCGATGCCGATCGCAAGCAGCGTGACGATCGCGCCGAGACCGAACGGAACGGACAACGCACCGCTGGCGAAGGGCCGGTTGCGCTTTGTCGGATGCTTGCGGTCGAGCGCCAGGTCGAAGAAATCGTTGAGGATATAGATGGCGGACGCCACGGCGCTGAAGGAAACGAACGCCAGCAGGCACTGCCAGATCATGTTCGGGTTGAAATATTCGTGCGACAGCACCATCGGCACGGCGATCAGCGAGTTCTTCAGCCACTGATGCATGCGCAGCATCTTGACGTAGGTCCTCAACGTCGGCTTCGGCGCGGGCATGGCCTCGGCGCCATGCGCTGCCTGCCAGCGCCGGGCGCTGCGGTCGGGCGCCACCACGAGCGCGTTGCGCGCGGCGTCGAACACTTTGAGATCGTGGCGGCTGTTGCCGGCATAGTCGAAGCCCGCATCGCCATAGGCGGCGACAAGCGCTGCGCATTTCTTGGCCGAGGTCATGTTGTGCGGGCCGTCGGTGGCCAGCACATGATCGAAGATACCGAGATGCGCCGCGATCGCCTCCGCGAATTTGCGCGGCGTTCCCGTCGCCAGCACGATCTTGCGGCCCTCCCGGTGCTCGGCACGCAACCGGTCAAGCAGGTCCTGGCGGTAAGGCAGCGAGGCCGCGTCCATGTCGACGCGCCTGGCGATTTCCTGTTTCAGGCGGGCCGGGCCGCCGGTCAGCCAGAAAGGCAGGAGAAAGAGATAGAGCGGGTTTTTCTTGAGCAGGATGAACAGGCCTTCCCACAGAAGGTCCGTTGCAATCAGCGTGCCGTCGAGATCGACCGCGAGCGGGATTGCGTTCCTGTCCGACCTCGCGTCCATTGTCTTGCCCCGATCGAGCGCGGGATCCCGAATTCCGATTAACGGAAAGATCACGCGCCAACTCAACCCACGCCGCTGCCGGCGTCCTCGGGTCGGATATAGCGGGTCATGACGCAGCGAACGTTAAAACGCCCGGTTGCAGGGCATGGTCATACCGGTTTTTCGGCGTCATCGTTAAGCCTCGGCTACCGGAAACGATAAAAGGCCGGACATCGGTCCGGCCTTTGCCAGTCTTGCCCCGCCGATCTTGCGGCGACGGTTATTTGATGCGGGCCGCACCGCCCGAGATTTCGACAGTTTCCGAGCCGGTCAGGGCTTCGAGGTCACCATTGGGCAGGGTGACGAAGCAGCCGTTCGAGCAGAACTCCACCGTCTCGCCGGCGGCAAGCGTCAGCTCGCTCTTGGCTCCGCCTTCGGTCACGACCAGGGTCCGCGTCTGAGCGTCCCTGTTGATCGCGCTGGCGGCGAAAGCCGAACCGCCCAGGGCCAGCAAAGCGATGGCGGCAACGACAGACTTCCACATTGCATTTCCGGTGTTCGCACACCGCCTCTGTTCAAATTTGCAAGGCATTCTCGCCCTTTGCATCGAAGCTTATATGAGATGTTATCTGAACCGCAACTGAATGCCGCATTCATGCCACAATCGGTTTCGGCGTCCGCACCCTGTAAATTCTGGCGGCTGATCCGATATGATATCGGGCGAAGCGAAGACGAGGCGAGCACAATGCCGGGCACATGGCTCGAAACCATCGGCGTCGAAGTCGAACACCGAAGAATCACAGCCGGCCTGAACTACTATGTGCCCGCTTCGCCCTATCATCGTCTCGGCATCCATGTCGGGCCGCCGGTCAACGCCTCGTGCCGCTGCGACGGCAGGCAGCACCGGCGCATCCAGGCGCATGGCGATATCGATATCGTGCCCGCCGGATTGGATGGCGACTGGGAGGATGACGCCGACTGCACCATCCTGCGCTTGTGGATCAACCCGGCCCTGGTCCGCCAAGCTGCTCGCGACCTGGAGATCGATCCGGACCGGCTTGTCGTCGAACCGCAGTTCCAGCGCCGCGATCCCAGGATCGAACATATCGCCTGGGCGCTGGCGAGCGGCCTCAGCCCCGACCAGCCATCGGATCGGCTCTATGTCGAAAGCCTGGCAAGGGCACTGGCCGTGCAACTGGTTCAGGGCGCCTCCACGCGGCAGGTTCCATCGGGGCAGACGCTCTCATCCGGCCAGAAGCGCAGGTTGCAGGAGTTCATCGAAGCCAATCTCGACCAGGATCTCTCACTCGATGATCTGGCTGAGGTAGCGGCGATCAGCGTCTCGCATTTGAAGGCTCTGTTTCGCCGCAGCTTCAGCATGCCGCCGCACCAATATGTCATTCACCGCCGCGTCGAGCGCGCCCGCCTGCTGCTCGACCAGGGCAAGACGCCGCTCAGCCAGATCGCGCTGGAGGCCGGCTTCGCACACCAAAGCCACATGGCTCGCAGCATGAAGCGCGTTTTAGGCTTCACCCCGGCAGCGCTCGCCCGCCTGCTACGTTAAGCGGGCCATCCTATCGTCCTTTTGTGCGCTCCATCGTCCGTATCGGGTCGACCGGCCCTCGGGGAGGAGGCATACAGCACTCCATGACAAAAGGAGAATGTAGATGTTCGTGATCCTCGGTGCCACGGGTAAAATTGGGCGGGCATCGATCGGCGCGCTCCGCCCACATGGCCTTCCGATCAGGGCGGTTGTTCGCAACCGATCCAAGGTCGACGAACTTCGCGCGCTCGGTTGCGGCATAGCCTACGCCGACCTCACGGATGGGCCGGCACTTGTCGAAGCAACAAAAGGCGCATCGGCGGTACAGGTGATCTGCCCCACCTTCGTCCAGGCGGAAAATGCCTTGGCCGGGATGAAAGCCACGATCGACACGGTCGCCGGAGCGCTTGCGCAAACCTGCCCGGCGCATGTCCTGGCGATCTCCGACTATGGCGCGCAACTGCCGGCCGGCACCGGCATCACCCTCGCCTTCCACTATCTGGAAGCACAATTGAGGAAGCTCCCCGTCTCGCTGACCTTCCTGCGCTCGGCCGAGCACATGCAGAACTGGGGCCGCAGCGTGGGCCGGACATTGCAGACCGGTGTCCTTGGCAGCCTGCATCATCCTCTCACCAAGTCCTTCCCCACCGTCGCGGCAGGCGACGTCGGGCTGATCGCGGCCGACCTTCTTATGTCAGATGGCAGCAATACACCGCGGATTGTCCATGCCGAAGGACCCCGGCGCTACAGCATCGTTGACGTGGCCGAGGCGCTGAGCGCGGCGGCAGGCCGCGAAATCATCGCCCAAGAGATACCCAGGCAAGACTGGATCCCGATCTTGACCGCCGGCGGTATGAGCCCGAGCTACGCCAAGCTCGTCGCCGATCTCTTCGATGCGCATAACGCCGGCCGCATCGACGCCGAACAAGGCGTTGGCGAAATCAGAAAGGGCAAGACCGAGCTTCACACGGTCCTGTCGGCACTTGTGCCGGCTGCCCAAAAAGCGGCTGGTCGATCCTAGAGCAATTCCACGAAAAGTGCGTAGCAGTTTTCCGTCCGGAATTGCGCAAAAACAAAAGCTTAGAGCGGTTCGGCGATTCCGTGAAACGCTGAACCGCTCTAGCCGGGGTCGGGCTTGCGGCCCTTCCGCTTCATCTTGGCCAGCCGTTCCCGCTCGGCCGCGGCTTCCGCTTCCAGCTTCTGTCGTTCGGCGAACTCCGCCTCGATCTTGTCGTCGTCGATCGGCCAGGCCTCGTGCTTCTTGCTCTCGACCACGGCGCGCGGCGTCGATGGTATCTCGATCCGCTCCTCCTCGAAGATATCGAAGATGGCGAAGCGGATGTCATTCTGCACGACGCTGCCGTTCATGATGTCGGCGACGAACACGCGGATTTCGAATTCGAGCGCGGCAGCCCCGAAATTGGCGAAGAGAACGAACGGCTCGGGATTCTTCAGCACCATCGGATGGGCGCGCGCAATGTCCATCAGGAGGGCATGGACGCGCTTGACGTCGCTGCCATAGGCGACGCCGATCTTGATGTCGACGCGCCCGAGCTTGTTGCGATGCGTCCAGTTGCCGACCGCATTGTTGATGAGGTTCGAGTTGGGCAGGATCACCGCCTGCCGCTGGAAGGTCTCTATCTCGGTGGCCCGCACGCTGATTTTCCGCACCGTGCCGCTGACGTCGCCCGCGACGATCCAGTCGCCGACCTTGAACGGCCGCTCGGCAAGCAGGATCAGGCCCGAAACGAAATTCGAGACGACGTTCTGCAGGCCGAAGCCGATACCCAGCGAAAGCGCGCCGGCAACCAGTGCCAGGTTGGAAAGATCGATGCCAGCAGCCGAGATACCGACCAGGCCCGCAAGCGCGACGCCCGCATAACCGACGCCGAGGCGAATGGAGTTGCGTACCCCGGTATCGACCTTGCCGCGCGCCATCACCGAGCCGTCGAGCCAGCCCTGGAACCAGCGCGTCAGGAAATAGCCGATGACGAAGACGACGATGCCGGTAAGGATGCCGAGGAAGGAGATCGTCACCGAGCCGATCTGGACACCGGTGGCGAGCTTATAGGCCCAGGCCTGGATGTCCCCCGGCTGGAAGCCCCACATCAAAAGGATCAGCGGCAGGAAGATCAGCACGATCATCAGGTTGATGGCGATGCTGACCACCAGGCCGAGCTGGTCGAGGGCGGTGTCCTCGTAGCTGGAGTTCTCCGAGAGCCATCGCCCTACCGAAGTGTCGGCGAAGCCGCCCTCCTCGCCGATCGCGCGTGCCGACAGGAAGCCGATATAGGCTGTCACCAGGACGGTGCCGGTCACCACGACCTGGAACGAAACGAAAAGCGCGAGGCCGATATAGCCGAGCAGTGCCGCCGCAATGGTGAACAGGCCGAGCCCGATGGCAAGGAAGCGAAGCCATGCCGGCCAGGGGCGCCACGAGCCGTCAGCCGCCCTGAAAGGCCGCAGCAGTCCCATCAGGATCAGGATGACGCCGACGATGATGGTGGCGACAAAGCCCCTGGCGATCGTCAACGAAAGCGGCGAACCCATCCTCTCGTTGACGACCGACAGGAAGTAATTGAAGCCGAGCACCAGCGCCATGGCGGTCGCCAGCCCGACGAGCCAGCGTGCGGGACTGGTCGCGACCGGGATCAGCCGCCAGTTGGGCAGGCGCGGTTCGAGCGCCGCGTTGGTCAGCCGGTTGACGCAGAACACCATGCCGATCACCGTCAGCAAGGCATTGAGGAACGTGCCGATATCTCCGCGCAGCACATTGTAATAGTTGAAGAAGAACACAGCCGAGGCGAAGAAGACGCCGAGCGCCAGGGTCGGCAGCAGCGTCGACCAGAACGCCACCGACAGCCGGCTGAGATAGGAAGGATCCTCGACGGTCGGGTCAGCCTCGAATATGCGGCCGAACAGACGCCTGCCGCCGATCAAAAGCACGGCCGCCAGCGCCAGCGCCATCAGCGTCGCCGCAAGGATCGCCTGGAACTTGAACCTGACGGCGAAGCTCAGCCAGGACGACACCGCCTTGTAGAGGCCTGTGAACTGCTCATGCGCGTCGGAAAAGGCCTGCGGGCTCAGCGCGTCGGTCAAGTCGTAGTGCTTGGTGATGACGCTGCGGAAAAGCTCGCTGCGCATGACGGCGATCTTGTCGACCAGCCCGTTGACGCGAATCGACAGGTTTTGCGCGCTGGCGACGACGGCGTTGATCTGAGCCTTTTCCGAGGCGAGCGCGCTGCGCTCGTTGCTGACGATCACCGGCTCGGGGGGCTGCCCCTGCGCCGGTGGCGCGCCGAGCACCTCGGCACGATTGTTGATGTCGGTGAGGCGCTGCCGGAATACCAGCGCGCTGTTCAGCGCCGCCCGCGAAATATCCTCCAGCTGCAACCGGATGTCGACCAGCCCCGCATCGTCCTGGTCGGGGTCGCTCAATTTCTTTTCCAGGCCGTCGGTCTTGGCCGTCAGGTCCTGTATGGCCTTGGTCTGGTCGGCGATGAGCTGCGACGAACCATGGCCGATCGCCTGCGCCGACGCGTCGAGCGGCGGCTGCCCGAAGACAGCGACGATGACGACCAGAATCAGGCGTAGCAGTCGGAGGAACATGGCGTTATTGGCGACTCGCGGCCGAAAACCCTCGAAATTTCCGCCCTTGATAGAGATCGGCATATCGGGCGGCAAGCCGTCCTGATCGCCTCGGCGGGAGTCGGCCTGTCGAAAAGCGATGGCGCAATCTTGGCTTTGCGCTTCCCGCCTGCTCTATAGTCTGCCGCCTCGCATCATAAGGACGATAGGAAGAATGGCGGAATATTCAGCCTTATCGCTGCTCAAGAACGCTCTGACCGGCAACAAGGATTGGAAGCCCGCCTGGCGCAAGCCGGACCCCAAGGCTTCCTATGACGTGATCGTCATCGGCGGCGGCGGTCATGGTCTTTCGACCGCCTATTATCTTGCCAAGGAACACGGCATCACCAATGTCGCGGTGCTGGAAAAGGGCTGGCTCGGCTCCGGCAATGTCGGCCGCAACACCACGGCGGTGCGTTCCAACTATCTCTTGCCGCAGAACACCCGCTTCTACGAACATTCGATGAAGCTGTGGGAAAACCTCTCGCACGACCTCAACTACAACGTCATGTTCTCGCAGCGCGGCTGCCTGAACCTCGCGCACACGCCCGCCCAGCTCGACGACTATGCCAGGCGCGGCAACGCCATGCGCCATCTCGGCGTCGACGCCGAGCTGATGAGCGTCGACCAGATCAAGCGGCTTGTGCCAGCGCTGGATGTCTCGGGTTCGGCCCGCTTCCCGGTTCTTGGCGGCCTGATGCAGCCGCGTGCCGGCAGCGCCCGTCACGACGCCGTCGCCTGGGGCTATGCGCGCGGCGCCGACCGGCGCGGCGTCGACATCATCGAGAATTGCGAAGTCACCGGCTTCCTGCGCGACGGTGGCCGCATCACCGGCGTTTTGACGACGCGCGGCGAAATTCGCGCCAAGAAGGTGGCGCTTGCGGTTGCCGGCAGCACCGGTCGGGTCATGCAGCTCGCCGGCATTTCCCATATGCCGATCGAAAGCCACGTGCTGCAGGCTTTCGTCTCGGAATCGCTGAAGCCGATCATCGACACGATCCTGACCTTCGGCATGGGCCATTTCTACATCTCGCAGTCCGACAAGGGCGGCCTCGTCTATGGCGGCGACCTCGACGGCTACAACAGCTACGCCCAGCGCGGCAGCCTGCCGATCGTCGATGAGGTGATGAGCGAGATGCTAGCGCTGTTCCCCGGCCTGGCGCGCGTGCGCATGCTGCGCTCCTGGGGCGGGCTGTGCGACATGACGATGGACGGCTCGCCGATCATCACCGCCGGTCCGCTGCCGGGCATGTATCTCAATTGCGGCTGGTGCTACGGCGGCTTCAAGGCGACGCCGGCCTCAGGCTGGTGCTTTGCCCACACCATCGCCAAGGACGAGCCGCACGAGTTCAACGCGCCCTTCACGCTCGACCGTTTTTATCGCGGCTTGATCATCGACGACAAAGGCCAGGGCGCCACGCCTCGGCTGCATTAGGTCCGGAATAAAATGCTGATCACTTGTCCCTATTGCGGCCCGCGCGACGTCATCGAATTCACCTACCAGGGCGACGGCAACCGCGAGCGGCCGCAGCCGGCTTCGCAGAACCTCGACGCCTGGAATGCCTATGTCTACGACCGCCTCAACCCGGCCGGCGACCACAACGAGATCTGGCAGCATTCCGGCGGCTGCCGCGCCCATCTCAGGGTCGTGCGCAACACGCTGACACATGAGGTCCTGAGCACCGCCCTCGCTCGTGGCGGCCACAAGGCGGAGGGCCGCTCGTGAGCTCCCGCCGCACGGAGACCGGCGGCCGGATCGACCGGCTGCGCACCATCCGCTTCACCTTCGACGGCGCGCCTTACACCGGCCATGCCGGCGACACGCTGGCCTCGGCGCTGCTCGCCAATGGCGTGACGCTGTTCGGCCGCTCCTTCAAATATCACCGCCCGCGCGGCCTGCTCGCCGCCGGCGTCGAGGAGCCGAACGCGCTGGTGACGGTGCTGCGCGGTGAAGTGCGCGAGCCCAACATCGCCGCCACCATGGTCGAGATCTATGACGGGCTCGTCGCCGTCAGCCAGAACCGTAACCCCTCGCTCGCCTGGGACATCGGCGCCGTCAATCAGCTCGGCGGCAAGATCCTGTCGGCCGGCTTCTACTACAAGACCTTCATGGGGCCGGTGATCGGCCCGCTGAAAGGCACGCGCTTCTGGATGTTCTGCGAGCATTTCATCCGTCGCGCCGCCGGCCTCGGCAAGGCCGGCACCGCCCCCGATCCTTCTCGCTACGAGCGCATGAACGCTTTTTGCGACGTGCTGGTCGTCGGCTCAGGTCCGGCCGGCCTGATGGCGGCAAGAGCCGCCGCCGACCAGGGCGTCCGCGTCATCCTCGCCGATCTCGAAGCCCATTTTGGCGGCTCTGCCAACTGGTCGGGTGAGGCCATCGACGGCATGCCTGCCGCCGACTGGGCCCAGCGCACGGTTGCGCAGCTTGAAGGCAACGACAATGTCCGCCTGCTGCCGCGCACGACGGTGTGGGGCTATTACGACGGCAACACGCTTGCCGCCCTCGAACGGGTGACCGACCATAAGGAAGTGGCTGCCAAGGGCGAGCCGCGCCAGCGCTACTGGGCGATCCGCGCCGGCACGGTGGTGCTCGCCACCGGTTCCTTCGAGCGGCCGCTGGTGTTCCCGGGCAACGACCGTCCCGGCGTCATGCTGGCGCATGGGGCGGAACGCTACGCCAATGAGTATGGCGTGCTGCCGGGACAGCGCATTGCGCTCTTCACCAACAACGACAGTGCTTACCGCTCGGCCGCCGCCTTGAAGAAGGCCGGGGCCACCATCGTAGCCATCGTCGATGTCCGCGGCGACGTCTCGAACGAGATGCGCCGGCTCGCAAGCGAGGCCGAGGCCGAGCTGCTGGACGGCCATGCCGTGGTTGCGACCGAAGGCGGCAAGGCCCTCACCGGCCTCAAGGTGCGGCGCTTCGATGCAGTGAGCGGCGCGCTCAGCGGCGACGCCCGCAGCATCCATGCCGACAGCCTTCTGATGTCGGGAGGCTGGTCGCCGACCATCCACCTCGCCAGCCAGGCCGGCGCGAGGGCCGAGTGGGACGCCGCGAGACAAGCCTTCCTGCCGCCGAAGCCGACGCAGCGCTGGATCGGCGCCGGCGCCTTCACCGGCAGTTTTTCGACAGCCGAAGCCATTGCCGAGGGCCGCGCGGCCGGTCTTCAGGCTGCCGGCGGAGCCGCATCATCAGCGCTCCTGCCCGTTGTCGAGGCCGCGCCCGGCGATCCCGATCCGGCGCCGGTCTTCGAGATCAAGGCAAAGGGCAAGAGTTTTGTCGACTTCCAGCACGACGTGACAGCCGAGGATGTGCGGCTGGCGCATCGCGAAGGCTTCGTCTCGGTCGAGCACCTGAAGCGCTACACCACGCTCGGCATGGCGACCGACCAGGGCAAGAACTCCAACGTGCCGGGCTTGGCCATCATGGCCGAGGCGCTCGGCAAGCCGATCCCCGAAGTCGGCACGACGCGCTTTCGCCCACCTTATACCGCGGTGTCGATCGGCTCGCTGGCGGCGGAACGCTTCGGCGACCTCAAGCCCGAGCGCCTGACGCCGATGCATGACTGGCACCTCGCCAATGGCGCGAGGATGTATTCGGCCGGCCTCTGGTACCGCCCGATGATCTACCGCCTTGCCGGCGAGACGGTCGAGCAGGCCTATGTCCGCGAGGCCAAAGCAACGCGCGAAAGCGCCGGCATCGTCGATGTCTCGACGCTGGGCAAGATAGCGGTGCAGGGACCGGACGCGGCCGAGTTCCTCGACCGCGTCTACACCAACATGTTCTCCACGCTTGCAATCGGCAAGGCCCGCTACGGCCTGATGCTGCGCGAGGATGGGCTTGCCTTCGACGACGGCACCACCTGGCGGCTGGCCGAACAGGAATTCCTGATGACCACCACCACCGCCAATGCCGGCAAGGTGATGCAGCACCTGGAATATTTCCTCGACGTCATCTGGCCGGAGCTGAAGGTCACCGTCACCTCCGTCACCGACGAATGGGCGGGTGCGGCGATCGGCGGACCGAACGCGCGGGCCATCCTTGCCGCTTGCGTCACCGGCACTGCCGTTGACAACGCCTCGCTCCCCTTCATGGGCATCGTCCACGGCCGGATCGCCGACGTGCCGGTGATGATCTGCCGATTGTCCTTCTCCGGCGAAATGGCGTTCGAGGTCTATTCCGGCGCCGGCTATGGCACCCGCGTCTGGGAAGCCTTGATCGAGGCCGGCAAGCCGTTCGGCCTTGTCACCTACGGGCTTGAGGCGCTGGGCACGATGCGCATCGAGAAGGGCCATGTCACCGGCGCCGAGATCGACGGCCGCACCACCGCGCGCGACCTCCATCTCGACTGGATGCTGTCGAAGAAGAAGCCCTTCATCGGCTCGGCCATGATGGACCGGGAAGGCCTGATTGCGCCCGACCGGCTCGAGTTGGTCGGCCTGATCGCGCTCGACAACCGGCCGCTCAACGGCGGCGGACATATCGTCGAGGAACTGGACGAGGCCAATCCGCACGACTCGCTCGGCCACATCACCGCCTGCTGCTATTCGCCGGCGCTGGGCAAGTACATCGCGCTGGCCTTGGTCAAGGGCGGCAAGGCAAGGCATGGGACTCGCGCCTTCGTCTCCGACCCTCTGCGCAACCGGTTCGGGCCGATCGAGATCGTCTCCAACCATTTCTACGATCCGGACGGGAGCCGCATGCATGGCTGAGCAACAACAGTTGCCCGAACGCCAATCGCCGCTCGAGCCGGAGTATCATCCGGGCTCGCACGGCAATTTCGAACATGGCGTCGATGTCATCCTGTCCGAGACCCGGCTAGGCTCGATCCTGCAGCTCGCCGCATGGCCGGGCGAAGAGAAGCGGCTGATCGAGGCCGTCCGCAAGGTCACCGGGCTCGCCCTGCCCGACGGCGCTGGCGGCGGCGTGAGCAGCGGCGCCCGCGCCGTTTTCGGCTTCGCGCCGGGAAAATTCACCGTGGTGGATGAGGCCGAAGGCCTGGCCGCGGCCTTTGCCGGCGTCATCACGCCGGCCATCGGCACGCTGACGGACCTTTCGCATGGCCGCACCGCGATCCGCATCGCTGGCCCGAAGGCCGAATGGGTTATGGCGAAATTCTTCGCCATTGACTTCGCCTTGCCGGCCTTCCCGCTCGGCGCCGGCCGTTCGACCAACCATCACGACGTCTTCGCCCAGATCCAGCGCAGCGGCGCCGATCAGTTCGACATCTACGTCTTCCGCTCTTTCGCGCGTTCCTTCTGGAAGGCTTTGTGCCACGCCTCGGAGGAAGTCGGTTACGAGGTGCAGTAGAGAGTTGGTCCAGCCGGCATCTGGCACTACGAACGGCTACAACTGTAGCTTGGGCGTTGGGCCAGCAGGAACGATAGATAAGGAATCATCGGCGTTTGCCTTGGCAAACGTCCGCTCAGGCAACCAGTTCGACAATACCCTTCCATGACTGTTGAGACTTCGGCGACGGCCACGACCCGCTTTGCTCCAGCGGGCGGTCCATCGATGCTATTGCCGGCGACCGTCGCCTGCGGCGTGTTCATGACCAGCCTCGACCAGAACGTCGTGGTCACCGCGCTGCCCGGTATCGGCGAGAGCCTCGATCGCCCACCAAGCCAGCTTGGCCTGCTGATCACCGTTTACGTCGCGAGTCTCATCGTCACCATGCCGCTCGGCGGCTGGCTGGCCGACCGTTTTGGGCTGCGCAACGTCTATTGTTTCGCGCTGCTCGTCTTTGCCGGCGCTTCGGCGCTGTGCGGCCTTTCGGAAAACATCTGGATGCTGGTCGGCTCGCGCGCCTTGCAGGGCTGCGGCGGTGCGCTGATGGGCACGCTCGGCCAGGTCGTGATCCTGTCCAGCTTCCCGCGCGACCGCACGCTGAAGATCAACATGTATATCTCGCTGGCCGGCCAGTCCGGGCCGCTGGTCGGGCCGCTCGTTGGCGGCGCGCTCACCACCTACGTCTCTT
>Ga0209758_1003093_pt1 | contig 15762 bp, 20 predicted proteins | sample AraplaMF_Col_mMF_FD_184258 | JGI IMG/M metagenome (GOLD analysis project Ga0209758, IMG submission 184258) | Arabidopsis root microbial communities from the University of North Carolina, USA - plate scrape MF_Col_mMF (SPAdes) (version 2) | ecosystem: Host-associated > Plants > Roots > Endosphere... | reverse complement strand
CCTGGTTTCCGGATGTGCTCGAAGAAGAACGGCTGCTCGACCAGAAGCTTTATCCGGAGCGCTACGACCACATCTGGGAGGGCGACTACGCGCGCGCCTTCGAGGGCGCCTATTTCGCATCGCTGCTGTCCGAAACACGCGTGCAAGGTCGGATCGGGAAGGTTGCGGCTGACCCGCTGCTGCCGCTGCGCGCCTTCATCGACATCGGCGGCGCGGGCGCCACGGCGGATGCCTTCACGATCTGGATCGTGCAATGGGTCGGCAACGAAGTTCGTATTCTCGACTACTACGAGAGCGCCGGCCAGGTGCTGGCATTTCACGTCAACTGGCTGCGTTCGCGTGGTTACGACAACGCCATCCTCTATCTGCCGCATGACGGCGTCGCCGCCAACAACATCACCGGCAAGCGCTACGAGGATCATCTGCGCGAGGCCGGCTTCACGGTCGAGCCGCCGGTGAAGAACCAGGGGCCAGGCGCGGCGATGATGCGGATCGAGGCGCTGCGGCGGCTCGGACCTCAATTGTGGTTCAACGCGGAGACGACAGAACCCGGCCGTGAAGCGCTCGGCTTCTATCACGAGCGCAGGGACGAGACGCGTAACATCGGCCTCGGCCCCGAGCACGACTGGTCGAGCCACGCAGCCGATGCATTGGGACTGATGGCGATCTGTTACGAACAGCCGGGCAGGGTGGCTGCGTTCAATCGGCCGATCCGATATGCCGCGCAGGGATGGGTGTGATGAGACGGGGCGCCGCAGTAAAACCTGCGGTTGACAGGTGTTCTTGTTATGTTCTAAAAGCTGAAGTCTCTACCGCTGCGCGAGTTCTGCAATGTCGGCGTTGGGAATGCTGGTCGAACTGATCGGACATACGACGGCCCGTGCCGTCTTGCCGCTCCTTTCGTTGGGCAGGGTCTATGTCGAGCCGTTCAGCGCATCTCCCCCGCCGTTGAGATGGCCAGGTTATCGCCGCGATGCGGATGGACGCGTCGAACTGAGGCAGGAGGCTGCGGGCTGGATCGGATTGGGAATCTGTATTCTCGTATTGTGCGCGATGGCGCTGGCTATCTATGCCGCGTTCTGGTGAGCCAAAAGCCGGCCGCGATCCGGATGCGAGGAGACAAGGGACGTGAAGTTCAATCGAGGTGGCCTGATCTGCGTTGGTCTCTATGCGTCGTATGTTCTGTTTATCCTCGCGGTGACCTATCTCGCAATTGATGACAAGACGCGCGGATTCTTTGTGGCGCTCAGTGCTCTCCCAGCTGGTTGGTCGTCGGCGCCATGCCGCAGGCGCCGATGGAGTGGCTGCTGGTCAACCATTATCCTGGCGTTGCCGGCGGCGTGTATCTCGTGAGTTTGGCCATCGCCTATTTGTCCGGATGTATTCTCGAGAAGATCATTGTCGCCACCGCGCCGGCGATGAAGCGCATCGACAATTGGTGGTTCGACCAGGTCCGCAGCGACGATCGATAAGCCGTGACTGCCGATCAGGGGCATCGTTTGCCGAGAGATATAGCCGTTGGGTGGCATCTCCGACCGGCATCGGGCCTGCTCGCGATATGCTCGAGGAGAACGCTCCCAACGCGCCCGGTGCGGCGCCTCGCAGCAACATTCGCCTGCTGACCCGGCAGCCGGCGCCGAATGCGACAGACGTCTTCACGACCGGCGCTTCGCCAGTGCCTTACCTGCCGTTCTCTCGAATAGCGATTTGCTGCGAGGCGCGCGCTTCATCCTGCGCACAGCACTTGGCTATACAAGGTGTTTCACTGAGTTTGACGTGCCGTTCGCTGCTGCGGACAGGTGCTGATCGGAAGGTTTCCTCATGCCCAAGATGCCCATCTCCGAAGTAAAGGCGATGCTCGCCTCCGAGAAAGCCAACGCACTCGCCGCCATGTCGGCCGCGCGGCTTGCCGAGGAGCGGGCCGACGCGATGGACTACTATCTCGGCGACATGCGCAAGGACATGCCGGCGCAGGATGGCCGCTCGCGCGCGGTGTCGACCGACGTCGCCGACACCATCGAGGGCTTGATGCCGTCGTTGATGGACATCTTTGCCGGATCGGACGAGGTCGTGCGTTTCGAACCGGTCGGCCCGGAGGACGTCGCCGCGGCGCAGCAGGAGACGGACTACGTCAACCACGTCTTCATGCAGCAGAATGGCGGCTTTATGGTGCTCTATTCCTTCATCAAGGACGCGCTGCTGTCGAAGGCCGGCATCGTCAAGGTGTGGTGGGAGGAGCGGGAGGAGGAGAGCCGCGAGACCTACTACGATCTCACCGACGACCAGTTCGCGCTGCTGGCCCAGGACGTCGCGGAATCCAACGGCGCGATGAAGATCGTCGCGCACTCGGTTCATGGCGCCGGTGTTTCCGGCGAGAAGGCTGCAGCGACGAGCTGAAGATTTGCCTTTGTCCAACGGCGCCTACTGGCGCGGCCCGCGACCAGCTCCACTCGAGGCGCTGCTTGCGGCGGGACGATAATTGAAAATCCGAAACCTGCTTGACGCGTCGGGCAAAACACCTCTAAAGTGGCATCATCGAAAGAGTTCACGTCGACCCGCACGGAGAAATCCGCCGCGGGTTTTTTCATTCCGATGGCGGAGATTGAACGGCGACGGCGCTTCGTGGCCTCGCCCTCGATGATATGCGTTCACTCAGCGCCGATCGGCGCGCCGTCGACCAAACCATGACTGTCCGTGGCGCGCGACCTTGCCGACGGCCGCTTCACACCACTACCTCTTCTCGACGCGTCCGAAAACTCTGCGGAAGGCGAGGCCCGAGAGGCACGCCACGTAAGCCAAGAGGACCAGTCCAAGCCCCTCGGATCCAAGAACGAGGTACCAGAAGAATCCGATGACGCCGAGTATGAGGGAATGTAGGACGGCGGTCTTCAGCCAACTTGCGCTTTCTCGTCCCGGAGGAGGCGGCATCTTCAATCTCGCTGATGTCTTCTCTGAAGTTTTAACATGGGTGGAATGGAATGGCTGTCGATAATTTGTTGGTTCGGCTGATCGCAATGTTCGGAAAAGGAGAGTTGTCGAACAGGCTTTCGCAATATGACCCGCCGTCCCGCGACGATATTCTCCACGACGGTCTCGTTGGAGTAGGCAAGACCTGGGGTGGTGTCCTCGGCGCCGCGGCGGGAATAGCCGGCGGCGAGGCTGTCGGCGGTCCGTACGGGGCAGTTGCGGGTGGAACGGTGCTGGCACCCGCCGGCAGTCTCGCAGGGGGATGGGCCGCGCATGGTGCCTATCTTCAAGGTCTGCTCATCAACGACATTCTCGCGCACCCCGAGAATTGGACGGTCGACGCTGCAGGCGCGATCGTGCCGGCAATACCGGGGATTGCGAACGATGCGTCGCGCCAGAGTGCGAGCCGTTCGAGCGTCTTCGATACTGGCGCGCCTCCGCTTCAGTATTCTCCCGCTCCGGACGCAAGAACGAAGGGCGTCCCCATGACGATCTTCGGCATGCCCGGCACGGATCCGTTGAAACCGGTGCCGCAGTCGGGTGGATTGCCCGGGATGCTCCAGGACTACATGCGCAACAATCCTGATGGGGGCACAAGGCGCTCCTTGGAGTAAGGCGCTGTGGCAACACTCTCGAAATTTTCTAGCGATGGCCATCGGTTTCGTCCGCGATGCGCCAAGCCATGCTGGCGCGCTCCACCGTGGCGGAGAACCTGTCCGAGACCGCTGGCGGCAGCACCAATTCGGCGGCGCGGCTCGTGCGTATCACAGAGCATCACACGCGGGGTGGACTTGCGAAAGCATCGGTACTCCAAAGCTTGATTGACAAAGTTCCCTATCTGTTCTATCTAAATCTTAGATGGTAGTAAAGCATGCACGCTCTTCTAACGCGAAGATATTCGGCTGCCGCTCCGCCCTGCGAACGATAGCGACGCGCGCACGCTATTCCCGGAAGAAAGGCAGATGAGGTATTTGCCCGAAGAAGCACTTGGAATGCCGACGCTCGGCCGCGCTCGAGAACAAGAGTCTCATCCACATGTCCATTCCCTTGCCAGCCCCGGCGTCTCTTGCGCCGATGGGACCTCTCGTCACGCGCGACGTGACCATTGTCACCACGCGCAAGCTCGCGCAGGCACGGTTGATGGGCGGGCCGCCCGAAGAACTCGGCATCGAGCGCGACGCGCGCAGCACTGGCTTGCCGACAAACAGCGAGGCACATACGTTTCTCGTGCAAAGCAGTTCATCGAAGGCACATCATGGTTGCTCTCTTCACGGCTTTGGCGGGGATCGCCCTCATCTGGTCAGGCGTCACATACATGCGGGTCTTCAATGCCGCCCGCGAGCATCTTCCGCCGCAGTTTCAGGACTACGAGAATGCGCGTTATGCACTCGATGTGTGGGCGTTGCAGCATCCGATGCCACTCACTGTGCAGGCGGACTATGTCCGACTTGTCAGAGGAGGCGCCCTTATGGTGCTCGCCGGCGCATTGGCCTGCCTTTCATCGGGGCGGGCGGATGCGATGGTCTTCGGCGTGTTGTTATTGGCGGCCTTTGTTTACAGCGTGTTTTACGCAATCAAATGTTCGAGGACCTACGAGCAGAATTGCAAGAGGGCCGAGATCCGGAATGATGAGAACCCATGAGCGACAAGGGGACCTATGGCGGATTCACGGCGGCAATTCCGACGTGGGCGGGAGGAGCGGGCATTGGGGCCTATATAGACAATTCCGGTAGGCTTTATCCGCAGCTCCGGCATACACAGTGATGTCATGAGTGCGCTATGTTGGAATTGAGCCGAGGGTTTGGTCGTGCTTAGGACTCTCTAAGTTGGCTTACGCGGTGAAGAGTTTGCCACACAATGTGCGTGATCGATCTCGGATATCCCAGGTGATGAAGCAGCTCGCTCGCGTTTGCCTCGCCGTGTTGGCGACGGGGGTATCCAACCCTGTCTTCGGCGCTCAGAAATCCATCAAATGGATAGACGGCGCTTTCTGCGAATTCGAGACCAGGTTCGATCCGGCGAAGGATGACGAAGAAAGTCTGCGGAACACCATCAACGTGATCTTCGGCGACGACAAGTTCTATTCCTACATATCCTCCTTCACACCACCTGACGCGCCAGGTGGCGTGCGCCGGATGACCTCGGCCGAACTCGAGCAGACGTGCAAGCTCGCGCAGGACAGGGCCGCCAGTCTTCCGGTCATCGCGCTTCCCGGGATCGAACAGTTCAGAAGATTGAAGATCGAGGAACTGGAGGACCGTTGCTGGTTCGACGCTGTCCTGAATCGCGCGGAATCCGGAGAAGCGGCCGCACTTCGGGAGTACACGCCATCAGCAGCGAAGTGTTCAGTCTTCATCGATGCGCTTGAGGGGAAGACGGATATTCGTGCCGTTTGGCGTGATACGATCGCCTCTCACTGCCGCTTATTCTCGAGTCCTGAAGAATGCAGGATGAGTGCTCTGCAGGAAGGAAGCCGCCCCGATGGGGACGAGCAGATTAGAGCCTTTGTGCTCGGGTTCGGCTGGAACACCTGCTCGACGAGCTACCTGAAGAAGAATGAGTGGGCTAAGAAATCCGAATCGATGCGAAGGGCGCTCGAGGCGAGTTTCCGCCGACGTTTCAAGGTCAAGACGTTTCCCTGCGCCGACTAGCCGATCCCGGCCGCGAGTGACCGGGCTTCTCGAAGCTCAACATTTTTCGTTACCGATCGGGTGCGGGCGTTGTCCGCGGCCGATATCGGCGCATGTCGTGATGGAGAGTGCACTTGGCCGCCATTGATCCCGTGATCCAGAGCCTCATCGACATGATCGAGCCGCCGGAAGAAGGACATCGGGCCGGCGGAACGAGCGATTTCGGTGCTGACAGGGATGTCGGCACGACGCCGCATGTGGGCTTCGACTATGAACCGTGGCCACGGCGTGCTGCCGCACGGCAGCGTCACGTCCAGTCTATGGCAGGGTCACGCAAATCGACCGCGCTCGCGACCGCGGTCCGGCGTTGGATCAATGGGCCTCGTCCTCCTTTTCAAAGGGCGTGATTCCGCCACCGTCAGCCATTTCAGCTGGACCGATCACCCCAGCAGGCCGATCTAATCCCGATCAGGCATCTCCGGGTGGACTACTCGGCATGATCCAAGAATATCTGCGTAACAACGCTTACTAGTTGGCGGTTCGATGCAGTTCAGCGCCGCACGCAACTGAGAGTCCAATTACACATGTCCGTTCCCTTGCTAGCCCCGGTGCCATCAGCGCCGATGGGGCCTCTCGTCACGCATGACGTCACCATCGTGACCACGCGCAAGCTTGCGCAGGCGCGGGTGATGGGGGTGCCGCCGGAAGAATTCGGCATCGAGCGCGGTGCGCGCAGCATCCGTGACTGCAATTATTGCTTCCACGAGGTCGTCACCAAGACCGAGGCGCAGCTGATCGCGGAAGGCTTTGACGCCGGCCAGATCAGGGCCTTGCGGCCGCATACCGGTACAACCGAGATCGAGACGCTGGCGCGCGACACGGTGGAAGAGCATCTGTCCGCGACATCAGGCGGCGGCAGCACCAATTCGGCGGCGCGGCTGGTGCGCATCACCGAGCACTATGTGCGGATGGACTATGAGGGCTCGGGCCGTCCCTGTCTCTACCAGGTGATCACCGGCGGCGACCAGGCCGAGATCCTGCGCAAGGACGGCAAGGACTGCATCGCGCCATTCGACGAGATGCCGTTTGCGGCGACGACGCCGGTGCCGGTGACCCATCGCTTCTTCGGCAGATCGATCGCCGATCTCGTGATGCCCCTGCAGCGCGAGAAGACGGCGCTGAAGCGCGGGGCGCTCGACAATCTCTATCTGCACAACAACCCACGGGTCGAGGTCGCCGAGCAGAATGCCGGGCCGAACACGCTGGACGATCTTCTGGTGTCGCGGCCGGGTGGGGTGGTCCGCACCAAGACGGCGGGCGGGTTGAACTGGCAGGTGGTGCCCGACATCACCACGTCGATCTATCCGATGCTGCAATATCTCGACGCCGAGCTCGAGATCCGCACCGGCCTCGGCAAGCAGACGCAGGGCATCGACGCCAACGCGTTGCAGAACCAGTCGGCGACCGCGGTCGCACAGGTGTTTTCGGCCTCGCAGATGCGGGTCAAGCTGATCGCGCGCGTCATGGCCGAAGGCGTGCGCGACATTTTTTCACTGCTGCACGGCACGATCCGCAAGCACGGCCAGCGCGAGGAGACGGTACGGCTGCGCAACGCCTGGGTCGCCGTCAATCCGCGCAACTGGAAGACGCGCGACGACATGACCATCAATGTCGGTCTCGGCGCCGGCGGCAAAGCGCAGCAATTCGCCCAGACCATGGCGATCGCCAACGTTCAGAAGGAGCTGCTCGCCGGTGGCAAGATCAACCTGGTCGGCGATCGCCAGCTCTACAACACGGCGGCCGAGCTGACCCGGATCATGGGGCACCGAAACCCCGACCAGTTCTTCAACGATCCCATGGCCGTCAATCCGCAGACGGGGCAACTGCTGCATCCGCCGCCGGCGCCGCCGCAGCCGCCGCCAGATCCGAAACTGCTCGCGCTCCAGGCGCGACTCCAGGCCGACCAGCTCGCCGCCGCGCACAAGGCGCAGATCGAGCGCGAGAAGGCGCAGGCCGACACGATCCATCAGCAGGTGAAGATGCAGGCCGAGATCGAGATTGCGCGGATCAAGGCGGGGCTGGACGCGAAGATCGCGGTGCTCGACGCGCATCTGAAGGCGCTCGGCCACGAGCAGAAGCTCCAGCATGCGCAGGAGCAGCATCGGATGGACGTGAGTGAAGCCGCACTCGAGCTCGCCGCATCCGCGACGCGTCACGACATGAAGGCGCGGCCGAACGACGGGGAGGAGAGCCATGTCTGACGAGAACGTCCTGGAGCGGGCGGCAGCAAGGGCCGCTCGCGCCGAAGTATTACTCGACGACGAGATTCTGAACGAGGCGTTCGCGGCACTCGAGAAGAGCTACATCGCGGCCTGGCGCGCCACCACGGTGGACGATGCTGCAGGTCGCGAAAAGCTGTTCCTCGCCATCAACATCGTCGGCAAGGTGCGCGACCATCTTGCAGGCGTCGTTGCCAACGGCAAGTTGGCGCGGGCGGAGTTGAAGGAGCTTGCAGAGACGGCGGAACGGCGGAAGCGGTTCGGGATCATTTAGTCGTTGCAACCAAGGCGAGAGTGGTCCAAAATGTTCCTTGTTTGTTCTGTGGCCCGTGGCGTGAGAGATCGAGAATGATCCAGGTTGGAAATGCGGTTCTACGGTCGCTCGCAGCACTGCTCTTGTCCTGCGGTTTCACTCTTCTCCCTTCCGGTCAGTCCGACGCCAAAGAGAGCCTGTTCGGGAGGGAGGCATCCTATCGCGCGGCGGACTATTGCCGCGGTGTTGCCGTGCGACCTGTCGCGCTTAGCGACGACCAGGCGGTCCTGTGTCTCGACGGCCGGATCGAGAAGGAAACGGACGTATCGCCGGCGAGGAGATTGAGGGAAGGCGGTCTGTTCGTCGTTCGAAGCGCCGGTGGCGACATAGCGTCCGCAATTGCTCTTGCCGACGTGCTGCGCGAACGACGCGCAGTGGTCGTCGTGTATGACCAGTGTTTGTGGAGCTGCGCCAACTATCTCCTGATCGCGTCTGATCGGAGCTATGTGCTCAAAGGCGCGCTAGTCGCATGGGACTATGAGAGCAGCGATCCCGCGCTCCCGTCATGCGCCAAATTTGCGATGGAGAAGACGCGAGATGGAGATTACCGCCTGCAGCGCGGCTCCTGTCGGCCTTTGCCGGCCGACGAGGCTCATTGGCGGAAGGTCGTGCTGGCCCAGACCGGGTTTTACAGGGGCCGCATGGTCGACCCGCGCTTTGAGCCGCCGCCGGACAATCGCTATCTGCGAAAGGTCGTCAAGTCCCTCTATCCCGATACTCATGCTTACCACCATATTGGGTGGACGCTTCACCCCAGATACTTTGCGAGATTGTTCAAGACCAGGATTGTTTACGAGTCCTATCCCGAAGGGCAGGCCGAGGTGGATGAGATGGTAGCCCGGCTGCGTCTCGACATGAAGGTGATTCATGATCCGTAGACCGGGCACTCGCGCGACGGCGGAGTGAACCAATTCGTTTTCCATCCCATGAATTAGAAAGCGTGGCGCATTAAGGATGAATGAGATACCGACCGACAGCGATCGGCGGAATCCGATCCTCGATTATCCCGGCTACTATATGCCTGGCTTTTTCTCGTGGCTGCTGGGCGAGATTCCAAGATTTGGTTTTCCGGATTGGGGTCCCATTCCGCAGCTTCCGCGTGAGCGGCCGGTTACGCCGCCGTCTCGGAATCCGAGTCTGCCGCCGGCGCACGAAGTTGATCCACCGGATCGGCCTCCTGAATGGCTGTTCGGTCCGCCGCGCATCGTCCAAGTCTCGCCTGTCTCGCGCCAGACGAGTGCCCAGACCTCTTCCTCGATTGCAGCGCAACCGTCTTCAACGCCGCTGGCTGATCTCATCATCGACCGCATTCGGCGCCTGCAACAGCAAAACTCAAGTCAAAGTCAATCTTCTGCTTTCGATACGGGATCCGCGCCGCCACCGTTTAGTCCCACGGCTACGCTCGCACCGCAAGGACACGAGCCGGTTGAAAACGATCCCTCTCAGGACAAGTCGCCCATCCGGCGTTTGACGCGTGTCAGGCCAGGCTGACGTCGGCGACAACGTTGATCAGTCAACCACCGTAGTTAGGCCGACCTTGCGCGATACGCGTAAGCGCCCGGCAGAGATGTCTCGCTGATCCGCGAACCGGAAACCTGAAGTTCCGCGCCATCGCGTGAGCGAGAACAGGAATACCCCAGCAACTCAGGCCGCAGGTTCCAGGAGAGGCGCAGCGACATCGTTGCGCTATTGGAACAGTACGGCTTTCACAAGGAAACATCGATGTCTCTACCGACTTCCACCTTCGTCACCTACTCCGCGGTGGGTAACCGCGAAGACCTCAGCGATATGATCTATCGTATCGATCCCGTCGACACGCCGTTCATGAGCGGCGTCGACAAGGAAAAGGCGACCGCCGTCAACCACGAATGGCAGACGCAGGCGCTCGCCGGCGCCGATGCCAACAACGCCCAGCTCGAGGGCGACGATCCCAACACCAACACGACCACGCCGACCGTGCGTCTCGGCAATCTGTGCCAGATCTCCTACAAGGTCGCGCGGGTCTCGGGCACGCAGCAGGCGGTTGACCACGCCGGCCGCGACAACGAGCTGGCCTACCAGGAGATGCTGAAAGGCCTCGAGCTCAAGCGAGATCTCGAGACCATCATGTGCGGCACCAACCAGGCCAAGGTGGTCGGCAATACCACGACGGCGCGCAAGACTGCTTCCGTCCTCTCCTGGGTGTTTTCGAACACCTCGAAGGGAACGGCCGGCGGTGCGGCGGATCCGGCGGCCGCGGACGGCACCGGCACGCGGACGGATGGCACCCAGCTCGCCTTCACCGAGGTGCGTCTGAAGACCGTACTGTCCTCGATCTGGACCAATGGCGGCAAGCCCGGCACCATCATGACTGGCGCGTTCAACAAGCAGGTGTTCTCGACCTTTACCGGTCGCTCCACCGCGATCGAGGAATCCAAGTCGAAGAAGATCGTGGCATCCGTCGATGCGTATGAATCCGATTTCGGCAAGCTGAAGGTGGTCGCCAACCGCTTCCAACGCCCGCGCGACGTCCTGGTGCTCGAGCTCGACAAATGGGCGGTCGCCTATCTCAACGGTCGCAACATGATCTCAATCCCGCTCGCCAAGACCGGCGACTCCGATCGCCGGCAGATCCTGGCCGAATACGCGCTCGTGGCCCGCAATGAGAAGGCCTCCGGCGGCGTGTTCGACAACACCACCTCCTGAGCGCCCAGGGTCATTCGTTCCAACCAGTCCACCCCTCGGGGCAGCCTTCGGGCTGCCCCTTTTCCTTTGGAGAGCCAAGATGCCGCTTCCCGGCAATCGCACCCTCAATACGGCCGATCTCACCGCCTACACGCCGTCCTGCGGCGCGAGCCCCGTCGCTGCCTATGTCCGCGTTCCCTTTCGCTGCCGCGTGCTGAAAGCCGCCGGGATCCTGGGCGGTGCGATCACGACCGCCGACGGCACCATCACGGTCTCGGCCAACGCGACCACGCTGGCGACGCTCGCCGTGACGCAAGCGGGCTCCGCCGCGGGACAGCTGTTCTCGGCCGTGCCGCCGTCACCGACCTATCTCAACGAGGACGACGTGATCGTGCTGACGCCCTCGGGCGCCTCCGGTGCGACGATCCCGATGCATTTCTCCATCTCCGTGAGGGCTACCTGACATGCCGTTCTTCTCCAAGCAAAACTCCTCGCGCGTCGGCCCGACCCAGACAGTCGCCTATGACAGCAGCGTCGTCGCCACCAACGCCTTCGGACCGGAAACCTACCAGCTCCGCCTGGTCGCCAATTCCGGCTGCTGCTACCGGATCGGCGATGGCGCGCAGACGGCGACCGTCTCCGACCCCTATCTGCCGGCCAATGTCGTGGAATACGTGACGGTGAGTCCCGGGCAGCGTATCGCCGCGCTCAAGGCCGCGACCAACGGCCTGGTCACCGCGACCGCCGGCACGCTGTGGGTCACGGAGATGTCGTGATGGAGGGCGTCCTGATCAGACCTCATCTCGACAGCAACGGCCGCGAGTTCGCGATCGAGCATGTCCAGGACGTGGCGCCTATCCTGGAATGGAACAGGCAGGCGCGTCGTGAAGAGCAGCGCGGGGATTGGGGGCGGCACGTCGCCCGCATCCCCAATGTCGTCTACGTCCAATGGCTCAACGAGGAGCACGCAAGGGGCAACACCTCGCTGCGACTGTTCACGCCTGAATTCGACGCGATCGTCCAGAAGAAGCTGGACGATTCCGAATGGGCCTTCTTGCGAACCGACAGGCCGAGGCTGCAAGCCGGCTGGTCAGCGGAGCTCACGTGACCCAGATAACCGATTACACGTCACTGCAGCTAGCTGTGACCGAGTATCTCGCGCGCGACCAGGATACGACGCTGATCGCGCGGATCCCAACCTTCGTCCAGCTCGCGGAGGCCAAGTTCAACCGTCAGCTCTTCGTGCGGCAGATGGAGCAGCGGGCGACTGCGCTCGTCGATCCCGGCTCGAGCGAGCCGGAGTTCATCTCGCTGCCGTCGGATTTCCAGTCCATGCGCAGGGTTCGGTTGCCCAGCGTGATCGGGAAGCCGTGCCTCGAGTTCAAATCGGGCACGCAGATGGACGAGTATCGCTTCGCGACGTCGGATGTCGCCGCCCAGCCGCGCTATTTCACGGTCTTCGGCAACGAGCTCGAGCTCGCGCCAACCCCCCATGCGGCCTACACGATCGAGATGGTCTATCGGCAGAACGTCCCGCCGCTCGCCGCGAACGGCGGTAATTGGCTGCTGACCATGGCGCCGGATCTCTATCTGTATGCCGCGCTGCTGGAGTCCGCGCCGTACATCAAGGAAGACGCGCGCATCCAGACCTGGGGGCTGGGGCTCACATCCGCGCTCGCCGACCTGAACAATCTCGGACTGACATCCACTTTCAATGCGGGGCCGATGACCGTGCGCGTGTCCGGGCAGGTGATCTAGGAGATCGACATGGCAAGCTTCAACAAGTTCTACTGCTTCGTGCAGGATGTCGCCAATGCGCTTCACGACATGAAGACGGGTACGGCGCAGGTGTACAAGGTCTACCTGACCAATACGGCGCCTGTGGTCAACAATGCCGTCTACAACGCTCCGGCGGATCTTGCGGGCGGCAACGGGTATACCGCCGGCGGCAACAGCGTCGGCACTATCACCGGCGCGCAAACGACGGGCACGTTCAAGTTCGTCGGCGGCACCGATCCCTCATGGACGGCCGCGGGCGGCTCGATCGGGCCATTTCAGTACGCGGTGCTCTACAATTCGACGTCGTCGACCAAGCCGCTGATCGGCTGGTGGGACTATGGCACCGCGATCACGCTGACGAACGGCAATACCTTCACCATCGATCTCGACCAGACCAACGGCATCCTAACGATCACCTGACATGGCTGCATTCCTCAACAATTGCCGGTTCATTCCCACGGCCGGCGGCACGGCGGACTGGGTCTATTCGTCGACGGTCGGCGGCTGTCAGTCGCCGGCGCTCGCCGGAGCGATCGACGGTCGCAGGTATAAGTTCATCGCGATCAGCGGCGATCTGACCCAGTGGGAAATTGCGGAGGGTGCTTACACGGCAGCGAGTGGAACGTTTGCGCGGACCACCGTGCTTTGCAATTCGTCGGGCTCCGGCGCAGCTGCAGGGCAATCGGGTGCGGGCTCGAGGATCAGCTTCGCCGCCGCGCCGAACGTCGCCATCGTCGGCGTCAAGGAAGACCTGATCTCGATCGAGGAGCCCAACGGCTTCACGGCGAGCCAGATGGCGCAGGCCCGAGCCAATATCGGAGTGACGAAAAAGAACTACGTCATCAACGGCGGAATGCAGGTTTCGCAGGAGAATGGTACGTCCGCGAGCTCAGCATCCGGCTACTACCCGGTCGATCAGTGGCGCCACGAATTCGGTAACGCCGGGGTCGTCAGTGCGGCGCAAGTCGCGAGTTCGACGCCAGGTGGATCGCCTCATCGTATTCGCGTGACTGTTGCGACCGCAGACACTTCGGTTGCGAACACGGACTATTCCGTCATCTCACAAAGGATCGAGGGAAATCGTGTCGCCGATCTGAGATTCGGCAATGCCGCGGCAAGGACGGTCACGGTGCAGTTCGGCGTCAAGGCGCCCGCCGGGATCTATTGCGTTGCGATCCGAAACGGCGCTCCCAGTCGTATCATTGTCGGCGAGTACACAATCGCCGCGGGCGAAGCAAATACTGACGTGGTCAGGAGCATAAGCTTCCCGGGCGATACGACCGGCACCTGGGCGTTCGACCATACCATTGGTTTGGAGTTGTTCTTCGTTCTGATGGCGGGCTCGAGCTTCGTCCAATCTCCGAACAACTGGAGCGCTGCTTCCAGCGTTTTCGCGACCGCGAACCAATTCAACCTCCTGGGCACCGTCGGCAACGTGTTCGAGTTGTTCGACGTCGGCCTCTATGAGGGCAACGCGGCCCCGGCGTTTCAGCTTCCGGAATTCAACGACGAATTGGATCGTTGTCAGCGCTATTGGGAAAAGAGCTATGACTACGCGACTGCGGTCGGAACCGCGACCAACAACGGCGTCCGCGGCTCGCTGCAAAATTCGGCGCCGGCATCCTATGGTGCGGGCACGTTTCTGAAGCGCAAGCGCGTGGCTCCAACGGTCACATTGTATTCGCCGAACAACGGCGCCACCGGCAACGGATTTGACACCGCGAACCGTGCGGCGAGCGCCTCGAATGTCGGCGAAACGCAATACATGATTGTCAACGCTTTCGGCATCGCCAGCACACCGATCCTTTATCACTACACCGCAAGCGCGAGGATGTAGATGTCTCTTCTCGGCTTCGATGCTCTCGGACGGTGGGCGCTCGGCCAACTCCCGAACAGCGGCAATTTTACGCTCCTGGCTGCGCGGGGCTCGATCGCTTCCGTGGGACGATCAGTCGCATTCGCGACGTCCGAATTGGCAGCAGCTGCGGGCTTCCTGGAAACAGGGATATCGGCTGGCTTCAGAGTTGCGCAACCGGGGAATCCGGGGGCCTTCGCCTTGGCTTCCAATACGGCTGCATTTGGCTTCCGAGAAGCAAGCCTCGGTGGATGGGTCCTGTTGACCGGAGCAACGCCGAACTCGACGGTTCGCACGGCGGCCTCGACAGGCGCGATCCTTCTGTCCGGGGCGCCGATTCCATTTTTCGTGTCGGTCGCCTCGAGACCAGGCGCATTCGCTTGGGCCGGTGTCAGTTCGGTCTATGACCGCGACTACGAAGCCTGGGTACGGCGACCGTTCGACACGATGTCGTGGCAGGTGGAGGCGACGTTGCCGCCGCCCTGGGGCGGAGCCGCGGCTGCTGCAAGCGCATGGACGGTTGATGCGCAGCCGGAGAATGCCTGGACACCTGCTTCGATTGAACCCGAACCATGGACGACCGAATAATGCCGCTTCTTGCCTATGGCGAATACCGTCCCGACGTCAGTGACTACGAAGGGCAGGCTACGCAAAACATTCTGAACGTGATTCCGCGCGGCGATGGCTACGGACCATTTCCGTCCTTCTCCGCCTACACGTCGGCGCTGCCGGCGCCATGCAGGGGCGCGTTCTATGCGCTGAAATCAGACGGCACAGTAGTCACCTTCGCCGGCACCAGCACCAAGCTCTACCGGCTCAACAATACTGATTTCACCTGGGTCGATGTCTCCAAGGGAGCCTCATCCTATTCGGCGCTTTCCGCGACCGCGCAATGGCAGTTCGCCCAGACCGGCAACTTCGTGTTCGCCACGCAGGCCAATGCGGTGCTGCAGATCTTCGATCTCTCGTCATCGACGGCATTCGCCGACGCGCTCGGCGCGCCGCCGCAGGCCGCCTATATCAGCGTGGTCGGACGCTTCCTGGTGCTGTCAGGACTGTTGTCGACGCCGTACCGGATCCAGTGGTCCGGTCTGAACAATTTCAACGCCGTGGACAGCTGGACCAGCGGCATCAAATCGTCCGATTTCCAGGACTTTCCGGATGGCGGCATCGTTCGTGGCGTTGCCGGCGGCGAGGCCGGCATCGTGTTCCAGGACCAGGCGATCCGGCGCATGTCCTATGTTCCGGGTTCGCCGATCGTCTTCCAGATCGATC
>Ga0209758_1003091_pt1 | contig 15770 bp, 16 predicted proteins | sample AraplaMF_Col_mMF_FD_184258 | JGI IMG/M metagenome (GOLD analysis project Ga0209758, IMG submission 184258) | Arabidopsis root microbial communities from the University of North Carolina, USA - plate scrape MF_Col_mMF (SPAdes) (version 2) | ecosystem: Host-associated > Plants > Roots > Endosphere... | reverse complement strand
TTCACCTACGAAGTTGCCGAGACCAAGGTCGCGCAAGTGATCGACTCGGCGCGCAGGCATCAGCACCCCCTGCAGTGCACCATGGAAAAGGATTGAGGAGCCTCCCCTTGCCCTCTTTTTCGCGCCCACTTGAAGAATCCCTGCATCGCGCCGTCGCTTACGCCAATCAGCGCAAGCACGAATACGCCACGCTCGAACACCTGCTGCTGTCGCTCACCGACGACGACGACGCGGCCGGCGTCATGCGGGCCTGCGATGTCGACCTCAACGCTCTGAAGAAGAGCCTCGTGAACTATCTCGACGTCGAACTGGCCTCGCTGGTCGTCGACGATGAAGACGACGCCAAGCCCACGGCGGGCTTCCAGCGCGTGATCCAGCGCGCGGTGATCCACGTCCAATCGTCCGGTCGCGAAGAAGTGACCGGCGCCAACGTGCTGGTGGCCATCTTCTCCGAGCGCGAGAGCCACGCCGCCTACTTCCTGCAAGAGCAGGACATGACCCGCTACGACGCGGTGAACTTCATCGCCCACGGCATCGCCAAGAAGGCCGGCGCGTCCGAGCCCAAGGCGGCCAAGGGCGCGACGGTCGAGGAAGACGTCGAGAAGCCCAACGCCAAGACCGGCGGCGAGGCCCTCGAAGCCTACTGCGTCGACCTCAACGAAAAGGCCCGCCAGGGCAAGGTCGACCCGCTGATCGGCCGCGCGAACGAAGTGGAACGCGCGATCCAGATCCTGTGCCGCCGGACCAAGAACAACCCGCTGCTGGTCGGCGAGCCCGGGGTCGGCAAGACCGCCATCGCCGAGGGTCTGGCCCGCAAGATCATCACCCACCAGGTCCCCGAAGTCCTGGCGGAAGCCACCATCTACTCGCTCGACATGGGCGCGCTGCTGGCCGGCACCCGCTATCGCGGCGACTTCGAGGAACGCGTCAAGCAGGTGGTCAAGGAACTGGAGAACCACCCCAACGCGGTGCTGTTCATCGACGAGATCCACACGGTGATCGGCGCCGGCGCCACCTCGGGCGGGGCGATGGACGCCTCCAACCTGCTGAAGCCGGCCCTGGCCTCGGGCACCCTGCGGTGCATGGGCTCGACCACCTACAAGGAGTTCCGCCAGCACTTCGAGAAGGATCGGGCCCTGGTCCGTCGCTTCCAGAAGATCGACGTCAACGAGCCGACGGTGGAAGACACCATCAAGATCCTCAAGGGGCTGAAGACCTACTACGAGGACTTCCACAAGCTGAAGTACACCAACGACGCCCTCAAGGTGGCGGTGGAGCTGTCGGCCAAATACATCACCGACCGCAAGCTGCCCGACAAGGCGATCGACGTGATCGACGAGGCCGGCGCGGGCCAGATGCTGCTGCCGGAAGGCCGCCGCAAGAAGGTCCTGGGCGTCAAGGAGATCGAGGCCGTCGTGGCCAAGATCGCCCGCATCCCGCCCAAGTCGGTCTCCAAGTCCGACACCGAGTCCCTGCGCGAGCTGGAAGCGGACCTGAAGCGCGCCGTGTTCGGCCAGGACGAGGCGCTGTTGCAGCTGTCCTCGGCCATGAAGCTGGCCCGGGCCGGCCTGCGCGACCCGGACAAGCCGATCGGCAGCTACCTGTTCAGCGGCCCGACCGGCGTCGGCAAGACCGAAGCCGCCAAGCAGCTGGCCTCGACGCTCGGGATCGAGATGATCCGCTTCGACATGTCGGAGTACATGGAGCGCCACACCGTCAGCCGCCTGATCGGGGCCCCTCCCGGCTATGTCGGCTACGACCAGGGTGGCCAGCTGACCGACGCCGTCGACCAGCACCCGCACGCCGTGGTGCTGCTGGACGAGATCGAAAAGGCCCACGCGGACGTCTACAACATCCTGCTCCAGGTCATGGACCACGGGGTGCTGACCGACAGTAACGGCAAGAAGGTCGACTTCAGGAACGTCATCCTGATCATGACCACCAACGCCGGGGCTTCGGACGCCCAGCGCCAGTCGATCGGCTTCGGCCGCGACAAGGTGCAGGGCGAGGAAGAGGCCGCGCTCAAGCGCCTGTTCACCCCGGAGTTCCGTAACCGCCTAGACGCGGTGGTGGCCTTCAAGCCGCTGACGCCGGAGATCATCCGCCAGGTCGTGCAGAAGTTCGTCATGCAGATGGAGGCCCAGTTGGCCGACCGGAACGTGACGATCTCGCTGAGCGACGACGCCGCCGACTGGCTGGCCAAGAACGGCTTCGACGAGCTCTACGGCGCCCGCCCCCTGGCGCGGGTCATCCAGGAGCACATCAAGAAGCCGCTGGCCGACGACATCCTGTTCGGACGCCTGGTCCGCGGCGGGCATGTGAAGGTCGTGCTCAAGGACAGCAAGATCGACTTCGAGATCGAGTCCAATCCGGAAAAGCCCGGCAAGGCTTCGAAGTCCGAGGACGAAGCCGAGCCGGCGCTCACCGAGTAGGCCAGCCGAGTAGAACGAAACAGCGAGAGGCCCGGAGCAATCCGGGCCTCTTTGCTATGGACCCGCCGACCTTTCATTGTTCCGGGCGAGAGCGTCGCTTAGGGTCGACCTCGGTTTTCGAGGGATTCCATGCGCGTTTCGTTTCTGCTGGCCTCGGTCGCCAGCGTCGTCAGCCTTTCGGTCAGCGACGCCGCCTCGCCCCCGCGAGCAAAGGCCAAGCCTGCCCCCGCCCCTGCTTCGGCCCCCATTCCCCTCTATCGACCCAGTTCGATCCGCAGGCGGAAGCCCTTCGCGAGAAGCTGGGCCAGTCGGTGCTGGCCACACCCGGCCTGGTCCTGCCCGACAACCACGCCCAGCTCGACGAGGCCCTGGCCGAGCGGGACTGGCCCTATCTGTTCGGGGTCGTCCGCGACCCGGGCGGCGCCGACAACATGATGCGGTTGCTCAACTGGGAACGTTACCAAACCTATCGCGGCGGCAGCTATGGCGTCGCCTACATGTACGTCAGCACCCTGGCGATGGCGGCCAATTCCTACGACAAGGCCGCCGCCAAGGATCCGAGCCTGGCCCCCAGGGCCCGGGACCTGCGGGCCCAGGCCCTGGCCCAGATGTTGTACGCCTTCGCCATCGTGGCGGTCGACGGCGCGCGGTGCGACGACCCCAAGGACCCACAGTCCCATCGCGACCAGATCGCCCAGTTCACCGACGAGCTGCAGGCGTCGGCCAACCAGTTGTCGTCCCAGGAGCGCCTTGGCGTCCTCATGACCGCCGTGCGCCAGGAGAAGGCGCTGGCGCCCGTCCGCGATCCCGATCGGGACCTGTGCCTCGACAGCTTCGATGACCTGGGTCAGGCGTTGAAATCCCACCCCGAACAGGCGACGGCCACCGACCTGCAGCCGGACTATCCTGACATGAACGCCATGATCCCCATCGATCCCCATCGTCCGCCGGGCTATAGCGACCGCGCCGAGTGGCCTGCGCGCGAGCAGGCGGCGCGCGACAAACTGCCCGACACCCTGGGCGCCATCATCGGCGTGAGCCCCAAAAAATAGGCCGAGGGTGCAAGGGCCTCCCGAAGCAGGGTCACAAACCCAGAGAACGCCGCCGGCTATTCGTCACGATCCTGACCTTGCTGTTGGCCGTCATCGAACTGGACCTGCTCGAGGCCCGCCACGGCGCGTGATGGCGGAACGCGCTTAAAGCGCCCCCGAGATCTGCTCGGCCAGAGCCTTCAGTTCCTCGACATCGGCCATGTCCTCGCCATGCCGGCCCAGAGCCTCGCCCTCGTAGCGGGGGATGATGTGGAAGTGCAGGTGGAACACCGTCTGGCCGGCCGGGGCGCCGTTGAACTGGGTGACCACCACGCCGTCGGGCTTCAGGGCGGTCGTCACCGCCTGGGTCACCTTCTGCACCGCGCCGATCAGCCGGCCCAGGGTCTTGGTCTCGGCCTCCAACAGGTTGCGGGCCTGGCTGGTCTTGGAGATCACCAGCACATGGCCGCGCGACTGCGGGAAGACGTCCATGAAGGCCAGGACCTGGTCGTCCTCGAACACCCTCACGGCCGGAACCTCGCCGCGGATGATCTTGGCGAAGATATTGTCGGCGTCGTAGCTTCCGTGAAGGCTCATGATCGTCTCCGGCGTGATCGGCCCCGTACCTAGCAAACCGGGAGGGGCCCGCAAATGACCATCGGCCCGACACCGTGGGACAGGTCGGCCAAGCGGGTCGATCATTTCGGAGGACTACGCCCATGACCGAACACCTGACCGAACGCCAGCGGAAGTGGTTCGCCTCGGTGCGCGAGGGCCTGGCGCGCGAGACCGGCAAGAGCCTGGAAGACTGGGTGGCGATCGCCAGGACCTGCCCCGAGGCCAGGCCTCGCGCCCAGCTCGCCTGGCTCAAGACGCACCACGGCCTGGGCCAGAACCGGGCCAGCTACGTCCTGTCCGTCGCCTTCCCGTCCGAGCGGGCCTGGGACAATCCCGACGAAACCCGCGCCGCCCTCTGGAGCGCCCCGGCCTCGGCCGCGATCCTGGAGGCCCTGGAAGCGGCGGTCGCCGGCCTCGACGGCCTGGTCACCGGCCAGCGCAAGGGCTTCACCGCATGGTCTCGCGAATTCCAGTTCGCGGCCGCCAAGCCGGTCAAGGGCGGGTCGGCGGTGCTGGGCCTGGCCGTCACGCTCGACGCCTCCCCTCGCCTGCTGGAACCGAAGAACGAAAGCTGGTCCGAGCGCCTGAAGGCCAAGCTGCCGCTGGCCTCGCCGGCCGATGTGGACGACGAGGTCCGCGCGCTGCTGAAGGCGGCCTGGGAACGGTCCTGAGGTTCAGCCCGCGACAGGAACATGACGGTTCGCCACTTCGTTCACATCGGGAATGGAGAAACGTCAGATGTCCAAGGAAGCCGATCTCGCCGCCAAGTTCTGGAAGGCGCTCAAGTCCGACCGCACGGTGATGCTGGCCCTGCCCGGCTTCGACAACGAGCGCGGCCAACCGATGACCGTCCTGTTCGAAGGCGACCACAGCGGGCCGCTCTGGATCTTCACCTCGGCCGACAACGACCTGCTGGTCCCGACCGGCCAGGGCCGCGCGGCGCTGATCCATTTCGCCTCGAAGGGTCACGACCTGTTCGCGACGGTGGACGGCCACCTGAAGGTCGACACCGACCACACGACGGTCGAGCGCCTGTGGAATCCGTTCGTCGCCGCCTGGTTCGAAGGCCGGGACGACCCCAAGCTGCGGCTGCTGCGCTTCGATCCCGGCCACGCGCAGATCTGGCTCAACGAAACCAGCCTGCTCGCCGGCGTCCGCATGATGCTCGGCAGCGACCCGAAAAAGGACTACCAGGACAAGGTCGGCGAGGTCGAACTGACCTGACTAACGCCCTTCCCGAAACGGCGAGAACTCGTCCGTCAGCATCGCCATTTCGGCGTCGACCGCCTCGCGTTCGCGCTCCAGGTAGCGCGCCACCGGCTCGCGCAGGGCCGGATCGGCGATCCAGTGGGCCGAATAGACGGGGCTGGGCAGGTAACCACGCGCGATCTTGTGCTGTCCCTGGGCGCCGGCCTCGACGCGCGGCAGGCCCAGGCGGATCCCGTGCTCGATGGCCTGATAGTAGCAGAGCTCGAAATGCAGGAACGGCACGTCCTCGGTACAGCCCCAGTGGCGGCCGTAGAGGCAGTCGTCACCGATCAGGTTCAGGGCCCCGGCGATCCACGGGCCGCCCGACCGCCGCGCCAGGATCAGCAGCACCCTGTCGGCCATCCGCTCGCCCAGCAGCGAATAGAACGCCCGGTTCAGGTAGGGCCGACCCCACTTGCGACCGCCGGTGTCCATGTAGAAGCCGAAGAAGGCGTCCCAGTGGTCCTCGGTCAGCTGGTCGCCGGTCAGGGCGACGATCTCCAGGCCCGCCTGGGCGTCGCGGCGCTCGCGGCGGATGGTCTTGCGGCGGTTGGACGACAGGGCGGCCAGGAAGTCGTCGAAGTCGGCGTAGCCGTTGTTGAACCAGTGATACTGCTGGTCCTGGCGGCGCAACATGCCGCGCTGGCCCAGCCAAGCCCACTCGTCGGCCGTCGGGAAGGTGACGTGCAGCGACGAGGCGTCCAGGCGATCGCAAAGGGTCAGGGCCCCGCCCAGCAGCGCCGAGCGGCCGTCATCGACATCGACGTCGGGCCGCACGATCAGCCGCGGCCCGGTCACCGGCGAGAACGGGGCCGAGCTCTGGAGCTTGGGATAGTACCGCCCACCGGCCCGCTCGTAGGCGTCGGCCCAGCTGTGGTCGAAGACATATTCGCCCTGGCTGTGGGACTTCAGGTACAGCGGCATGACCGCCGCTACCCGGCCGGCTTCGTCCTGGACGGACAGGTGGTGCGGCGCCCAGCCGGTGCGTTCCACCGCGCAACCGCTCTCCTCCAGGGCGTCGAGGAAGTCGAAGCTGACGAACGGATCGCCATGCGGCGCCGCGCAGGCGTCCCAGGCGTCGCGGCCGATCTCGGCGATGCGGCGATGAACGCGCACCTCCGCCCTGACGGCTGTCACGCGGCGAAGCCCTCGAAGATCAGATTGTCGCAATGGCCGCGGACGCCGTCCCACTGCTCGGCCGAACGCACGGTCCAGGCGATGACCGGCATGCCCTTGGCGCGCAGGGCGTCGGCGCGGGCGCTGGGCAGCATGTCCAGGCCCAGGGCCAGGAAGTCCGGCCGGGCGATCTCGACCTGCTCCAGATTGGCCAGGGACTTGCGCAGCTCCGGCGCCAGCTTGCGGGCCTTTTCGTCGGCCCAGCCGTAGCTGTCCAGGCCGCGCAGGATCTGCGGCTGATGTTCGGCGAACCAGGCGTGGGAATAGGGATTAAAGCCGATCACCGCGGTCGGGCCGTTGTGGTCCAGCAGGATTTCGCTGACCTGCTTTTCCAGCTCGCCGACCTCGCCGAACGGAGTCTTCAGCTCGATATAGACCATGGCCCGATGGCCGATCAGGGTCAGGGCGTCGGCCAGGGTCGGGATGGTCTCGTCCGAGCCCGACAGGTTCAACCGGCCAAGATCGGCGGCCGTGTGATCGCGCAGCCTGCCCGACGCCCCTGTCAGGCGCTCCAGATGGTCGTCATGGAAGACCACGACGTGGTTGTCGGCGGTCAGCTGCACGTCCAGCTCGATGGCGTAGTCGTGGGCGCAGGCCGCCTGGAACGCGGCCAGGGAGTTCTCGGGCGCGCCGTCCGGCGACCACAGGCCCCGATGAGCCACCGCCGGCTCGAACAGGCGCTCCCACGCCTCGCCGAACGCTTCGGTCGTGGGCCGGGGCCGCGTGCGCATCAGGCCGCCTCGACCACGGCGTCGACCTCGACCGAGAAGCCCAGCGGCAGCTTGTAGACGCCCACCGCCGAGCGCGCATGGCGGCCCGCGTCGCCGAACACCTCGACCATCAGGTCCGAGCAGCCGTTGATCACCTTGGGGATGTCGATGAAGTCCTGGCTGACCTGAACGAAGCCGCCCAGCTTGACCACCCGCCTGACGCGGTCGAGGTCGCCGAGGGCGGCCTTCATCTGGGCCAGCAGGTTGATGCCGCACAGGCGTGCGCCCTGCTGGGCGGTCTCCAGGTCGACATCGGTTCCGACCGTGCCCTTGAGGCCACCGTTGGCGTCGAGCGAGATCTGGCCGGAGATGTGAACCAGGTTCCCCGTCTGGACGAAGGGCACGTAGTTGGCGACCGGCGCGACCGGTTGCGGCAGCACGATTCCCAGTTCCGCCAGACGTTGCTCGACCTTCGACATCACATACTCCCATGACTTGGACGCATGCTTAGCGCGGCGGGATGACAGGACAAGAAAAAAGGCCCGAGCCGTTGCCGGCTCGGGCCTTCGAACTGTTTTTGGCTCGAAGCGAGCCTGTCGCCTTAGCGGGCGGCTTGCAGCTTCTCGACGGTGGCGGTGACGCGTTCGTTCAGCGGCTTCACCGAGTCCTTGATCGAGGCCGAGACGATCTCCGAGGCCTTGCTGACCTGGGCGATGTAGGCTTCCAGGGCCGACTTGGCCCAGGCGGTCTGCAGCTCGACGGCTTCCTGGACGCTCTTGGCGCCGGCCAGCGACTTGGCGGCGGCGACCTGGTCCTCGGCGGCCCTCTTCGAATAGGCGAAGGTCTGGGCGCCCAGGGCTTCGGCGCCCTTGGTGGCGGCGGTCACCGAGGCGACCACGGCTTCGAGGTTCTTCTTCGAATGGGTGTTGGCCTCGGCCAGAGCGGCCAGAGACTTCTCGACGCCGTCCTTGAACGCTTGGTTCGAGGCGGTGCTGAATTGTTCGACGGTGTTCTTCAGGGTTTCAGCGGCGGCCATGGGGGAGGCTCCTGGCAGGGGGTGCGGGGCATGACGACGGACAAGCGGCGCCCAGGCCATGCGTTGGGACAACACCGGTGTCTCATGTTGCAGTGCAGCAGTCAAGGAATTTGTGCAGCGCACCATAAACCTATGGAAACATTCGCTCGCCTGGAGGGTGAGACCGAAGCTTCACCGCAACGCCTTGAAATTATCCATCTCTGCGGCGAAATCGCTCACCACTTGTTTACCTTAGAGAAAGGCGACGACACGCATGCTAATGTCACGCGTGTGGCGGTGCGGAACCGCTCAGTTCAGATGACGGACGCATTTCCCATGTTCGCCAAGCTTACCTCCGTCCGCTCCGCCTTCGCCGCTCTCGGTTTCGCCGGCGCCATGCTGTGCGGCCTGGCCGCTCCGGTCGCCGCGTCCGCGCAGATCCCGTATCTGCAGATGAACAGCGCCGAGCCCAAGTACGCGGCGATCGTGATCGACGCCAATTCCGGCGAAATGCTTTACGACAAAAGGGCCGACAGCCCTCGCTATCCGGCCTCGGTCACCAAGATCATGACGCTGTACCTCACCTTCGAGGCGCTCAGCGAGGGCCGGCTGAAGCTGACCGACCGGGTGCCGATCTCGTCCCATGCCGCCGCCCAGACGCCGACCAAGCTGGGCCTGCCGGTCGGCGACAGCGTCAGCGTCGACGAGGCGATCCGCGCCATGACCGTGAAGTCGGCCAACGACATCGCCGTGGCCATGGCCGAACGACTCGGCGGCAGCGAGTCGCGGTTCGCCGCCCTGATGACTCTGCGCGGCCAGGAGCTGGGCATGCGCAACAGCCGTTTCGTCAACGCCTCGGGCCTGCCCGACAGCCGCCAGATCTCGACCGCCCGCGACCTGGCCATCCTGTCGCGCGCCACCATGCGCGACTTCCCGCAGTACTATTCCTATTTCAGCATTAAGGGCTTCGAGTTCCGTGGCCGCTACATCCCCGGCCACAACCGCCTGCTGACCAACATGCAAGGCTTCGACGGCCTGAAGACCGGCTACACCAACGCCTCGGGCTACAACCTCGCCGGCTCGGCCGTGCGCGACGGCCGCCGCCTGATCGCCGTGGTACTGGGCGGCTCGTCCACCGCCTGGCGCGACAACAACATGGAAGACCTGCTGACCACGGGCTTTGACGTGCTCAAGCGCCGCTCGCACGGCGAGCGCACGACCATCGCCGCCAACCTGTACGAAGACGAGCCGACCGGCCCGATCATGCGCCCCTCCACCGAGGAAGGCGACGGCGACCAGGCCGGCCTGAAGATCGTGCTGACCGACAATCCCAAGCCCCCGCCCCCGATGAAGGTCTCGCCGACCCTCAAGGCGGCCCAGGCCAAGCCCGCGCCGAAGAAGGCCAAGGGCGAGTGGGGCGTGCAGGTCGGGGCGTTCAAGTCCAAGAGCCTGGCCAACGAACAGCTGATGCTGGTCCGTTCGCGCTTTTCGAAGTTCGTGGCCGACGCCGAAGGCGCGGTCGAAGGGGCGGCCGGCAGCACCTTCCGCGCCCAGTTCCAGGGTCTGACCGCCGACGCGGCCCGCGGCGCCTGCCGGGCGATCAGCGCCAAGCGCCAGCCCTGCATGGTCCTCTCCCCGAACTAGGGCGCCTCCCCCTCCGTTCATCGCGACGGGAGTCGGAATGAACGGATTTGAAAAGGCAGGGACCTGGCCTCGGGCGCGCTACTTGCCGTCCAGAAGCCGGTCCCGCGCGGCGTTGAGCTGGGCGGCCAGGCCGGCGGTGCCGCCCTTGTCGGGGTGGGCCATGCGGATCAGGCGAGAATAGGCCGCCTGGATCTCGGCCTTGGACGCTTCGGGCCCCACGCCGAGGATCGCCCGCGCCTCGATGAGGCTGGGCCCGCCTTCGGCCCTTCGGGCCTTGGAGACCGCCGGACGCTGGCGAGCGGTCGTGGCGCTCCAGGCGCCGATCACCAGCAGTACAATGCAGACCGGCCACTCGCTGCGCAGGCCGGCATAGGCCCCGCCGGCGAAGGCCAGCAGCGCGGTTATGCCCGCGCCGATCCGCCAGCCGTCGCCCTTCAGCACGCGCGTGGCGCGGCCCGACAGGACGAACAGCAGGATCGCCCCGCCCAGCAGCAGATAAAACATGGAACGTCAGTCCCCGACGCCGGCCCGCACTATTGGGCGGCGAGCAGAGTTTCCCCGGAATAGGCCGAAAGGCCAAGGGCGTGCATCAGGGCCCGCAGCTCCTGGCGCGCGGCCAGATGCTGCAGCGAAACCGGCACCGGACGCACCTGGGGCGACAGGTCGGCGATGGTCAGGCCGAACGGGAACAGCTCGCGATAGATCACCCGGTCGCGCAGGCCGGGGCCCATGCGGAAGCCGACCCGCTTGGACAGGGCCGTCAGGCGATCCTCGACGCGCTTGCGGTTGCGGGCCTCGGTGGTGGCCAGGCGGTTGCGCAGCACCACCCAGTCCAGGGCCTGGCGCTGGCCCGACAGGGCGCGGGTCTTGCGCGCCTCCCAGACGGTCAGCGAGTAGAGGCTGGGCTTCTGCAGCTCCATGGTCACCGGATCCACGTGACCCAGCATGTCGAAGTCGACGAAGCTGTCGTTCATCGGGGTGACGATCAGATCGGCCAGGCCGTGGGCCATGCGCGAGATGGCCGTGTCGCCGCCGGGGGTGTCGATCAGCACGAAGTCGGCGGCCTCGCGCGCGGCGACGAAGGCGGTCTCGAACCTGGCGACCTGGTCTTCCTCCGGCGCGGCGGCCAGCTTGATGTCGTCGTCGCTGAGCCGGAACGGCAGCGGCTCGGGCAGGGTCACGCCGTTGCCGGCCACCCAGGCCTTGCGGTTCTCGAAGAACCGCATCGAGGTGCATTGGCGCAGGTCGAGATCCAGCAGCGCCACCTTGGCGCCGCCATAGAGCAGCGCGGTGGCGAGATGGACGGCGATGGTGGACTTGCCCGCCCCGCCCTTCTCGTTGCCGACGACGATGACACGCGTTTCGGCCATGCCTTCTTTCCTTCTTTTCGCCCGACTCGGCGACTCTCAATGAAAGATTAACACGCAGGAGACGCCCTGAGAGGCCGCGACGTCAATCCCGGGTCCCTTCCCTGTGGACCCATTGTCGCAGGTGGACGCCTGGGCGTGCGTCCGTCATAAGCCAACGCCTGTTCGAGGCAGGAGCTCGCCGTGGCGAAATCGACGCTGAAAATCGTCCGCACCGTCGCCGACCTGCGCGCCCAGGTCGCCGCCTGGAAGGCGGCCGGCGAGCGCGTGGCGCTGATCCCGACCATGGGCGCCCTGCACGAGGGCCACCTGTCGCTGATCACCCTGGGCCAGACGAGGGCCCGGCGCACCGTGGCCAGCGTCTTCGTCAATCCCAAGCAGTTCGCCCCGCACGAGGACTTCGACTCCTATCCCCGCGGCGAGGCGCGCGACGCGGACCTGCTGGCCGACGTCGGCTGCGACCTGATGTTCGCGCCGGACGTGTCGGAAATGTACGCCCCGGGCTTCGCGACCACGGTCAACCTGACCGGCGTATCCGAACCGCTGGAAGGCGCGGCCCGTCCTCAGTTCTTCGGCGGGGTGGCCACGGTGGTCACCAAGCTGCTGATCCAGTCCCAGGCCGACGTCGCGATCTTCGGCGAGAAGGACTACCAGCAGCTGCAGGTCATCAAGCGGGTGGTCCGAGACCTGGACATCCCCGTCGAGATCGTCGGCGCGCCGACCGCCCGGGCCGCGGACGGCCTGGCCCTGTCCTCGCGCAACGCCTATCTCAGCGCCGAAGAGCGCGCCGCCGCCGTGGCCCTGCCCGACGCCATGAAGGCCGCGGCCAAGGCCGTGGCGGCCGGGGGCCGGATCGATCAGGCCGAGGCCGCCGCCAAGGCCGCCCTGACCACCGCCGGCTTCCGCCAGGTGGACTATGTCGACATCCGCGAGGCCGGCGACCTGTCGCGCCTGGGCCCGGGCCCGATCGGCGACGCCAACGGCCGCATCCTGGTGGCGGCCTGGCTGGGCAGGACCCGGCTGATCGACAACATGGCGGTGGGTTAGCGCCACATCAGACTGCTCGAGCAAGCCTCACCCTTGATCTTGGTTGAAGACACGGCTTGGCCGCCTCACGCGGAAAGCCGCTGAGCTGATGGGGAGGCGCGGAGCGGACCGGGCCCAGCCCGGATGACCGTGAGTTTGTGCTGTGCGTTTCGACCGAACCTGACCGCTCCGCGAAACCGTTCTTCTCAAGGGACGGCGATTGAGGGCTTGTTTCATCCCGATCGACGTTTCCCCTCTGGCGGGCAGGATCAAAGTCGCCCGGAAGGGGCCGTCGGCGACTCCGACTGATCCTCGAACAGGCCGGTTTGAAACTCCCGGCCCCGTCAACCCGACTGTCCCGCCATCGCCCGCGCCGGACCTTGGGACCTTCTGAGCCCCGCCCTCCGCCGCGATCCGATCGCCAGGCCCAGCCGGCCCCGCTCGGTTCCATCTCCATCGCCTGCTTGGGCCGGTACCAAGAGCCCTCCCCGTGATGGAGACCCGTTGATTATGCAGGCGGTTTGAACGCGGCGGCGCTTGTGACGCTGATTTCGCTGCAAGAGGCTGGAAAGATTGAGGTTCCTATCGGCGCTCGCGGGGATAGATGCGGCTGGGTCCCCGCCAAACTCATCGCTCCCGAGCTCCGCCCACGCGGATGGAAGGTTCACGAACAGACACTTTGGATGTCCGCAATGGGTGGTCGGCTTCGGACATTGAAAGCATATTCTCAACACCTAAGGTGACGCTACGCTTCAAAGGTCCTTTATGTCCCGGCTTCGATATCTCACATCGATCAAGGGGCCGGTCATGGCCTCCTGCATCTCGCGTTTCAAAAGCGAAGAATTCAAAAAATACAACTACCTCGCCGGGTATCTCGCCGGCCGGAAAATAGCGTTCGAAGCTCCTGATCCCATCGAAATTCAAATCGGCAGAAAGACCGGCACTCTGCCTGACTATATGTCTGTCGAAGGGGTCTCCATAGTTTCTGATAAACTGAAGTCCTTGATCGAAAAGTTTGAAGTGCCCGATGTCGAGTTCTTTCCCGCCGAGGTAGAGACGTTCAACAGGAAGGTGTCATTGAGCCGTCCGAAGATTTACCTTCATGCCTATCCGCCCGGAGATGTCGGTGGCGGCAAAATCTTAAAAACCTATTGGTGGATGAATATCTAGAATAATGTCGATGATATCGATCGTGATAAGAGCATCGGCGCTTGGATCCCGGGTGTAAACCCGATCACGGCTCGCTCATTTCCCAATGAGGACATACCGGACTACTTCCTTCCGCAAGATGGGCGGCAAAGGATCGTCCTGAAGGGTGATATCCAAGAACACCTGTTCAGGATGGTGGGAATCCAGGGGACGATCTTCGCGTCCCCTGAATTCGCGACAGCCATTGAGCAGGCCGGGATTGAAATCGCCATCGATGACTTCGTGATGCGGCGAGGCGTGGAATAGGCGGCTAGTGCGCTGGATGATCCGGTCTTCAGTCCGCAATGGATCGGAAGCCGACCTGCCGCCAATCTCGTTCCAACGTCCCTACCAAGCCCCCAATTCCCGCAGCTGCCGCGCCAGGTCGGCCGGCATCTCGGCGGCCTCGGCCTCGGTCAGGTCCGGCGGGACGTCCTCGTGCTTGAGGTAGCGCCAGCCCTGGAACGGGCGACGCGGCGTGGGCGCCACGCGGACGATGGTCGGATCGACCGTCACCTCGCAGCGCGAGGTCTGGCCCTCGCCGACCGTGTCGATCCTCAGGATCGTCTGGCGGCACAGGATCTGGCCCTTCATCACCCGGTACAGCGACCCGCCGTCCAGCACCTCGTCGACGCGCTTGGGGGTCATCCGCGTGTGCATGATCCACGGACGGTCGGCCTCGGCGTGCCAGGCGACCAGTTCCTCGATGTTGTCGCAACCGACGACCAGCTTGATGATGTGCAGGGGCATGGCCGCTAGATAGCGCGCATTCAGGACGAGGCAACATATGGCTCGCCCGGCGCCGCCGTTACGGACGCCCATTGGGGACTCGCCGCGGCGACGGTCCTGTTTGGGGGTAGCCCCTGCCTATGTCGCGGCCAATCGCCGGGCCACGGTGAACCGGCGGTGGCGCGGCGCGCTGGACCCAACCTTCATCATGCACGCTTACTTCCGAGAAATTCCCAGCGCCTGCGCATGCAGGACCCTTGGATCGCTGGAGAGCTGATGAAGATAATGGAAGCGATCCTGTGACCCCTTCCTATATTTGTGCAATTGCTTTGCCTGCTCAGGCGTCAGCGCGAATGGCGTGTAACTCTTTTCCATCAGGCACTCTTCGACCCCGTTGACCAGGAACTGCTGCAATTTCGGAACATTGCCTCGGAAATTGCGCCTGTAGATCATGACATATTCGACGGCGTCGCCGCGATCGAGGGCGCTGTCCTGAAAGTTCGTGCCGTGAGCTACGTCCTTGAAGGCCCGCTCCCCGCGCATGTCGCGCGCCGCCCCCTTCGCCCCGCAGGCGATGGAATCTTCGCGATACTGTTCAAAGGCGACCCCCTCCTTGCCCCAGGAGACATAGGGCTCCCTGCCATCGCCGGCGATGGCGGCGACGGGCAGCATCAGCGCGACGCCGCAGAGTGCGTGGCGAAATCGCGGCATGGTCTCTCTCCCTTCCGCGGCGTGGTCCGATGTCGGCCGGAACGCGGCCGGCGCCGTCGACCGCCACGCCCTAGCCTTCGGCCGACAGCTTCGCCAGCACCACGCCCTCGCTGACCTGGCCGCCGGCCGCGGCCGACAGCTCCACGACCACGCCGTCGAACGGCGCGGCCAGGGCGTGCTCCATCTTCATGGCCTCGAGGGTCAGCAGGGTCTGGCCCTTGACCACCGCCTGGCCGGCCTCGACGGCCACCGAGACGATCTTGCCCGGCATCGGCGACAGGATCGCTCCGTCCGAGGCCGCCACGTGGGCCGCGCCGACCTTCGGCGTGAAGTCGAACTCGCGGACGTCGCCGCCCTCGAACACGTACAGCGGATCGCCGCCGTAGGTGGTGGGCAGCACGTCGACATCGTCCAGCGACCGGCCGTCCTCGACCGTGATGTCCCACGACCAGTCGTCGCCCAGGCTTCCCGAGGCGGCTTCGCCCGCCAGGGCCACGCGCAAGGGCACGGCCTTGCCGTCCACCGACAGCGGCAGGTCCATGGCCGCGCGGGGCGCGTTCATCCGGAAGCCCAGCAGCCGCGACGGCGCGCTGGCCCAGGCGTCGGCGCGGGGCTGGTCGGCCTCCATGAAGGCCTCCAGGCGCTGGCCGATCGCCGCCAGGATCGGGGCGTCGGAGAATTCGCGCCGGGTCAGGTCCTCCAGCCGCGCCTCGATGAATCCGGTGTCCACGTCGCCGTCGATGAAGTCGGGATGGCTGGCGCACTGGGCCAGGAAGGCGGCGTTGGTCTTGACCGGATACACCTCGACCAGGCGGCAGGCCTCGGCCAGGCGGGCGGCGGCGTCCTCGCGGTCGACGCCGTGGGCGATCAGCTTG
>Ga0209758_1003088_pt1 | contig 15799 bp, 10 predicted proteins | sample AraplaMF_Col_mMF_FD_184258 | JGI IMG/M metagenome (GOLD analysis project Ga0209758, IMG submission 184258) | Arabidopsis root microbial communities from the University of North Carolina, USA - plate scrape MF_Col_mMF (SPAdes) (version 2) | ecosystem: Host-associated > Plants > Roots > Endosphere... | reverse complement strand
GCCCGGAGGCCACCGAGCCCGTCACCGGCGTTCCAGCGGAGGAACTGCGGGCAGCCGCCCGGCTGTACGCGCAGGCGCCCAACGCGGCCATCTACTACGGTCTCGGCGTGACCGAGCACAGCCAGGGCTCCACGATGGTCATGGGGATGGCGAACCTCGCGATGGCCTGCGGCAACATCGGCCGGGACGGCGTGGGCGTCAACCCGCTGCGCGGCCAGAACAACGTGCAGGGCTCCTGCGACATGGGTTCCTTCCCGCACGAGTTCACGGGCTACCGCCATGTCTCCGACGATGCGGTGCGCACCGTGTTCGAGGAGTTGTGGGGCCGTTCCCTGCTGCCCGAGCCGGGGCTGCGGATCCCGAACATGTTCGACGCGGCGATCGACGGTTCGTTCCGGGGCCTGTTCGTGCACGGCGAGGACATCGCCCAGTCCGACCCGAACCTCCAGCACGTCAGCGCGGCGCTGGCGGCGATGGACCTGGTCGTGGTGCAGGACCTGTTCCTCAACGAGACGGCCAGGTTCGCGCACGTCTTCCTGCCGGGCGCCTCGTTCCTGGAGAAGGACGGCACCTTCACCAACGCCGAGCGCCGGATCAACCGGGTCCGGGCGGTGATGAAGCCCAAGACGGGCAAGCACGAGTGGCAGATCGTCAGCGAGATCGCCACCGCCATGGGCTATCCCATGGCGTACGACCACCCGAGCCAGATCATGGACGAGATCGCCCAGGTCACACCCACCTTCAAGGGTGTCTCCTTCGAGTTGCTCGACAAGCTCGGCAGCGTCCAGTGGCCGTGCAACGACGAGGCTCCGCAGGGCACCCCGACCATGCACGTCGACGCGTTCGTCCGCGGCAAGGGCAAGTTCGTCGTCACGGCCTATGTGCCGACGGACGAGCGGACCACCTCTCGCTACCCGCTGGTGCTGACCACGGGCCGCATCCTCAGTCAGTACAACGTGGGAGCGCAGACGCGGCGCACGGGCAACGTGGCATGGCACCCCGAGGACCTGCTGGAGCTGCATCCGCTGGACGCCGAGAACCGGGGCATCACCGACGGCGACCTGGTGACGCTGGCCAGCCGGGTCGGCAGTACGACGCTTCGGGCCCGGATCTCCGACCGGATGCCGCCGGGCGTCGTCTACACCACGTTCCACCACCCGGTGACCGGCGCCAACGTGGTCACCACCGAGAACTCGGACTGGGCGACCAACTGCCCCGAGTACAAGGTGACCGCCGTGCAGGTGGGCCTCGCCCATCCGCTCGAGCGGCACGCCGGCGAGTCCCTCGGGACCGAGCGGCTCGCGGCGGTGGACTGAGATGGCCGCCGCCGTGCCGTCCGAGCAGCGGATGGCGAACCAGATCGCCGCGAACTTGCGGCATGTACCCGGTGACGAGGCCGCGGAGGCGATCGCGGGCCACATCCGCCGGTTCTGGGACCCCCGGATGCGGGCCCGGCTGCTGGAGCTGGTGGAGACCGGGTCGGACGGCCTGGATCCCGTGGTCGTCGCCGCCGCGGGGCTGCTGGCCCGGTCGCAGGAGGCCCCCACGGGCTGACCGGCGGGCGCCTGCGGCACACGACTTCGCCTCACCCCCCTTCATGTCGAAGGGGGGTGAGGCGAAGTCGTGTGCCGGGAGCCCGAACGCTCAGGCGGCCGCGACGCCGTCCAGGCCGCGGCTGGTGACCAGCCGGACCCGTCCGTCGCCGAGGTGGTAGGAGAGGCCCACGACGGCTGCGTGCCCGCCGACGAGGGCGGGTGAGCGGTTCTGCAGCAGATCCACGGTGTGCCGTATGTGCTCGTCCACGATGTCGGCCTCCTCGCTCAGCCCCGCAGCGCGCGCGGTCAGCACGCTGGGCGTGACGCGCTCGACGACGTCGCGGACGTATCCGGACGGGGCCAGGCCCTCCGCGAGAGCCGTGCGCGCCGCACGGATCGCACCGCACGCGTCGTGCCCGAGCACGACGACGAGAGGGCAGCCCAGCTGTCCCGCCCCGTACTCGATGCTGCCGAGCACCTCGGGACCGAGCACATGTCCTGCGGTACGCACGACGAAGAGGTCGCCGAGCCCGCGGTCGAAGATGATCTCCGCGGCCAGTCGTGAGTCGGAGCATCCGAAAACCACGGCGAACGGATGCTGACCGGGTGCCAGGGCGGCGCGGCGTGCGGCGTCCTGGTTGGGGTGCTGCGGATCTCCGGCGACGAAGCGCTGATTGCCCGTCAACAGGATGTCGAGGGCCTGGGCTGCGGAGGGCGTCTGGTTGTGGGCCATGGAATCAGGATGCGTAGACTCCATACAGTATGCAATACCTGTGCAGCGATGGTTCACACGCAGCCGGCGGCCGACCGGGCATCCGCACACGGAATCGACCGACCACGTCGACGAGGCCTGGGCCAAGGAGCGGACGTGTCGGGCCGGGGCCGAGGACGCGCCCCGCGGCATCCCCACGCCCCGGACGCCTTTCTGCGGCACCCCGAGACGCCCCGTGTGCCCTTCTGCGGCGGCAGGACGCCTCTCGCCGGAACGCCGGCGAGGTCCGGGGTCCGCCGCCGTACCGCGGGACATGGGCAGGGAGCCGCGCTCAGCGCCATCGGGGTGGCGCCCAGGCGCGCCCTGCCCGGGCGGCAGGCGTCCCCTCCGGCCCCGCGGCTGACGCGGGAGTCGCCCTGAGAGACGGAGGAGGAGGCGAGGGGCGGGCCGGCCCGCGGTCAGCCCAGCGACCGGGCACCGTCGCGTCCGGCCGCTTCGGGCGTTCCGTACACCCGCGTCGCCCCGGGCCCGGGACGCGTCACGGGGAGCTCCACCATGACGCACCACCCTGCGGCGTCTCGCCGTATCTCCATCCGCGCCGCGAGCGCGTCGATGATCGCCAGGCCACGGCCGTGCTCGTCGGGGTCGGCGTCCTGGCATGGACGAGCGGGTCGGCGGCCCCCTCCGTGATCATGCGCCTGCAGCCGCAGGAGGTCCGGCCCCAGGTCCAGGCGCAGCGTCAGCCGCCGATGGCCGTGCTCGGCGGCATTGGCCGCCAGCTCGTCGACGACGAGGACGGCCGTGTATCTGTCGTCGGCACCGAGGTCCCAGCGGCGGAGCAGCGCTTCGGCGATGTGCCGCGCACTGCGCACCGACGCCGGCCGGGCGGGCATGACGAGCAACGCATGCCGAGCGGGGTCCGGCTGAGCGGCGGCCGCCGGGCCGTGCGCCACCGTTCCCCCGCGGTCCGGAGTCCCGCTCTGGACGTGATCCCACATGTTGCCACCAGAAGGATTGAATACCGTATACAGTATTCTACTCCCCGTCCGGGCTACCGGGAACCCACAACGGAAAGCCGGCCCTGGCCGATGGCCGGGGCCGGCTCCGTGATGCGGACAGGACGTCCGCTCTCGCGTCATTCACCCTGTCCGCGGACGGACGGACCGCTTCAGATGACGATCTGCTTCTCGCGCATCGCGGCGATGGCGCCGGCGTCGTAGCCCAGCGCGCCGAGGACGTCGTCGGTGTGCTCACCGAGCAGCGGGGCACCCTTGATGTCCGGCTTGAACCCGGAGAACTTGATCGGGCTGCCGACGGTCAGATACGTCCCGCGGCCCTTCTGCTCGACTTCCACGACAGTCCCGCTGCGGCGCAGCGCCTCGTCCTCGGCGAGCTCCTTCATGCTCATCACCGGGGCGCAGGGCACCTCCCACTTGCGCAGGATGTCGACCGCCTCGTACTTCGTCTTGTCCGCGAGCCACTTCTCGATCTCCTCGAAGATCTCGAAGATGCGGGACTGCCGGGCCTTGGCGGTCGAGTAGTCCGGGTCCTCGGCCCACTCGGGGCGGCCGATGGCCTCGGCGGTCCGCTTCCAGTTCTGCTCCTGGACCGTGAAGTAGATGTACGCGTTGGGGTCGGTCTCCCAGCCCTTGCACTTGAGCACCCAGCCGGGCTGGCCACCGCCGCCGGCGTTGCCGCCCCGGGGCACGGCCTGACCGAACTCGCCGTTCGGGTACTGGGGGTACTCCTCCAGGTAGCCGACCCGGTCCAGGCGCTGCTGGTCACGCAGCTTGACCCGGGACAGGTTGAGCACGGCATCCTGCATGGACACCGCCACCTTCTGGCCCCTGCCGGTCCGGTCGCGATCGATCAGCGCCGTCAGAAGACCGATCAGCAGGTGCATGCCCGTGTTGCTGTCGCCGAGGGCGGCTCCGCTGACGGTGGGCGGACCGTCCCAGAAGCCGGTCGTCGAGGCGGCGCCGCCGGCGCACTGGGCCACGTTCTCGTAGACCTTCAGGTCGTTCCACGGCGAGTCCTCGTTGAACCCCTTGACGGAGCCGAAGATCAGCCGCGGATTCCACTCCTGGAGGGTCTCCCAGTCCAGGCCCATGCGGTCCATGGCACCCGGTGCGAAGTTCTCCACCAGGATGTCGGCCTCACGGATCAGCTTCTCCATGACCTCCCGTCCCTCGGGGGACTTGGTGTTGATGGCCAGGGAGCGCTTGTTGCTGTTCAGCATGGTGAAGTACAGCGCGTCGGCGTCGGGGATGTCGCGCAACTGGTTGCGCGTCACGTCGCCGCCGGCGGTGCGCTCGACCTTGAGGACGTCGGCTCCGAACCAGGCGAGCATCTGTGTGCAGGCCGGTCCGGCCTGCACTCCGGTGAAGTCGATGACCTTAATCCCGGAGAGCGGCAGTTCAGTCATATTGGTTTCTCTCTCGTGAATCGTCTCGGTGCGGAATGTGCGAGGGCCGGGACGTGGTTCAGCGTGGGACGCTGATGCCCTTGGGGTTGAGGTGCGCGATGTTGCCGCTCTCCGTGCCGTCCGCCGGATCGATCACGCAGTCGATCAGTGCCGGACCGCCCGCGGCCAGTGCCTCGCGAAGGGTGGTGGCGACCTCGTCGGGCGTCGTCGCCTGGTAGCCCGTGCCGCCGAACGCCTTGATCATGAGGTCGTGACGGGCCTTCAGCGCGGTCGGTGCCGGATCGTCGGAGGGGGAGGCGTCGTCGCCCCGGTAGACGCCGCTGTTGTTCAGGACGACGGTGACGATGGGCAGGTCGTAGCGGCAGACCGTCTCGATCTCCATGCCGCTGAACCCGAACGCGCTGTCGCCCTCGATGGCGACGACCGGGCCGCCGGTCTCGACGGCGGCGGCGATGGCGTAGCCCATGCCGATGCCCATGACGCCCCAGGTGCCACTGTCCAGGCGGTGGCGCGGCACCTGCATGCCGATCGTGTTGCGGGCCAGGTCGAGCGCGTTGGCGCCCTCGTTGACGACGTAGGCGCCGGGGTTCTCCTGCAGTACGTCGCGGATGGCCTGGAGCGCGCCGAGGAACTTCATCGGGTGCGCCGTGGCGGCGGCCTTCAGGCGACCGGACATCTTGGCGACGTTCTGCGCGGAGCGGGCGGTGAGTTCCTCGCGCCACGGTGCCGGGGCCGTGATCCGGCCCGGCTTGCTGCGCTCGACGAGGGCCTCCATCACGGAGCCGACGTCCCCGACCAGCGGAGCGGCGATGGGCTGGTTGCTGTCCATCTCCGTGGCTGCGATGTCGACCTGGACGAACTTGGCGTCCGGGTTCCACTGGGGCGCGTCGCCGTGGCCGAGCAGCCAGTTCAGACGGGCGCCGACCAGCATGACTACGTCGGCCCGGCGCAGCGCGAGAGACCGGGCCGTCGACGCCGACTGCGGATGGTCGTCGGGCAGCAGGCCCTTCGCCATCGACATGGGCAGGTAGGGAATGCCGGTGGACTCGACGAACTCCCGGATCAGGTCGTCCGCCTGGGCGTACGCGGCGCCCTTCCCGAGGACCAGCAGGGGCCTCTCGGCGCCGGCGAGGAGTTCGATCGCCCGGTCCACGGCCTCCGGCTGCGGCAGTTGGCGTGGCGCCGGGTCGACGAGCCGCCACAGCGACGCGGCGCCCTTCTCGGCGTCGAGGACCTCACCCAGCACCGCGGCCGGGATGTCCAGGTAGACCCCGCCGGGGCGGCCGGAGATCGCGGTGCGGATCGCGCGGGCGAGGCCGCGGCCGATGTCCTCGGCCCGGTGCACTCGATAGGCGGCCTTGACGAACGGCTTGGCCGCCGCGAGCTGGTCCATCTCCTCGTAGTCGCCGCGCTGGAGATCGACGAGGTGCCGCTCGCTCGACCCGGAGATCTGCACCATCGGGAAGCAGTTGGTGGTGGCGTTGGCGAGCGCCACGAGTCCGTTGAGGAAGCCCGGCGCCGACACCGTGAGGCAGATGCCCGGCTTCTGCGTGAGGAAGCCGGCCGCCGCCGCCGCGTGGCCGGCGTCGCTCTCGTGCCGGAAACCGATGTAGCGGATGCCCGAGGCCTGCGCGAGACGGGCCAGGTCGGTGATCGGGATACCGACGACCCCGTAGATGGTCTCGACACCGTTGAGCTTGAGTGCGTCGACGACCAGATGGATCCCGTCGGTCAGGGCGGCCGGTTGATCGGCGCCCTCCACGCCCGTGTCCTGTACGACAGCGTCCGTCATGGTCCGGATCCTCCCTAGCGGGTCGCCCAGTTCGTCTTCCGTGTTTCACCATCCGCGCCATGGGGCCGGCGCGTCCAAGATCTTTTGCCAACCAGCTGATTTACCGCGTTTATCGAAGGGAGCGGGGTCGGCCGCTTGCGCGGGATGCGCTCGCGGGGCCCGGCCGAAGCACCTCGTAAGAGGCCTCTCCGCCCCGGGACGGCCCCCCTCAGCCCGTTCCCCTGACGTCCACGAGCTGCTTGCCTCGGAGGCCTTCGGCCGCGTCGGGTCCGGCAGCCGGGTCGGGGCGCTCGGACACGAAGACCTCGTCGAGCGACAGCCCCGCGACCACGTTGAGGAACGCCCGGGCCACCACCGATCCGGGCGTGGCCGCATGGATAGCCACCGAGATCTGCGCCCTGGCGTTCGGCTCGACCAGCCGGACGGCCCGGGTCCCCCCGGTCACCGGCATGGCGCTGAGCCAGGTGTGCGGGACGACGCTCGCCCATGCCCCCGTGGAGACATGGGCGCACAGGGAGGCCACCGAGTCCGTCTCGACCTGCGGGGTCGCCGTGACGCCCGAGCTTTCGAAGGCGTTGTCGATGAACTGGCGGAACCGCATGTCCGGGGTGAGCAGCGCCAACGGGAGCTGGGCGGCCTCGGCCCAGGTGATGGTGGGGGCCGGGGGCACCAGCTGCTCGCCGGACACCAGCAGCACGTACTGCTCCTCGTACAGCGGCAGCATCTCCAGGCCCTCCCGGTCGTCGGGGCCGAAGTGGGCGATGGCGGCGTCCAGTTCGAAATCGCGGAGCTGGCGCACCAGCTCGGCGGAGGACAGCCGCGAGCACACCTTCACCCTGGCCAGCGGGTGCATCGCACAGAAGGCGGCCACCGGGAGCCCCGTGGTGGTCGACACCGTGGGGCCCGTGCCCAGCCGGAGCGTGCCGGTGACGCCGGACTGCATGACCGCCACCTCGGACTTGAACGCGTCGTGCTCGGCGATGATCCGCTTGGCCCAGACGACGAGCCGTTCGCCCTCGGGGGTTAGTCCCTCGAAGTTCCGCCCCCGGTTGATCAGCGTGACGTTGAGCTCCCGCTCCAGCTTCGCGATGGCGATCGACAGGGCCGGCTGCGAGACGTAGCAGGCATCGGCCGCCCGCGCGAAGTGCTTCTCCCTGGCGACCGCCACGAAGTACTCGAGCTGCCGGAACAACATGAGCGGCTCTCCTTCACCTCGAGCGATATTGTATGCAGTATTCCTTATTCACGAACCGGACGCCATACTGACGACAACGTCGATCCGGAGAAGGTGGCGCGCCCGCCGCACGCACAGAAAAGCGGTCCTCGGGGCGCGCCCCGGAAGGAGGAAACCGCCGTGGACGAGAACAACGCGGCCGTCGGGAACGGAGCCCCGCCCGAGCAGGGCGGCCACGGCACCGGGCGCGTCGGCGAGCCGGAAGGCTGGCTGGCCCAGGCGATCGTGCGTGAGTCCTCCGAGGCCATCGTGGTGGCAGATCCGGAGGGGATCATCCAGGTCTGGAACGGCGGAGCGGAACGGATGTTCGGTCACACGGCGGACGAGGCGGTGGGCCGCAGCCTCGACCTGATCATCCCGGAGAAGCTGCGGGAACGTCACGGCAAGGGATATCGGCACACGATGGCCACCGGTCTGACCCGGTACGGAGACACACTCCTCGGCGTGCCCGCCACCCACCGGGACGGCCACCGTCTGTCGATCGAGTTCTCGGTGGCGCTGCTGCGCGACGCGACCGGCCGGATCGCCGGGATCTCAGCGATCATGCGTGAGGTCACGGAGCGGCGCACCACGGAGAAGGAGCTGCGCACTCGACTGGCCCACCTCGAGCGGCAGCTCTCCCAGACGTCCCCCGCCTGAGCGCACGCCCGACGGGCTGCGTCCGGCGCGTCACACACCGCGGCCGGTCGCCGCGTCATGCACCGCGGCCCGCCCGGGATTCAGGGCCGCGCGCAACGGGGCCGGCCTTACGTGGCCGGACCCGGGCGGGCGTCCGCGGCACCGGCCGCCCGTCCGGGGTGCCGTATCAGCCGGATCCGGCGTTGCTCGGCGGATAGGACGGACGACTCGGCATCGGCGGCCCGAGGGACGGAAGCGGCGGCAGAGCGGCCTCCTCCACCCACGCCGTGAACACGTCGTCCAGCGGCCGGCTCGCGAACCGGGCGACGTGCGTGGTGAAGGCGCCGGTCGTCACGACCCCGCCCCGGTGCACGCCCGCCCAGCCGCGCAGCATCCGGTGGAACGCCTCCTCGCCCATGGCGCAGCGCAGTGCATGCAGCACGAGCCCACCGCGTTCGTAGAGACGGTCGTCGAACATCCGCTTGCGGCCCGGGTCGGACAGCCGCAGATCCTGTGGCAGCAAGGACAGCTTCCGGTGCGCCACCGCGGCCAGCTGTGCGGCCGTGGAACCCCCGGACCGCTCCGACCACAGCCATTCCGCGTACTTTGCGAAGCCCTCGTTGAGCCATATGTGCCGCCAGTCGGCGACGGACACGCTGTTGCCGAACCACTGATGCGCCAGCTCGTGCGCCACCAGCCGCTCCGAGCCCCTGGCCCCGTCCACATGGTTGGCGCCGAACAGCGACAGACCCTGGGCCTCGACCGGGACGTCGAGCTCCTCCTCCGTCACCACGACCGCGTACTCGCCGAACGGGTACGGGCCGAAGAGCTCCTGGAACAGCTCCATCATGGCGGGCTGGCGCGCGAAGTCCCTGGAGAACTGCGGCAGCAGACGCGCGGGGACATGCCCGTACTGCGGCACGCCCGCGTCACCCGCGTCGCCGAGGAGCACCGTCTGGTACCTGCCGATCGACAGCCCGACCAGATAGCTGGAGGTGGGGGCCGGCTGTTCGTAGACCCACGTGGTCGTGGACGCCTTCGTCGTACGGGTCAGCAGACGCCCGCCCGCGACGACCGAGTACGTCGACGGGGTGGTGACCGATATGTGGTACGACGCCTTGTCCGCCGGGCGGTCGTTGCACGGGTACCACGAGGGCGCCCCGACGGGCTGGCTCGCCACCAGCGCCCCGTCCTCCAGCTCCTCCCAGCCGATCTCGCCCCAGGGGCTGCCGACCGGCTTCGGATTGCCCGACCAGTGCACCTCGACGGTGAACGCGGCACCCGCCCGGATCGGCTTCTGCGGGCGGATCCGCAGTCTGCCGCCGCGGTGCACATAGTGCGGCGCCCGCCCGTCGACCCTGATCCGGCCGATCCGGAAGTCGGCCAGGTTCAGCTGGAACTCGGTGAGCGGAGCCCGGCCCGCTATGGCGTTGAGCCGCGCCGTCCCGGCGAGCCGGTTGGGGCCGGGCCGGTAGTCCAGCGTGAGCTCGTAGCGGTGCACCCGGTACCGGGGATCGCCGTTGTCGGGGAAGTACGGGTCCGCTTCCACCTTCTGCTGACCGCTCACTGCTGCGTCTGCTCCCTGCGCCGTGCTCGTACCTCGTGCCGGTGTCCCGACTTCCGGCCCCTGACGAGTCACGCCGCGCGCCTCCGCGGACGCCATGCCTCGATCGGGTTGCCCAGCCAGCGGGTGTCGTCGGGCACCGACTCCGCCGCCATCACGAGCGAGGCGGGGCCCAGTGTGGTGCGGGCACCGACCGTGCTGCCGGGCAGGACGATTCCGCCAGGACCCAGCGTCGCGCCCTCACGGAGGACCACAGTATCCGTCCTCAAGATCCGGTCGTGGAAGAGGTGGGTCTGCAGTACGCAGCCCCGATTTACCGTCGCCCCGTCCTCCAGCGTCACGAGGTCCGTCTCCGGAAGCCAGTAGCTCTCCACCCACACGCCCCGGCCGATCCGGGCGCCGAGTGCACGCAGCCACAGCGTCATCAGCGGTGTGCCCGGAACGGACCCGGCCAGCCATGGCACGGCCACCACCTCGACGAAGGTGTCCGCCAGCTCGTTGCGCCACACGAACGAGCTCCACAGCGGGTGCTCCCCGGTACGGTGCCGGCCCACGAGCAGCCACTTCGCCACCACGGACACCGCACCGGCCGCCGTCCCCGCGCCCAGGAACACCAGCCCGCACAGCAGCCACGCCCACCCGCCGAGTGCGCTGAGTGCCGCCACGGTCAGCACCGTGAGCCCCGCCGAGCAGAACACGGGCACGATCCGGCACAGCTCCACCAGCCCGCGCGCCCAGAGCAGCCGGGCCGGCGGCTCGTAGGTGCGGCTCTGGTCGCCGCCGGACACCGCGCGCGGAAGCTTCACCGGGGGCAGTCCCAGGTAGGAGGTGCCCTTCTTCGCCTTCTTCGGTGTCGCCGACAGCACACCGACCAGTCCGCCGTCGGGCACACTCCGGCCCGGCGCGGTCATCCCCGAGTTCCCGAGGAACGCCCGCCGCCCGATCTCCGCGCGCCCGATGTGGATCCAGCCGCCACCCAGCTCGTACGGCGCGGTCAGCGTGTCGTCGGCCAGGAAGGCTCCCTCACCGACCGTGGTCAGACTCGGCAGGGCGAGAACGGTCGACACCTCGGCGCCCCGCCCGATCCGCATCCCGAGGAGCCGCAGCCACACGGGGGTGACCAGACCGGCGTAGAGCGGGAACAGGGTCTCGCGCGAGCGGTCCATCAGCTGGGTGACCGTCCAGGCCTGCCAGCCGATCCGGCTGTGCGTCGGGTGCGTGCCCTCGCGCAGACCGAGGCTCATCAGCCGTACGGCGATCAGAAGCAGCAGCGCGTACATCAGTCCGAACGCCAGCGTCGCGGGAACCAGGGCCTCGGCCGCCCCCCGCAGTGCCCGACCGAGCCCGGCGGCCGGATCGACGAACATGTGCGCCACCAGGAGTGCGGCCGCGGCGGCCGGCACCGGCAGCAGCGTCAGCGCGAAGCCGGTGACGCCGTACATCGCCCGCCACCACGGGCCGCGCTGCGGTCGTTCGTCGGGCCAGTTGCGCTTGGCCCTGCCGAGTTTGACGGCGGGGGCGCCCGCCCAGCGCTGTCCGGTCGGGACCTGGCCGGCGACGGCCGATCCGGGCGCGACCTCGGCCCGCTTGCCGACCCGTGCTCCCGGGAAGAGCATGCTGCGGGTGCCGACCACGGCGTGCGCGCCCACCTTCACCTGACCGATCTCCAGCAGGTCGCCGTCCAGCCAGTAACCGGAAAGGTCCACCTCGGACTCGACGGCCGCGGACCGGCCCAGTTTGAGCATGCCGGTCACCGGCGGCAGCGAGTGCAGGTCGACATCGGCGCCGACCTTGGCCCCCAGCGCCCGGGCGTACCGCTCCAGCCAGGAGCCCGTCAGCGAGGACGCCCCGCTGAACTCCGCGAGCCGCTCCGCCGTCCACAGCCGCAGATGGACGCTGCCGCCCCGTGGGTACTGCCCGGGTTTGACGCCCCGCAGCAGCAGCCGTGCCCCGCCCGCGGCCATGGCGAGCCGCCCCGGTGGGGTGAAGAACACGACCGCCCCCGCGGCCACGGCCCACCAGGAGGTGCTCGGCGCCCACGGATACGCACCGAACCAGTGCAGAGCGTTGCCGAGCGCGGCCAGTGCCACGGTCCAGCGCAGCCCCAGCACCGTGAACAGGGGAACCAGCAGGAGGAGTTGCAGGACCCGGGTCCGCGCCGGGACCGGCACGACCACGCGCTGCGCACCGTCGTCCTGCGCCGACTCCTCCAGATGGCGGGCCAGTTTGCGCAGCGTCGGCTGCTGGTAGATGTCGAGGACGGCCGCGCTGGGATAGCGGGTGCGCAGACGGGTGGTGAGCTGAGCTGCGGCCAGGCTGCCACCGCCGATCGCGAAGAAGTCGTCCGAGGCGTCCGCCACCGGGATGCCGAGGACCTCGGTCCACTGCTCGGCGAGCCAGGCCTCGGTGCCGTACAGCTCCGCAGCGGGCTGCTCCAGGCCCTCCAGCGGCCAGGGCAGGGCGTTGCGGTCGACCTTGCCGGATGTGCGGGTGGGCAGATCGTCGACCGGTGCGAGCAGCGGTACCAGGGCGGCGGGCAGTTCGGCGCGCAGCTTCCCGACGGCGACCGTGCGGTCCCATCCCTCCTGGGTGACGACGTACCCGACCAGGAGCTGATTCCCGCTGCGGGCGGTCCGCACGGCCGCGGCCGCACCTGCCACACCCGGCAGGGCCTGCAGCGCGGCGTCCACCTCACCGAGTTCGATGCGCCGCCCGCCGAGCTTGATCTGCTCGTCGGCGCGCCCCAGGAAGATCAGCCCCTCCGGCTCGGCCCGGACGAGGTCACCGCTGCGGTAGGCACGCTCCCAGCCGAGGGCCTCGAGGGGCGCGTACTTCTCCGCGTCCTTCTCGGCGTCGAGATACCGGGCGAGCCCGACCCCGCCGATCACCAGCTGACCGCTGTCGCCCATCGACACCGGCTGCCCGGCGTCATCCACGACGGCCAGTTCCCAGCCGTTCAGCGGCAGCCCGATCCGGATCGGTTCCTCGCCGGTGAGCAGCGACGCACAGGCGACGACGGTCGCCTCGGTCGGCCCGTAGGTGTTCCAGACCTCGCGGCCCTCGGTGACGAGCCGCTGCGCGAGCTCCGGCGGGCAGGCCTCGCCGCCGAAGATCAGCAGACGGACGTCGTTCAGGGTCTCGGGCTCCCAGAGCGCGGCCAGGGTCGGCACGGTGGAGACGACGGTGATCTCCTGCTCGACCAGCCAGGGGCCGAGATCGGCGCCGCTGCGCACCTGCGAGCGCGGTACGGGCACCAGGCACGCCCCGTACCGCCAGGCCAGCCACATCTCCTCGCAGGAGGCGTCGAAGGCCACGGAGAGACCGGCCATCACCCGGTCGCCGGGCCCGATCGGCTCCTCCTTCAGGAAGAGGGCCGCCTCCGCGTCCACGAACGCCGCGGCGCTGCGGTGACTGACGGCGACGCCCTTGGGCTTTCCGGTGGAGCCGGAGGTGAAGATGATCCAGGCGTCGTGCTCGACGCCCGGCCGGGCGTCGGGGGCATCGGAGGGTTCGGCGACGGTCAGCCGGTGCCCCGCGCCGATCACGGCGCGCACCTGCGCCTCGCCGAACACCAGCTCGGCACGCTCGTCCGGGTCCTCGGCGTCCACGGGGACGTAGGCGGCTCCCGCCGCGAGGACGGCGAGGATCGCCACGTACAGATCGTTGGTCCCGGACGGAACACGGACGCCGACCCGGTCGCCGAGGCCGACTCCGGCGTGCGCGAGGCGCCGTCTGAGGGACTCGACCTCGAGGGCGAGGTCACGGTAGGTCAGGCTACGCCGGCCGTCGTCGAGGGCCGGCTCGTCGGGATGCGCCCGTACCGAGGCGTCGAGGACGTCCACGAGCGTCCGCGGCGAGGCGGCGGGAGCGGCGGAGAAGAGCGCACGGTCACCGAACTCTGCGCGCATCCGCTCCTCGGACGGCGCGAGTGCGGGGCCTTGCTGGAGGGCTGCCATCGGGTCCTCACGTCTCGTTCCCGGAGCGTTCCGGGGCGCTGGTGGGCCCGCAGGTATGCCTGGGGATCTTCCGGTCCAGCTCCGAACAAGCGGACAATCCTAGTACGGCGCCGGACACGGACCGTACCGACGGGCCGCCGGAACCGAGGTCAGGGGTGTCTCGAACCTGTGATTCCGGCACGCTGACATGGGGATGCGTCACCGTGACGAGATATGCCCCACACCAGGGCGCAACACGGCGCGGGAGCCCATCCGGGCTGCACGACGGGGCACTTGGCGTCTTCGTCGCGGGCGCGGAACGGCGCAGAGTTGCGGTCGGTGACCATGGGAAGCCTGGCCTCGCTATGTCCGACGGGGGCTCCCATCGTTCCGTATCCTTCCCGTTCGCGCCTCTTGTGACGGCCGAGAGCGGTATGCACCGTGAGGGTGATTCAAACCCTTCGGGGGCACCGAGCAGAAATTGCCCTTTCCGTGACCTCGACGGAAAATCCGCGAATTAGTGATATCCATCACATCGATCCCGGAACTAACCGGTCTCAATAGTAGAAGCCGCTCCGATGACATACGGGATTTGTCCGTCTTGGCGGCGGTGCAGCACATCCGGGATTCGAGGACTTCTTCCCTCTCGGCGATATCACCTGTTCGCACTTGCGTAAGGCTTCTGACTGAGCGACAGGAACGTCACAGGCCTCCGCAGCAGGGGGCGGAGCGACCGCTCTTCCTTTGCAAGGGTCATCCGCACCTACGAAGCAAAGTAGTACCAAGGCTCTTTGCGCGCCCTGTGAGCCCGTACTGAGAATGACGGCCGCAGGGCATCGCCGTGGTTCAGGGGTGGGTCCGCAAAAAGCCAGCCGCACAGGGAGCGCTCGGCGATTACCGAGTGAGGTCACGCATGGGGAAGCACCGCAAGAAGAGCCGTCGGAACATAGTCATCGCCGCTGTCGCCGTGGGGGCCGTGGGCGTGCCGTCCGCCGCCGTGGCCTGTGCGAACTGGAGGGACAGCGCAGGGCACCCGTCGTACGCCGCCGCGAAGCTGGAGACCAAGCATCGGCGCAACGACGCCGACCGGTACTACAGCTGGAACGCGGACGGGCACAGCACACCCACGGTGGCAGCATCGAGCACCCCCGCACCCTCCGCGAGCACGCGGAAGGCAGCCTCGCCGTCGACTCCCGCGAAGACCACCGCTCCCCGGCCCAGGACCGCCGCACCGCGGCTCACCCCGAAGACCCCCGTTTCCCCCTCCGCCTCCGCACCCGCCACACCGCGGAGCACGCCGGGCACACCGACGGCCACCGCCTCGGCGCCCGCGGCCGGCGCTCCTGCGTCCGGAGACGTCGCACGCGTGGTGGAGCTGGTCAACGCCGAGCGGGCCAAGGTGGGTTGCTCACCGCTGACCGTCAACGCGAAGCTGACGAAGGCCGCGCAGGCGCACAGCGAGGACATGGCGGCCCACGCGAACATGTCGCACACCGGGTCGGACGGGTCCGCCCCGGGCGACCGCATCACCCGTGCCGGATACGACTGGAGCTCCTACGGGGAGAACGTCGCCTACGGCTACGCCACCCCCGAGGCGGTCATGGCCGGCTGGATGTCCAGCCCGGGTCACAAGGCCAACATCCTCGATTGCGGGTTCAAGGAGATCGGCGTCGGTCTCGCGCAGCCCAACGACTACTGGACCCAGGACTTCGGAGCAGCCCAGTAGGGCGCCTCGGGCCACGGCCGTGGCTCGCGGCGCGATCGGGCGGCCACGCATGACGGCGTGGCCGCCCGATCGGCGCTCGGGTCCATGCGTGTGCTCCGGCGACCGCGGAGCGGACCACCGGCGGACGGCTACGGTGCGGTGCGCGAGGTCTTCGCCGTGGGACGGGCCGTGCCCGTGTTCCAGTCCAGGCGCAGCACGGCGAGGTCGTCGGTGTGCCGGTCCGCGTTCAGCGTGCGGGTGCGGGTGATGAGCTCGTCG
>Ga0209758_1003080_pt1 | contig 15837 bp, 13 predicted proteins | sample AraplaMF_Col_mMF_FD_184258 | JGI IMG/M metagenome (GOLD analysis project Ga0209758, IMG submission 184258) | Arabidopsis root microbial communities from the University of North Carolina, USA - plate scrape MF_Col_mMF (SPAdes) (version 2) | ecosystem: Host-associated > Plants > Roots > Endosphere... | reverse complement strand
TTGAGCAGGGCCTCCATCGCCAGGGCCCTGCGCATCTCGTCCTTGATCGAGCGATAGCTCTGGCCCTCCGACTGAAGCCTGCGACGCAAGGTCGGCGCCTGCATGCGCATGCCGGCGGCAAGCCGCTCGAAGCTCGGCCACGCCGCCGGCGCGGTGGCGTGCAGGCGTCCGCGTATCGCCGCCGAGAGCCCCTCGTCATGGCGATAGCGCACGAGGATGTTGGCCGGTGCCTTGCGCAGGAATTCGCGCAAGGCGCAGGCGTCGCGGATGACCGGCAGCTTCAGGAATTCGGCATCGAAGACGAGTCGGCTCTGCGGCTGATCGAACCGCACCGGCGCGCCGAAGAACAGCCGGTAGTCGCTCCCCGTCGGCGGGATGCCGCATTTGAAATCCACCCAGCGGATCGGGAGGCGCCGGCCCACCAGCCAGCAGTTCACGCCATGGACGATGATCCAGAAGGTGCGGTAGGCGAAAGCCGAGCGCAGCGGCCCGGAATCGCTCAGCCTGACTTCGGCGAGGCCGTTCGCGACGGTCAGCTCGCCATGCGGATCGTCGAGCACGGCGCGCAGAAAGCGGAGGCCCCGGCGCAAGGCGTGTTCGAGCGTCTCGGTGGTGAGCAGCGCCTGGCAGAGTAGCGCGAAGCTGCCGGCCCGCATCGGCCGGGCGCCTTCGCCGAAGAACTCGTCGTCCATCTCCTGCGCGACAGCATGCCAGAGCGCGCCATATTGCTCGGTGGAGATCGGCTCGGAAATCACTGGCGGCAGCCCGAGGCAAGCCAACAGAGGCTCCACCTCGACGTTATGGCGGCGAAGGCATTCGAGCGTGTCGTCCATGAAACAAGGAGCGATCATCCGGCGCTGCATCGCGTGAGGCTCCGCCCTCCTTTTGCCTGCGTTCAACCTTGTTAGCGCTCGCCCCGATCGAATGTGGCAGCGCCGATGCCCCGTTGCCGCAGCGCGGTCCTGGCGATCTTCTCCGTCGGTGTTCGCGGAAGCGGCATGTCGGTGATTTCGATGTAGCGCGGCACCATGTGGCGCGGCGCCAGTGCCCTGAAATGCGCCAGCAGTTCGGCCGCCTCCAGCGCGGAGCCCGGCCTCCGCTGGGCCACGACCATGATGTCTTCCTCGGTGAACTCGGACGGGATCCCGAACGCCGCGCTTTCGACGATGTCGGGATGCTTCTCGGCGACCGTCTCGACCTCGTAGGCGGAGATGTTCTCGCCGCGCCGCCGGATCGCCTCGTTCAGCCGGTGCTTGAAATAGAGCCAGCCATCGTCGTCCAGGCAGCCGGCGTCGCCGGAGTGATACCAGAGGTTCCGGAGCGTCTGCACCGTCTTGGCGTCCGCGCGGTAATAGCCGGAAAACATGCTCCAGTTCTTGCGCGGGCGCGACACGATCTCGCCGACGGATCCATGCGGCAAGGGCCGGTCCTTGTCGTCGACGATCGCCACTTCCCAATCGGGGTGCGGGCGGCCGCAGGAGCCCGCTCTCGTGTTACCCACGGTGTCGAGGGTGACGAAACCTGTCTCCGTCTGACCGTAGCCGGTGACGAGCCGCATACCGAAGCGCCGCTCGAACGCCTCCTTGTCCGGCACCATGGGAATGCACTGGCATATGCGCACCGGATTGGCGCTGTCGCCATCGGACGGCGGCTGGCGCGACAGGATGACCGCCATGGCGCCGAGCAGGTTCGTCGCCGTGGCGCCGCTGGCGCGGACCTGGTCCCAGAAGCGCGACGCGCTGAAGCCGTCGACCAGCGTCGTGCGCGTGCCGTAGATCAGCGGCAGGTAGACGCCGAACATCTGCGCATCTGTATGGAACAGCGGCAATGCCGAGAAATAGCTGTCGCCGGTCGTGTAGCCGAGATTGAGCGCCATCCCCGCCGCCCAGGAATAGCAGTGATTGTGGGACATCAATGCGCCCTTGGCCGGGCCTGTGGTGCCCGAGGTGTAGAGGATCGCCATCGGGTCGGAATAATGGATGTCGGCGAGGTCGAAATCCGGCTGCCCAGCCATGCATTCCTCGAACCCGACGATGCGGCCGATCCGGATGCCGGCCGCCCGGGCTTCGCTCGGATCGACGCCGACCAGGACAAGGCTGCGCAGGTCCGGCAGGCGGTCCTGGACCCTGGCGAGCTCGTCAAGCGCGCCGGCGTCCGCGACGAGGACTTCGGCGCCGCAATTGTTGAGGTTATGACAAAGCAGGTCGCCCTTGAGGCCCGGATTGCTGGGCACCTCGATGGCGCCCAGGCTCGATACGGCGAACCACGTCGCGACCAGTTCGAAACAATTGGGCAACAGCAACGCCACGCGGTCGGACTTGCCGATGCCGAGGCCGCGCAGACTGCGCGCCAGCCGCCCTGAAGCGATCTGCATCTCCTCGAAGCTGGCGGAACGTCCGCAAATGTCGATGAACGGGCTGCTGCCCAGGCGCTCGGCCTGCTTGAGCAGGATTTTCGGCAGCACCCGGTTCTCCAGATCGTCGTCGTGCTGGCCCGGAATGTGGAAGGAAGAGGCGAGGTCGAGCATGGTCATGGATCAAAAATTCTTTGCCCGCGCCTGCGCATCGGGAGACAGGAAGCCGCGCACCGTGGCCCTGGTCTCGAGCGCCATTGCGTCAGCGAGAGACGAGTGGAAGCCGTTGTTGATAGCGTGCTTGATGTCGGCCACGGCACTTTGCGGACGCTCCGCTATCGCCAGCGCCAGTTTCCTTGCCTCGTCCAGCAATTGCGCCTCCGGAAACAGCTTCCAGGCGATGCCGACCTCGAGCGCTTTCCTGGCATCATGCTTCTCGCCCAGGATCATCAATTCCTTGGCGACCTGCGGCCCGGCCTGCTTGGTCAAGAGCGCGGTGATGCCACCGGTGACGAACAACCCGTAAGTGACTTCGGGGAAGAACCAGCGCGCATTGTCGGCGAACAGCGTGAAGTCGCAATTCACCGCCCATTCGAGCGCGCCGCCCACGCACCAGCCGTGCACGGCGGCGATGACGATCTTGCGCGACTGCATGATCTGCAGGGTGATGTTCTGGATGGCGTCCACCCAGGCCTGTGTCGTGGCCTCCGAGGTAGTCTGGGAATCGAGGTCCTTGAGATCGTCGCCGGAGCAGAAGGCGCGTCCTTCGCCATGCAGGATGACAGCGCGGATCGACGGGCCCGCTTCGGCGCGCGCCAGCGCCTCGGACAGATCGCCGACGAGCTGCCTGTTCATGGCGTTGAGACGTTCGGGACGGTTGAGCTTGACCCAGGCTATTGCGCCGTCGTGGCTGGAAATGACTGCGCCCATCTTGTCGTCCCCCATCTTGGCGTCCTTCTCAAACGATCACCGGTTCGGCGTAAGCGCCCCAGACCTCGCGCAGCGCGGCGCAGATCTCGCCCAGCGTTGCCTTCGCCTTCACGGCCTCGATGGTCTTCGGCAAGAGATTGATGTCGTCGGACCTCGCCTGCTCGGCGAGCTCTTTAAGCAGTTCCCGGACGCGGGCATTGTCACGGCTGGACCGTACCGCCTGGAGGCGGTCGATCTGCAGCTGCGTGCACTCTTCGTCATAGGGATGGATGTGCACTTCGGCCGAGCGGCTGGTCTCGTCGACGTAGCGGTTGACGCCGACCGAAATCTTTTCGCCGGCATCGATCTTCTGGAATGTGGCGTAGGCCGAGTCCGCGAGCCTTTGCTGGAACCAGCCTTCCTCGACCAGTTTCACGGCGCCGCCGCGCTCGTCCACTTCGTCCAGCAGCTTCCAGATCTCTGTCTCCATGTCGCGGGTGAGGCGCTCGATGAAATAGGAGCCGCCGAGCGGGTCGATCACGGAGGTCACGTTGATCTCGTCGCGGATGATCTGCTGGGTGCGGATGGCCAGCTTCATGGCCTCTTCGGTCGGGATGGCGAAGGCCTCGTCGAGGCCATTGGTGTGCATGCTCTGGCAGCCGCCCAGCACGGCGCCGAGCGCCTGGATGGCCGTGCGCATGAGGTTGTTGTGATGCTCGACCTTGGTCAGGCTCATCGCCGCGGTCTGCACATGCACCCGCAGCCGCATGGACTCCGGCTTCCTGGCCTTGAAGCGCTGCGCCATTATCTTGGCATAGACCCGCCTGGCCGCCCTGAACTTGCAGATCTGCTCGAAGAAATCCTGGTGGCTGATGAAGAAGAAGGACAGCCGGGGCGCGAAGTCGTCGATGTCCATGCCGGCGCCGGTGACCTCCTCGCAATAAGCGATGGTGAAGGCCATGATGAAGGCGATTTCCTGGAGGGCGTTTCCGCCGACATCCGAAAGGTGATAGCCGCTGAGGCTGATCGGATTGATCTTGGGCGTCGCCTTGGCGCTGTACATGATGAGGTCGCGCAGCAGCCGCACCGCGGGGCGCACCGGATAGATCCACTCCTTTTGCGCGACATACTCCTTCAGCGGATCGGCCTGCAGTGTGCCTGCCAGCTTGTGGAGGTCGTAGCCGCGCCGTTCCGCGACGGCGATATACATGGCGTAAACCACCCAGGCCGACGGATTGATGGTGAGCGAGACCGAGATCTTCTCGAGGTCGATCCCGTCGAACAGCCGGTCAACATCGTCGACGGTGTCGATGGCGACGCCGACGCGCCCGACTTCACCGAAGGCCCGCGGATCGTCCGAGTCCAGGCCGAGCAGCGTCGGCAGGTCGAAATCGGTGGAGAGCCCGGTCTGGCCGGTCTGAATCATGTATTTGTAGCGCTGGTTCGTGGCCTCGGGATTGCCGAAGCCGGCGACCTGCCGAATGGTCCATGGCCGGCCGCGATACATCGTCGGATAGGCGCCGCGGGTGAAGGGATAGGCGCCGGGGAAACCCAGCTCGTCGGTGGGAATGTCGGCGATGTCGGCGGCCGTGTAGACGCGTTTCAGTGGAATGCCGCATTCGGTCTCGTAGGCCGGCTTTTCCTCCGGCCTGCTGCCGAGCGCGGCGGCGAGTTCGCTCACCTCCCACGCCGCCTGTTTTTCGCGGATGTCCTCGATCGCGGTTTCGCAGAACAGGTTCATGTCGCTCGCCCTTCGTCCGTCCAGCCGAGCAGAAGGCGGGCCGCGCCGGCGGGGTCCATGTCCCTGTTCACGACGGCCTGGATATGCTCTCCGATCTCGCCGGCCCGCTCATCGAATTTGCGCTGGAAAAGATATCTGGCCGCGCCGAGGATCCGCGTCCGGCAAATGCTCCGCTGCCGTGCGGTGAGCTCGCCGCTTTCGCGCAGATGCGACCAGTGCCGGGAAATCGCATCCTTCAGCTCGCCGATCCGCTCGCCGGAGGCCGCGCTGACCGGAAGCACCGGTGGCGTCCATTTCGACGCCGCCCTCTCCGAGCCGAGGGTCATCATGCCGCGCAAGGCCGAAACAGCCGACGCCGCTTCCGGCTTATCGGCCTTGCTGACGACATGGATATCCGCGATTTCCAATATGCCGGCCTTGATTGCCTGGATGTCGTCGCCGAGCCCGGGCGCCGAGAGAACGACGATGCTGTGCGCCGCCGTCACCACTTCCACCTCGTCCTGGCCGACGCCGACGGTCTCGATGATGATGGGCGAGTAGCCGGCAGCGTCGAGGACGTCGACCGCCTGCAGCGTCGAGCGAGCAAGGCCGCCCAGATGGCCGCGCGTCGCCATGCTGCGGACGAAGGCCTGAGAGGACGAGGCCGCCTCGCTCATACGCACCCTGTCACCGAGGATCGCGCCGCCGGAGAACGGGCTGCTCGGATCGACGGCGACGACGCCGACCTTGCGCCCCTCCGACGCGAACGCCTGGATGAGGGAAGAAACAAGCGTGGACTTGCCCGCTCCCGGAACGCCGGTGATGCCGACGACATGCGCCTTGCCGGTATGCCTGTAGATCTCCGCCAGGGCAGGTGCTGCTTCCGGATAGCCGGCCTCGGCGCGCGTGATCATGCGGGCGATGGCGGCAACGTTGCCCGCGAGGATCTCGGGCACGAGCTCGATCGAGGGCCTGTATGCCGCACGCCTCACCGGTCTCGAGGGCGTGAAGACGGTCATACCCGGCCACGAGCGGCAATCAGGTTCCTGATCGTCGTCACGATCAGTTCGGCCCGCGCTTCCTGCGGCACGATCGCGTCGACGCCGCTGTCCCACAAAGCGGTGTAGTCCTGCTCGGGGATGACCCCACCGGCGACGACGAAGATGTGGTCTGCCTTCTCCTCGCGCAGGCAGCGCCCCAATTCCCGGAACAGCGGAACATGCGAACCCGACAGGAGGCTGACGCCGATGACGTCGACGTCCTCCTGGACCGCCGCCGCCACGACTTCGTTGGGCGACTTGTAGAGGCCGGTATAGACGACTTCCATGCCGGCATCGCGCAGGATCCGTGCAACCACCTTGGCGCCCCGGTCGTGCCCGTCCAGCCCCAGCTTGGCGACAAGCACGCGGATGGTGCCGCTCGCCGCGTGCTGGTCCGGCGCGTCGCTCGGAGCCTGTTCGGTCATGCTCGCTTCGTCCATCGACCCCTGCCCGTCACTCGGCGGCCATGCGGCCGCCGCTCGTGGACAGCACCGCTTCGATGGCGTCTGAGATCGTGCGCAATCCGAGGTCGAGCTCGTCCTCGGAAATCGTCAGCGGCGGCGCAATGCGGAACACGCCGCCCATGCCGGGGAGCTTGACGATGTTCATGCTGAGCCCCCGCCTGAACGCCTCGGCGGCTATTTTTGCGCCGAGATCATGATCGGGCTCGCGGCTCTCTCCGTTCTTGACGATCTCGACGCCCAGCATCAGACCGCGGCCGCGCACGTCGCCGATGCATTCGTAGCGTTGCTTCAACTCTGAGAGGCCGTCGAAAAGCCTTCTTCCAAGATGGCGCGCGCGCGCGACAAGGCGCTCCTCCTCCACGACGTCGAGCACGGTCAGGCCAACGGCGGCCGGCAGCGGATCGGATACATGGGTGGTGTAGAACAGGAAGCCCCGTTCATGCGCGGTTTCCTCGATCTCGGCGCTCGTCATGACGGCTGCCAGCGGAAGGCCGGCACCGATGGTCTTCGACAAGGTGAGGATGTCGGGCGTGACGCCGTCGCGCTGGAAGGCGAAGATGTCGCCGGTGCGGCCGACACCGGTCTGCGCCTCGTCGAGGATGAGCAGCATGCCGCGTTCGCGGCATTTCTGCTTCAGCGCCGCGAGATAGCCCTGCGGCAGTTCCAGCATCCCGCCGCTCGACAGGATCGGCTCGGCGATGAAGGCCGCGAGGCTGCCCGTCGACTGGCTGTCGACGAGGGCGAAGGCATCGTCGAGCTCGGTTGCCCAGTCGAGCGAGCCGTCGGCTTTCTTGAAGCGCGGCCGAAAACTGTTCGGCGCGGGGATGGCGATCGAGCCTACCGCCGCCGGCCCGTAGCCCTTGCGCCCGGCGCTGTAGGTGGCGGAAGCAGCAACGCCGGTCATGCCGTGCCAGCTTTTGGAGAAGGCGACGATCTCGTGCTTGCCCGTCACCAGCTTCGCCATGCGGATGGCCGCCTCGTTCGACTCGGCACCCGTCGAAAGCAGGAGCGCCCTGTCGAGGCCGGGCGCCAGCACGGCGAAGCGTTCGGCAAGCTCGACAACCGGGCGGGACAGCATGCCGCTGAAGAGATGCGCCACCGTTTCGACCTGGCGGCGCACCGTCGCGACGATCCGCGGATGCGCATGCCCGAGCAACGCGCTCATCTGGCCGGAGGTGAAGTCGAGTATCGGCCGGGCATCGGCGTCGTAGACGAACGAGCCTTCGGCTCGCTCGATGATGGCGGGCTCGAAGGCGCCGCCATATCGGATGAGGTGCTTTCGCGCCGCCGACCAGAAGGCATTGTCCAGATTTCTCGACATCTCGCAGCCTCGCCAAAAACGCAGGCCCGAAGATTAGCGGCTGGCGCCACAGCAGTAAAATTGATAGATATCGGACTCCGATATCAATGGAATTGATATGCCTGCACCCCTCGATCTCAGATTGCTGGCGACCTTCGTCCGCGCGGCGCATTCGGGAACGCTGAGCGCGACGGCCGTGCAGGTCGGGCGCACGCAATCGGCGGTTACGATGCAGATACAGCGGCTCGAAGATGCGCTCGGCGGCCAGAGCCTGTTCCATCGAAGCGGCAGCGGTGTGCGCCTCACCGGCAGTGGCGAGCGCTTCCTTGCCTATGCCGAGCGCATCCTCAAAATCCACGACGAAGCGGTTTCGGCCTTCTCCGGCAAGGGCCTGCAGGGGTCGATCATCTTCGGCAGCCCGGAGGATTATCTGAGCGCCTTCTTTCCCACGCTTTTGAGAAGTTTCGGGAGCCTTTATCCAGACATCGAGATCAAGGTCGTGTCGGCCCCGACTGTCGAACTGCACAATCTGCTGCATGGGCGCCAGGTCGACCTGGCGCTCGTCTCCATTCCGGACGCGAGCGCCTCCAAAGAGGTCGTGCGCACGGAAGCGATGGTCTGGGTCGGCAGCAAGCCGACATTGGAGCTGCACGAATTCGGCGAAACCGTGCCGCTGGCCCTGCCGGCATCGAACGCCATGGACCACAAGGCGGCCTGCGATGCCATGGCCCGCGCCGGACTGCGCTACAAAATATCCTATGCCAGCAATAGCCTCACCGGCCTGATAGCGGTGGCGCGCTCCGGCCTTGCGATAAGCGTGATGACGCAGAGGGCCGTCCCGTCGGACCTCTTCATCCTCAACGCGCCGCTTCCGAACTTATCCCGGCTCGGCGTCCTGATCGCCTTCGCCGAGACGGCGAGATCGCCGGCGGTCGAGGCGTTTGCCAGTCACATCAGGAGCGTCCTGCCGTCGCTGTGATCGACCTGCGGCCATCAAATGAGGCGAACAGCGGTTCGACTATCGTTTAGGCTCTCCACAGCGATGACCAATTCCCGCTAGATATGCCGCCACGATCAGTTGAATCTTCGAGAGAGAAAATGATCTTACTGACGAGAGCCGTGGTTCAGCCCTGGAATTGCGACATGATGGGCCACATGACGACGCGGTTCTACGTCGCGTTTTTCGACGACGCCATCAACATCCTGCTGGGACAGGCGACCGGCTGGGCGCCCACGACGCCCGAATGGGCCGACAGGGGATGGGCGGACGTCCGGCATGAGATCGACTTCGTGGGCGAGGTGGCGTCCGGGGTCATTGTGGAAATCTACGGCACGGTCCGCAATGTCGGCCGCACGTCCATCCAGACGGACTACGAGATGCGCAGGCTCCACGGCGGCGAACTGGCGGCCAAGCTGGCCGCCAAGACGGTCTTCTTCAACCTTGCGGAACGGAAATCCACCCCGCTGACGGAGCCTATGCTCCAGCGCCTGAAATCCTGGGGGACTTGATCGCGGCAACATCCTCAGGCGCCTGGCGGAGGTTGGAGCGGACGTCGCCCTTGGCGGCAGGCACGACCGCATCACCGCACCGGACCGATCGGGCTTGTCGAACTGTCCGGGCCGATCCGCCGGCGCAGCCACCGATGCGCTTGGCGTGGCAGGTCGGTTGAAGATCGTCGACGTGGCTGAGCTGATCAGCCTGCGGGAGGCGCCCGCCGCTGAAAGTTACGACCGGGTCGAGGGCGGCGCGGTCAATGGCTGACCGCGCCGGGCGGTCTTTCCGGGGTCAGGCGCCGCTCCACATCATATCCGGTACCACCACCAGCTTGCCGACGAAGTCCTTGCCCATGAAGTCGGTCTGGGCGCGGTGGAAATCGGAAAGCTTGTAGACGCCGCCGACCAGCGGCTTGATCTTGCCTTCCTCGATGTAGCGCACGATGCGGCGGAAGTCGGCCCGCGTGCCCTGGCTCGAGCCGTGGAGCTGCAGCTGCTTCAGATACATGGTGCGGAGATCGAGCTGCACGACCGGCCCCGCGATGGCGCCCGCCGTGGTATAGCGGCCTTCGGGACGCAGGATGCGCAACAGGTCGTTGAAGATGGCGCCACCCACCAGGTCGGCGACCACGTCGATGGGCTGGCCGCCAGTCGCTTCGTTGACAGCGGTGAGCAGGTCGGCCACGCCGCGCGTGATCACTTTCTCGGCGCCGATATCGAGCACCGCCTGCTCCTTGCCCTTGCCGACGACGGCATAAGGAATGGCGCCGCGCGCCCGTGCCAGCTGGACGATGCCGGAGCCAACGCCACCAGAGGCGCCAGTGACCAGCACCCTTTCGCCCGCCTTCAGGCCCGCGCGCTCCAGCATCTGTTCGCCGGTGAGATAGGCGCAGCAGAAGGTGGCGAGCTCGACATCGCTCAATTCGGTGTCGACGACATGCGCGTTCTCGGCCGGCAGTGCCTGGTATTCGGCGTAACCGCCGTCGCGGCCATGGCCCATATAGTCGATGTCGGCCAGCGAATCGTCGTCGCGGTTGTAGATCGAGAAGTCGACCATGACGCGTTCACCGATGCGGTCCGTAGAGACGCCGTCACCAACCGCAACGATCGTTCCGACCGTGTCGGTGCCCTGGATGCGCGGGAAGGTGAGCGTGTTGCCCTGGCGGCGCCAGGTCGAAACCGCCCCGGCATCTTCCTCCGTGCCATAGGCGCCCTGGCGCACCCAGACATCGGTGTTGTTCATGCCGCAGGCGCTGACCTTGACCAGCACTTCACCGGCAGCCGGCGCCGGCACTTTCACATCGGTGCGGTAGATGAGCTTTTCCAGGCCGCCATGGCCCGTAAGCTGCACGGCGGCCATCGTGGCCGGAACGGTTCTGGTCATGGCATTCATGTCGCTTCTCAGATGTCACATACTGGCAAAGACGCTGTTCACCGCGTCGGCGGTCTTGGCGACGATGATGTCCGCCTCCTCGCGCGTCAGGCAGAGCGGCGGCGCGAAGCCGAGGATGTCGCCCTGCGGCATGGCGCGGCCAATGACGCCGCTGGCGGCAAGCGCCGTGGCGATCTGCGGCCCGACCTTCAGCGAAGGATCGAAGAAGACGCGGTCGTCGCGATCCTTCACGAACTCGATCGCGGCCAGCATGCCGTCGCCGCGCACCTCGCCGACATGCTTGTGGCCGCCGACGGCCTTGGCGAGCTCGGCGCGGAAGTAGGCGCCCGTCTCGCCGGCATTCTTCACCAGGTCCATCTCGTCGATCAGTTCGAGGTTGGCGACACCGGCGGCAACGCAGATCGGGTGCGCCGAATAGGTCCAGCCATGGCCGAGGGAGCCAAGCTTGTCCGAACCCTCGACCAGCACCTGCCAGACCTTGTCGGCGACGATGACGCCGGAAAGCGGCGCATAGGCCGAGGTCAGGCCCTTGGCGATGGTGATCAGGTCGGGCTTCATGCCGTAGTGGTCGGAGCCGAACATGGTGCCGAGACGGCCGAAGCCGGTCACTACCTCGTCGGCGACAAGCAGCACGTCATACTTGTTCAGCACGGCCTGGATCTTCTGCCAGTAGCCGGCCGGCGGCGGAACGATGCCGCCGGTGCCGAGGATCGGCTCACCGACGAAGGCGGCGACCGTTTCCGGGCCTTCGGCCAGGATCATCTCCTCGAGCTTGTCGGCGCAATGTTGCGAGAACTGCTCCTCGCTCATCGAGCGATCGGCGCGGCGGAAATAATATGGCGCCTCGGTGTGCAGGATCGGCGCGCGCGGCAGGTCGAAGGCATTGTGGAACAGCTCGAGCCCGGTCAGCGATCCGGTCATGATGCCGGAGCCGTGATAGCCGCGCCAGCGCGAGATGATCTTCTTCTTTTCCGGCCGTCCGAGAACGTTGTTGTAGTACCAGATCAGCTTGATGTTGGTCTCGTTGGCATCGGAGCCTGAAAGGCCGAAATAGACTCGGCTCATGCCTTTCGGCGCACGGTCGATGATCATCTTGGCAAGCGTGATCGAGGCCTCCGTGCCGTGGCCGACATAGGCATGGTAGTAGGCGAGGTTCTTCGCCTGCGCGGCGATAGCATCGGCGATCTTCTGGCGGCCGTAGCCGACATTGACGCAATAGAGGCCGGCGAAGGCATCGATGCTCTTCTTGCCGGTGTTGTCCCACACGGTGACACCTTCGCCGCCGGCCATGATGCGGGCCGGCGACTCACCGCGCGCATGCGTGCCCATATGCGTCGAGGGATGGAAGAAGTGGTCGCGATCCCAGGCGGTGAGTTCGTTGGATTGTTCGAGCATGTTTTTGACTCCTGACGAGAACGAGGCCTGCGCAGCTTACGCTACATCGAGGCAGAGATATTTGAGCTCCGTAAAGGCTTCTAGGCCGTGGCGCGAGCCTTCGCGGCCGATGCCCGACTGCTTGACGCCGCCGAAAGGGATCGGCGCGCCGGTGATCTTGACGCGGTTGATCGCGACCATGCCGTAGTCCAGCGCGCGGCCGATGCGCGCCTGCCGGGCGCCGTTCTCGGTGACGACATAAGCGACGAGGCCGTATTCGGTAGCGTTGGCGCGGGCGACGACTTCCGCCTCATCGTCGAACGGCGCCACGGCGGCGACCGGGCCGAAGGTTTCCTCATGCATGATCAGTGCTTCGTCCGGCACATCGACGAGCAGCGTCGGCTGGTAGAACAGCGGTCCGGCAGCGTGGCGCTTGCCGCCGGTCAGGCAGCGCGCGCCGTGGTTAAGCGCATCAGCCACCTGTTCCTCGATTTTCCTGACGGCGCGCGCATGCATCAGCGGCCCGATATCGACGTCGCTGGATAGCCCGTTGCCCGTGCGGAGCTGTTCGATGCGGCGCGCGAAGGCCGCGCAGAAGCGATCATAGATCGGCCGCTGCACATAGATGCGGTTGGCGGCAAGACAGTCCTGGCCGGAGGTCGCGAACTTGGCATCGAGCGCGATGGTCACCGCCTTGTCGAGGTCGGCGTCGTCGAACACTATCAGCGGCGCATGGCCGCCGAGTTCCATGACCAGCCGCTTCATCGTCGGCGCGCTCTGCGCGGCGATGAGCCTGCCGACTTCGGTCGAGCCGGTGAAGCTCATGGCGCGCACCCGCGCATCAGCACACATCGCGCCGACGATGGTGCGCGCGTCGCCGGTGACGACGTTGAAGACACCGGCAGGCAGACCGGCTCGTTCGCCAAGCTCGGCCAGCGCCAAAGCCGACAGCGGTGTTTCGGACGAGGGGTGCGCCACCACCGTGCAGCCGGCAGCTAAAGCGGCCGCTGCCTTGCGGGTGAGCATGGCCGATGGAAAATTCCACGGTGTGACGACGCCGACGACGCCGAGCGGCTCGCGGCGCACAGTCATCTGGGCATTCGGCAGATGGCTGGTGACGCTTTCGGCGTTGAGACGTTTCGCTTCTTCGGCATACCACTCGACGAAGGAAGCGGCGTAGTCGATCTCGCCCAGCGATTCCTTCAGCGGCTTGCCCTGTTCCAGCGTCATCAACAGCGCCAGGTCGTCCTTGGCGGCGATGATCAGATCGAACCATTTTCGCAGGATTTTGGAGCGCTCCTGCGGCAGCGCCGAGCGCCAGGCCGGCAACGCCCGGAATGCGGCGTTGATTGCTTCAACCGTCTGATTGCCATCCAGCGCCGCGACAAAGGCGACGGTGGAGCCGGTAGCGGGGTCGGTGACCTCGAAGCTCGCGGCGGAATTGGCGGCCGTCCAGTGGCCGCCGACATAGCCGAGATCGCGCAGCAGCCGGCGGTCGGCAAGCTGGTCGAGTGCTTCGTGGCGGTGCGGGCGAGCGAAATGCGCGGACATCGTCAGGTCTCCGGTGTCGAGGCGATGCGGAGAGATTAGTCGCGCGGTCGAGACAGAGAGGCTGTTTCGGTGTCCGTCCGTAGAGAGATTGTCTCTATCGGCTTGCCCGAAGAGACGATCTCTCTGCGTTACGATTGTCCCGGCAGCAGATCCGCCACCGGCAGCACGGTCTCATCCTTGACCGTCTTGGTGACGATGTAGGTGAAGTAGCGGTCGATGCCGATCTCGCGTTCGAGCAGGCTGTCGACCAGCCGCTGATAGGCATCGATGTCGCGCGCCATCACCTTCAGGACATAGTCGACGCCGCCGCCGACCGACCAGCAGGCGACGATCTCCGGAACATCGCGCACCACCCGCTCGAAACGGTCGAAGTCCGCCTGGCGGTGGTTGGCTAAAGTCACCTCCATCAGCACCGTCGCAACCGGCGCGATGGCGCGCATGGCAACGGAAGCGTGATAGCCGGACACGATGCCGGCTTTCTCCAGCTTGCGCAGCCTCATCCAGCACGGCGTCGGCGACAGGCCGACCTTCTCGGCCAGCGCCAGCTTGGTGATGCGCCCGTCGCGCTGGATGGCATCGAGAATCCTGAGGTCGATCGGGTCGAGTTTCGCTGCCGCCATGCGGGATCCGCCTTTCGTTGCGGACACCATGACGGTGCATTATTTCGATTGTCAATTGCACTGATTTCGATCTCTAATAAGTCATGACATTATGGCAGCCAGATCCTGCTCTCATCCGCCGGCCGGCCTATCTCTCGCTGGCCGACCAGTTCGCGCGCGCCATCCATGACGGGCGGCTGGCCAATGGCACGCGGCTGCCGACGCATCGCCGGCTGGCGGACGATCTGAAGCTTTCGGTGCAGACCGTCAGCCGCGCCTATGAGGAACTGATCCGGCGCGGGCTGATCTCCGGCGAGGTCGGCCGCGGCAGCTTCGTGCAGACGCAGCGCCGCGAGCCGGAGCCGCCCTACATCCCGGAACGGCTGGGCGAGGTCATCGACCTTTCGATCCTGAAGCCGGTCTGCGAGCCGATGCATCTGGAGAAATTGAAGCAGGCGCTGGGGTGGCTGGCCGAGAACCTGCCGTCGAGCTCGGCGCTGTCATTCCGGCCCAACATGGTGTTCCCGCGCCACCGCGCGGTCGCGGTCGAGTGGCTGAAGCTTTGCGGCCTCGAAGCGTCGCCGCAGAATATCAGCCTGACCAACGGCGCCACCGCCGGCATGACGGTGGCGCTGATGAGCGTGGCGCCGCCCGGCTCGACCGTCGCCACGGAAGCCATCGGCCACCACACGCTGATCCCGCTTGCCCGCTATCTCGGCTTCAACCTCGAAGGCCTGCCTATCGACGGCAACGGGCTGATCCCAGAAGCGCTCGACGAGGCTTGCCGCCTGTCAGACATTCGCGCCGTCTTCGTCCAGCCGTCGGTAATCAACCCGACGGCGACGTTGATGGACGCCACCCGCCGCGAGCAGATAGCCGCCGTTGCCCGCAAGCACGACATCGCGATCATCGAGAACGACGTGCTCGGGCCGCTTGTCGAAGGCCGGCCGCCGGCGGTTGCCGCCTTTGCGCCGGAGCGGACGCTCTACGTCACCTCCTTTACCAAGATCACCGTGCCCGGCCTGCGTATCGGCTATCTCGCGGTGCCGGACCGCTATGTGGCCGCCGTCGCCAACCGCCACCTCGTCTCGAACTGGATGGCGACGCCGATGGTGGCGGAGATCGCCACGCGCTGGGTGACCGACGGCACCGCGATGGAACTGGTCAACTGGCAGCGCCAAGCGTTGAAGCGGCGCCAGGAGATTGCCGCCGAAATGCTGGCCGGCGTCGATTACCGCGTCCACCGCGATGGGCTGCATCTGTGGCTCGAGCTGCCGGGCGACCGCGCCGAGGAGAGTTTTGTTTCGCAGGCGCGGCTGCGCGGGGTGGCGATCGCGCCGGGCACCTCGTTCCGTATCGCCGATACGCCGTGGCGCCCGGCCGTGCGCATCTCGCTTGGATCGACCACCGAGGGGGAACTGCGCGCGGGCCTGAGCGTTGTCGCCAAGCTGCTGCTCGGCGATCCGGAGCATCTCCTGCTCGCCATCTGATGCACAAAGGCAGCTCAGATTGCCCTGAAATTGTGCCGCGCTGGAAATATTGTCATGATATTATTTTACCAATTGACATGATTTAACGCGTTTCGCATCGTTAAGGGCATAGGCTTCTCCAGAACGGGGAAATGGATTGCCAGCGCCCAT
>Ga0209758_1003077_pt1 | contig 15844 bp, 14 predicted proteins | sample AraplaMF_Col_mMF_FD_184258 | JGI IMG/M metagenome (GOLD analysis project Ga0209758, IMG submission 184258) | Arabidopsis root microbial communities from the University of North Carolina, USA - plate scrape MF_Col_mMF (SPAdes) (version 2) | ecosystem: Host-associated > Plants > Roots > Endosphere... | reverse complement strand
CAAGGTGCACGACATTGGCCTGGCGGTAACGCCGATGGCGTATTTCGCGCAGTTCGAGCTCGACGTGCCCTGCGTGGCGATGGTGACCGCGTCGCATAACGACAACGGCTGGACCGGCGTCAAGATGGGCGCCAGCCGCCCGCTGACCTTCGGCCCCGACGAGATGAACCGGCTGAAGGAGATCGTTCTCAACGCCGACTTCAGCAACAAGGCCGGCGGCTCCTACCTGTTTCACGAGAACTTTCCGGCGCGCTACATCGCCGATCTCACCAGGCGGCCGAAGCTGAAGCGCAAGCTGAAAGTGGTGGTCGCCTGCGGCAACGGCACCGCGGGCGCGTTCGCGCCGCAGGTGATGGAAGCGATCGGCTGCGAGGTGATCCCGCTCGACACCGAGCTCGATCACACGTTTCCGAAATACAATCCGAATCCGGAAGACATGGAGATGCTGCACGCCATCCGCGACGCGGTGCTCACCCACAAGGCCGACGTCGGCCTCGGCTTCGACGGCGATGGCGACCGCTGCGGCGTGGTCGACAACACCGGCGAGGAGATCTTTGCCGACAAGGTCGGTGTGATGCTGGCGCGCGACATGTCGGCGATCACCAAGGATGCCCGGTTCGTCGTCGACGTGAAGTCCACCGGCCTGTTCGTCACCGATCCGGTGCTGCAAAAGCAGGGCGCCAAGACCACCTACTGGAAGACCGGCCATTCCTACATGAAGCGCCGCACCCACGAGACCGGCGCGCTGGCCGGCTTCGAGAAATCCGGCCACTTCTTCTTCAACGCGCCGCTCGGCCGCGGCTATGACGACGGCCTGATTTCGGCGATTGCGATCTGCGAGATGCTCGACCGTGCCGCCGGCAAGACCATGGCCGACTTGAAGGACGCGCTGCCGAAGACCTGGTCGTCGCCGACCATGTCGCCGCATTGCGCCGACGAGACCAAATACGGCGTCGTCGCCGACGTGGTGAAGCATTTCGAGTCCGCGCAAAAGGCCGGCGACAAGGTCGCCGGCCAGCCAATCCGCGATCTCGTCACCGTCAACGGCGTGCGGGTGACCTGCGAGGATGGCAGCTGGGGCCTGGTGCGCGCCTCATCCAACAAGCCGGAACTGGTGGTGGTGGTCGAAAGCCCGGTCTCCGAAAAACGCATGCGCGACATGTTCGAGGCGATGGATTCGGTGCTGCGGACGCATTCCGAGGTCGGCGACTATAATCAGAAGATTTGAGACGCTGCGCTCCTCCCAAATCCAATCGTCATCACCCGCGAAAGCGGGTGACCCAGTATTCCAGAGCGCCGCGGTTCAACCATCAGCGCTCTGCGATACTGGGTCGCCCGGTCGAGCCGGGCGATGACCACAGTGATGTGGAGTTCAAGCCGGTCGATGACAGGTCTGCGTCAGGCCGCTGGCGCCGTCGGGCATCGACGCGCGACATCCCTCGGTTGTCGGATCGGGCGCCACTCGAAGTCGGTTAGATTATTTGGGCTTATATCGGCTCTGGATTAGGTTACGGCGAACTTTAAAGTGGGGTTTTGTTGTTCGGCAGATGGGGGATGTCGGTGTCAGAAAACCAATTTGATGTTGTATTGGAAGAGCTGACCAACCGTGCGGTTGGCAAACTCCTAACGATCGACACCTTCGATGCATCAGCTTTCGAGGCTTTGAAGAACCACCTTTGGCAAAAGGCAGAAGGGCTCCAGCACGAATACTGTATCTCAAAGCAGATTCTGAGCAGTATTCGGTCCGCTGTCGGCGCAATACAAAGCCGTGCAGAGTATGTCCCTGCTGTCCGGGGCCAGCTACAATGGGCAGCCGATTTTGAAGGAGTGCTTGATTCGTTGATTGCGGGGGAAGTGCGGTCCGGCCGCACGCCCGGCATCCCACGCATCATTTGAGGGCAATACTGAGTTTGCGGCCTCACGACCTGACACCTGCCTCGCGCATCGGTCGCAGGCGGGTGATTCGGAGGCCCCGCTGGATCGATTTGCAAGAGCGTCAGGCCGCCGGTGCGGGCGGGATCGGCAGCGCGGTGACCGACTTGATCTTCTCCATCGCAAACCGCGAGGTGACGTTCTTCAGGGTCACGGCCCCGATCAGCTTCTTGTAGAACACGTCATAGCTCTGCATGTCGGCGACGACGACGCGCAGCATGTAGTCGACGTCGCCGGCCATCCGGTAGAATTCCATCACCTCGGGCATGGCGCTGACGGCGTCGGCGAATTTCTTCAGCCATGCCTCGGAATGGTCGCTGCTTTCCACCGAGACGAACACCGAGATGCCGAGCCCGATCTTGTTCTGGTCGACCAGCGCCACCCGGCGCAGGATTACGCCGTCGGCCTCGAGGCGCTGGATTCGCTTCCAGCAGGGCGTCGACGACAGTCCGACCCGGTCGCCGATTTCGGCGACCGACAGCGAGGCATCCTCCTGCAATACCGCCAGGATCTTGCGGTCGATGGCGTCGAGGCGACGATTGGGCTCAAGGGTCTGAACGGCAAGGTCGGTCATTTGAAGAACATTTTTCCATATTTGCTGGATATCTAGCTTATATATAGAAAAATCTTCTATGGCAAGGCGCCTGGCCCTTGGCCGGTGCCGATGTCGCTGGATTCGGTCAAAAACGCCTCCACCTCAGGGCGTTGCGGGCATCCCAGCGCGCCGCCGTGCCGGGTGCACTTCAGCGCGGCGGCGGCCGAGGCGAAGCGCAGCGCGCCGGTGAGGTCCTGCCGCTCGGTGAGTGCCAGGGCGAAGGCGCCGTGGAACACGTCGCCGGCGCCGAGTGAATCCACCGCCTGGACCGGGAATGCCGGGGTCTCGCGCGGCGTCTGCTGGTCGTCGAGCCAGATGGTGCCTTGCGCTCCGCGGGTAGCGGCAAGGAAGGCCGGCGTCAGGCCGGCGACTTTTCTCAACGCCGCGACGTCGTCGGATAGTCCGGCACTGGCGCGCAACGCCTCGCTGGAGAAGATCAGGTGTGATGCCGCGGTCAGCAGCCGGTCGTCCAGCGCCATCGGATTGTCGATATCGATCACCACCGGTAGGCCGCGGGCACGGGCTGTCGCGCACAGCTCGGCGGCGAAGGCGGAGCAGCGGCTCTCGGTGAGGATGGCGCTGCAGTCATCGAGCAGCATGCCGGGATCCGGCAGCCGCGCGGACCACAGCCCGGGATCACGAAAGGTGATGTTGCTGCGCTCGCCATCGGCATGGATCAGGATGGCGGAGGTCGCGGTGACGAGGCCCGGCATGTGCACGAGGTGGGCGGTGTCGACGCCCTCCCGGCCGAGCAGGTCGAAGATGATCCGGTTCGCGCCTTCGCTCCGGTCACCGACCGGGCCGGTCAGCGCGGCGCGGCCGCCGAGCCTGGCGATCGCGATCGCGGCATTGAGGCCGTTGCCGCCGCAGATCTCGTCGAAATGGCTGGCCGGGTTCTTCGATCCCTGCGCCAGCGCGCCGCCGATGCGAAACATCAGGTCGCGCACCGGCATGCCGATGCAGAGGATGCGGGTCAACGCAGAGGGCCCTCGTTAACGCTCAGGATCTCGTATCCTGCAGCCACTTGCCGATCAGGTGATGGGCGATGGCGAACGGGTTCGCCGCGAACAGTCCGTCGGGATGCTCGCGGCTGTGCATCAGGGCCGTCTCGGCGCGGCTGAACCAGCGGGCATCCTCGAGCTCGGCGTGATCGACCACGATGTCCTCGTTGGTGGCGCGTGCACTGCATCCGATCATCAGCGACGACGGGTAGGGCCACGGCTGCGTCATGTAGTAGGTCACGTCGGTGCAGCGGATGCCGGATTCCTCGAAAATCTCGCGCTTGACCGCGTCCTCGATGGTTTCGGCGGCCTCGACGAATCCGGCAAGGCACGACCACATCCCCGGCATGAACTGCTTCTGCCGTCCCATCAGGCACTTGTCGCCGGAATGCACCAGCATGATCACCACAGGATCGGTGCGCGGAAAATGCTCGGCCTTGCAGCTCGGGCAATCGCGCTTCCAGCCGCCTTCCTTCATCGCGGTGCGGGTGCCGCAATTGGCGCAGAAGCCGTGGCGCTGGTGCCAGGTCACCATCGATTTCGCCATCGCGATCGCCGACAACTGATCGGTCGGCACCAGGCCCTGCATCGCCATGCTGCGCAGGTCGGTGACGGCGACGTCGTCGCGGGTCAGAAGCAGCTCCGCTGCCGGAGCGCCGATGCCCATGCCGAGCACCGCGGCGCCGTCGCGCAGGCCCAGGAAGACCGTGCCGGGATTGGCGCCGCATTTCAGCGCCTCATCGATGGTCAATAGCGCACGGATGCCGTCCGCCTCGCGCTTCACCACCAGTGAATCGCGATGCACCACATAGGCGCGGGTGTCGCGGTGGTTCTCCAGCGCCAGCAGCTTCTCGTCGTTGTTTCGCAGGTGCGCGGCGCGGTCGAGGATGTTCGAGACGAAGGCCGGACGGCCGAGCGGATAAAGTTGGTTCACTGCCATATGTTCAACCCAGCCAGATCTTGCGGCGTAGCGCGCTGATGAAGTTTTGCACCTCCGCGGCATCGTGCGCGAGCGGCGGCATCACGCCCCAGACCGGGCGCGGCCATGCGGCGTCGCTGGAGCGGCGGGCGATGATGTGGACGTGCAGTTGCGGAACCAGATTGCCCAGGGCGGCAATGTTCAGCTTGTCGCATTTGGTGATGTCCTTGAGCGCGCGCGAGACGCGGCTGATCTCGGTCATCAATTGCGCCTGCTCGACCTCGTCGAGGTCGATGATTTCGGTGGCGCCGGCGCGGCGTGGCACCAGCAGCAGCCACGGGTAATGAGCATCCTTGATCACCAGCACACGGCAAAGCGGCAGGTCGCCGATATCGATGGTGTCCTTCAAAAGCTGGGAATGCAGCGACCAGTCGGTGTCGGAGGGCATTGAGGCGTTCTCGATCGGATCGGATGGCGGGCGGAGAATGGCCCACCCCCGTCATGCCCGGCTTTGCGCCGCTCATCCACGTCTTTTTTCGCAATTGGCCGGAAGCCGCCGGGTTTGGACCGGACCGGATTGAATTCGCGGCATTTTTCGCCGTCCTGGCCGGGCACCGCAGCGCTTGCTTTCCGGCCGCTTTGGCCCCAAATAAGCACCGGGAGATTGGCGGTGGACGAGCCACTCGCCAACCGGGTCAGGTCCGGAAGGAAGCAGCCCTAACGAGGTCCGGATCGGGTCGCTCGTCAGTCTCCTACTCGTTTTTCGAGCGAATCGCGTGACGCGCCGATCGCTCCCGTTGTTCCGCAAGCCGGCTTCGAGAGACAACACATTGCGGACCGATCGATGACCGATGCTGGCATTCCTGTAGACAGCACCCAGCAGGGCGGTTTCGAGCTCGGCGACAAGCAGCAGGTGGCCGCCGCCGGAACGCCCTACCGCGTGCTGGCGCGCAAGTACCGGCCCTCCAGTTTCGACGACCTGATCGGCCAGGACGCCGTGGTCCGCACCGTCTCCAACGCCTTCGAAACGGGACGGATTCCGCAAGCCTGGATCCTGACCGGCGTGCGCGGGGTCGGCAAGACCACCACCGCGCGCATTCTCGCTCGCGCCCTGAATTATGAGCTGGCGGACGGCTCGGTGAAGGGGCCGACCATCCACATGCCGGTTCCCGGGCTGCACTGCCAGGCGATCATGGAAAGCCGGCACATGGACGTGCTGGAGATGGACGCCGCGTCCCACACCGGCGTCGACGATGTACGCCAGATCAACGACAGCGTGCGCTATGCGCCGGCCAGCGCGCGCTACAAGGTCTACATCATCGACGAAGTCCACATGCTGTCGACCGCGGCGTTCAACGCCTTCCTCAAGACGCTGGAGGAACCGCCGGAGCACGCCAAATTCGTCTTCGCCACCACCGAGATCCGCAAGGTGCCGGTGACCGTGCTGTCGCGCTGTCAGCGGTTCGACATGCGCCGCGTCGAAGCCGACGTGCTGATGAAGCATCTCGCCAACATCGCCGGCCGCGAAAACGTCGAGGTGGAACCGGAAGCGCTCGGCATCATCGCCCGCGCTGCCGAGGGCTCGGTGCGCGATTCGCTGTCGCTGTTCGACCAGGCCATCGCCCATGCCGCGGGCACCGTGCGCGCCGACATGGTGCGGCAGATGCTCGGCCTCGCCGACCGCACCCGCGTCATCGACCTGTTCGATTCGCTGGCGCGCGGCGACATCGCCAGCGCCTTCAAGGAATTCCGCGACCAGTACGACACCGGCGCCGATCCGATCGTGGTGCTGAGCGATCTCGCCGAATTCGTCAATTTCGTCACCCGGGTCAAGATCGTGCCGGCCACCGCCGACAATGTCGCGTTCGGCGAAACCGAGCGGCTGCGGGCGCGCGAATTCGCCTCCAAACTGTCGATGCGGGTGCTGTCGCGGATGTGGCAGATGCTGCTCAAGGGCATCACCGAGGTGCAGGGCGCGACGCGTCCGGCCGCCGCCGCCGAGATGGTGCTGGTGCGGATCGCCTATGTCGCCGACCTGCCGACCCCTGACGAAGCCATCCGGATGCTCGACCAGAACGGCGGCTCCTCGCCCGTGATCGGTGGCAACGGGGCCCCGCGCGGGATAGCGGCCCCGCCCGTTTCGGCTTCAACCGTCGCGTCCGCATCGCCGTCGCCGGGCCGCGTGATGTCGCGCGGCGGCGATGGCGCGGCCAGTCCGCAGATGATCGCGCCGGCAACGGAGGCGCAGTCGGCGCCGGTGCTGCGCATCACCAGCTTTCCGCAGCTCGTGGCGCTGGCTGGTGAAAAGCGTGACCTGATGACCCGGGCGGCGCTGGAAGCCGACGTGCGCCTGGTGCGCATCGAGGACGGCCGGCTCGAACTGGCGATGGAGCGCAGCGCGTCGCGCACGCTGATCAACGACTTGTCGCGCAAGCTCGAGCAATGGACCGGGCGGCGCTGGACCGTGATCGTGTCGAACGAGCAGGGCCAGCCGACGCTGCGCTCGCAGAGTCAGGCGCAGCAGAGCGAGCGCGAGCGCGCCGCCGAGGCCGATCCGCGAGTCAGGGAAGTACTGGCGCGGTTTCCCGGCGCCAAGGTGGTCGAGGTGCGCAAGCTCGCTCCCGAACTGCCGGAAGCCGACGCCAGCGGTGAGGATCCGCCGGTCGGCATCGACGATGACGACGACTAGTTCAATCGCAAGAGGATCCATTCATGGCTGATTTTCTCGGCATGATGAAACAGGCAGCACAGCTGCAATCGAAGATGAAGGAAATGCAGGACCAGCTCGACCATATCGAGGTCGAGGGCATTTCCGGCGGCGGCCTCGTCAGCGTGCGGATGACCGCGAAGATGGAGGTCAAGGCCGTCAAGATCGATCCGTCGCTGATCAAACCGGATGAGAGCGAGATCCTCGAGGATCTCCTCGTCACCGCGATGGGTGACGCGCGCCGCAAGGCGGAAGCCGCGATGGCGGAAAAGATGCAGGCGCTGACCGGCGGCCTGTCGCTGCCGCCGGGGCTGGGCCTGACCTGACATGGCCGCAGCCGTTGCCGGTCCGGAAATCGAACGCCTGATCCAGTTGCTGGCGCGGCTGCCGGGGCTTGGCCCGCGTTCGGCACGGCGCGCCGCGCTGCACCTGATCAAGAAGCGCGAGGCGCTGATGACGCCGCTGGCCGGCGCGCTGCAGGTGGCGATCGACAAGATCCAGGTCTGCAAGACCTGCGGCAACATCGACACGCAAAATCCCTGCACCGTCTGCACCGACCCGCGGCGCGACCCCTCGATCATCGTCGTGGTCGCCGATGTCGCCGACCTGTGGGCGCTGGAACGCGCCAACGCCACCCAGGGGCTGTATCACGTGCTCGGCGCCACGCTGTCGCCGCTCGACGGCATCGGGCCGCAGGATCTCACCATCGATGCCCTGGTGGCGCGCGCCCACGACGAGAAGGTCACCGAGATCATCCTGGCGCTGAACGCCACCGTCGACGGCCAGACCACCGCGCACTACATCACCGACCTGCTGCAGGAGGCGAACGTCAAGGTGACGCGGCTCGCCCATGGCGTGCCGGTCGGCGGCGAGCTCGACTATCTCGACGAGGGCACGCTGTCGGCGGCGATGCGACAGCGGACGTTGTTCTAGAGCGTTTTCGAGCGAAGTGGTACCGGTTCGCGTGAAGAAAACGCGTCAAAATATCAATCCAGAGCCCGGTTCTGATTCAATCAGAACCGGAAAGGCTCTTAGTGCATGATCCAAAGACCGTGGCTGCATGGCTTGAGCCATGATCGTGCTGCATTTTTGTTTGAACGGGATCGGCTCCGGAAACGTCACATATTTTCGGATCGAGCACGAAGATCGGAAGAGGAACTATGACGCGAAGTGACTTCGGTAAATCGTCGGCTCTGGCCGCAATCGTTCTGGCCATGCTGTCGATGGATGCCGCCGCTGTTCAGGCCCAGCAGGTGATGAAGACCGGCGACGTCCTGACCGGCCAGCTCAACGCCATGCGCAGCCGCGCCGCCAAGGGCAAGCGCGTCAACACGTTCCAGCTGGTCAGCGAACCGCGCCGGCTGCCGCCGCCGAGCGGGCTGTGCAATCTCGAAACCGGTCCGGAAACCTTCCAGATCGTCACCGCCAACGACGCCGAAGCGGCGAAACTGAAGAGCTTCGTCGGCAAGGAAATCTCGCTCAAGGTCACCGAAGTGGCCTGCGCCGAGGAAGCCGGCCAGATGAGCGAAGCCGTGGTGACGAAGTGGAGCATGGTCGGCAAGCCGTAGCGGCTTATACCCGCACCGTTCCCAGCGTCTCGAAATGCCCGCGGCGCTGCAGCCACACCAGCAGGATCAGGCTCGGCACCGCCACCAGCACGCAGATCGCGAAGAACAGCGGCCATCCGGTCGCGGCGGCGACAAAACCAGCGCCCGAAGATAGATAAGTGCGGCCGACCGCGGCCAGCGCGGTCAGCAGCGCGTATTGCGTCGCGGTGTGCAGCGGGTTCTGGCACAGCGCCGACAGGTAAGCCACGAAGATCACCGTGCCGATCGCGCTGGTGAAATTCTCGGCGGTGATGGCGAAGGCCAGCGCCCACTGATTGACGCCGACCAGCGCCAGCCAGGAGAACGACAGGTTGGCGATCGCCTGCAGCACGCCGCCGATCCACAGGCTGGTCGGCAATGAATAGGTCCGCGCCACGAAGCCGCCGGCGAACCCGCCGATCAGGGTGGCGGCAAGCCCGACACCCTTGACGATGGCGGCATAGTCGTTGCGCGAAAACCCGAGGTCGATCACGAACGGCGCGGTCATGGTGCCGGAAAACGCGTCGGTGAATTTGAACAGCACGACGAAGGCCAGCGCCGCGAAGGCATCCTTGCGGGCGAGGAATTCCGACAGCGCGCCGATCGCGGCGTGCATCACCCGCTGCAACGCCGTGTCGGCTCCGGTCGCCGCCTCGGCGCGGGCCGATTGCGCGGGCTCGGTCGCGGCGAGTGCGGTGACGGTGCCGATCAGCACCAGCGCCGCCATGCTCATATAGCCCCACATCCACGCCGAGGTGCGTGTGATGCCGGTGCCCTCATAGCCGCTGACCAGGAACAGGGCGCCGGCAGTCGACACCAGCATGCCGATCCGGTAGGCCGCGACATAGGAGGCCATGCCGGCGGCCTGCTCGCTTTCCGGCAGGCTCTCGACCCGGAATGCATCGACCACGATGTCCTGCGTCGACGACATCGCCGCCACCAGCAGCGCGCCGAGCGCCACGAACAGCGGCGAGCGCGCCGGGTCGGTCAGCGCCAGCAGCAGGATGGCGCCGATCAACAACAGCTGCGAGAACACCAGCCAGCCGCGCCGGCGGCCGAACCGCCGCGTGAAAAACGGCACGTGCAGCGCATCGACCAGCGGCGCCCAGATGAATTTCAGCGTGTAAGGCGTGCCGACCAGCGCGAACAGCCCGATGGTGCGCAGATCGACGCCAGCCTCCCGCATCCACACCAGCAGCGTCGACCCCGACAACGCCAGCGGCAGCCCGGAGGAGAAGCCGAGCAGCAGCACGATCAGCACGCGCCGCTGCAGATAGACGGCCCAGCCTTCGCGCCAGGAGGGACGGGGAGTGGTCGCTTCGGGGGGAGCAGCGGGCGGTTGGCTCATAGGCCAGTGCTAGCAGATTCGGTCGTTCCAAAACGATCCGTCATCGCCCGGTCAAGCCGCGCGATGACGTCTAATCCCTACTCCCCCGCCTGCAGCTTCCTCGGCGATGGAAACAGCTCCGGCCGATCACTCTTGACGATTCGCGGAGTCTCGGCCGGCGCTTCGGTCTTGCTGAAATCCAGTTCCTCGATGCGGCCGGCGCGCTTTTCGATCTTGTCGGCGGAAATCAGGATCTGGCGGACGTCCTCGTTGGCCTGGCCGAAATGGGTCTGCAATTTGAGCACGCGGTCGCGCAGCCGGGAGAGGTCGTCGCCGAGGTTGAGCACCTCGGTTCTGATCTGGTCGGCGGCGTCGCGCATCCGCGCGTCCTTGAGGATCTGCTGCATCACTTGGATCGCCAGCATCAGCAGCGACGGCGAGACCAGCACGATGCGGGCGCGATAGGCCTTCTGGATCACGTCGTCGAAACCGTCGTGGATCTCGGCGTAAACCGACTCCGACGGAACGAACATCAGCGCGGTGTCCTGGGTCTCGCCGGGGATCAGGTATTTCTCGGCGATGTCGCCGACATGCTTCATCACGTCCGCGCGCAGCCGCTGCGTGGCGACCTTCTTTTCCTCGTCGCTGCGGGCGTCGCGCAGCGCGGTCATCGCCTCCAGCGGAAATTTCGCGTCGATGCACAGCGGCCGCTGATCCGGCAGGAACACCACGCAGTCAGGCCGCTTGCCGGTGGAGAGAGTATGCTGGAACGCGAACGAGCCCTTCGGCATGCCATCCTGGACGATGGCTTCCATCCGTGCCTGGCCGAAGGCGCCGCGCGACTGCTTGTTGGCCAGCACGTCGCGCAGCGTCGTCACCTGGCTGGTGAGGTCGGTGAGGTTCTTGTGGGCGCTGTCGATGATGCCGAGCCGCTCATGCAGCACGCGCAGGCTGTCCATGGTGTTGCGGGTGGTCGCTTCCATCGACTGGCCGACCCGGTGGGTGACCGAATCCAGCCGCTCGCTGACCGCGCGCGCCATCTCGGCCTGGCGGCCGGCCAGCGCTTGTCCCATCGCATCGACCCGGCCGGTGTGCTCGCTCTGCGCCCGCATCATTTCGCTGAGGCGCTCTTCCAGTTCGTCGGCGCGGATCGCCTGCGCCATGGCCATCGCCGCGCCGCGGCTGCCGGAGCGGGAGATGACGATGGCGATCGCCAGCAGCAGCGTCAGCACCAGGGCACCGAAGCCGATCAGCGCCATGCCAGCCGGGACCGGCGTGTCGCCGATCGTGAAAAGGATTTCGTTCATGGGCCCCTTGTAGCCGATTCGGCCTTGAACGCGAACGAAGAGGGAACATTTATGGTTAATGAATGGCAAATATTCGTGGTTAACAAACCCTGAAGTTTTGTGGTTAACGACAGCTGAACGAACGTGGTTAACGTCCCCCTAACTTTCATGGTTAACAGCCGCTTAACGCGCCGTCGGGTGGGTCCCGGACCGGCGCAATTGACCCTGACATCTGCCCGGATTACATCGCCGCCATGGCCCTTCGTGAAATCATCATCCTCCCCGACAAGCAGCTGCGCCTTGTCTCCAAACCCGTCGAGAAAGTCACGACGGAGATCCGCAAGCTTGCCGACGACATGTTCGAGACCATGTACGACGCGCCCGGCATTGGGCTGGCGGCGATCCAGGTCGCCCAGCCGCTGCGGCTGATCACCATGGATCTCGCCAAGCGCGACGAGAACGGCGAGACCAATCCGAAGCCGCGCGTCTTCATCAATCCGGAGATCATCTCGTCGTCGGAAGACCTGTCGGTCTACGAGGAAGGCTGCCTGTCGATCCCCGAATATTACGAAGAGGTCGAGCGCCCGGCCCGGGTGCGGATCCGCTTCACCGATCTCGACGGCAAGCAGCACGAGGAAGACGCCGAGGGCCTGTTCGCCACCTGCATCCAGCACGAGATCGATCATCTCAACGGCGTGTTGTTCGTGGACTACCTGTCCAAGCTCAAGCGCGACCGCGTGATGAAGAAATTCACCAAGGCCGCGAAGCGGGCGGGCGAATAGAGCGTTTTCAAGCGAAGTGGATTCCGGTTCGCGTGAAGAAAACGCGTCGAAAATAAGACTCTAGCGGCCACCTCGCGTCTGCAACAGAACGGCTTACGAATGCCTCTCCGCCTGATCTTCATGGGCACGCCGGATTTCGCGGTGCCGACGCTGCTGGAACTGGTCGGGCAGGGCCATGACATCGCGGCGGTGTACACTCGCGCCGCCAAGCCGGCCGGGCGCGGCATGAAGCTGCAGCCGACGCCGGTGGAACGCGAGGCCGTGCGGCTCGGCATTCCGGTGCTGACGCCGAGCAGCCTGAAGCCGCCCGAAGCGGAGGCGACTTTTCGCGCGCACATCGCCGATGCCGCGGTGGTGGTCGCCTATGGCATGATCCTGCCACAAAACATCCTCGATGCGCCGCCGCTCGGCTGCTTCAACCTGCATGGCTCGCTGCTGCCGCGCTGGCGCGGCGCCGCGCCGATCAACCGCGCCATCATGGCCGGCGACATCGAGAGCGGCGTCATGGTGATGAAGATGGACGCCGGGCTCGATACCGGTGACGTCGCCATGGCCGAGAAGCTGGCGATCTCGGACGCCATGACCGCGGGAGACCTGCACGATGCGCTGGCGCCGCTCGGTGCAGATCTGATGGGCCGCGCGATGGGCGCGCTGGAGCGTGGCCGGCTGCAACTCACGCCGCAAAGCGACAATGGGGTGACCTACGCCGCCAAGATCGACAAGGCCGAGGCGCGGATCGACTGGAGCAAGCCGGCCCGCGCGGTGCTGCGCCATATCCACGGGCTGTCGCCGTTTCCCGGCGCATGGTGCGAAATGCCCATCGAGGACGAGACCGTGCGGGTCAAGATCCTGCGCTGTGCGCTGGCTGATGGCAAAGGCGCGCCCGGCGAATTGCTTGATACGCAACTGACCGTTGCCTGCGGCGACGGCGCGATCCGGATTCTCGAACTGCAGCGTGCCGGCAAGCAGCCGATGAAATCCGGCGAATTCCTGCGCGGCACGCCGCTGGCGCCACCGGCGCGGCTCGCCTGATGCCGCGCTACAAGCTGGTCATCGAATATGACGGCGCGCCGTTCTGCGGCTGGCAGATCCAGGACAACGGTCCCTCGGTGCAGGGCGCGCTGGAGACCGCGGTCAAGGCGATCTGCGGCGAGTTCGTGCGGGTCCACGGCGCCGGGCGCACCGACGCCGGGGTGCATGCGCTGGGGCAGGTGGCGCATTGCGATATCGCCAAACCGTTCGTGGCGGGCCGCTTGCGCGACGGCCTCAACGCGCATCTGCGGCCGCATCCGATCGGGGTCATCAGCGCCGACATCGTGCCCGACGATTTCGAGGCGCGGTTCTCGGCGAAAAAGCGCCACTACCGCTATCGCATCTCAAACCGCCGCGCCAATCTCGCGCTCGACATCGGCCATGTCTGGCGGCTGCCGCGGCCGCTCGACAGCGACGCGATGCATGCCGCCGCGCAGCGGCTGGTCGGCAAATATGACTTCACCACCTTTCGCGACACCGAATGCCAGGCGGCGTCGCCGGTCAAGACGCTCGATCAGCTCGACGTGATCCGCGACGGCGACAACGTCACCATCGTCACCTCGGCGCGCTCGTATCTGCACAGCCAGGTGCGTTCGATGGTCGGCTCGCTGGTCTGGGTCGGCGAGGGCCGCTGGAGCGCCGATGATCTGGCGCAAGCGCTGGCGGCACGCACCCGCACCGCCTGCGGCCCGGTGGCGCCGCCCGACGGACTTTATCTGGTGCAGGTGGATTATTGAAAACGAAGCCGTCATCGCCCGACTTGATCGGGCGACCCGGTATTCCAGGGCTTGCATGATCGATCATTGACGCTCTGGGATACTGGGTCACCCGCTTTCGCGGGTGATGACATTCGGTGTGTCGTGCGTCCGCACTCACCCGAAATACCGCTCCAGCACGCCGCGATAAATCTTCGTCAGCGTCTCGAGATCCTTCACCGGCGTGCGCTCGTCGATCTGGTGCATGGTGTGGCCGACCAGCCCGAACTCGATCACCGGACAATAACGATAAATAAAGCGCGCGTCGGAGGTGCCGCCGCCGGTGTTGAGGTCCGGCCTGCGGCCGGTGACCTCTTCAATGGAAGAGATCACCAGATCGGTGAAGGCGCCGGGTTTGGTCACGAAGGCGTCGGCATTCGACGGCTCCCAGGCGATATGCGCCCGAATGCGGTTGCCGCAGGCCCTGGCGAGGCGGCCGTCGAGCAGTTCGCGAAGCGACTCCTGGGTGTGATGATCGTTGAAGCGGATGTTGAATTTCGCCCGCGCCTGCGCCGGGATGACGTTGCTGGAGGTGTTGCCGACGTCCACCGAAGTGAATTCCAGGTTCGAGGGCTGGAATTGCGCGCTGCCGTGGTCGAGCGGCTCATTGCTCAGCGCCACGATCAGCGCGGCGATATCCGGCACCGGATTGGCGGCGCGATGCGGGTAGGCGACGTGGCCCTGCACGCCGTCGACGATCAGCGTGCCGGACTGTGAGCCGCGGCGGCCGATCTTGATGGTGTCGCCGATCGTCTCGACGTTGCTGGGCTCACCGAGCACGCAGTGATCGAATTTTTCCCCGCGCGCCGCCACCCATTGCAGCAGCTTGATGGTGCCGTTGACAGCGGCGGCTTCCTCGTCGCCGGTGATCAGGAACGAGATCGAACCGTTGTGCCTGCCGCCAGTTGCCGCGAGATATTGCAGCACCGCGGCGACGCTGCAGGCGATGCCGCCCTTCATGTCGACCGCGCCGCGGCCATAGAGCTGGCCCTCCGCGACCTCGCCGGCAAACGCGCCGCGGGTCCATTGCGCCTCGTCGCCCGCCGGCACGACGTCGGTATGGCCGGCGAAGGTGATATGCGGCCCTGACGTGCCGATCCGGGCGTAGAGATTGTCGATGTCGGTGGCGCCGGGCTCGGAGAAGGTGACGCGGTGCACCTCGAAGCCGGCGCCCTTGAGCAGTGTTTCGAGCACGCCGAGCGCACCGGCATCGGCGGGCGTTACGGACGGGCAGCGCAGCAGGTCGCGGGCAATGGAGAGGGCGTCGGTCATGCCCCTCGCTTACCATGGCCCTCCGGCGAGGGGCCAGCGGCATGCGGGACAAATTCCAGCTCGCTCTGCTGGTCCCAAGTCTGTTGATGAGACGGCGGGCGGGTGTCGACTTTCACCAGCGGATCCGGCCCGAAGCGGTTGGGACCTCTGGTCCCTTTCAGGATGATGAGTTCGACGAACGCCCAGATGCAGAGACCGCCCACCACGAGGGCGAGCACCATCACCGCCATGGAAATCCCGAGCCGGCTCTCGAATTGTTGGAACAGGCCCGGCACCACCACGAACGGGATCAGCCACCAGCCGCTCCTGTCGCGGTCGTGCAGCCGCTTGACCATGATCGCGGCAATACCCCACACCACCACCGGCGTCACGACGACGCGGTAGAGCATCGGCAGCAGCGTCGCCGGCGAGGTCAGGTCGGACGCTTTCAGCGCAGCTATGGTGGCGCGATAGAACATCGGATCGGCCAGCCGGAACAGGTCGTCGCCGTCGAACTCGAATGAGACGGGGCCGGTCCCCAGCAGTTTCGCGACCAGCATCAGCAGCAAGCCGACGCCCATCGCCGAAAACAGCAGGATGAACCCGGCCGCCCAGAACCGGTTACGGTTGAGGCGGCCGTCAAAACCGAACAACAGCGATTTCAGGTTCGT